>Ga0255338_1000352_pt1 | contig 163789 bp, 133 predicted proteins | sample MeOH1_35cm_T4_19_FD_203715 | JGI IMG/M metagenome (GOLD analysis project Ga0255338, IMG submission 203715) | Sandy soil microbial communities from University of British Columbia, Vancouver, Canada - MeOH1_35cm_T4_195 | ecosystem: Engineered > Artificial ecosystem > Sand microcosm >...
TGGCGCTACGTAGCGCCGGTCTTCGACTGGCGTCTCTTTCGCTCTCCGTCTCTCCATCCAAGCCGAAGCAAGCTTCGGGGCATTGGACCCATCACGAGTAAACCAGCGCCTTCACCCCCACCCGGCCGACTTTCTTCATGTCGCCCATGCCCGCGATGCCCGCCACCACGGTGGTGAAGATGATGGGGGCGATCAGCATCTTGATCAGCTTGATGAAGCCGTCGCCCAGCGGCTTGAGCGGCACGGCCCAGTCGGGCGCGCAAACCCCGAGCAGCACGCCCAGCACGATGGCCACGAGCACCTGAACGTAGAGACTGGAGAAGATATTTTTCATAACCGGGGTCCGGCCGGCCCGCCAATCCGGACCGCCCGCAGGACCGGCGCGCGAGCTCAGAAGCCGGCCCGCACGGTCAGCGTCACGGTGCGCGGCTGGCCCGGGACCAGGCCGCGCCGGTTGACCGAGGAGCTGGCGATATATTTCCGGTCCAGGGCGTTGGCCACGTTCACCGCGAAGTTGTAGCGGCGCCATTGATAGTAGATCGCGGAATCCACCAGGGTGACGCTCGGCAGGATGATCGGGGCCAGCGAGGTGGGCCGGCTGCCCTGATAAGTGACGCCCAATCCGACGCCGAGCCCGCGCCAGACGCCTTGCGGCACGTTGTAGCGCGTCCAGAAATTGGCCGTGGTGCGCGGCGAGTCGAGGATGCGCGAGTTCACGAGCGCCAGTGTGGTCGAGTCCGTGATGGTGGCCTGCTGGAAGGAGACCCCGGCCTGCATCTGCCAGTGGGGCACGGGCAGCCAGGCGGCCTGGAGCTCGATGCCCTTGCTCCGCTCGCCGCCGTTGAGCTGGCTGATCGCATTGCCCGCGGGGGTGAAGGTGCCCGTGGCCTCCAGCACGTTCTTTTTCTTGATGTCGTAGAGGGAAATCGTGGCGTTCAGCTTGCCGTCCAGAAACTCCGCCTTGCTGCCGACCTCGATCTGGCTCGCGGTCTCGGGATCGAAGCCGTTCCGATCGTTGGCATCGAAGGCCGTCAGCGAATTGGGGATGAACGATTCGCTGTAGCTGGCGTAGACGGAGAGCTGGTTGGTGACCAGATACAGCAGGCCGGCGCTCGGCACCAGGCTGGAGGCATTGCCATCGGAGGCCACCCCGGTGGTCCGGTTGACGGTATGGCCCTTTTGCTTCTCATAGCGCAGGCCGAAGGATGGCCGCCAGTGCTGGCCGATCGTGAGATGATCGGAAACATACCCGCTGAAGTTCTCGTAGTCGGTATTGGTCACCTGGGCACCGGTTCCGTCCGCCGGATACGCCACGGGCGCCGGCGTGGCATAGACCCCGATGACCGCCACGTTGGGACCCTGTGCCGCGCGATTGGTGTTCTGCTCGTCGAGATCGTAACTCGCGCCGAACAGCACCGTGTGCTTGACCGCTCCGGTGGTGAAATCGCCGTAGAGGTTGGCATCGTAGAAATCCACCGTGTTGTTCCGCCCCGGGAGAAAATGCCGGTAGGCCCGCCGGTAGGTGGAGGTTTCCACCGGCAATTTGCTGGTCAGCTGGTTGAAATCCAGCTGTCGCCGGCCGTTCTCGTTGACCGCCATGCGGGAGGCAAACCGCAGGGTCCAGCCGTTCCCGAAATTGTGGCGGAAACTGGTGGAAAGGGCCTCGCCTTCGTCCCGTTCGTAATCCGTGGGATTGTTGTAGTTCGTGTCGAACGCGGGCAGATAGGCCAGATCGTTGAACGGCACCACCAATCCCACGTAGTCGGCCAGGCGCTTTTCCTTGATCATCTCGGCCTGGAGGGTGAGCGAGGTGTCGCTGTTCCAGCGGTAGGTCAGGGAAGGATAGAGGTAGAAGTTGGTATAGAAATTGTTTTTCCGGAAGGAATCCCGGTCCTCCCCCTTCACGATCAGGCGGTAGAGCCAGTGCTTGCCCCCGTCGATGGGCCCGGTGGTGTCGAACGTGCCGCTGTAGGAGAACTTGTCGCCGAAGGAACTGATGTCGCCGGCGTAGGTGGTGAAGGTCCCGGTGACGCTGGTGCTCCTTTTCTCCTTCGGCACCTTGGTTACCAGGTTGATCATGCCGCCGGGGTTGATCAGCCCGTAAAGCATGGAGGCCGGACCCTTGAGCACCTCGACCCGCTCGATGTTGGAGGTGTTCGGCGAGCCGAAGCGCGTCGTCAACCCCGGCAGGCCGTCCACCTGCAGGTTGTGGAGGTTGAGCCCCGCGCCGTTGGAGGTGAACCCGCGCAGGTTGAAATCCGTCGCGCCGGTCGCCACGCGCGTCATCCCGACGACGTAGCCGTAGACGTCATCCAGGTTCTGGGCCATCGTGTCGTTCAGGAAACTGGCGTTGAGCACCTGCACGGTGTTGGGCAGTTCATGCAGGTCCATGGGGATCTTGCTGCCGGCGGAGGTGGTGGTCTCGACATATTTGCCGATCGCCGTGGTGACCGTGAATTTCTCCAGCTGCACGACTTCGCCCTGTGGGGCCGCCGGTGCGGTCGTCTGGGCGAGGAGGCTGGCGACCGGGGCCAGGAGGCAGAGCGGCAGCAGGCGGAGCGACGGCCGGCGCGAAGTGAAAGCAGCAGGGATGTTCATGGGTGACGACGGATCCGACTTGGGGTGACCTGCGGGGTCGCAGGAGGGTATGGCTGCGAGCTTGCCCCATATTCCTAAAACCAAGCTAAAGGCCGACTGAAATAATTTTCAGGATGCCGGCCGCAGCCGCGCCTAATTCTCCGAGGGGCCGCTTTCCCGCCGGGCGACCAGCGCGGCGACCAGCAGGCCCAAGACGGCAAGGGTGGCCAGGACAAAGGCGCCCGATGAGGGCATGGCGAGCCACTTCAACGATTCCTTGGCCGCCGAGGTGGCGCCAAGCCCCGGCGCGCGAAACCCGGCCCACATCCAATAGACCGAATAGCCGAGACCGCCCGCCCCCAGGCCGATTCCGATGAGCAGTGACGCCAGGCGCGTTGGGCGCAGCAGGCCCACCAGAATCATCAGCGCCAAAGCCGTGGTGCCCATGCCGCCGGCGTGCAGATGGGCGCGTTTCATGTAGTTCCATGAATTGTCGAGCACGACCTTCACGGCGGCGTCATCACCCTTGTAGACGGTGAGCCGCACCGCGGCGGCCGAGGCCTTGAGCCGGCCCTTGATGGCGTCTTCGTTGAGGCCGAAGGCGATGCCCAGGCCCTGGCCGTAAAGGATGGTCAGGAGGGCGAGCACCAGGCCGATCAGGACCGGGCGGAGCGAGGGTGTGAGGCGGGATGAATTCATCGGAAGCGTGGAGTTGAGGGAAATCGTCTTCAGGGTGTGGCGGGAAGCAGGATGGCATCGGCCATGAAGAGGCTCAGCTCCTTGCGCAGGCCGCCCTTGTCCTTGCTCCATTCCGCCCAGTTTGGGTCGGTCGCCGCCAGCCGTGTGCGGACGGCCCGCTTCACCTCGTCGCGGCGCGCCAGGCTCGCGAGATCGGAATACTCGAGCACGAGCAGCGCGTCCCACGGGTGGTGGAGCGGAGCATGGTTCGCCAGCATGGTAAAGCCGGAGAGCGCGCCCGCCTCCAGCCACCCACGCATCTGCGGCTCGACATAGCCTCGGGCATATTCCCGATATCTCGGCATGTCGGCCGGCACCTCGTAAAAGGCCACCAAGTAGACGGCCTTCGCCGGATCGCGCCCCGGTCCCGCCCCGCGGCTGATCGCCTCGGCAAACTGCGAGCTCTCGGCGGCGGCGAATTTCAGTGCCTCGGGGGAAAGCCCGCCGGGGTGCTCCCTTTCCACCTCTTTCCACCGGGCGCTGTCCGTGTAGCGGGCGAAGTCGAGGATGACCAGCGCGTCGATGGTCGAGGTCGCCGCCAAGGAACCAAAAAAGATTTGGACCTCGGTGAACACACCGGACTTTTTCCAGCCGGCGAATTGCGCCGCCCCCTTGGTTTCCAGCCAGGTGCGGAACGCCACCCGGTTTTCCGGCCGGGCCCGGTAGGTGATCACCAGGCTGGCCGGCTCGTCACTGCCGGCCACCCCGGGCAGGGCGAGCACGACGAACAAAAGCAGCCGAAGGATTTGGGCGGGAGTCATCTGGTTCAGCGTGGAGGGCGCTTGGATCTGTCGGGGAATTCCGAGGGCAACGGTCGGGCAACTCCACCCATCGCTTTACCGGACGGCCTCGCCGCCAAACGGTGAAAACCACTTCTGGTAGAGCCGGTCGTATTCACCGCTGGCCCGCAGCGATTGCAGAAATTGATTCAGATAGGCCTGCATCTCAGGATCACCTTTCCTCAGGAAGATGTGGTAAGGCTTCGTGGTGAAGCGCCCGACCAAGGTGTAGCCGGGGTCCTGGCTCGCCGCCCGGTAAAGATGGGTCACCACCTGGGTGAAGGCATCGGCCCGGCCGTCTTTCAATGTCTTCAAGGCCTCGTTGCTCGATGCATGTTCGAGGTAGATGGCGGCGGGCGCCTTCGCCTTGAGGAGGGCGATGTCCTCGTTGGCCTTGACATAGGCGACCCGGGTTCCGGCCTTGATATCGTCGACGCTCCGGATGGGACCGCCCTTTTTCACCAGCAGGGCGGAGCCGGAGCAAAATGTCTCGGCGGAGAAATCCGCCAGCTTCATCTTCTCCTCGTTGACCGGAATGGTGTCGATCAACAGGTCGACGGTTCCGTCCCCCAGCTTGGTGAAACGGTTTTCGTCCGTGGTGACATGAAACGTCACCTTGCTTTCGTCGCCCAGTATTTGTTTCGCCAGCGCCCGGCTGAGGTCGGCAAAAAATCCCTCGTTCCGTGCCGTGACCGGATCCTTCATATTGAAAACCGGGAAGGTCTGCTTGCTGCCGATGATGAGCTCACCCCGCTGACGGACCTTGGCCAGGGTGCCGCCTTCTGCCGCCAGGCCGAGGGGCACGACCAACGAGCCGGCGAGACAAAGCACGAGCAGGAAGCGGAAGCAGCGGGAGGTAATCATGGCGGGGGATGGAGGCAGGATTGGGGTGACAGGCGCCGTCTCCACCCTGAACCCGCTGCATTAAGGTCACCTGAAGCGAGCCTAAATTTCTCTTAAGGTTTCGCGCGGACGCGCACCGGCTCGATGTGCACCGTGACGTCGTCGATCCCGTGCGGAACCGAGGCGAGCAGCGCGTCCTTCACCGCGTGGGCGATGTCGTGGCCCTCGCGCACCGTGAGGCTGCCGTCGACCTCCACCTCGATGTCGACGAGCAGGCTGAGCCCGCTCTTGCGCATGCGCACCTTGTCGAGCGAGTGCACGCCCGGCACCGCCAAGGCGAGGGCCCGCACCTCGTTCTCCAGGTTCTGCGGCAGCGCCGTGTCCATCACGTCGCCGAGCGCCTTGAGGAACATCCCCACGCCGTTGAAGGCGATGATGACACAGGCGAACAACGCCGCCCAGTCGTCGGCCGTCTCCCAGCCCTTCCCACCCCATAGCGCGATGCAAATGCCGACAAACGCCGCCGCCGAGGTCAGCGCGTCCGACCAATGATGCAGCGCCTCGATGCCGAGTGCCGTGCTGCCCACCGCCTCGCTCGCCGCCCCCATCCGGCGGGAAAACAACGCCTTGGCCACGATCACCCCGGCGAGCACGAGCAGCGTCCACCACGCCGGGGCCTGGTGTGGCGTGATGATCTCGTGCACCGCATGCCAGCCGATCCAGCCGGCCATCCCGAAAATGAAGAACGAAACCATCAGGCCGGCCAGCGACTCGGCCTTCCCGTGGCCATAGGGGTGGTCGGCATCGGGCGGTTTGGCGGCGACCTGAAACCCCATCCACACCAACGTGGAGGAAAGGATGTCGAGCATCGACTCGGCCGCGTCGGCGATGAGGGCGTAGGTGTGGCCGAAGATTCCCCCGGCGAGCTTCACGACCGCGAGCGTGGCGTTCAACCCGATGCCCCGCAGCACCAGCCGGGCGCTCTCCTGGGCGCGTCGGGTCGTGCGGGCATGCGTGTCGGTCCGGGGCATCGGCTTACGCTACGTTTTCGCCCCGGACACACAAGCCCGCACGCTTGCACGCCGGCATTGACCGGCCCGGCTCCCCCGGACTAGCTTCGCCCATCGCGTATGTCCGACACCGCCGCACCCGTCGCCGTTGACCCCGTGAAGCAGTTCTCCGTCTTCATCGAGAACCGCGTCGGCCGGCTGAGCGACCTCGTCGGCCTGCTCGCCAAGCACAACGTCCACATCATGGCGATGACCACCATCGACCAGACCGACACCGCGCTGGACCGGATGATCGTCGACGACCCCGACCGCGCGCGCGAACTGATGGCGGCCAACAATTTCTTCTTCACCGAGTGCGACGTGCTCGCCGTGGAGATCACCAACGAGTCCCAGCTGGGCGCCGTGCTGCGCGCGCTGCTCACCGTGGAGGTGAACATCCACTACGCGTATTCCTTCCTGATGCGGCCGCGGGGCCGCTCCGCCCTCGCCCTCAGCGTCGAGGACAACGACATCGCCGCCACCGCGCTCAACACGAGCGGCTTCAAAGTGCTCACGCAGCGGGATATCTCGCGCTGAAACGTGGCACCGGCTTCCAGCCGGTGGGGTTGGGCGATTCTGCGGCTGGAAGCCGCAGCCACTCACCTACCCTTTCACCGCCGCCATCCGCTCGCCTTCGAGGAGGTAGATGCCGGTCAGGTAGCCGTTCTCATACATCTCGCCGACGCGCAGCTTGCCGTCGAAGGTGACCGGGGTGTCCATCAGCGGTTTCACGCCCGCGCCGGTCATCTTCACGACCACCCACTCGTTGATCTTCGGCATCACGCCGTAACAGCACATCATCGCGTCCTTCACCAGGAGGAATTCCACGACCAGGCCCTTGTCCATCTTGGTCGGCAGCATGAAGCCGGTCACGGCGACCTTCTTTTGGTCGAGGGCCTTGATCGCGGCGGGAATCTGGTCCGCGCCCGAGGGCGGCTTCGCGTTCGCCACCGTCGGATCGTAGTCGGGCGGGGTGAACTCGAACGCGGCGAGCCGGTCGAAGCCCACCGTCTCGTAGCCGCCGGCCTTCGGCTCCGCCGCCGCGCGCAAAACCAGCGCGCTGCCCAGCAGGACGGTGAGGAGGCGAAGCGTGTATTTCATGCGCCGCACCGTAGCCACGACCGGCGGGGCGTCAAAGAAAAGCCGCCCCGCGCGCTGGGCGACGGGACGGCTGAAATCGCGCAAGGGTGCGTTTACAGATCGAAGGTCGCCGACAGGATGAAGCGGCGGGGATCGACGATGCGGTAGTTCCAAGGCGTGCCGTCGGGATTGTAGACGAACGGTTGCAGGCGGCCGTCCTCGAACACGTTCTGCACGTTGAGCTGCAGGCGGCAGCGGACCTTGTCAGAGAAGAGCTTCAGATCATACGTCGCCATGGCATCGAAGTAATACCGGGCCTTGTCGTAGATCGGCCGGCTGGTGTCGTATTCCACGATCGCGCCGCGCACATCCGGGTCGGTGGAGGGCAGGCCGTAGTAGCCCACCGCCGCCTTGTCCTCCCAGCGCACGGTGCCGCCGACGGACATGCGCTTCAGCCACTTGTTGTCGCTGATGCCCGCGAGCTTGTAGTTGGTCGTGGCGCTGAAGCGGTATTCGCGCGTCTGCGGACGGGGCTTGCCTTCGTTGGCCGCGGCCTGGCGCAGGGTCGTGAGGATGTTCACGAAGTAGAAGTTCTGCGGCGTGGCCGTGGAGGTCGGGCTGGTGGCGCCGGAGGTCCACCATTTGACGCCGGCGGTGCCGTTGCCGATCGTATAGTCATTGGTTGGAATCACGATGGCCTTGAGTTTTTCCAGATTGGCCTCGAAGAAGCCGCTGATGTTGCGGGAAAGCTCGGAGTCCACGGCCTGCTGCTGCGCGCCGGTGAGCTTGAGGGTCCAGTAGCGGTTGGGGTTGTAGTTCAACTCCAGCTCGTAGCCCTCGGAGGTCACGGTGTTGACCTCGGCAAAGTTGCCTAGGCCGATCTCGCGCACGCGGTCGATGTAGGCGGCGTCGAAGCCGAGCGGCGCCAGATAGGTCGTGCGGGCGTAGGCGATCGACTGATCGACTTGGGCCGGGGTCGCCACGGCATTCCCCACGTTCGAGGAGAGCCACCATTGCGCGCCCTGCTGCTCCAGATCCCACGGGTCGTCGGAATTGTCGAATGTCCGGTTCGTGGTATTGTAGGACAGAACGGTGTCCGCATCGAAGAAGAAGCGGAAGGTGCGCGCGGCGAACGCGCCGGAGGTGGCGCCGCTGCGGGAGTTTTTCTCGGTCAGCTTGTAGTGGTTGAGCTTGGCGATGAGCTTGCCCTCCATGAGGTCCAGCGTGATGCCGTAGTCCTTGCCCTTGCCGGTCGGGTTCGTGACCTGGTTGAGGAAGATGTCGTAGCGGATGGGCTCGGGCTTGAAGCTGTCCGAGGTGTTGTAGTGCAGCGACAGCCAGGGGAAAGCGTGCACCACCACGCCGGCGGTCTTGGTGCGGCCGGAATTCTCGATCCAGTCGGCCGGATATTCCTTGAGCGCAGCGAGATTGTGCAGGCGCGTCACCGGATCGACGGTGCTGGTGGGATTGGTGGCCGGGTTGTTCGCGTTCAGGTTGCGGGCGGCCCGCTCGCGCTGCGTGTCCTCGCGCCAGCCGAGCGTGGGGATGATGCGGTTGTCCCACAGGAAACCCTGCCAGACGATACCCTGGCTGCGGATCTGCCGCAGGAGCGCGTTGCCGCCGGTGACGAAGCCCTCGTATTGCGCCTGCTCGATGAACTTGGCGCGGCCGGTGCCATACCAGGTGAACGGGAAGGTATCCGAGAGGTTGTGGATGCGCTCGGGCGCGTAGTCGACGATCGGGCCGGCCTCGGTCACCGGGCCGCCGACATAGAAGCGCGGGTAGAGGCGGTAGGTGTTGCCGCGGACCCCCAGGCTCGCGAGGTCGTTCACGCTCGTCCACGGGTAGTCCGTGATGTTGCGGTCGCCGGCGAAGAGATTGCGCCCGTAGCTCTCGCGGAATTCCGCGTAACCGAGGAAATTGTGATGGCCGAGGAAGCGCGTCCATCCCGAGTTCCGGGTCAGGTCGAGCTGGTAGGCGAGATTGGCGCGCGAATGGTCGTTGGTCTCGTCGCGGAAACTGATGCGCGGCTGGCTGACGCCGACGTAGGGCCGCAGGTAATAGGGGTTGGGGGTGCCGTCGATGTAGAACTCGTTGATGTCGATCGTCACGTAGGGGGTGGCGCCATCCGACTTGGAGAGGAAGTTGTGGTCCGTCGTGGAAATCTGCTCACGATAGAAGCCGAGCTGGAGATTCAGCGCGTGACGGTCGGTCCGCAGGATCTCCTGCTCCAGCACCGCTTCGTAGATGTCGCCTTCGTCCTGGCCGTAGTTGGGCGCGAGGAAATTGATGCTGGTGTAGTCGTATTGGCTGCGGTCGGCGATCGCGGGCGACTGGTAAAGGATGAGCGGAACCACGCCGAGCGTGTTGCCGCCGCGGCGGATGATGTCGCCGGTCTGGGCGTAGCGCGGGTCGGCGCCGACGCCGGGCGAGGTCAGGTTGTTGTTCGCCCGGCTCATCTCCAGGCGCTCGATGAGGCCGTGCACGACATAGGCGCTGGGCGTGGCCCAGAAACCGGTGTTGTTCGTCACGAAGCCGAGCGGCAGCTGCGCCTGCTCGTTGGCGACGCTGACCGCGGTGTAGGTCGTGCCGTCGAAATACCGCCAGCCGCCGGTCGTGCCGATGGTGGGGTTCCAGACCGGCCGGCCGTTCTGCATCCACTCGGTGTAGGAATCGCGGGGCAGCGTGGTGTTGGCGCGGTTGTAGTTGTTCCGGTAGTTCTCGAACTTGCCGCGGAGCGTCGTCGACTTGAACGGCTTCAGCGTGAACGCGCCGGTGACGCGGTTGATGCGCTCGTAGGACGGCTTGCGCTCGAAACCCTTGTCGTCGTGCACCGCGGCCACGCGGACGGCCAGCTTGTCGGCGACGATGGGCCGGTTGACGTCGAACGTCGTGCGCCAGCCGCCGTAGCTGTCGCCGCGCAGGCCGACCGAGGTGATGTCGCGGTTCACCGCGGCCGAGATGGTGTTCGAGTTGACGGATCCGGACGAGTCGCCGAGGCCGAAGATGTTGGCGTTGGGTCCGCGGCTGATCTCGATGCTTTCGAGGTTGTAGCTGTCCATGCCGATCAGCGAGCTGGCGGCGAAGCCGTCGCGCAGGACATTGGGTTTGCCGACGCCGCGGATGCGGTTCGCCGTCTGCGGAGCCAGCGTGGTGGTCTCGTTGTAGAAGGAACGGTCCTGGGTGAATTCCGTGTATTGGAACATGCCCTCGGTGTTGGCCTCGTAAAGGAACACGTCGTTGATGTCGACGGCCGCGGTGTCGGCCATCTGGGTCTTCGTCACCACCGTGATGGAGGAGGCGAGATCCTTCAGGTTGGAGTTCAGGCGCGTGCCGGACAGCGCGCTGGAGGCGAAGTAACCGCGGTCGCGGGAGCTGTTGACCTGGAAGGGCGAGAGCTCGATCACCTTCTCGACCACGGGGGCGCCCGGAACGGCTGCGGGCGCGGCGGGAGGGGCGACGGTTTCTTCCGCGGGCGGGACGGCTTGTTGCGCCCGGCTGTCAAGACCGGCAAACATCACGGCTCCGAGCAGGAGGGCTCGCAGCGGGACGGTTCCAAGGATGGACTGGTGGGGTTTCATGGTGTTATGTGCTCTGGTTGTGTCCCCCGCACCTTGATCGGGGTCCAGCCGGAGGCCACAAGGTGGCACGCGGCGGGCGGGGAATGGGGCGTGGGGGGATGCGCGAAACGGGATAAGCTGATTAAAGATGTAATGTCGGCCGCACCCAGCGTCGATGGACTGCGATTCGTTCCGTCCGAATTTTGTTTTGCCGTCCCGTCGCCCGCGGCGGATCATGCCGGGCACTTCCCCTCCCCCATGAATTCCGCCCATCGCCCCACCGTCCGCAGCATGGCCGAGTCCCTCGGCATTTCCCGCACGTCGGTCTCCGAGGCGCTGCGCGGTCATCCGCGCGTGAACCAGGCCACCCGCGACCGCGTCCAGGCGTGGGCGAAGGCCGTCGGCTATCGTTTCAATCCCCTCGCGAGCTCCATCCTCAGCGAGGTGCGCCGCACGCGATTGTCGACCTTCCACGGCGTGCTGGCCGCCGTGGGCCTCGAGGAGCCGGCGCGCGTGCCCTTCCCCGGCGCCTACTGGCGCGACCTGCTGCGGGGCGCGACCGAGCGCGGCGCGGAACTCGGATTCAAGCTCGAGCACTTCGTAGTCGGCCAGCGCGGCCTCACCGTCAAGCGGCTCGACACCATCCTGCGGTCGCGCGGCATCCGCGGCGTGCTCATCATGCCGGCGTGGCACCGGCCGGATTTCATGCAGCTCGACTGGGCGAACTACTCCGGGGTCTACGCGGACTACTTGATGGATCTGCCCGGACTCTCCTCCGTCTGTCCCGATCATCCCCGGGGCATGGGCATGGCCATGCGCCGCCTGCATGAATACGGTTACAAGCGCCCCGGCCTCGTGTTGCTGGAGCAGGAAAGCAACCGGCTGCAGCACCGCTGGCTCGCCTCTTTTCTGGCCTACACGCACCTGCATCCCGAGATGACCGCGCCGCCGCCGTTGATCCTGTCGGAAATGACGGCCGAATCCTTCAAGCGCTGGTTCAGGAAAAACCGGCCGGATGTGGTCGTCGGCCACCGGGCGGAGATGATCGACTGGATGAAGGAATGCGGCGCGCGCGTGCCCGAAACACACGGCTTCTGCTGCCTGAACGTCGGGCTCAATGCGTCGAGCTGCGCCGGGCTCGACCAGCGGCCCTATCATGTGGGCGTGCGCGCCATCGAGCTCGTGATCTCACAGATCCACCAGAACATCTACGGCATCCCCGAACTGCCGTCCAACACCACCGTGCCCGCGCAGTGGGTCGACGGGCCGACGCTGCAGCAGCGCTGAGTTGGCGGCAACAAGGGGCGGCGCTTGACGCCGCCCGCGAATGGGTTGTCAGCTGCCTGCGGGCGCAATGTGGCACCGGCTTCCAGCCGGTGATGAACTGCGGCTGGAAGCCGCAGCCACAAAGCCACGCTCACGGCATCCGGTTCAGGCCCTCGCTGCGCACAACCCACGACCCATCCTGCGGGAACCCGGGGGCGTTCACCGCGGGCGCCCCGTCCCAACCACCGGCCATCGTGCCCACGGCGAGCAACAGCGCGGCGTTCACCGGCAGGTAGGCCGGGCAGTTGTCCGGCTCCTTCGGCCGGCGCACGTGGCCGTTGGGCATGAAGCGCGCCGGCGGCAGCGGATTGCAAAGGATGTCCACGGCGGTCTGCGGCTCGTTCAGGCGCGTGGCCGTCAACGCCCCCTGGCCATAGGCCCAGCTCACCCAGGAATGCACGCCGCCGTTGCGCCGGGTGACCTCGTGAAAAGTTTTCCGCATGGTCTCGAGATCGACCACGTCCGTCTTGGGCATGAAGCCCAGCGCCATCAGCATCGAGGTCGGCACCCCGCCCTCGCGCCGGTAGATCTCGGGAAACGTCTCGATCTCCGCGTAGAATCCCTCCGCGCTCACCGGCAACGGGGAGAGCTTCGCGAGCACGTCGGCCCATTTGGGCTCGGGCGGCAGCCCCAGCCGTTCGCGCCACTGCTGCGCGACCCGCAGGCCGTAATGCCAGTAGGCCAGCTCGAAGGTCGGGTTCTGCGTGAGGTTCGCCCCCGAACTCTCGCTGACGTTCTTGATCGGCGGGCCCAGCACGTAACGGCCGGACTTGGGATCGAGGTGGGCGAACGACGCCAGGAACTTCGCCGACTCGAAGACCACGTCCTGGTAACGTCCGAGGGTCTCGCGCGCGGGTTTCGCCCGGTAGACCAGCTCGGCGAGCGCGATCGGGTTCGGCTGGTTCCAGATGATGTAGGGATTGATCGTGCCCGGCCCCGTGCGGCCGTCGATGCCCGACATCTTCGGCCAGCGCACGCCCTCGAAACCCTGCGCCTGCGCATCCTTCAGGCCGGCGGGCAACAGCACGTCCTTATACCACGCGAGGCTTTTCTCGAGCAGGTCCGTGCGTCCCCACGCGTGGAAATGCGCGACGTGCCAGTAATACATCTCCGAGTGGTGCTTCCCATACCAGGTGATGTTGGTCAGGCCGTCCTCGGACGGCGGGAAACCACCGGCATAGTTCACCTTCACGAGATAAAGCGAAAGGATGACGCGGCGCTCCAGTTCCTTCGCGCGCGGATCCGTGCTGCCGGCCAGATCGATGATGCCGCCCTTCGTCCAATAGTCCTTCCAGCCCGCGACGCTGGAATCACGGATGTCATCAAACGTCAGCCGCGACCCGGCGCCGGCCGCCGCCGGCATAAACTCGCACCCAAAGGCCAGGCGGTCGCCGTCGCGGCCCTCGAGCTTGAAGTGGTGCGGGGCGATTTCGGCAAAGGCCCCGGTGCCGGCCCAGCTCACCCGCGTGAAGTAGCGGCTCGCGTCGAGCTCGCGCGATAGTTCGGCGAAACCATTTCCGCGCTGGATGATCGTGGTCCGGTGCTTGTCCGGATGATCCCAGGCGAAGGGCGGCTTGTTGCGCGAGTTCAACTTGTAGGAATAAGGAAACCGAAAATGCACGGCGAGCCGGCCGGTGCGCACGAGCGGCGACTCGATCTTGATGCCCGTCGCCGCCGCGGTGGCGTGCGCAACCGTCTCCACCACGACCGGCTCGCCGGCGAGCGTGTAGGTGCTGCGGATGATTCCCGTCCAAGGGTTGAGCGTCTGCTCGATTTTCGACAGTTCCGCCCCCTCCACCACGCGGCCATCGAGCCAGAGACTGATCTGGCCGAGCGGGATCGGGTGCGGGTTCTCGCGGAAATAAGACCCGGCCGGGCTGTTCTGCCGCCCGGCAAACATCACGGTGCGGCCGTGGAAGTCGTGCGGCATCATCGCGTCGTCGAGCTTCAGTCCCTGCAGGTTGGGAAACTCGTGCCACGCCCAGGGCAGCGTCGAACTCGTCTCCAGCGGGATGCCCTCGTCGTGGAAATATTCGAAGGTCTGCAACCCGGTCGGATCCACCGTGAAGGCGAAGTCGCCGTTGCCCACGCTCAGCGGGCTTTCGACGTCGACCCGCGTGAGCCGGACGCTGTGCCGCTCGACCACGGCCTGCCGGTCGATGGGCGCGGCGGGGAGGGAACTCAGGAGACCGACGAAAACGAGGAGGGGAAAACGCATGGCATTCGGGGGGTTGGGGTTCGGGCCGCAGCCGGAATCTTCATCCGGAAAGGAATCGGGTCGAGGGCGGCACACTCTGACCGTCTGAGCGGGGTGCACACGTCCATCCCGTAGCAACAAGGGGCGGCGCTTGACGCCGCCCGCGGGCGCCGACGAGCGGCGCCCCTACAAAAGGGCGTGGATTTGAAATGAACTCTCAGCCGGACTCATGCAGTTGAGGACGTAGTCGCCAAAAGGCGCACCGTTTGGCGTTGTTGAAGTTACGATGCTTAAAACAACTGACGCCGCGGATAAGACGGCGAACCAAACGGTGCGGCTGAATTTGGGCACCAAAGACGGGGTGAAGTCGATGCGGATCGGCTTCACCGACCAGCGCCTGACGGCGCACGGGGGGCTGGCGGTCTGGACGCGCTTTATCACGGAGCGTGGACTGCGGGAAGAGTTGCGGACCGTGCTGCCGCATGCCCCCACCAGCCCCAACGCCTACGATCCGACCGACACGGCGCTGGGCTTTATCGGTGGCATCCTCTGCGGAGCGGACAAGCTGGCGCGGGTCGCGCATCTGGCGCATGACCCGGCGGTGGCCGAGGTGTTGGGCATCGAGGCCATTCCCAGCCAGTCCACGCTCTCCCGCTTCTTCGCCCGCTGCGGCCGGAGCGCCGGCGAGGCGCTCTCTGGCCTGCACCGCTGGGCGGTGCAGGATCTGCCCGAGCGCGCCGAGGGCTACACCCTCGACCTAGACTCCTTCTCCCTCATCCACGAGGACGGGCATCAGGAAGGCGTGCGGGTCGGCTACACCCGCAAGGGCCTCAAACCCTGTCACCGGCCGATCGTGGCGGCGCTCGCCGAGGTGCCGCTGGTCGCGCACTTCTGGCTGCGGCCGGGCAACACCGCCTGTGTCAGCAACGCGGCCAACTTCCTCGGGGACACCCTGGCGCGGTTGCCCGCGTCCGTGCGCGTCGCCCTGGTGCGCGCCGATAGCGGCTTCTGCACCCGCGGGATGATCGCCGAGTTGGAGAGCCGCCGCCTGCACTACATCATGACCGCCGCCTTGCGCGCCCCGGTGCGCACGCTCTGCCGGCACGATGACGCGGCGTGGACGCGGACTGGGGTGCCCGGCATCGAGGTGCAGGAGGTGGCGCACGAGGAGGGGCGCTTGATCGTCCTGCGCCAGCGGATCACCGAACGGCCCAATGCTGGGGGCAAAAAACTCTTGGAGGTGCCCGGCTACAAGTTCCAGGCGTTGCGGACCAACCTGCCGGCTACCGTCACTCCGCTCGAGGTCTGGCGCCGCTACAACGGTCGGGCCGACATCGAGAACCGGATCAAGGAACTCGGGCTCCAGTTTGGCCTGAAGGGACTGTGCTGCCGTTCGTTCTGGGCCACCGAGGCGGCCTGTCACCTAGCCGTCTGCGCCTACAACCTCTGCGTCGGCCTGCAGCGCCGGCTCGGCCAACCCATCCGGGCCGAACTCACCACGCTGCGCTGGCGGCTCTTTGCCTGCGCCGCCGTCTTCAGCTACACTGGCGGCAAGCCGACTCTCAAACTCGCCGTCGCCACCACGAAAGCGCGGCTTTGGTGGCACACTCTCCTCCAACGCTTTGCCGAAGCAGAACCCAACGGCAATGCAGTTGCCGCCCTCTCGGCCAGAGCTGGCCACTACCAACTTATCTTGCCTTCAATTGCATGAGTCCGGCTCAGGAGACGGGCGCGATGGTCTCGGCCACGGACACGCGGTAGGCCTTGAGGGCCGGCACGATGCCGCCGAGCATGCACAACCCGACGAACGCCGCCGGACCCCACCAGAAGACCGGGTTCCATTTCAACGGCTCGAGCACCACTCCGGTCTGCGCCTGGATGATCGCCGCCACGAACGTCGCCAGCCCGGCGAACACCGCAAATCCCGCCGCCGCGCCGAACAGGCCGATGGCCGTCGCCTCGCCCACCACCGCGCCGAACACCGTGCGCCGGTGCGCCCCGAGGGCGCGCAGGATGGCGATGTCGCGGGCCCGCGCGCTCATCGAGTTGTAGATGCTCACCAGCACCGACCCCGACGCCATCACCGCGACGAGCCAGGCGATGAGCGTCAGCACCCGGTCCATCCAGCCGATCTTGTTGAACAGCTCCGCCACGATGCTGCCGATGGGATACGCGAAGGTGAGCTTGCCGCCCGAGGCGTTGAGCTGGTTGTTGAGCATCAGGCCCGCGGCCGGCGCGCGCAGCTGGATGAGCACTGCGCTGAGCTCCGTCGCCGCGAGCGGATTGTGGCCGCTCATCGTCTGCACCCCCTCCAGCGGAACCCAGATCACACGGTCCGCCGGCGTGTTCGTCGGCTCCAGCACGCCGACGACGGTGTATTCCTCCTCGTGCTCATGGGCCTCGGGGTTGAACGCGACCCCGTGCGAGGGATGGAACGTCGTGCCCGTCTTCCAACCGAGTCGCCTGGCCACGTAGCTGCCGACCACCGCCTCCTCCTTGCCGATCTCGAAAAACCGGCCGCCGGCCTCCACCGCGTATTTCCGGCCGGGCAGATACTCGATATTGGCAAAGAGCGCCGGGACCGTGCCGGCGATGCGCCAGCCCTCATAGTTGTCGCCGAGCGCGAGCGGGATGGCCGCCTTCACCGCCGGGTGGCGGCGGATCAGCTCGAAGTCCTGCGCCGTGATATTGCCGGGCGAGGCCTCGAGGTGGAAGATGGCGTTGAGCACGAGCTGGAGCTTGGAGCCGCGCGCCCCGAGCACGGCGTCGAAACCGGAATTCGTCGCGGCAAACACGGCCTGCGACTGCGTCTTCACCACCCACACCGTCAGCAGCAACCCGGCGGCGAGCGCGATGCTGCACGCCGTCACGAACGTCGAGAGCGCGTGCTGGCGCATGCTGCGGTAGATGAGGTTGAGGATCATCATGACGCGATTCCGCCTGCTGTGGGCCGGGTGCCCCCACCCGGCGTGGCTTCATTCCCGCGGGGTGAGGGCACCCCGCCCACATCCTGACCCAAGGCGCGGTTCATCGCCGAGAAGTCCTGCATGTTTTCAAAGGCCGCCAGCACGCGCTCGTCGTGGCTCACGAGCAGCAGCGCCGCGCCGGTCTCACGGCAGACCTCGCGGATGAGTGCGAGCGCTTCGCGGGCGTTGCGCCGGTCGAGATTGCCGGTCGGTTCGTCGGCCAGCACGAGCTTCGGGTGGTTCGCCAGCGCCCGCGCCACGGCCACGCGCTGCTGCTGACCGGTCGAGAGCTGCCGCGGAAAATGCCCGAGCTTGTCGCCAAGCCCGACGCGCTGCAGCAGCGACGCCGCGTAGGCCCGGTCCACGCCCCGGCCGAAGGCCATGCCGAACTCGACGTTCTCCAGCACGGTATGCCCCTGTAATAGGTTAAAGGTCTGGAAAATATAGCCGATGGTTGTGGCACGCAGGCGGTCGCGAGCCGCTTCGCCGAGCGTGGTCACTTCCCTGCCGTCCAAACGAATGACCCCGCTGTCCGCCGCGAGAATGCCGGCGATGAGATTGAGGAAGGTCGTCTTGCCCGTGCCGCTCTCTCCCCGCAAAGCCAGCTGCGCACCGGTTTCGATCGCGAATGTCCTCACGTCCACCACCCGGTGCACCCCGCCGCCCGTCGGACGGGGGTAGGTTTTTACGAGGTCGTTGATTTCCAACAGCAACATGGAGGTGAAGCGTAAGCGAAACTGGCAGCCATGATTAAGCCAGCTTAGACGTCAACCGTTAGCCTCGGACTCCATTGATTTAACTGGCCTCTCCCCGGACCGTTTGGCAGCGTCGCGCTCCTGTAAGGCAACCCTCACACACCCCTAGATAAGATGCTTACTACCACTGCTTGGAAAAAAACGGGCGCACTGGCCTTGCTGCTGGCCGCCGCCATCACTCCCGCCTTCGCCGGCGAGGCCGACATCAAGATCCCCGATCTCACGCACGTGCGTTTCGAAGGCCTGGGCGGCATCAGCGGTGAGATGCTGATGTATCTCGGCATCGCCATGTGCGCCATCGGCGCCGCCTTCGGCCTTGTCCAATACACGCAGACCAAGGCGCTGCAGGTGCATTCGTCGATGGCCAGCGTCTCCAACATGATCTGGGAGACCTGCAAGACCTACCTCTTCACGCAGGGCAAGTTCCTCGCCATTCTCTGGCTGCTCATCGGCGCGTGCATGGTCTATTACTTCGGCTTCCTCTCGCACAATTCCGCCTTCCACGTCGTCGTCATCCTCCTCGCCTCCATCCTCGGCATCCTCGGCTCCTACGGCGTCGCCTGGTTCGGCATCCGCATCAACACCGTCGCCAACTCCCGCACGGCCTTCTCCGCCCTCAAGGGCAACGCGCTCAACACGCTCTTCATCCCGCTCCGTTCCGGCATGAGCGTCGGCCTGCTCCTCGTCTGCGTCGAGCTGTTCTTCATGATCTGCATCCTGGTGTTCCTGCCGCGCGACCTGGTCGGACCCTGCTTCATCGGCTTCGCCATCGGCGAGTCCCTCGGCGCCTCCGTCCTCCGCATCTGCGGCGGCATCTTCACCAAGATCGCCGACATCGGTTCCGACCTCATGAAGATCGTCTTCAAGCTCCCCGAGGACGACCCCAAGAACCCCGGCGTCATCGCCGACTGCACCGGAGACAACGCCGGCGACTCCGTCGGGCCGACGGCCGACGGCTTCGAGACCTACGGCGTGACCGGCGTCGCGCTCATCGCCTTCCTCGCCCTCGCGCTCGTCGACAACGCCATGCTCTGCGCCACGCTCATCGTCTGGCTCTTCGTCATGCGCGCGCTGATGATCGTCACCTCGCTCGTTTCCTACCTCCTCAATCAGGCCATCTCCAAGGCCAAATACGGCAGCCTGAAGGATTTCGATTTCGAGGCCCCGCTCACGCACCTCGTCTGGATCACTTCCGCGGTTTCCATCGGCATCACCTTCGTCGCCTCCTACTTCCTGCTCGCCCACCAGCCGGGCATCGACCCGGCCCTGTGGTGGGTCCTCTCCGTCATCATCAGCTGCGGCACGGTCGCCGGCGCCCTCATCCCGGAATTCACCAAGATCTTCGTCAGCACGAATTCCCGCCACGTGAAGGAAGTCACCAACTGCTCCAAGCACGGCGGCGCCTCGCTCAACATCCTGTCGGGCCTCGTAGCCGGCAACTTCTCCGCGTTCTGGATGGGCCTCGTCATCATGCTCCTGATGGCCGCGTCCTACTATTTCTCGCAGAATCCCGCGCTGCTCGCGCTGATGCCGGTTAAGTTCATGTATGCCGCCCCGATCTTCGCCTTCGGCCTCGTGGCCTTCGGCTTCCTCGGCATGGGCCCCGTCACCATCGCGGTCGACAGCTACGGCCCGGTCACCGACAACGCCCAGTCCGTCTACGAGCTCTCCCAGATCGAAGCCAAGCCCGGCATCGCCGCCGAGATCGAGAAGGACTTCGGCTTCAAGCCCGACTTCGAGAACGCCAAATACCAGCTCGAGAAGGGCGACGGCGCCGGCAACACCTTCAAGGCCACGGCCAAGCCCGTGCTCATCGGCACCGCGGTCGTCGGCGCCACCACCATGGTGTTCGGCATCATCATGCTCCTGCAGAAACTCTACGAGATCCAGGTCGCCTCCGGCGTCGCGGGTCCGTTCAAGGAGGTCGTCGGCGCCCTCTCCATCGTGCAGCCCGAGATCATCCTCGGCCTCATCATGGGCGGCTCCGTCATCTACTGGTTCACCGGCGCGTCCTGCCAGGCGGTCGTCACCGGCGCCTACAGCGCCGTCGTCTACATCAAGGAGCACATGAAGCTCGACGCCACCACCGCCTCCGAGAAGGACTCGAAGGAAGTCGTCCGCATCTGCACGGTCTACGCCCAGAAGGGCATGTGGAACATCTTCATCGTTGTGTTCTGCTTCGCCCTGGCGCTGCCGTTCTTCAACGCCTACTTCTTCATCGGCTACCTCATCGGCATCGCCTTCTTCGGCCTCTTCCAGGCCATCTTCATGGCCAACGCCGGCGGCGCCTGGGACAACGCCAAGAAGATCGTCGAGGTCGAGCTCCGCCAGAAGGGCACCGAGCTGCACGCCGCCACCGTCGTCGGCGACACCGTGGGCGACCCGTTCAAGGACACCTCCTCCGTCGCGATGAACCCGGTCATCAAGTTCACCACCCTCTTCGGCCTTCTCGCCGTCGAGATCGCGGTGACCATGACGAACCAGAACCTGAAGACCGGCATCGGCGTGTTCTTCTTCGCGATCGCGCTCATCTTCGTCTATCGCAGCTTCTACAGCATGCGCATCCCCGACGAGAACAGCGCGGGCATCTGATTAACTGCAGGGCGGGATCGCTGATCCCGCCAACCCCTTCGCAGGCCGCGGCTCACCCCGCGGCCTTTTTTTGTGCCAGATTTCGGCAAGGACAATCCATGCGCAGCAATTCATGTTGCCGGTTCCTGCCTCGCGTCTTTCCAATGCGAATCAACTGGCCAACCAACCCATGAAAAAAATCCTAGCGATTGCCTTGTTTGCCGCCGGCCTCGCGGTCTCCGCCCCGGCGGTCATCGTCGGTGCCAGCGTCGGTTATCTCACCGACAGCCAGGACACCTACTTCGCCGCCCGTGCCGGCATCGAGTTCAACTCGACCAGCTCCCTGGCCCACATCGGTGAGTTCGAGGTCGGCTACACGTCCGACTCCGAAGGCGGGGCCGAGGCCAGCCTGCTGCCGCTCACGCTCAATTACCGCGCGCAGTTCACCGGCACCGGCAAGATCGGCGGCTACGTCGGCCTTGGCGCCGGCATGGCCCGGACCCGCGTGAGCGTTCCGGGCAGCGGGGTCCCGCGAATTTCAGACAGCGGCACGTCGTTCGCCGCCCAAGGCTTTGCCGGCGTCTCGTTCCGCCTTTCCCCGACCGCCTCCCTCGACCTCGGCGCCCGCTACATCTGGATCGACGACGTCAAGCTGCAGGCCTGGGGCGTGAAGGCCGAGGTCGGCGCCGACCTCGCTCTGGAATGCGGTTTTCACGTTCGGTTCTGACCGCGCAGACGCACCCGGTCTGTCGTGCATCGCCGCTTCCACCGCCGGCGCATCCCCACGAGAACAGCGCAGGCACCTGAACAGTTGCCGGGCGGGGCGCTGATCCCGCCAACCCCTTCGCCGGCCGCGCTCACCCTGCGGCCTTTTGTTTTCCGGCCACCGGCCGGAAAGTCCCGCGCCGAAGCCTGTAAGGCACCGACGGGATAGCCCACATCGTCCGCTGTGAAACCGAGATTCTTCGGGTTAAATCCCATTGAAGAGCCGGATCTGCGCAACTCTACCCCGGCAACCGGCACATCAAAGAAAAGATTCGCCAGCAACTCCAGGTGCTCCGCGACCGTGGATTCTTGAAGCAGCCTGCGCGCGGCGTCTGGCAGCGGATCTGATGCTTTCAGTTTCAACCGCCGGCCAGGAACCCGCGCGCATACCAGGCCAAACCGGCGGCCAGCAGAGCAGCGATAACGATTTTCAGCACGTCCCAAACCTGCGCCCGGCGGGCCGTGTCCGCTTCCTTCTGCTTCAGCTCTTCCAAGGCCGGCACACAGGCCGGCAGGCGGGCGACAAAGGCCTTCAATCGCTCCAGCACCGCGTTGTAGCGTTCAACCTCCCCCAGGATGTCGCCCTTCACCGCGATGTCCTTCGCCCCACGGATGGCGGCGATCTCCAGGATGATTTGCTCCAGTTGGGGGCGAACTTCCCGGTAATAATCCGGCACCGCCGTGTTGATGACCGTCGGAGTATACGGCTCCAGGGTGATCCGGATCTTCTCCCGCAATTTCACCGACAGCCAGTCGCTGATATCGAAAAAAGCCCGGTATTCGTGGCCCACGGCCCGATTGAGGTTCTCCTCCAGGTATTTTTCATCCGGCGCCTCTCCCTCGCGAAGCCCCAATTCGTTGGCCTTGGAACGAACGATGTGCTCCAGCGCGTTGCAGAGTTCGTTGCGGGGCTGCACAAACGTCCGGAAACTGGCATCCATTTCCTCGCAATAAAGGAAATGCGGCTTGGTGAGGTTGTGGAGCATCACAATTTTTCTCCACAACTCAGCCCCGCGCTGAGCATCCGGCGGCATGGCGCGGCTCAGGGCAGCTTGTGCTTCAACTCTTCCCGCCGCATGTCCGCGTATTCCCGGTCGGTGTAAAACAATCCCGTGGAGATGCGCATGCTGCCGCGAAACCGGGCGCTTTCACGAATGGTCTCCTCCCGCACCTCCTCGGTGACAACGATCGGCGGAATGGGCTTGTCGATGTATTTCTTCCAGTCAACGGGCGGGTTGACCACGGGGGTGTTCATGCTGGCTTGCGTTGGGTGATGATGTGATGCGGCAGGCACAGGAACTGTGACACGCATGCGGCCCGTTGTATCAGATTGACCTGAGACCAAAGAATGGGCGGATATTCCCTCCTGCCCCCGGGGAGGCAAGTTGAAAAGGGGCTGTGCCCGGCGCTGGTCGGTCGAAGTCGTTGGGCCGGAATCAGCGGTTGATCATGATCCACCTCATGCCAGCCCCATGCCGCATATCTTGCGCAGGCCATTAGCTGGCGGCGCCATTTACATTCGGGCCTGTGGTTCTAATACCACGTCGGTTGACGTGCATCGGCCTTCCTCACCACGGCATGCCGGGCAAGCTCGGTGGACGCGCGTCGGCTCCCGGTCCGGTCCGCCCCTCATTATCATTATGCAGTTTCCCTCCATCATCCAAGGCGGCATGGGCATCGCTGTCTCCAACTGGCGGCTGGCCCGCGCCGTTGCCCTGCTCGGCGAGCTCGGCGTCGTCTCGGGCACCATGATTGCCGTCATCCTCGCGCGCCGCCTCCAAGAGGGCGACCCCGGCGGCGACATGCGTCGGGCGTTGGAGCACTTTCCCATCCCCGGTGTGGCCGAGCGCGTGCTCGCCGACCATTACCTGCCGGATCGGAAGAAGACCGCCTCGCCGTTCATGCTGACCCCGATGACCACCCTGCAGCCCGGCCCGGCGCTGACCGAGCTGACAGTGGCGGCGAACTTCGTCGAGGTCTTCCTCGCCAAGGAAGGGCACAACGGACCCGTCGGCATCAACCTCCTCGAAAAAATCCAGCTCGCCACCCTCCCCTCGCTCTACGGCGCCATGCTCGCCAAGGTCGACTACGTGCTGATGGGCGCGGGCATTCCGCGCTCGATCCCCGGCATGATCGACTGCTTCGCCAAAGGCGAGGCCGCGCAGCTCAAGGTTGACGTCACCGGCGCCCTGCCCGGCGAGGAGTTTTATACGAAACTCGACCCCTCAACCTTGTGGCGGAAACCGGCGCCGCCGCTGCCGCGCCCGAAGTTCCTTGCCATCGTTTCTTCCGCGACCCTGGCGATGACGCTGGCCAAGAAATCCAACGGCCAGGTCGACGGCTTCGTCGTCGAGGGCGAGGTGGCCGGCGGACACAACGCTCCTCCCCGTGGCCCGATGCAGCTCAGTCCTCACGGAGAACCGGTCTACGGCCCGCGCGATGTGCCGGATCTGGCGAAAATCCGCGAACTCGGCCTGCCTTTCTGGCTCGCGGGCGCCTATGCCCGACCGGAGAAACTCGTCGAGGCCCGGAATCTCGGCGCAGCCGGCATCCAGGTCGGCACGGCCTTCGCCTTCTGCGAAGAATCGGGCATCTTGCCGGAATTGAAGCTCGAGGCCATCCGCGCAAGCCGCGCCGGCATGACCCGCGTGTTCACCGATCCGGCCGCGTCGCCGACGGGTTTTCCCTTCAAGGTCCTGAAGGTGCGGGATACGCTTTCCGAATCCGAAGTCTATGCGGCGCGTCAGCGCCTCTGCGATCTCGGCGGTCTGCGCGAGGTCTACCGCAAGGATGACGGCACCGTCGGCTACCGCTGCGCGTCCGAACCGGTCGACGCCTACGTGCGCAAGGGCGGCAAGATCGAGGACACCGTCGGCCGCAAATGCCTCTGCAACGGGCTCGCCGCCACCGTCGGGCTCGGCCAGCGGCGCGCCGGCTCCCCGGAGCAACCGCTGGTCACCGCCGGTGACGAGATCGCCGACCTCGCCCGCCTGCTGCCCGCCGACGCCGAAAGCTACCGTGCCGAGGACGTCATCCGCTACCTGCGCGGATAGGCGGTTCCTTGTTCGAAACGTGGCATCGGCTTCCAGCCGATGATGACTGCGGTTGGAAGCCGCAGACCCCGCGGAGGCTGGTCATTTCGCATGTTTCGTGGTTAACCCTCCGGCATGTCCGATTCTCTCCTGATCCTCGGCGTGCGCCTGGCGGGATGTCTGCATTTCGTCACGCTGGTGCTGGCATGCTTCACGCCCATCCCGCCGGACTGGGAGAAAAACCTCGCGACGCTGCCGCCCATCCACCGTCGCTTCGCCATCGCGCAGAACCTCTCCATCGGCGCCATGATCGCCGTGCTCGGCCTGTTCTCGCTGGCCTTCGCGTCGGAGCTCGTCGGCGGCACGCCGCTGGCCCGCGCGGTGTGCGCCGCGACGGCGCTTTTCTGGAGTGGACGCGCCGCAGTGCTCCCGTGGCTCGGCGTCCGGCCTGTGCTCGCGACCCCTTGGCTGAAACTCGGCTACGCCCTGCTGGTCACGGAATGCGTCACCTACGCCCTCGCCTACGGTTATCTCGCCCTGCGCTCTGCTTGACGTATTTCACCCGGGTCAGCGGAGAGAACGGAACTCCTGCCTGTTATCTCAATTTTTTCCTGCAGCCTACGCCTTGTTTTCGCGTCGTCTCGCGTCCTTTGCCGTTGTTCATCATTTTGTCGCCGGCGGCTCGCGCTCTTCGGTCAGCTCGATGAGCTCGAAGTTGGTGCAGACCGGATGCGTCGCGAGGTCGGTCTCCGCCTTCACCTTGGCGACGAAAGACGACATGCGGTCGTTCCAGCCCATTTTCCGTGAATGCTCATTCCACACCATCGTCTGCATGCGGTTCGGCCGCAGTCCGCGCGCGAAAATCCACTCGACTACCTCCGCATCCGTTCCGCCCTCGGCCACTCGCGCCGCGACGTCCTCGAATTTCACGTTGAGAAACCCGCAGAGCTGGCCGTCGAGCCCGATGGAGAGCCCGTAGTTACGATGAAAGTCTTCCGGCAGCTTGCCCGCCTGCATCAGGCGGATCTTGTCAATCATCCGGCCAAGATGGTGCAGGCCGCCGGCGGTCTTGTCGTAAGGGGAGCGCAGGCCTTCAACGCGGGGCATGGGATCAAGTTTGCACAGGAGGAAACAGAGGCAAGGCCGGAGGTGGAGGCAGGACTGTCAGCCTTCGCCAAGGCCATGGCCGACAGGTCAGTCCCGCGGATCGCCGCGCAAAGTCGAAGCCTCGCGGGAGCAGTGGTCCCGCCTCCAACGGACCTCACTCCGGCAGTTTCTCCTCGCACTGCCACTGCGGCCAGGTCTGCCGCACGAAACGCTGCATCTCCACCAGCACCGCGCGGATGAGCGGCGTGAGCTCGCCGTTCCACAGCGCCGCCACCTCCACCGGCTCGAACCCCTCCAGCGGCAGCACCCGCACCAGCGGATGGCGCACCATCTCCGCCGCGTCGATGCTGAGGCCGATGCCGTAGCCGTTGGCCACGTAACGCGTGACCAGGTCCATCGAACTCGCCTCGATTGCCTGCAGCCAGTCCACGTGGCGCAAACGCAGGCCTTTCAGGAAAAGCCGGGTCATCGCCTCGGTCTGCGGCAGGCAGATGAGCGGTTCCTCGATCTCGCTGCGGGCCCAGAGCTCCGCGGCCGACTTGATCTTTGATTTTTTGTGAACCAGGAGCACGAGCGGCATCCGCAACAGGCGCAGGCAATGAAGGCGGGCCGGCGGCTTGGCGTCGAGCGAGGCGACGGCGAGATCGATTTCCCGGTCCAACAACCATTTTTCCATCTCGCCCTGATAGCCCGAGCGGAGCCCCAGCCGCAGGCGCGGTTCCGCCTGCCGCAGCCGCTCCACCACCGCGGGCAGATAGTCTCGCAGCACCAGCTCGGAGCCGGCGATCCGCAGTTGCGGGGCCGACTGCCGGCGCAGCTTCTCCGCCACCGGCCCGAGGTTGTCGAAGAAGGGCCGGACAAATTCGTAGAGCTCCTCGCCGGCATGCGTGAGCTTGAACGGACTGCGGGCAAACAGCCGCACGCCGAGATCCTGCTCGAGGAGGAGGATCTGGCTGCTGACCGCCGGCTGCTGGATGCCATAGGGCATGTTGCGCACCGCCCGGCTGATCCCGCCATGCCGCGCCACATAGTAGAACAGTTCCAGATGGTGGATGTTCATGATCGAGCGGCAGACTGCAAATAGCCGCGAGCAGACGCAACCCTGTAGCGGCGGTCCATGACCGCCGAAGCCATTCCCCTTCTCCCATCACGCCGCTCAATGCCCGCATCAAGTTTATCGATTAACGCTCCCGCCGCACTTTCCGGTAGCTTGCGCGCATGAACTTCCACCGCCTGCTCCCGCCCGCGCTCCTCGCCCTCCTCTCCCTCGGTCTCGCCGGTTGTGTCGGCCTCATGGGCAACCGCCGCCACCACGAGGCCAGCAGCGTCGTCCAGTTTCTTTATCCGGACAAGAACATGCCTTTCATCCAGCCCGAGATCCCGACCCTGCGTCTGCCGCTGCGCGTCGGCGTGGCGTTCATCCCCGCCGGCATGCCCGACGGACGCGGCGCCTTCTACCGCGTGCAGGCCAATTTCACCGAACAGCAGAAGACCGAGTTGATGCGCAAGGTCGCGGCACAGTTCAAGGCCCTCCCCTTCGTGCAATCCATCGAGATCATTCCGACCACCTATCTGCGTCCCGGCGGCGGGTTTGAGAACCTCGATCAACTCCGCGCCATGATGGGCATCGATGTGATCACCCTCATTGCCTACGACCAGAGCCAGAACTCCAGCGAAACCGAGGCCAGCATCGCCTACTGGACCATCGTTGGCGCCTACATCGTCCCAGGGCAGCGCAATTCCACCCACACGCTCATGGAGGCCGTCGTCTACGACATCAGGAGCCGCAGCCTGCTCTTCCGTGCCCCCGGCACCAGCGCGGTGAAAAACCACACCACCCTCGTTCGCAACGACCATGAACTGAAAAAGGATTCCGCCGCCGGCATCGAGGAAGCCTCCGCGCAGATGACCGCCAATCTCGCGCAGGAGCTCGAGCTCTTCAAGGTCCGCGCCCGGGAGGAGCCCGGCACGGTCAAGATCGAGCACAAGCCCGGCTATACCGGTGGCGGACGTCTCGACGCTTGGTTCGCCGGCCTGATGGCCCTTCTGCTGGCCGGCCGCTTTGCCACCACCCGCAAGTAAACCATCCCCGGAGCAAGCTCCGGGGCATTTGACAAGACCTCTGCAAACCCGTTCGAGCCCCATGCAATCCACACTCAATCCCGTTCCGCCGACCAAGCCGAAGCAAGCTTCGGGGTATCGGACCCACAGCGAATGAAGGCCCTGCGCACCACGCTCCTGCTCTTCGGGTTGCCGGCCCTTCTCGTCTGGCTCGTGCCGACGACGCACGCCGCCCTCCTCTATGAACGCGCGGCCATTCTCAACGGGAAATGGTGGCGGCTGTGGACCGGCCACTGGGTGCACTTCTCGACCTCGCACCTGATGTGGAACCTGGCCGTGCTGCTCGGAGCCGGCGTGTGGCTCGAACGCTTGCAGCCGGGCTGGCTTCTCCGTCTTGCCCTGGTCGTCGCGCCTGTCCTCAGTCTGGCCCTGCTGGCCGGGGAGCCGGCGATGCAGACCTACGGCGGCCTCTCCGGTCTCGCCACGAGTGCCGTGGTGTTGCTCGCCTTGGTCCAGCTTCAATGGCGCGGCACAGATCGGGTGTGGTGGTGGGCCATCCTGCTGCTCGTTGCCACCAAGACGGGCGCGGACGCCGTCCGCGGCGATTCCCTGTTCGTCGGTTTTGGCACTCACGCCATTCGCTCCTCCGTTCTCGCCCATGCCGCCGGAGCAGTCGCTGCGGTCGCACTCTTTCTCGCACGAGCAACCCGCTCTCAGCCAGAACCCGCCCTTCCCTCAGCCAATCCCACTCCATGAAGGCCAAAAACCAAACACCCCGCTACATCGCCGCGGCCTTGCTCGCGGTGACCATCCTGATTCTCGCTCGTGGATCCGTGTCCGCCGCGGAGCGCGTCGGCACCTATGATTCGCGACTCGTCGCCTTCGCCGCCTTCTGGGACGACGCCCACCAAGCCCGGCTGCAAGCGCTCACCCGCGAGGCCCGCGCCGCCAAGGAACAGGGGAATCTTCCCCGTTACCAGTCGCTCGCCAAGGAGCTTTCCGCCCATCAGCATGACCTGCACATGCAGGTGTTCAGCACAGCCCCGATCGACGAGGTTCTCGCCGGTCTCAAGGATCACCTGCCGGCGTTGCAGCGTGAGGCCGGCGTCAGCCGCCTGGTGTCGCAATGGGACGAAGTCGCCTTGGCCGGCGTGCCTGATGCCGACCGCATCGACGTGACCGACCGCCTGGTTAAGGAATTCCACCTGCCGGCCGACAAGCTCCGGCAACTCGGACAATTGAAAACCGCGACCCCGCTGCCGCTCGACCGCGCCCGCGAGATGAGCCGAAAAAATCAGCTCTAACCTGGAAAGCTCACCCTCACAATGCCAAGGCAACACACCCCGTCGCTGCGCGTCACCCCTCTTGATAGAGGGGAGCCAATCCACGCCAGCGAAAATCCCCTCTATGAAGAGGGGTGCCCGTCAGGGCGGGGTGTGTAGGGCCCGGACCAAGCTGCTCGATCCTCCACGCATGAAACCCTCCCGCAACTACGCGCTCCTGCTGTCCGGCCAGTTTCTCGGCGCCTTCGGCGACAACGCCATCCTCGCCGTCATTGTGGGCCAGCTCACCTACCTGCAGAAGGCCGGCACCATCACCGGTGCGGAGTTGCGCATGAGCAACACGATCTACACCAGCCTGCTCTTCCTGCCCTACGTGCTGCTCGCGCCCCTGGCCGGTTATCTCAACGATCGCTACGCGAAGACCTCGTGGCTCGTCGGCGGCAACGCCCTAAAGCTCCTCGGCACCGGCCTGTGCACGCTGAGCGTGTGGTTCGGGCCGACGTGGCAGGGCCTGGGCTACCTCGTCGTCGGCATCGGCGCGTGTTTCTACGGCCCGGCCAAATACGGCATCCTCCCGGAAATCCTGCCACGCGAGCGTCTCGTGAAGGCCAACGGCACCGTCGAGCTGCTCACGCTCGTCGCCATCCTCGGCGGCGCCATCGCCGGCTCGGTGCTGGCCGATGTGTTCAGGGATCGCGTGATTGTTTCCTATGGCGTGCTCGGCGGCATTTTCGGCGGCGCACTGCTGCTGAATTCCCTCATGACCGCCACGCCGCACAAGGCCCACATCCGGCTCGCGGACAGCGTCGGCGAATTCACCCATCACCTCCGCGACCTGATGACCTCTCCGCGGTTCTGCCGGATCCTCATCGGCACGGCGCTCTTTTGGGTCTGCGGCGCCGCGATGAAGATCAATTTCCAGCCGTGGGGCCTCGAGGTGCTGCACCTGCCGGACAACACCCAGATCGCCCTGCTCGGCCTGTGGCTCAGCATCGGCGTCATGGCCGGCAGCGTCCTCGCCGGCCAGTTGCACGCGGTCGGCGACCTGCGCCGCGCACGGATCTACGGCTTCGCTCTCGCCACCATGCTCGCGCTGCTCTTCACGGTCAACACGTTCGGCTTTTGGCGCACGCCCGTCGTGCAACTCGGGCCGTTGCTCCTCGTCGTGCCGGTCGTGCTGCTGCTCGTCGCCGCCGGACTCACCGCCGGACTGTTCCTCATCCCGCTCAACGCCGCGCTGCAGGCCGAGTCCCACCCCGACAAGCTCGGCAAGACCATCGCGGTGCAAAATCTCTTTGATAACATCGGCATGCTTCTCGCCGGCTTGTATGTGTTCGTCAGCGTCAAGACCGGGCTCAGTTCCAGCGGCGTGTTCCTCGGCCTCGCGCTCGGAGTCGTCGCCGTGGTCGCGTGGCTGCGATTCGCCAGCCGGCCAATTGCTCAATGAAAGCCTTCCTGCGTCTCATCGCCCGTCTCTTCTTCCGGTTCCGCGCCTTCGGCACGGAGGTGCTCGACACGCCCGGCCCCGTGCTGCTCGTGCCCAACCACGTCTCCTGGCTCGACTGGCTGTTCATGGCAGCCGTGCTCGACGACGACTGGAAATTCGTCACCTCCAGCACCTCGGCGCAGCTCAGCTGGTTCCACCGCAAATTGATGATCAACTCGCGCACCTTCCCGGTGGACAATTCCTCGCCCTACGCCGTGCGCGACATGGCCGAGCACCTGGAGAAAGGCGGCCGCCTCGTGCTCTTCGCCGAGGGCCGGATCACCCTCAGCGGAAGCCTGATGAAGATCTATGACGGCACCGGCTTCCTTATCCGCAAGACCAACGCCAAGGTCATCACCTGCTACCTGCGCGGCGCAAACCGCGTGCGCTTCGTGCGGCACCAGGGCTGGCGCCGGTGGTTTCCGCGCGTCTCCGCCCATTTCGGCCCGGTGCTGACCGCCCCGGACTTCGCCAACGTTTCCCACGCCGTGGCCCGCGCGAAGGTGACGACCTGGCTGCGCGACCGCATGATGCTGCAGCAGTTCGAGACCGAGATGGCGCACGGTCCCCAGAACCTGCTCGCCGCTGTCTGCGAGACCGCCGCCAACATCCCTGGCCGGATCGCGCTGGAGGACGTGACTTTCAAGGAGCTCACCTACCGCCGGCTGCTCGTGGGCGCCGACGTGCTCGCCGGCGAATGGCGGCGGCGGCTCGGCCCCACGACTGGCGATCGCGTCGGCGTGCTGCTCCCCAACCTGAACATCCAGCCGGTCACGCTGCTCAGCCTCTGGGCCGCACAGAAAGTGCCGGCGCTGCTCAATTTCTCCACCGGCATCCCGATCATGCTTCAATGCGCCCGGCTTGCCGGGTTGAAGCACATCATCACGTCGCGTCAGTTCCTCGAAAAGGCCCGGCTCAACATCACTCCGCTCGCCGAGGCCGGCATCAACTTCCATTACCTCGAAGACATCAGCCCGGCGATCTCCGGCTTCGCCAAATTCTCCGCACTCGTCCGCCACGCGCTCGACTGCGGCGTCGGTCTGCGCGCCACTCCCCTGCAACCGGCAGACACCGCCACGATCCTGTTCACGAGCGGCTCGGAGGGCGTGCCAAAGGGCGTCATGCTCTCGCACCGCAACCTGCTCGCCAACATCCGGCAGGCCGGCGCCGTCATCGACCTCACGGACGACGACCGCTTCTTCAACGCGCTGCCGATGTTTCACAGCTTCGGTTTGCTCGGCGGCACGCTGTTTCCGCTTGTGCGCGGGTGCTTCACCTTTCTCTACCCGTCGCCGCTGCACTACCGCGTCGTGCCCACGCTGGTCTACGACCGCGCCTGCACCGTGCTGATGGGCACCAACACCTTTCTCAACGGCTACGCGCGCAAGGCCCACCCCTACGACTTCAACTCCGTGCGCTACCTCATCGCGGGCGCGGAGAAAGTGCAGACCGCGACCCTCGACGCCTGGGCGCGCAAGTTCGGCGTGCGCATACTCGAGGGCTATGGCGCCACCGAGTGCAGCCCGATGATCAGCCTCAACACCCGCATGGACCCCTGCGTCGGCTCCGCCGGCCGGCTCGTGCCCGGTCTCGAACACCGGCTCGAGCCGGTCGAAGGCGTCACGGAAGGCGGCCGACTGTTCGTCCGCGGCCCGAACGTCATGCAGGGTTACCTCAACACGGAACCCAACGCCGCATTCCGCGCGCTCGACGGCTGGTATGATACCGGCGACATCGTCCACGTGGACGCCGACGGCTTCCTGCACATCCGCGGGCGCATGAAACGCTTCGCCAAGGTCAGCGGCGAAATGGTCAGCCTCACCGCGGTCGAGGATGCCCTCGCCGGCGCCTTCCCGCAGTTCGGCTTGCGCTGCCAGGTCGCCGTCATCGCCCGACCCGACACCGACAAGGGCGAGAAGCTCATCGCCGTGACCAATGAGCCCAAACTTCAACTCACCAACATCCGCGCCGCGATCAAGAGCAGGGGCCTCACCAACCTCTGCGCCCCGCGGGAGATCGTCGTCGTCACCAGCATCCCAAAACTCGGCACCGGCAAGACCAACCACCGCGAATTGGAAAAAATTATCACGTAGGGGCGGCGCTTGTCGCCGCCCGCGGGCGCCGACAAGCGGCGCCCCTACAAAAACCAGAGAAACACGCCATGAGCCATCCCATCGCCGCCTCTTCCCATCGCTCCGCCCAGTTCCTCCCCTTCCCCCAGACCGAAGCCTCCTTCGTGCTCGGCGTGGCCGACGCCGACGACCGCGAAGAAATCTTCCGCCTGCGCCACGAAATCTACGCCCGGGAGCTCGGCCAGCACGCTGTCAATCAGGCCGGCGCCCTGCACGACTCGCTCGACGCGGTGAACATTTACCTCACGGCCCGCTGCCACGGCGAGATCGCCGGCTTCGTCAGCATCACGCCGCCGCGCGCACCGTCGTTCTCGGTGGACAAGTATTTCGCGCGCACCGGCCTGCCCTTTGCCTTCGACGACAAGCTCTACGAAGTCCGCCTGCTTACCGTGCTGCAGCCGCACCGGGGTCGCGAGCTGGCCACGCTGCTCATGTATGCCGCGTATCGCTGGGTCGAGGCGCACGGCGGCACGCGCATCGTCGGCATCGGCCGGCGCGAGGTGATGGAACTCTACCAACGCGTCGGGCTGCAACCGGTCGGCCTCTCCACCCAATCCGGTGCCGTCACCTACGACCTCGTGCTCGGCACCATTCCCGAATTGCGCCGGCACACGGCGGAATTCTCCCCGCTGCTGGCCCGGCTCGAGGCGCGCACGGCCTGGCGACTGCCGTTCCCGTTCCGTCAACCGGCCGCCTGCTTCCACGGCGGCGCGTTCTTCTCGGCCATAGGCGAAACCTTCGACACGCTCGAGCGCCGGCTCGACATCATCAACGCCGACGTGCTCGACGCGTGGTTCCCGCCCGCCCCGGCCGTCACCGCCACGCTGTCGGCGCACCTGCCGTGGCTCACGCGCACTTCTCCGCCGACCGACTGCGCGGGACTGATCGCAACCATCGCCGCCACCCGCGGAGTCGCCCCCGAAAACATCCTGCCCGGAGCCGGTTCCTCCGACCTGATCTTCCGCGCCTTCCGGCACTGGCTCACCGCCGACTCGCGTGTGCTGATCCTCGACCCGACCTACGGCGAATATGCCCATGTCCTCGAAAGGGTCGTCGGCTGCACGGTGGACCGGCTGCCGCTCGATCGCGCGGATGGCTACGAGGTCAACCTCGCCCGGCTCGAAGCCGCCTTCGCGCGCGACTACGATCTCATCGCCCTGGTGAATCCCAACAGTCCGACCGGCCGCCATGTGCCGCGGGAAAAACTGGCAGCCGTGCTGCGCTCCGCGCCGTGGCACACCCGCGTCTGGGTGGACGAGACCTACGTCGAATACGCCGGTCGGGACCAGTCGCTCGAGAAATTCGCCGCCGCTTCGGAAAACATCATCGTGGCCAAGTCCATGTCCAAGGTCTACGCGCTCAGCGGCGCGCGGGCCGCTTATCTCTGCGCCGGCCCGCACCAGCTCGAGGCGCTGCGCGCCATCACGCCACCTTGGGTCGTCGGTCTGCCGACACAGGTTGCCGCCGTCCGGGCGCTACAGGCTCCGGCTTACTACGATGCCTTTTACCGCGAAACCGCCCGGCTTCGCGACCAACTGGTCGCCGATCTGCGCACCCTCGGTTGGGACGTGCTTCCCGGCATCGCCAACTTCCTGCTCTGTCACCTGCCGGGCACCGGTCCGGACGCCGCTAGCATCGTGCAACGCTGCCAAGCCCAGGGTCTGTTCATGCGCGACGCCGCGCGCATGGGCGCCAGCCTCGGACCACGCGTCATTCGTATCGCCATCAAGGACGCGGCGACCAACGCCCGGATGCTGCGGTTGATCCGCACCGCCGCTGCATGAGCCGGCGGGTTTGAAATTCTGGACTCATGGCGGACGCTCCGGCAACCTCCCGGCCATCCCCATGCAATCAACCCGCCTGCTTCTCCTCTTCATCGCGGCCGCCGTCTCCGCGCTGGCCGCCGACCCTGCATTCGATGCCTGGACGGACGCCCTGACGGTCGAGACGGTTCGGGCCAACCCGAACCTCGCGACCACCACCCAGTTCTTCACCGGACCGGAGCAGGACGCGCTCGATCGCCAGCTCACGCCCGTCACCCGGGCTTACCTGGCCGCGCAAGTCGCCCTCGCCCAAAAGGCCCTGAACGAACTCGCCCGGTTCGACCGCGCCAAGCTCGACGCCCAGCAGCGCACCTCCGCGGCCATTATCGAGTGGCAGTTGAACGACACCGTGCGAAGCGCACCTTTCGACGACTACAACTTTCCCTTCAGCCAATTCGGCGGACTCCACGTGCGGCTGGTCAATTTCCTGAGCCAGACCCACCCCATCCGGAACCGGCGCGACATCGAAAACTATCTCGCACGCCTCGACCTTGTCGCCGCGCAGCTGGACGAGGGTGTGGCCCAGGCAAAGGACGCCGCGACCCGCGGGTTTCTCATGCCGGACTTCATCACCCGGTCGTCCCTCGGACAGTTCGACCGCTTTCTCGCCGACGAACCCGTCAAAAACGTCCTCGTCGCCTCGCTCGACGAGCGGGCCGCGAAATTGCCCGATGTCTCCGCGGAGAAACGCGCCGCCTTCACCGCCGCCGCGGAGAAAACCGTCGCCACCTCCATCATCCCGGCCTTCCGCCGCGCGCAGGCCCTGCTGCAGGCGCAATTGCCGCTTACGACCGCCGACGCCGGCCTCTGGCGGCTCCCCGGGGGCGATGCCGCCTATGCCAACGCCCTCCGCCGCAACACCACCACCGATCTCACCCCGCGGCAGGTCCACACGATCGGCCTGCAGGAGGTCGCCCGCATCGAGGGCGAGATGGACGGTCTGCTCCGGCAACTCGGCTACATCGCCGGCACTGTCAAGGAACGCTACGACAAACTGAATCTCGACGCGCAGCCACCCGCCGGGCCGGATCCGCGTCCCGCCCTGATCGCACGCTACACGGAGATCCTCGCCGACGCCGTCAAGCGGGCCGACACCCTCTTCGATCTTCGTCCGACCGCCCCGTGCGTGGTGAAGCGCGAACCACCTTTCACCGAAAAGACCGCCGCCGCCCACTATACCACGCCGGCGCGCGACGGCTCGCAACCCGGCATCTTCTGGGCGCCGATGCCCGGCCCCGTGTTCCGCATCGTGGACATGCGCACCTTGACCTACCACGAGGCGATCCCGGGGCATCATTTCCAGATCGCGCTCCAACAGGAGATGCCGGGCCTGCCGCGTTTCCGTCAGGACCGCATCTTCGGCGGCGCCACGGCGCATGCCGAGGGCTGGGCGCTCTATGCCGAGCACCTCGCCGCCGAATCCGGCTGGTATGACGGCGACATCCAGGGCCGCATCGGCCAGCTTCACGCCGAGCTCTTCCGCGCCCGGCGCCTTGTCGTGGATACCGGCCTGCATGCCATGAAGTGGACGCGGCAACAGGCCATCGACTACGGCATTCCCGCCCACGAGGTCGAACGCTACACCATCTGGCCCGGCCAGGCCTGCGCCTACAAGATCGGCATGCTCAGGATCCTCGAACTGCGCGCCAAGGCGCAGCAGTCCCTCGGCGCCCGGTTCAACCTGAAGGAATTCCACAACACCGTGCTCCGCGACGGCATCATGCCCCTCGCCGTATTCGAGACCGTCATCGACGAGTGGATCGCCGCCGCACTCGTCGCCCCCACTCCCATCGTCCGCTGAGGTCGCCCGGCGGCTTTAATTTTCCGCATAATCCGGCTCGTGCCGGTCAGGCAAGGCGGCATCGTTGCCCACCGGGTTTATCATGAACACCTCCGATCTCGACGCCTACTTCGCCCGCATCGGCTACACCGGCCCGCGCGAGCCAACGCTGGAGACGCTGCACGGCGTCACCTTCCACCACGCGACGTCGATCCCGTTCGAAAATCTCGACGTCCTGCTCGGCCGCGGCATCAAACTCGCGCCCGAAGCCATTTTCCAAAAACTGGTCGGCGACCGGCGCGGCGGTTATTGTTTCGAGCAGAACGGCCTGCTTCTCCTCGTCCTGCGCGCGCTCGGCTACCGGGTGACGCCCATCGGCGCCCGCGTGCGCTGGCAGATCCCGCGCAACGTCACGCCACCGCGCACGCACCTGTTCCTGCGCGTGCACCTGGCCGGCGGCGACTGGCTGGCCGACGTGGGCCTGGGCTCGGCCTCGCTCACCGGCGCCATCCCGCTGGAATTCGACCGCGAGCTGTCCACGCCGCACGAGCCCCGCCGCCTGGTGCGCGAGGACGGCCGGATGTTTCATCAACTGTGGACGGGCACCGAGTGGACCGACTGCTGCGAGTTCTCGCTCGACGAGATGCACCCCATCGACTGCGAGCTGGCCAACTGGTGGACGAGCGCCAGCCCCGCCTCCTACTTCAGGACGATGGTTGTGGCCGGCCGCGCCCAACGCGACGGCACCCGCAAGGCGATCCGCGCGGGCGAGTTCACCCACCGCCGCGGCGCCGAGATTCTCGCCCGCATCCCGCTGACCTCGCCCGAACAACTTCTGGCCGTGCTCGCCGAACACTTCGACCTGCATTTCCCCGCCGGCACGCGCTTCGAACCGGCGGCGATCTGACGTGAGCAGCCTCCCGCGGCATTTTGCACCAACCGTTACTTTCGTCCCGCCTTCCGCTCAAGCAACCGCCTGCATGCGTGGCTGCGGCTTCCAGCCGCAGTGCTTCACCGGCTGCCCTTCGACTCCGCTCAGGGCCGTGAGCCCGTCGAACCGGGAAGCCGGTGCCACATCCCAGCCGAAGCCTTGGTGCATTGCCCCCCTCACGAGCAAAGTTGCAACCGGGGTCGCTCTTAATTTAAGCGCACCCGACCGGCCAGCCACCGGCAAACCGCGCCAAAGGCCAGTGCTGAATAAAGCCACAGGCTTGGTGCTCCACCGCCACCACCTCCGCTGCCACCGGAATTGATTGGCGCCGCGGGCGGAGGCGGTGAAGTGACGGCAATCGTGGCTTCGGCGCTGGTGATCGAACCGGCGAGGTTGCTTACCACCACGCTGTAATTGCCGGCGTCCGCATCGCTGGCGATTTTGGAATAGATGGAAGCGGTCGCTCCATCGATGACCGCCCCGTTTTTCTTCCATTGATAGGACAATCCACCACCCGTGGCCGTCACCCGGACGCTCATCGATTGATCCCGGACCACCGAAGCGGCCGTGGGCTGCTGCGTAATGGCAGGCAAAACGATTTCCTCGCTGAGCGCGCTCATCGCCGCACCCTGCTCCGAAAGCACGCGGGCATTGTAGGCCGCCTTGGGATCGGACTCGGCCCGCCCGGTCTGATGCGTGCCCAAGTCGGGATTCCATGACCATCCGGCCATGAATCCGGTGACATGCACCGTGATGTTCGGATTGCTGAAATACGGGATGGGGTAGTCGGCGTAAGACATGATGGTTCCTGACGTGCCGGGATCTGCCCCGCCGGGAATGGCGGGGTTGGTCCAAAGCTGACCGTAACACCAAAAACCATCGCCATCGGGAGCGGGCGTTGGAGTGCTATCAGGCGAAGCCACTTGGTAGTGAGCCCGATCATGCAGGCAGCCGAAATTGTGCGCCAGTTCGTGTGCGAGCAGCTTATAGGAATTACCCCACTTGATGACCACGTTGGCAAAATCCCGCGAAACGGAAGTCTGCTTTCCTGCGGAGGCGATCCCGCCCCAATCCTTGCTGCTGCCGACCAACAGCAGGATCTGATCCGCCCCGTATTTATAGCGGGACGCTTTTGCCCAGTCTGCAAGCTGCCCTCCTGGCTTTATCGCGCCGAGATCATCCGCCAGCATTCCCGTGCGGGTGTAGTTCGGAACCGCGACTAAACCGAGATAACGCCAGGCAAAAGCGGTCACCAAGCTCTGGCTCAAGACCAGATTGCACGTCTCCACCATCGCCTTGCATTGCCCGTCAATGTAGCCGACCGGATCGGCGGACTTTGCGCCAGCAGCCGCCAAGGCCTCGGCGTCGTAGGCCACCAGCACGTCGACATTCAGGGCCGCGGCCACCGCATGGGTTGTGGCGCTTTCGGATGTCGGCTCATGACCCTTTGCGTAGCTGACATCATAGACGAACACGGCCGCGGCCGTGACCGATTTCGACGGTTGCACCGGCGCATTGCCGCAGCCCTCCGCTCCGGGCGCTGCTTCTGTCGTCACCACCTCGTCTCCCCGCACATGGTAGCTGACCTGATTTGCCCCGGGCACGACCAGGATCGCGTCGTAGCCGTCGGCGGTCGCGACACCGACCAGACTCGCACCCGGCAGTTCGGGGTTTCGCCCGATCCAAGTGACGTAGCACCCCTCATCCTTGATCGCGGAACGCGTGAAGGTGAGGCGCGCGCCCGGCCAGGGCTCAACCGTCAGGTTGTCCGGCCGGAATTCCCGCCAGTCAGCCACCGCCTCGGTGATGCTCGGAAAGGCGTGCGCGATTTCCGCCGGCACGGGCCCGGGTTCAACGCGCTCTCTCGCTTGCGCGGGATGCTCCTGGCGAAATGGCGTGGCCGTCGCCAACGGCTTGTCCGCCCGGACCGGCGGTTCCGCTGCCGCGGCAGCCGATGCGCGAACGGGCTCCTTGGCCGCGGTTTCCGCCCACGTCGCCGTGGTTCGCTTCCCGGCAGGCTGCCGGGAAAGCCACCACCCGCCGCCCATGAGCAGCGCGCAGATAATAACAAGGCCGGCCAAAGACCGGTTACGGCGGATATGTCGTGATGTCATGCATATGGCCCATCGATTGCCTATTCGAGCGCCCAATCATTTCAATTCAAACTTGATGCCCTGCCGGCAGCCGCGGTGAGCGTTTTGTGCAATTTTCTGAGCGGTCCGCGAACTTTACGGAACGGTGGACGCTGGATTCATAGAACCGCAATGGCGGTCGCCCGCCATTCTACCTCAAACCCCCACCCCGTAAGTATCATGAAACGTTATCCCGCATTGTTTGCGTGTGCCTGCTTCGCCTTGTGCGCGCAGGCCGCTTCGGCCCAGACCGCACCCGCCGTTCCGGTCGACAAGGAAGTGGTCACCCTCCCCACCTTCACGATCACCGAGACGCCGGACAACCCGTATCGCTCCCGCCAGGCGCTCTCCTCCTCGCGCGTGGCCATGGACATCCAGAACATCCCGCAGACGATCTCCGTCGTCACGAGCGATTTCATCCAGGACTCCATGAGCCTGCGCATGCTCGACGCCGCCAAATACATCACCCCGGTGGTCGAGTCCACGCTGCCCATCGGCGGCGACCGCTACACCATCCGCGGCTTCCAGGTTTCCCATGAATTCGTGGACGGTGCGGAAATCTCCGGCCAGGACGGCTACAGCGCCTCGCTCATGCCCTACAACATCGAGCGTATCGAAATCATCAAGGGCCCTAACGCCATCCTCGTCCCCGGCGGCAGCCCCGGCGGCCAGTTCAACCCCATCACCAAGTCGCCGCTCGGCAAGGACCAGCAGTCCGTCACGCTCGAGCTCGCGCAGTATTACGGCACGGGCATCAGCACCGACGTCAACAAGGTGCTCTCGAAGGAAGACAGCAGCATGGCCATGCGCGTCGTGGCCGCCTACTGGAACAGCGAAGGCTACGCCAGGAACCAGTTCCGGACCGGCTACATGTTCGCTCCCTCGTTCTCCTGGCAGCTCAGCCCGGCGCACAAGCTGATCCTGAAGGCCGAGTTCATGCAGAACCGCGAGTCCATCATCAGCGGCCTCCCCATCGACCCGAGCATCGGCAGCGACGATTACGCCCGCATCGCCACCGGCCTGCCGCGCGACTGGACCTTCGGCGACGAATCCGACTTCCGCCACCGGGCCACGGAACGCCTCACCTTCGAGCTGCTCTCCGATCTCGGCGAGCATGTCAGCTCCCGCCTCCAGCTCATGGCCAACCACGTCGTCCGCGAGGACACCGGTGGCATGGGTGCGGCCATCGCCGGCATCACCATCACGCGCAATCCCCTGACCGGCAAATACGAGCCCGGCACCGCCTATACGGTCGACAACACCGGCGCCACCGCGGTGGTCACCAAGACCGCGTCGCCGCTGCCGGCACCCAGCACGTATGTTTTCTCGCGCGCCACGAACGCCGTGGACCTCTTCTACAACGAGCTGCACTTCCGCAACGACTACGCGATCAAGTTCGACCAGCCGTTCTTCAAGTCCACCACCATCGCGGGCATCGCCGCCAACGCCTCCAAGGTGCAGTTCAAGATCTACGGCAACTCCTCGCGGCCGTCGGTCGCGGTCACCGCCCTCGACTCGATCACCTACCCGGCCTGGAACTACCCCCAACCGGCCGCCGCGACCGGCACCACGGCCACGGTGGGCGGCAACCGGACCGGCAAGCAGGAGGACCTGCAGCTGTTCGTCTACGAGAACCTCAGCGTCCTCGATGAACGAGTGATCTTCTCCGGCGGCGTCTCGCGCTTCTTCGGCAACCTGGCTCGCGTGGACAACACCGGCATCGCCCCCGCCATCACCTTTCCGCACTACAGCCTCTCCACCACGGCCAAGAGTTACGGCCTGGTGGTCAAGCCCATCAAGCCCGTCTCGCTCTTCTACAGCTTCAACGGCACCGGCGGCACGATGCCCGGCTCGCTGAATCCCGGCACCTACGCGCCGAGCTTCCGCGCCGCCAGCGGCGAGCAGAAGGAATTCGGCGTGAAAGTGTCCTGGCTCGAGGACCGGCTCACCGCCTCCTTCGCGCACTTCAACATCTCGCAGCAGAACTATCCCGTGCCGAACAGCGAATACTACACCCTCATCGCGCTCGGCCGGACCGCGGAAGCCGAAGCCCTGCAAAATCCGCTCTACCTCAACCTCGACTCGAAGGGCTGGGAATTCGAGGGCACCTTCGCCGTCACCAAGAACTTCTTCGTGCTCGGCAACTACACCTCCTACAAGATCCGCCAGCCCGGCACCAACGTCCGCCTCCGCGGCACGCCCGACAAGAGCGGCGCGGTCTACGCCGACTACCGCTTCACCGACGGCGCCCTCAAGGGCTTCGGCGTGAACATCGGCGTCGACTTCAAGAGCGACATGGTCGGCGAGAACGTCCAGGCCTACACGACCACCGCCCCGCTGCCCGGCGGCCTCTTCGTGCCGCAGCAACCCACCTTCAAGGTGGACGGCCGCACCTTGGTCAACGTCGGCTTCACCTATCGCGCCGAGACCTGGACCGCCCGGCTGCAGGTCAACAACGCCCTGGATGAAGACTACATCCTCGCCGCCGGCAGCCGCACGGCCGCGGTCCCCGCGGACCCGCGCAACCTCAAGGCATCCATCACCTACAAGTTCTAAGGCGAAGACGCGCGGGTTCACGCGTCCCGCCCCAAGCCGGCACCGAAGGGTGCCGGCTTTTTTGCGGCCGTCGCTGACGACGGCTCGCTCCCGTTCTTACCGGCAGAATTGCCCGTAGTTGGCCCGCCCCCGGAAGCGGCTAGCTTCCCACCCGCCCCCATCACCCCCACGCCCCGATGCTGCGCTATTTCGCCAACGGTGCCATTCGCTGGAAAGAGCCCATGCGCTGCAATACGCGCACGAACTGGGAATTCTATGCCGTGATCAAGGGTCATTGCGCCCCCGCCCGGCGCGACGGCCAGAAACCCGCCTTGCAGCAGAAGACGCTCTGGGTTTTCGCCCCGGAATGCAGCCACGCCTGGATCGACGATCGCCGGAACAAATACCACCGCATCTCGATGCACTTCGGCAGCGTGCCCTACCCGCTCGACGAGATCGTGCGCCAGCACGGCGGCTGCCTGGAGCGTCCGCTGAACGACGCCGACATCGCGCGGCTCGAGGCGATCGCCGCCGAGATCGAGCCGCACTACCAGCGCCCGAACCAGCTCAGCACCCTGCATTTTGAAGGCCGGCTCATGGATCTCTCGCTGATGATGCTGGCCGGCAACGAGTCCGTCCAGCTGTCCGCGCTGCCGGACCTGGCCAACTTCAAGGTCGAGAGCGCGCTGACCTGGTATGCCGTCAACCTGACCCGCGGCCCCACCGTCAAGGAGGTGGCCGACGCCGTGCATGTCTCCACCAGCCACCTGCGCCGGCTGTTTTGGCAGGTGCGCCGCGCCAGCCCCAAGACCGCCTTCCAGCGCATCCGGCTGGAAAAGGCGCAGGACCTGATGAGCCGCACCGCGCTCACGCTCGAGGACGTCGCGCGGCTCTGCGGCTACACCGGCTCCAGCCACTTCTGCCGCGAATACCGTGCCTTCCACAATTTCACGCCCACCTACTGGCGGAAGAAACTCATCGACCGCTTCAACAAGCCGTTCCCGCCCGGCAAGGTGCTCGTCCGGGACTACAGCGCCCGCCCGCACGAACGCCTGATGCCGGCCTGAGCGTGTGCAAACCAACAAATACCCACTTACCGTCATTCCGAACGAAGGGAGGAATCTCGACGTTCGCAGGTGATATCGTTTTCGCTGCGGGAGATTCCTCCCTTCGTTCGGAATGCCAAGCGGGTTAAAAGACATTCCGTAGCCGGCCGCAATAAACACTGGCTTCAGCCGTTGCGGGGGATTTGCTGGGCGGCAACACCGCCGCAGTCCCCTCGTGCCATGAATCCCTTCGCCCTGCTCGCTCCGCTTTTTCTCGCCTTCGAGCTCTGGCAGCTGGTCGTCAGCGAACGCTACATGGGCATCAAGCAGATCCGGGTGAACGCCGACCCGCGCGAGCTGCCGATGTCCGGCTGGATGTCGGCGCTCTGGGGCGGCGGACTCCTCGCCTACTACGTGTGGATGACCACGCTGCTGATCCATCCGGTCGGCCGCGCCCAGGGCGTGGTGCTGTTGCTCGTGACCCTCATCGGCTACGGCTTCCGGTCGACCTGCGGGCTGAAGTGGGTGCTCGTCGTGCTCACCTTCGAGGGTTCCATCCGCATCGGCATGCTCATCTCGCTCGTCGGCATGTCGTGGCGCGCGCTGGGGCGGACCTGAGGCCCGGCAAAAGTGGCACGGGTCTCCGCCCCGTGAGGAGCGAAATCACGGGTCGGAGACCCGTGCCACGAAACGGACAGTTCCATGGCCTGGTTCCGGTTTAGCCTTGAGAAACCGCCCGTCCCGGGGGAAAACCTGCGTGCGCGCGAATCGCCTATGAATCTCGAACCTGCCCCCCGCCTCTCCAAGACGGTGTTTCTGCTGATCGACGCCGGCTTGCTGCTCACCGCGTTCATCATCGCCTACTTCGCCAAGGATCCCTTCGCCCCGCTGCCTTTCATCAGCGCGGTGCTCTTCGTCGGCGCCGCCGGCGTCGTGGGGCTCATCCCCTTCCTCGTCGACTACGCCGCCGACTCCGCCGAATACGTCCAACAGGAGCGCGACAAGGTCGCCGAACAGGTCCAGCGCCTGCACGCCGCCAGCGAAAACCTCAACCGCGCCGCCGCGCACATCAAGGCGGTCGAGGAAGCCGTCCACAAGACCGCCCACGCCGCCGAAAACCTGCCCTACCGCATGCAGGAGAAACTCGCCGAGTTCAACGCGCAGCTCGCCCAGACCGAGGACGAGGAGAAGGAGCGCCTGACCGAGGAGCTCGCCACCCTGCGCCAGGGCGAGAGCGAGCGCCTGCAGTCCATCGCGGACAAGATCCACAAGTCCGCCGCGGAGCTGTCCACCCTCGAGACCACCACGCGCAAACAGCTCGCCGCGCTGCAGGACGCCGCCACCAAGCTCGACGACAAGCTCAAGACCACCCTCGCCAAGATCACCGAACTCAGCGTGACGATCGCCAGCGCGCCGCCTGTTGCTGCAACCCCTGTGGCGACGGCTCCTGTCGCGGCGGTCCATGACCGCCGTCATGCGCCTGAGCCAGCGAGCGACGGCGGTCACAGACCGCCGCTACAGCCGCAAACCCCCGAGCCCGCCGAGCAGGTCGTCGAATCAGTTTCCGTGGTCGAAGCCGCGCCCGCCCTCGCCCCGGTCGCTCATGCCGAGCCTGTCGAACCGGCCGTCATCGAGGCGCCAAAGCCTAGGAAACCCCGCGCGCCGCGCAAACCCCGCCCCGAGGAAACCCTCGCCGCCATGTCCGAGCCCGCCCGCCCTGAACCGGTCGAAGAGGCCGCCGACTCTTCCGGCGAGTCCGCCCAATCCGATACGCCGGACGAATCCACGACCGCCGAGGCGCCCCCCAAGCAGGAAGCCTCCGTCTCCTCCGACGGCGCCACGCGCCTGCTCGCCACCGCCTACATCGGCATCGGCAACAAGCTCTACATCCGCGGCGACGGCCCGGGCCTGAGCTGGGACAAGGGCGTGCCCATGCAGTTCGTCTCCATCGGCAAATGGGGCTGGGCCACCGACGACGCCACCGCGCCCATCGCCTGCAAACTCTACAAGAACGACGAAACCCCCGCCCTCTCCGGCGAAGTTTTCCTCGAACCCGGCAAGCACGTCGAGGTCACGGCGCTGTTCTGATTGCCGAGTGTGTGGCTGCGGCTTCCAGCCGCAGGGCTACACCGGCTGGAAGCCGGTGCCACTTTCAATAATGCGGCGGCCTCTCGTCCGCACTGTCGTCCGGCTCGCGGCTCGAAACCACCTGGCCGCGCAGCCGCGTGATTTCCTTCCGCAGTTTCGCGACCTCCTCGGCCAGCTCGAGCATGGCCTTGTCCTGCTCGGCGGTGTGCCGCTGCAGGTGAGCGTAACGCTCCTCGAGGGCGGTCAGTCGGTCTATTTCATCCATGCGGGCACGATGCGGATTGCGCGCGGATAGGCAATGCGTCATGGAGGGCGCCTTCATGAAACGATCCGGGCCACTCGTTCTCCTGCTGCTATGCATTGCTGCCGTCTCGTCGTGCACCACGCCGACGGCGACACCTCCGGCGGCGCCGTCGCTCATCCTCGTCTCGATCGACGGCTTCCGCTGGGACTACCTGCAGAAATACGACGCCCCCACGCTCAAGACCCTCGCCGCTGGCGGCGCGCACGCGCGGCGCATGACGCCGGCGTTCCCTTCGAAGACCTTCCCCAACCACTTCACGCTCGTCACCGGCCTGCGGCCCGAGCGCCACGGCATCGTCTCGAACACCTTTTTCGACCCGGGGCTCGACGCGAGCTTCAACAAGAACCTGGCGGCGGACAACGCCGATCCTCGCTGGTGGCAGCAGGGCGAGCCGATCTGGATCACGGCGGAAACGCAGGGTGTGCGCAGCGCGGTCTACCTCTGGCCGGGCAGCGAAACGGAAATCCACGGCATCCGCCCGGGTTTCTACCGTCCTTTCGACGGCCGGTTGTCCTCGCGCCAGCGCGTGGACGGCCTGCTCGCCTGGCTCGACGTGCCGGCGAACCGGCGCCCGCGTTTCTGTGCGCTCTATCTTGATGTGGTTGATGTGGTCGGCCACCGGGCCGGGCCCGACTCCCCCGAGACCGCCGCCGCGGTCAAGGACGCCGACGATGCCCTCGGTCACCTCCTCACCGGTCTCACCGCCCGCGGACTGCGCGACTCGACCAATCTCGTCGTCGTCTCCGACCATGGCATGTCGGAACAGGGCACCGACCGCGTCATCTTCCTCGAGGATCTGATGAATGTCTCGCAGGTGCAGGTCGAGTCCACCGGGGCAAACGGCGGCGTGCGTCCCAAGCCCGGCACCGTCACCCCGGCCGAACTCGCCGCGTCGATCCGCGCCAAGGCCCCGCCCCAGCTGCAGGTCTTCCTGCGCGAGGAAGTGCCGGCGCGCCTCCATTATCGCGACAACCCGCGCATCCCGCCCGTCGTGCTCATCGCCGACGACCACTGGAACATCGAGAGCCGGGTCGGCTGGCCTTACCTGCAAAACCGCTTCGGCAAGGGCAACCACGGCTGGGATCCCGCCACGCCGAACATGGGCGCGCTCTTCATCGCGCACGGCCCGTCGTTCCGCCGCGGCCACAAATTCGCCGAGGTCGAGAACATCCACCTCTACAACCTGCTCTGCACCGTGCTCGGCCTGAGGCCCGCGCCGAACGACGGCGACGACCGCCTCGCCCGCGAGGTGCTGGCGCGTTAAAACCGCGTTGCGGCAGGGTGCGCCGGCTCCAAGCTCGGCGCAATGAAGAGACTTATCGCCGGCGCGGGCTTGCTCGCCGTCTTGCTCGGCCTGACCTCCTGCACCACGCCGCGCACGCCGCCGCAATCAGCCGAGCTGCTCATCCTCGTCTCGATCGACGGCTTCCGCTGGGATTACCTGAAGAAATACCACGCCCCGGTGCTGTCACGGCTCACCCGGGCGGGCGTGCACGCCGCGCGGCTGACCCCCTCGTTCCCGACCAAGACCTTCCCCAACCACTACACCCTCGTCACCGGCCTCTACCCCGCGCACCACGGCATCGTGGGCAACTGGTTCTACGATCCGGCCTACGGCGAGACCTTCGGCCTGAGCAAGCCCGCGAGCAACAGCGAAGAACGTTGGTGGGACGGCGGTGAGCCGGTGTGGATCACCGCGCAGAAACAGGGCGTGCGCAGCGCCTGCTTCTTCTGGCCCGGTTCCGAGACGGCGCACGACGGCGTCCGCCCGGCATTCTTCAAGCTCTTCGACAAAAAACTGCGCGCCGCCGACCGCGTGGACGGACTGCTCGGGTGGCTGGCCCTGCCTCCGGCGCAACGACCCCGATTCGCCACCTTGTATTTCGACGTGGTGGACGACATGGGCCACCGGCACGGACCCGACGCACCGGAAACCGGCGCCGCGATCAAGGAAGCGGACGAAGCTCTCGCCCGGTTGCTCGCCGGACTCGACCGGCTCGGTCTGCGCGAACGCACCGACCTTGTCGTCGTCTCCGACCACGGCATGTCGGAGCAAAGCCCCGATCAGGTCGTCTTCCTCGATGACCTGACGAAGATCTCCGCGGTGCAGGTCGACTCCACCGGTCCCGTCGGCGGCGTGCGGCCCAAGCCCGGCACGGTAAGCGCCGCCGAGTTAGCCGCGTCGATCCGGGCCAAAGCCCCGCCCCAGCTGCAGGTCTGGCTCCGCGACGAGACCCCGGAGCGCTTCCATTTCCGCGGCAACCCGCGCATCCCGGATGTCGTGATGCTGGCCGACGAGCATTGGAACTTCGAGACCCGGACCGGCTGGCCGAACCGAGCGCGCACCTACAACAAGGGCAATCATGGCTGGGACCCCGCCACGCCGAACATGGGCGCCCTCTTCATTGCGCACGGCCCGTCGTTTCAGCGCGGCGTCGAGATTCCCGACGTGGAAAACATCCAGGTCTACAACCTGCTCTGTGCCGCGCTCGGCATCGAGCCGGCGCCGAATGACGGCGACCGGCGGCTGGAGCGCGCGGCCTTGCGCCGCTGACGCGGTTCATTCCCCAGCCGCCGGCACCGCTTCACCGCCCGCCTGCAGGCACTGCTCCAGCGCAGCCAGGAACCGCTGGATGCTGCATGGTTTCGGCACGAGCCTGGCCCATGGCGCGTCGCCGAGGCCCAGTTGCAGCGCCGCATCGGGACGGCCGGTGAAGAAAACGACCGGCAGGCGCCTGTTGCCATTGTGGTGCGCGATTCTGGCGTAGAGCTCCACCCCGTTCATGCCGGGCAGGTCAACATCCAGCACCACGCCGTCCCAGCGCACGAACTGCGCCAGTTGCAGCGCCTCCTCCGCGTCGGCCGCGCTCTCCACTTCGTAACCCTCCAGGCGCAGCAATTCGGTGACCGTGAAGCGCACGGAGTCCATGTCGTCTACCACGAGAAGACGGCGGCCATGCACGGGACTTGTCACCGGGGCGTTCATGGCCTTTGCCGGCGGGCGAGCCGGTGCAGCTGTTGCTCGGTATCGCGATAGGCGGCCCGCAAAACAGGATCAGCCTGCCTCGCCCGCAAATGCCGGCAGATGCCGGCCAGGGTCGCAAGCAATCGGCGGGCGTGGGCGCGTTTCAAGACACGATCCCCTGCCGCCGTCCGGCCCTGACGGTGGTTTTTCATTGGGCGATACACAGTTTTTGTGCGCACAATATTTGTCAACTCCGTTCTTGTGCCGGCCCCTGCGTTGACAAAGCCCGTCGCGGGCTTCATGCAACCTGACCGATGCAATACACCCAGCTGTTCCGCAAGTTGCGGGAGCAAAAGGGCCTGAGCCACGAAGCCTTGGCCAAGTTGGCGCGCTGCCACCGCAACACGGTCGTCAACGTGGAGAACGGCCGGCCGGTGAAGTTCAAGACCCTCGCGGGCCTGATGGGGAAAATGGGCTACCCCACCGACTCCCCGGAGATGGCCAGCCTGGCGCTGCTCTGGCTCGAATCGGTCAGCGGCGTCGACCTGGCGGACCCGGCCTCACTCGGCCCCGTCCGGCAGAAACTGGCCGCCTACGACCGCTCCACCACCCAGGCGACCCAACAACTCACGGAGGTCATCCGCCGCGCCCGGCTGGCGGAGAAGGATGTCCGCCTGCTGACTTTCGCCGTCCGCCACCCGGAAGTGCTCGCGATCATCGCCTCGGTCCAGGATTTGCTGGCCAGCCCGCTCATGAGCGCGGCCGAGCTGAAGGTCGCCGAGGACCGGTAGCGGCAGGGTCGATTGTCAGTCGTAGCAATGGGTGGAACGCGGCCTCCGGACGCGTTTTTCGATGCACGCATCCTGAAGCGCGTCCAGAGGCCGCGCTCCACCTCACTGCCGCCCTGCGTTAGCCCAACAACCGGCGCAGTTCCGCCGGATCCGTCACCGGCGCCTGGCAGGCGAAATTTTCGCACACGTAGGCCGTGGCCCGGCCGTCGAGCGGCTTCATCTCCGCAAGGTAGGGTTTTCGTTCCGCCAACCAGCGCTGGCCCTCCGCGGCATCGGCGCACAGCAGCGCGCGCTTCAGGCCGAGTTTCTCGTGCAACACCGTCGCAAGCGCGCGGAAATCCTCCGCCCCCGGATCGCCGGCGATCACCACCGTCCGGGGCTCCGCGAGCGCCAGTTCCAGCGCGCACAGCATCTGCGGCAGCGCATGCGGCGCCCGGCTCCACTGCCGGCGCAAGGCTTCGATGGTGAGCAGCGCCCGCTCGCGGTAATTCAATCTGTGCTCTGTCCTCCGCCCTCCGCCCTCTGTTCTTCCACCCACCATCCAATCCAGCCTGATGAGGTTCATCGCCGCCACCGAGTTCGGCGCGGGCTCCGCGCCGTCGTAATCTTCCTTCAGGCGCACGATCACGGTGGGGTCGTCCGCCCGGGAATTGAAATAGCCGCCGTGCCTGCCCTGAGCCGGTCGAACAGGTTCCGCATCCCAGAAAAGCTCGTCCATCTTTGCCTGCAAACGCTCCGCCCACTGCAGCCAGCGGACCTCGAATCCCGCCTCGTAGAGATCGAGCAGACCCTGGATCAGCGCGGCGTAGTCCTCGGCAAATCCGGCGATGTCGCTCCGGCCCTCGCGCCAACTGCGGTAAAGCACTCCGCTGTCGGCATCGTAAAGCTCGCGCCGGATGAATTCCGCGGCGCGCGTGGCGGCCTGCAGGCAACCGGCATCGCCCAACACCTGCGCGCCCTTCGCCAGCGCGGAGATCATGAACCCGTCCCACGCGGTGATGATTTTGTCGTCGAGGTGCGGACGCGGGCGCTTTTCCCGCGCCAGGCGCAGCTTGTCGAGACCCGCCAACAATTTCTCCTCCGCATCCGGCAGCGCGAGCTTGAACGCCGCCGCCGTGGCGGTGAGCGACCGTTGCTGCCGCAGGATGTTCTTCCCGGTGAATTCGCCCTGCGGGTCATGGGCGACATTGCCATCCGGCTTCACGTCGAAATGCGCGCAGAAGAAGTCCGCGTCCGTCCCCAAGACTGTTTCGATCTCCGCCTTCGTCCACGCATAGAACGCCCCCTCGGCATGGGCCGGCCTCTTGTCACTTGATCCTTGTTTCTTGTCACTTTGCGCCGCCTCTGGCGGCGCGCTGTCCGCATCCTCCGCCGAATAGAACCCGCCCGCCGGGCTGGTGAGATCGCGCCGCACGTAGTCGAAGATATCGCGCGCCAGCCACGCGAACACCTCGCGCCCCGTCGCCTGCCGCGCCTCCAGATAATTGAGGGCGATCTGCGCCTGGTCATAGAGCATTTTTTCGAAATGCGGCACATGCCACTGCTCGTCGACCGAGTAGCGGTGAAAGCCGCCGCCGAGGTGGTCGTGCAGACCTCCCTCGGCCATGCGCTGCAACGTGTGCGTCGCGAGATTCACCGCCTCCTGCCCGAGCTCCGTCTGCGTGCCCTGCAAGGCCGCGGTGCGGAACAGGAAGGTGAGCACCGAGGCCCGCGGGAATTTCGGCGCCCCGCCGAAGCCGCCCCATTGCGCGTCGTGCGCCTCGTAGAAATACTGGAAACACTTCTCGAACGCCTCGCCCGCCGCCTCGTGCAACGGCAGCGGATCGCCCTCCGGCCTCACCTCATGCGCGCCGCCCTCGGCCGCATAGCGCCTGAGCGCCTCGACCACCTCGGCCGCGCCGGTCTCGATCTTGGCGCGCTGGTCCCGCCAATGGCCGGTGATGGCATTGAGCACCGAGATGAATCCCGGCCGGCCGTGCCGGTCGTCTTTCGGGAAGTAGGTGCCGCCGAAAAACGGTCTGCCCTCCGGCGTCAGCCACGCGCTCAGCGGCCAGCCGCCGTGTCCGGTCGTGTGCTGCACGTAGGCCATGTAGACGCGGTCCACGTCGGGCCGCTCCTCGCGGTCCACCTTCACCGGCACGAAATCGCGGTTGAGGATCGCCGCGACATCCGCGTCCTCGAAGGATTCGTGCGCCATCACGTGGCACCAATGGCAGGTCGAGTAGCCGATGCTGAGAAAGACCGGCTTCTGCTCCGCCCGTGCCTTGGCGAGCGCCGCCTCGCCCCAAGGGAGCCAGGCGACCGGATTGTCGGCATGCTGGCGCAGATAGGGTGATTTCTCGGCGGCGAGGGCGTTGGACATGGGGACAGCAGCAAGGCCACTCCCCGCCATATTGCAAATCCCCGCTGAGTTGCCGGCCGCGTCCGGACCAAAAACAGCCCCGAGGCCGAATGGACGTGTATTTGGTTGAATTCTCCACCGCCTGCCGGCGTTATCGGCCTGCCCAGGCCTCCACGCCATGCCGGATCCCACGCGCTCAACTTCCTCCCGTCTTCTTTCCCGCGTGCCATTGTTCTGGCAGCTCCAGCTCGCGGGCTGGGGAACCTTTGCCGTGCTGTCGCTGCCGATCAAACAAGTGGCCTTTGGCTCCTTGGCGTCGGCCTTGCTGGTCACGACCTGCCAGCTGCCGCTCGGTCTCGCCCTGTCGATCGGCCTGCGCCGCTTCTACCACTGGACGCAGCCGACCCGCAAATCTTTCGCCCCGGCGGCCATGGTGGTGCTGGCGGCATGCGCCGTGGCCGGCACCTTGGACGCGGTGCTCAGCACCCGGCTCAACAGCCTGTTGAATATCCCCCAGTCCGAACTGGTCGGGGACGCGATGTATTTTTTCCGGGCCGCCATCTATCTGATGTGGAGCCTGGGCTACTTCGTCATCAAGGCGCAGCTCCAGACGCGCGAGCAGGCTTTTCAGACCGCCGTGGCCGAGGAAAAGCACCGGTTGGAACTGCTGCGTTATCAGCTCAACCCTCATTTCCTCGCGGAATCCCTGAAGGCCATCAGCCAGGAAATCACCGAGAAGCCCTCCGCCGCCCATGCCATGACGCAGCGCCTGGCCGATTTCTACCAAGGCATGCTCCGCCAGAACAGCCAGGACCGGCAGGCCACCCTCGGCGACGAAATCGCACTGGTCCGCGCCTATCTCCAACTGGAGCAATTGCGGCAACGCGAGGCCCTGCGCGTGGATTTTGCGATCGACGAATCCCTGCTCCGGCTGCCCTTGCCGCCCGTCGTGCTCCTGCCGCTCGTGGAGAAGGCCGTCCGGCAAGGCCGCGGCACGCCGACGGCTCCCCTGACCATCACCATCACCGTCCAACGCAAGCCCGACAACACGCTCCTCCTCGAAGTGGCCAACTCGCGCCGGCCGCATGGCACGCAAACTCCTTTCTCCCAGCCGGCCGCCAAGGAGACTGTCGACATCCACACCAGCCTCGACCGCCACTATCCCGGGCTTCATCGCCTCACCCTGTCGCAGGACAGCCTGAGCGAGCGCGCCACCCTCTGCCTGCCGCTGGCCGACTGAGCGACGGCGCGGACGGATTCGCGCTTGGCGACCGAGCGGGTGGCTGCGAGCGTGCCCCGCCGTGTTCGCCGCCAGCCTTGCCGCCTTCTTCTTCGCCCTCAACGCCACCTGCGCCAGCCGCAGCGTGCAGGCTTCCGGCTCGATGCACGCCAACCTCGGGCGCCTCATCGTCGCCACCTGCGTGCTCGGCCTGTTCGCCCACACCCTCGGCCACGGCTTCGCCAGCGCGAGCACCGGCTGGTTTTTCCTGAGCGGCATCATCGGCATGGGTCTGGGCGACCTCGGCGTCTACGCCGCCCTGCCTCTGCTCGGTTCGCGCCTCACCGTGCTCATGACCCAATGCCTCGCCGCCCCGATCGCGGCGCTGGGCGAGTGGCTCTGGCTCGGCACGCGGCTCACCGCGGCGCAGATCCTCTGGGGCGCGGTGATTCTGGGCGGCGTCGTGCTGGCCCTCATGCCGAGCCGCCGCAGTCCGCCGCGCGTGCGGGTCCGGCCCATCGGGTTTCTCTTCGGTCTGCTCGCGGCCGCCGGCCAGGGATTGGGCGCGCTGGTCAGCCGCAAGGGTGTCGATGCCGCCACCGCCGCGGGCGAGGCGGCGCACAACGCCACGTTCGGCCTCAACGCCGCCTACCACCGCATCATCGCCGGCCTCGTGTTCACCGCCTTGTGGTTCCTCATGCTCCGCGTGCTCGGCCGGTTGCCCGTCCGTCCGCCGGCGGACGCCAACCCCGCGGCGAAGCGACGCGCTTTCCTCTGGCTGCTGGCCAACGGCCTCGTCGGCCCGGTTCTCGGCGTCGGCTGCTACCAGTGGGCGCTGGCCACCACGCCCAGCGGCATCGTGCTGCCGATCGCCGCGACCACCCCTCTTTTGGCCATCCCCATCGCCTATTGGATCGAGGGCGAGCGGCCGTCACGACGTTCCCTGCTGGGCGGCGCCGTCGCGGTCGCTGGGGCTGTGGCACTTACACTGGCTTAAGCCGGCCCTTGACGGCGGCACGGTCACCAGACTTGCTCGCGGGTTTTCCATGCTGACCATTGCCGACGTTTCCAAGTCCTACGGCACCCGCGAGCTCTTCTCCGAGGTGTCGCTTTTCGTCGCGCGCACCGATCGCTTCGGCCTCGTCGGACCCAACGGCGCGGGCAAGTCCACCCTCTTCAACCTCATCCTCGGCGAGGAATCGCCCGACGACGGCACCATCGAGTGGGAACGCGGCGCGGACTTCGGCTACCTCCCGCAGGAAAGCGCGCCCGTCGGCGACGAAACCGTCCTCGCCATCGCCACCAGCGGCAAGAAACTCGTCCCGGAAACCGACGACGACTACGACATCGACTGGACGCTCGAACCGCGCGCCAAGAAGATCCTCGCCGGCCTCGGCTTCCGCGAGACCGACCACGACAAGCAGGCCAAGTCCTTCTCCGGCGGCTGGGTCATGCGCGCCCACCTCGCCCGCCTGCTCGTCAGTGAACCCGCGCTCCTCCTGCTCGACGAACCGACCAACCACCTCGATCTCGAGGCGCTGCTCTGGTTCCAGGATTACCTCACGCGCTACCCCGGCGGCCTGCTCATCGTGTCGCACGACCGCGAGTTCCTGAACTCCCTCTGCAACGGCATCCTCGAGCTCCGCGGCGGCACGCTCAACAAATACACCGGCAACTACGACGACTACCTGAACGAGAAGGACGCCCGCAAGGAGCAGCAGGCCGCCCAGTTCAAGAACCAGCAGCGCGAGATCGCCCACCTGCAAAAGTTCGTCGACCGCTTCGGCGCCAAGGCCTCGATGGCCTCGCGCGCCAAATCCAAGGAGAAGCAGATCGAGCGCCTCAAGGAGGTCGCCGTCGAGGAGCCTTGGGAGGATCTCAAGCGCATCAACTTCCGCTTCCCGCAGCCACCGCGCTCCGGCCTGAAGGTCATCAGCCTCAAGAACGTCCAGCAGGCCTACGGCGACCACGTCGTCTACCGCGACCTGAACTTCGAGGCCGAGCGCGGCCAGAAGACCGTCCTCGTCGGCCCAAACGGCGCCGGCAAGTCCACCCTGCTCAAGATCCTCGCCGACGTCATCCCCATCCAGGGCGGCACGCGCGACCTCGGCAGCAACGTCGTGCCCGGCTACTTCGCCCAAAACCGCGCCGACAACCTGAAGCTCGACCTCACGGTCTTCGAGAACGTGATGGAGCTGCGCACGAACGAGAACCAGCTCACCGAGCAACAGGCCCGCGCCGTGCTCGGCGGCTTCCTCTTCCGCAAGGACGACGTCCACAAGAAGGTCTCCGTGCTCTCCGGCGGCGAGAAATCCCGCCTCGCCCTCGCCCGCCTGCTCGTCAACCCGCCCAACCTGCTGCTGATGGACGAGCCCACGACGCACCTCGACATCCCGTCGATCGACGCGCTCGTCACCGCGCTCAAGCAATACGAAGGCACGTTCATCTTCATCAGCCACGACGTGTATTTCATCCGCGCGCTGGCGCAGACCGTCCTGCACGTCCATTCCGGCCGGCTCACTCCCTACGCCGGCAATTACGACTATTACCTGGAGAAGTCGAAGGCCGGCAACGCCCGCGCCGCGCTCACCGCCGGCTTCACCGACGCAAGACCGGTGCAGGTTGGAGGCGGGACGCCCTCGTCCCGCAAATCGGACGCGCGGGGTGAGGGCACCCCGCCTCCAATGAAACCCAAACCCTCTTCCGCGCAGCTGAAGCAGCTTCGCACCGAGGTCGGCCACTTGGAGCAGAAGGTGGTCGAACTCGAAGCCAAGCAGAACGAACTCACCGCCGAACTCGAGGCTCCTGAGACCTACAATTCACCCGGCAAGGCCCAGCACCTGAACCGCGAGCTCAGCGTGATCGTCGACCAGCTCGCCGCCGCCACGAAGGCCTGGGAAACCGCCGCCACGAAACTGACGGAGTTGGAAAAAGCCTGATCCCGTGGCCTCGGTTTCCAGCCGATGAATCCGAGGGGTGCAGCGCTCAGCGACCGGCGCCTGTTTGCCGACAAAATAGAGCCCCGGCTTGCGATCGAGGAACCTGGGGATGAGCTCGCTCTTGCCCACCCGACGCCGCCCATAGATCGGATGAAGGCGCTGCCTTCGCCCCGCCAGGCCGCCTCCCGCCCCACAGAATCAGGTGTCGCCGTCGCTTTCTTGGCCTCCAAGTTTCGGTCAAGTCTCAACTCGTCAAGTCACGACTTGACGAGTCTGCCCCGGCAGGTGCGCCCGCTGCCCAGCGAGCTGCGCGATCAACCGAGTCCGCGAGTCCACGCCCAGTTTTCGGAAAACGGAGGAGAGTTGGTTTTTCACCGTGCCCAGGCTCTTGCCCAGCACGCGCGCGATCTCCTCGTTGTTCCTCCCGGCACAGACTTGCCGGACAATCATCCGCTCGGCCGGCGAAAGCCCGGACACCCTGCGTTTTTTCAGGGATTCAGCCATGACTGATACTCGTCATAGAGGGCGCGCTGCTCCGCCGTCAGGCTGGCGATCACCTCAGCCTGCTGCGCCTGCGTCGCTTTTGCGAGCGCGACCTGCTTGGCCCGCTCCTCGGGCGATGAGCGCAAGCCTATCGCCGGCATGGCGGTGTGGTATCGGGCCGCTTGCTCGGGCGTGAGCGAGGCGATGAATGCCTCGCGACGCTGCTTGTTGCGCTGCGAAATCTGCCGTTGGAGCAGCCGGCTCGAGAACCCCGTGCCGCCGCCCATCGGCGAACGGAAGAATCCCACCACCACGCCTCGCCGAAGATAGTCCGTCAGCACCTCCACCTGTCCCTCGCGGTTGACCTTGTCCCACACCATGCCCAGTTCAACGGGCATGCCTTGGAACCTGTTCATCAATTTGATGCCTTCCTTCGAGAGCAGGAATTCCACCTGCCGCTCACCCAGCTCCGGCAGCTTGATCGGATTGGGCGTGGTCAGTGCCAGCACCAGCGGGGGCTGCCCCCGGCGGGTCACGTGCCCCAGCAACACGCGTTTGTTGTCCACGTCGATTTCCTCCACGCTGTAGCGCACCAAGTGGCAGTGCGCCACGACCGTGCACAGATTACCGTTCACCGCGATAAAGGCGACGGGCTCACCGGCCACGCGACCGATGCCGAGGAGCTCGAAGCTCAATTCCTCCTCCCATTTCGCTTGCTCGGTCTTCATGGCTTCTGGCCTGGCCTGCGCCTCTGCGCTCAAGCCTGGCTTCGCGGCCGCCGGCGCGCTGTTGATTGCCATCGCCGGTTGGGTCGGCGCAGCCGGAACCGGGGCGGCCTGCGTTGCGCCGAGACAGACCGCACCGGTCAAAAGCGCCACTCCGGTCAGAGTGCGTAGCAGGGAGGACGGACGATGGTCCGCAATCAGGGCGATACGCTTCATAAGCTGACGCCGGCCCTCGACGATGCCGACCGCGGCCGGCAACCGGGGCGCACGCTGGGCGCTGCCGAGCACCTTCAGCAACGTCTGCCCATAGGAGATCCGGGCCTCCGCCCCGCCGGCATGGCGGCGCAGCACGAACTCGTCGCAGGCCAGCTCGCAATCCTGCCGGGCCAGCCGCGCGGCAAGCCACACAAGCGGATTGAACCAGTGCACCGCGCACGCTGCCTGCATCCAGGCCTGCGCCCATGTGTCCCGTCGCCGCAAGTGCCCGAGTTCATGGCGCACGACCCACTGCAATTCCCCGGCCGAAACCTTCTCCTGAAACCCCGACGGAAAAAGCAGCCGCGGCCGCGTGAGCCCACACAACGCCGGTGTTTCCACCAAGGACGTGACCACGACCTCCGGCGCACGCTTCAGCCCAAACGCGCTGGCTTCGTTCTGCGCGGCGGCCACCAGTCTGACATCCACCGGCTCGCGAGTCCGATTCAGCGCCCGCTGCAACCGCGCCAACGCCACAAACCGCACCAACATCAGCCCGGCGGCACCGGCCAGCCAGAGCCAGGCGAATGCGCGAACCGTCTCGCGCGCCATCATCACTCTTGAGCCGAATACGGTGAAACTTACAGGCCGTTGCACGGGAGCCCGCTCTGTTTTTCCCTCAAGCCGGTGAAGCGGTGCCTTTGCCACCAGGTTCTCGGACTGCGACACTCCCGATCCGGCTGGTTCGACGGCCGGTTCCGTTACAGCCAGTCGGACAGGCTGCGTTGCCTTCTCCGCCAGCGGATGCCAAACCACCGGCACGCGCCACGGCAGCAGCAACAAACCCGCAATCACCAGCCATCCGGCAAACATCAACCGCGGTGCCATGAACCGACGCAGGAGCAACCGCCCCACGACGCCGAACGCAATCAGCAGCGCCCCCTGCCACGACAGGCCAGCTACCACGAAAAATGCGTTTTCGACGGAAGTCACGGGCGGCCCTTTTTCTGCCGCAGCAGCTTTTGCAGTTCGGCGATCTCGGCTTCGCTCAACTGTTCCTGCTGGCAAAAGTGCAGCAGCAACGGCCCGGCCGCGCCGCGATAGACGCGTTGCAGGAAGCTCTCGCTTTCGCTGGCCACGCAATCCTCCCGTCGCACGCGGGGCGCATACACGTTCACATTGTCCTTCTTCACCACCTTCAGCGCCCCCTTGTCGGCCAGCCGCGCTAGAAAAGTATTCACCGTCTTGGGCTTCCAGCCGTGATCCTCCGGCAGGCCGGCGAAGACCTCGGCCGCCGTGAGCGGCGACTGTGCCCAGATCACATTCATCACCTCCCACTCCGCGCTGGATATCTTCGGCGTCATTTGTCCTACAAGTGTAGGAGCATTTGATTCCTACATTTGTAGGACACGTCAAGCGCCGATTCTCCGGTCCCGAAAACAGCAGGGGCGGGACCGCCGGGCACACCCTAAAATTGCCGGCTGATCCCGCCCCCTTGATCACTGCCGGTCACCCCGACCGGCAAAGGTTTGTCCGCTCAACCGCGGTTCGTGAAGAGATTGCACGCGGCCAGAAACGGCGCCGTGGTGAACGTGGGTTTCGCAGCCGCCACTGCTGCCGCACTGGCCTTGGCCTGGGCCAGGGCGTCGAGTTCCTGCTCCCGCACCTTCACCCACGCCTCGCGGCGGGCCACGTCGGTCTCGCGTTGGGCGAGCTGTTGCTCGCGATCCTTCAGGGCGAGGCGGTCGTCCGCCAGTCCGCGGCGGGCGGCCTCGAGGAGGGCATGGGAGCGTTCGTATTTTTCCCAGGCCGCATCCAGCTCCGCGGCACCTTGGGCCGGACCGTTGGTGACGAAGTATTGCGGAGACGGCTGCGTCGGCTGGCCGTGCTGGGCGTGCTCGACCAGCAGCCGGAGGCGCTGTTCATATTCCTTCAGGCTGGCCTCCTGCTGGTGCATGGCTTCGATGTCGTGCGTGATCTGCGAGCGCAGTTTTTCGAGGTGCGCGGCCTCCTGATTGTCAGTGGAAGTGATCGGGTTCATAAGTGGTGCGACTCGCACCCTAGCACGCCGGTTGCGTCGCGCCTAGAGGCCCGGGGGCTATTTACCCGGGGTTTACCGTCCCAATCCCGGCTTTTACGGAAATATGAAAGCTTTCTCGTTCTCTCAATCAGGAGTTCGGGCGAACGTGCAGAACTACGAAAGCGAGAACGATTCTTCGCGGAGATTCGCTGCCCTGCGCAGAAATTTGTCCGCCGGGATACGGCCGGGGCCGGTCGGAGACCGGACCTACTCCCGGAACATCACTTCCTCGCGGTTGAACATCCGCACGCACAACGCGAGCGCCCCGGCGGCGTAGGCGCAGGTGGAACCGAAGATGAGCGCGAGATACGGCCAGTGCCACACGCCTGAGAGCATCTCCTTGCACGCGAGCGAGAGATTGAGGATCGGCACGAGCGCCGTCTTCGCCGTCAGCTCGATGCCGGGCAGCATGCCGAGCATGGCGGGCATGATGACGACGATGAGCAGCGGCGACACATAGCTCTGCGCCTCCTTGTAGCTTTTCGCGAAGAGCGAGATGGTCAGCAGCCCCGCGGCGAAGAGCACCGCCACGGGCGCGATCATGGCGAAGACGCCGAGAATCCCGAGAGGATCGATCAACGGGATGACACCGCTGGCCGCCTGCGCCTTCGCTTCCACGGTCTGCCGGGCCGCCTCCGCGCCCCGTCCTCCCATAAAGAACGAGCCCCCGATGAGGAAAGTCCCGCCCATGGATGCCATCGAGAAGATCATCGTTGCCACTGAGGCCGTCAAAACCAGGAGGAATTTGCCGAGCACGATATTCAGGCGGTTTACCGGGCTGCACATGAGCGTCTCCATCGTGCCGCGTTCCTTTTCACCCGCGGTCAGGTCGATGGCGGGATACATGGCGCCGGTGAAGCAGAGGATGATGATCACATAAGGAATGATTCCTCCGATGAAGTTGCCCCCGACCTTCTCCAGCGCGGCCACATTCTGACGCTTGACCTCGAAGGGTTTCACCAGGGTGGCGGGCAATCCACGGTCCGCGAGGCGGGCTTCGATGGTCTTCTCGCGGAGATCGCGGAAGAAACGCTCGACGGCCGAGACACCCATGCCCGATTTCATCTCCCCTTGATAATGGTAAAGCGTGACCGTTTTCGATTCGCCGCCCTTGAGCGCGGCCTCAAAGCCATCGGGAATGTTGACGGCCAGGCGAATCCGCTTGTCCGAGATCAGCTGCCGGTAATCCGCCTTGGCCTCGACGACACGGAAATTCTTGTCCGCCTTGAGCGCCGCCACGACTCCCGGAGAATCCGCCCCCCCGATGATGACGATGGGCGAAGCCTCGTCGCGGGCGGATTTTATCACTTTCCCGGCAATGGTGGTGGCCAGCAAAAACAAGATCGGCATCGCCAGGGTGGGGATGAGGATGGTCGAGATGAGCGTGCGACGGTCGCGGAGCGAATCCTTCAGCTCCTTGAGGTAGATCGTGACAATGTGGTGCCAGTTCATGGTGCGAGTTCCTCAGTTTTTCAGCGCCGCGATCAGCGCCGTCTCGCCGCCGACGGCCTTGACGAAGATTTCCTCCATGTCCTGTTCGCCGAAGCGGGCCTGCAGCTCCGCCAGCGTGCCCTCGGCCACGAGCCGGCCGCCGTGGATGATGCCGATGGTGTCGCAAAGCTTCTCCACCTCGCTCATCACGTGCGTGGAGTAGATGACGGTCTTGCCACGGTCGCGGCACTCGCGGACGAATTTGACGATCGTGCGCGCCGTCATGACGTCGAGGCCGAGCGTGGGCTCGTCGAAGATCATCACCGCGGGATCGTGGATGAGGGTGCGGGCGATGGAGGTCTTCTGCTTCATGCCGGTGGAGAACTTGTCGCAGCGGCGGTCGAGAAACCCGTGCATGTCGAGTTCGTCGGCAAGGCGCTTCAGCCGGACCTTGATCTCCGCGTCGGCGAGGCCGTTGAGCCGGCCGAAATAGGTGATCATCTCACGGGCGGTCAGCCGGCCGTAGAGGGCGGTGCTGGCGGCGAGGAAACCGACGTTGGCACGCACCTGGAGGCCCGCCGTGGCGGCGTCATGGCCGGCCAGCGAGCAGGAGCCGCCGGTGGGCTTGAGCAGCGTGGCGAGCAGGCGGAGCGTGGTGGTCTTGCCCGCGCCGTTGGCTCCGAGCAGACCGTAGATCCGCCCGGGCCGGCAGGTGAAGGACACGTCGTCGACGGCGGTGATGACACCGCGCTTCTTGTCCTTGAAGGTCTTCGTCAGGTGATGGGCTTCGATCATAAAGGGCTGAAAGGCTGAAGGACTGAAAGGCTGGGTGCCGGCGGGGCGAACAACGTCGGGCTGGAATCAGGTTTTCCTATTCCTGTTCAGCCCTTCAGCCATTCCGCCTTTCAGTCTTTCCTTCATAAACTCATCCTCTCCCGGAATTCCTGCGCTTGGCGGCGGGAGAGCTCGACCTTGAGACCGCCCTTCAGTTTCACGAGCAGGCCGCCGCTGAACCAGGGCTCGATGCCTTCGACCCAGGCGAGGTTGATGACCTGCTTGCGGTTCGCGCGGAAGAAATGTTTCGCGTCCAGCCGCTCCTCCATCGCCGTGAGCGAGCGGAAGAGCTGCGGCTTCTGGTCGTCGAAGTGCAGGCGCGTGTAATTGCCCTCGGATTCGAGCAGGCGGATGTTCTTCACCGGCACGAACCAGCAACGGTCTCCTTCGCGGACGAAGACCTTGTCCTCGGGTGTCAGCCGGTGCGTGGCCACGCCGGCGGCCTCGAACGGCGCGGCGCTGCCCCGCGGGCGGATCTTTTCCAGCGCGGCGACGAGCCGGTTGGGGTCGACGGGCTTGAGGAGGTAGTCGAGCGCGTTGAATTCGAAGGCCTTCACCGCAAACTCGTCGTAGGCCGTCGTGAAGATGACCAGCGGCAGCGGCGGTTCGAGCTGCTCGAGCAGGCTGAAGCCGTCGGCGCCTGGCATCTGCACGTCGAGGAAGAGCAGATCGGGCTTGAGCGCCGCGACCTTGGCGGCGGCATCCTCCGCGTCCACGGCCTCGCCGACGATCTCGATGCCCGCGTGCGCGGCGAGCAGGCGGCGGAGTTCGTTGCGCGCGAGGCGCTCGTCATCGATCAGGAGGGCTTTCATCGGGCGGGAGGATGCAGAGGAATAAGCACGTCAGCCGTGATGCAGCCGGCCGGCTCGGCCAGCAGAGTCAGCGTGGCGAGCTCGCCGAACAAGAGACGAAGCCGCTCGGAGGCGTTGCGCAGGCCGACCCCGGTGGAGGAGCCGGCGCGGGCCGCGGCGGGACTGGCGGACTCGGCGAAATCACCGGGGTTGGTCACGCGGATGTTGAGCCCCGCCCCATCGAAACGCGCGCTGATGGCCAGTTCACCGCCTTCCCGGCGGGGACCGATGCCGTATTTGACGGCGTTCTCGACGAGGGTCTGCAGCAGCATCGGCGGCACGTTGAACTGGCGGACGTCGGGAGCGATGTCCCAACGGACCCGCAGACGATCCTCATGGCGGATCTGCTCCAGCGCGAGGTAGTCCTCGACGATGCGCAGTTCCTCCTCGAACGGCACGGTCTCGAGCTGGCCGGATTGAAGCGAGTAGCGCAGCATGTTGGCGAGACGGGTGACGGCCTCGCGGGCGCGCGGCGCGTCCTCGTCGATGAGGGCGCGCAGACTGTTGAGGGAATTGAAGAGGAAGTGCGGATTCACCTGCGACTTCAGCGCGCGGAGCTCGGCCTCCTTGACGCTGGCGGCGAGGCGGAGCTGCTCGAGCTGCAGGCGCTGCAACCGCTCGAAGAGGTGGTAGAAGAAATACAGGCACAACCAGCCGACCAGCATGCCGGCGCCATTGACCCAGCTCATGGTGAATATGAGCCCGAGGCTGTATTTGCTGGTCCAGGCCATCCCCAGCAGGCCGTAGCAGAGGAAAAAACCGATCACACTCCAGGCGAACGATTGCACCGCGCCGGTGGCCAGCACCCGCGGCACCAAGGCGCGCCAGCCCAGCTGCTTCCAACCCCACCGCGTGAACAGCCACCGCGAGTAGTGCGTGATCAGGAGCCCCAAAGCCACCACGATGACGATCGAGGCATGCACCTCGGCGGTGTTGCGGCGCTCGTTCGGAGGCGAGAACACCTGGGAGAACCCGAGCTGCATCAGCAGGAAGACCCCCCACCCGCCCGCCTGACAGAGCACATAGAGCCGCTCCTTCGCGCGCTGCAGCTTGGCCGCGGCGTCGATGGGCGGGGTTTTCGTCATGGCCCGACCAAACAACCCGGGGCACGCATCCGCAAGCCCGTCCGGCGGGCGCAACAGCGGCGCAGGCGTGGCTTGGGCGGTTCGCATCCCCGGAAAAAACCGTAAATCCCCGCCGGGGACAGCACCGAACGGGACAAGCGGCCCGGCGGCAGGATGAACGGGCGCGTGCCGGGAGTTGCCTTGCCCGGGAGAATGCTACTTCATGTTCAATCCTCATGACCGGCTGGCTCTCCACCAACGTCGACTATCTCGCCTTCGTCGCGCTGGTCGGGTTGATGTGGGCCGCCCTGGGTCTCTGGCTGCATCGCACCGGCCGCCTCGCCGCCCTGCCCAAGGCCACCTGGCTGTTGTTGCCCGTCGTGCTCGCGGGAGGCTGGTTCATCGTGGACGATGCGGGCCGCACCGCGCAAAAAAACCTGCGCCAGCAGGTGGAGCTGCTGATGCCCTACTATGTGCAGGAGCTCCAGCAGATCGGCCACGCCCGCCTCCCGGACAACGTCGCGGCCGACGACCCGCTTTACCAGCGGTTGATCCGGACGCAGATCCGCTGGCTCAAGCTCAACCCGGCGATCGCCGACATCTACACCTTCCGCCGCCGTGCGGATGGCGCCGTCATCATGCTCGTGGATTCGGAGACCGACTACGACCGCAACGGCCGCTATGAAGGCGACCGCGAGCAGCGCACGGCTCCCGGCGAGGTCTATACCATGATCACGCCCGCCCTGGAACGCGCTTTCCGCGGCATGTCGGTGTTCGACGACGAGATCATCACGGACCGGTGGGGCACCTGGATCAGTGCCTTCGCCCCGCTGCGCGATCCCACCGGCAAGGTCGAGGGCGTCCTGGGCGTGGATTTCGACGCCATCGAATGGCTGGCGCAACGCGCCCAGGCCCGGCGGATGTGGCTGGGGGTGCTCGGCGGCATCGTCCTGCTGCTCACGGGGCCGGCCCTCCTCATCGCCGTGCTGCGACACGAGCTCGCCGCGCGCCGGACCGCCGAACGCCAGCTCCGTGAGCAGGCCGAGTTGCGGCGGATGATCTTCGACCACGCACCCGGCGGCATCGCGCTGGCCGACATGAGCCACCGGCTGGTCGAGGTCAACGAGGCCTTCTGCCGGATGCTGGGCTACTCCCGCGCGGAACTGTTGCAGCTGACCTTTGTGCAGGTCACGCATCCCGAGGACGTGCAGAAGAACCTGAGCCTCGACGACCGCCTCGTCGCCGGCGAACCCGGTCCCGCCCACCTCGAGAAACGCTACATCCGCAAGGATGGCACGGTGGTGGTCGCCACCCTGGATGTCGGCCTGATCCGTGACGAAAGCGGCATCCCGAAGTATTTTGTCGCCCAGGTGGCCGACATCACGGACCGCCGCCGCGCGGAGGCGGAGCTGCTCGCGCACCAGCAGCAGCTGGCCACCATCCTCGCGCACACTCCCGTGGTGCTTTTCGCCCTCGACGCCCAAGGGGTCTATACACTGTGCGAGGGCGCCGGCCTGGCCGCCCTGGACCGCCGGCCCGGCGAAGCGGTCGGCCAATCCGCCTTCGACCTTTACGCGGCCCGGCCCGACATCGTCGGCGACTTCAAGCGCGGCCTCGCCGGTGAGACTTTCACCAGTCAGCGCGAATACAACGGCGCAGTCTTCGAACTGCGTGGCACCCCGCTGCGCGAGAGCGACGGACGCATCAGCGGCGTGATCGGCGTGGCCCTCGACATCACCGCGCGCGCCCAGGCCACGCGCGAACGCGAGAAGATGGAACGCAAGCTGCTCGAGGTGCAGAAACTGGAGAGCCTCGGTGTCCTCGCCGGCGGCGTGGCCCATGATTTCAACAACCTCCTCACCTCCATCCTCGGCAATGCCGGGCTGGTGCGGCTCGCGCTGGGCGAGAATTCGCCGGTCCTGGGCAACCTCGGCCAGATCGAGCAGGCCTCGCAGACCGCCGCCAGCCTGTGCCAGCAGCTCCTCGCCTATGCCGGCCGGGGCCAGCTCAACCCCACTCCCGTCGAGCTCAGCACTTTGGTGCGGGATACCACCGACCTGCTGCGCGTCTCCGTCGGCAACCAGTCTCGCCTGCAGTTCAACCTCGCCCCGGCCCTGCCGCCCATCAACGCCGACACCGCGCGGATCCGCCAGATCCTGCTCAACCTCGTGCTGAACGCCGCCGAATCCATGGGGCACCGCGATGGATTGATCACGGTGACGACGAACCGGCAGCGCCACGACCAACCCGTGCCGGGCGTCGGGCCCGGCCAGGAGCTGCCGCCCGGCGACTACGTCTGCCTGGAGGTCGCCGACAACGGACCGGGTCTGGACGCCGAGGCGCAGCAGCGGGTGTTCGACCCGTTCTTCTCCACCAAGGGTCCCGGCCGCGGGCTCGGGCTGGCCGCCGCCCGCGGCATCATGCGCAGCCATCACGGCACCCTGCTGCTCGCCAGCCAGCCCGGACACGGCTCCCGCTTCACCCTGGTTTTCCCGCCGGAAGCCCGGCCGGTGCCCGAGGGAAAAAACGGCGCGACGGCCGAGCGCACCTGGCGCGGCAGCGGCTCCGTGCTGGTGGTCGACGACGAGGAGGCGGTGCGCTCCACGGCGGCGCAAATGATCGCCTATTTCGGCTACGAGGTGACCCAGGCCGCTTCCGGCCAGCAGGCGATCGATCTCGTGCGCCAGAGGCAAAATCCGTTCGACCTCGTGCTGCTCGACCTCACCATGCCGGGCATGGACGGCTTCGCCACCTTCACGGCCCTGCGCTATCTGCGGCCCGGCCAGCGCATCGTGGTCTTCAGCGGCTACAGCGCGCAGGATGCCCGCCAGCGCTTCGCGGGCAAGGGACTTAACGGTTTCCTCCAGAAACCTTTCAGCCCCGAGGCGCTGCGCGAGATGCTCAGCCAGATCCATCCGGAATAAACCCGCCCACGCCGTGAAACACTCCGTCGTCGTCGTCGGCAGCTTCAATCAGGACCTCGCGTTCTACACGGAGAATTTCCCGCGGCCGGGCGATTCGGTGGTCGGCGATTTCCGCCCCGGACCGGGAGGCAAAGGCTTCAACCAGGCGGTCGCCTCCTCGCGGGCCGGGGTGCCCACCCTCTTTGTCGGCGCCGTCGGACGCGACGCCTTTGGGGCCAGCGCGCGGAAGTTCGCCCGCGAGGCCGGCCTCCACGCGCATTTCATCGAAAAGCCCAAGCACACCACCGGCGCCGCGGCCATCACGGTCAATGCCGCCGGCCAGAACCACATCATCATCTCCCTCGGCGCCAACCTCGGCCTGCGCCCGCGCGACATCCCGCCCGCCCTGCTCGCCCCGGCCCAGGTGGTCGTGTGCCAGGCCGAGTCGGATTACGGCACGGTCGCGCACGTGCTCCGCACCGCGCGCCGGAACGGGGCCATCACGGTCTTCAATCCCGCCCCGATGCGCAAAGGTTTCGACCCTGCGCTGCTGCGCCACACCGAAGTGCTCATCCCCAACGAGAGCGAGTTCATCACCCTCGTGAAGAGATGCCCTTCCTGCTCCGCGCTGCTGCGCACCGCCCCGTTCAATACCGGGCGCGACTTCGCCGAGGCCGCGCTGCGCACGCTGCCCGCCGAGGCATTGCACCGGTTGTGTCGCTGCCTGCAGGTGCCGGTCGTCATCATCACGCTCGGCGCGCGCGGCTGCTTCGTCTCCCAGCCCGACGTCTACCTGCGCATCAACGCCCACGACATCGAGGCGGTGGACTCCGCCGGCGCGGGCGACGCCTTCGTCGGCGGCTTTGCGGCGGGACTGGTGAAGTTCAAGCACAACGTCTTCGAGGCGGCGCATTACGCCAGCGCCGTGGCGGCTCTCGCCGTCATGCAGCCCGGCACGGCGTCGGCCATGCCCATCGCCCGGGAAATCGCCCGCTTCCTCAAGAAGCGCGACCATGCGTAGCTTCCGGGCGAAACTCTACCAGGTCGCCCTCGTCCGCTGGGTGGATCTGCCGAAAGCCGAGGTAGACTCCCTCGGTCTGCCGCCGGCCGAGATCAAGGGCGCGATCAAGGGCTGGAACGCCTTGCTCCGCTTCAACGGTGACCTCGACCGCGTGACGCTGTTTCGCGGGAAGCGCGGCCGCTACAAGCTGGCTTTCAAGGTCGAGCTGCTCCGGGCGGCCGGCGTGGACGCGGGCGACATCGTCGACTTCACGCTCAAGCCCGACACCACCTCGCGCGAGCCCGACCTGCCCGACGAGATGAACCGGGTGTTCCGGACACGGCCGGAACTGCGCGAACGCTGGTTGGTGCACAGCGTCGCCCAGCGCCGCCAGGTTGTCCGCTACATCGAGGAGGCGAAAAGCGCGGAAACCCGCGCCAAGCGCAGCTGGATCTTCCTCGAACGCCTCGCCGAGACCGGGAAGCTGAGCGGAGAGTAAGGGGCAAACGGGTGGGCGTCGGTTTCCATACCGGCGCCTGCCTGCGGGCCGTAGCCTCGGCGAAGGCCTGTCGCCGATGTGGAAATCGGCGACCACCTTCAACCAAACTGTCCTCAGTTGTTCGGGATGAAACCCTGCGGCTTCGGTTCGTAGAATCTCCGGGCGTTGAGCGGGACGAACTGGGCGACGCCCAGCACGCCGAGCACGAAAAGATCCTCGCGATACGGTCCGCCGAGGAAAACACCCATGATGCCGCAGGCTTCCGCCAGCGAGAGGCCGATGATGAACATCACGAACGCCGGCCCGGGCGCCGCGGAACGCGGCAGCACCAGCCAGCGGATGATGATGCTCACGAACAACGGCACGAGGCCGATGAGATGGGCAAAGGGATTGCTCCCCGGCACGGCCTCGGGCACCGGGCCGCGACCGAGAAAATAATGGATCACGAGCAACCCGGTGAGGATGGTCGCCCAGATGATCCACCAGATCATGAGCTGGGTTTTGATGCGCCGGGCGTCGGGACCGGGGATGGGGTTCATGGTTACGCCCCCACCGGATGCCAAGTGGTCTTGAACTCGAGGGTGTCGCGGAGGTCGTAGAGGCTCTGGGTTTTTTCTGAGAACCAGTCGATTGGTTCCTCGGCCTGGTGGAGTTTCACGCGCTTCACGCTTTCGGCGGCGCCGAGCTTGAGGGTCTTGCGGTCGTCGGCATTCGCGACGCCCACGAGGGCGCGCAGGTGCGTGTGTGTGGCGAAGGTCGGCACCATTTCCTTGCGGAAGCCGGTGAGCAGGTTGACCACGCCGCCGGGCAGGTCGCTCGTCGCGAGCATCTCGCCCAGCACGATGGCCGGATAGGGCTGCGTGGTGGAGGCGAGCGCGACGGCGGTGTTGCCGCTGGTGATGACCGGGGCGATGAGCGAGACGAGCGCGAGCAGCGGCGCCTCGTCGGGCGCGAGCACGCCGACGATGCCCATGGGCTCGGTGACCGTGAAATTGAAATACGGCGCGGCGACGGGGTTGACGCTGCCGAGCACCTGCTCGTATTTGTCGGCCCAGCCGGCGTAATAGATGAGGCGGTCGATGGTGGCGGTGATTTCACGGAGCGCGGCCGTCTTCCCGCGGGGTGAGGGCACCCCGCCTCCAACCATGAGGGCGTCGGCCATGTCGGCTTTGCGGGCTTCGAGCATCTCGGCGAGGCGGTAGATGATCTGGCCGCGGTTGTAGGGCGTGCGCTTTGCCCAGCCGGGGCCGGCCTTGGCGGCGGCCTCGACGGCGTTGCGCAGGTCCTTGCGGGTGCATTGCGGGATGTTGGCGAAGAAGTTTCCGGCGGCATCCTTCAGCGGGAAGACGCGGGCGCTCTCGGAGCGGATGAACGCTCCGCCGACGTAGACCTTCGGGGTTTTGGTGATGGGGAGACGGCTCATGGGGTTTCGATGGTTTCCACCTCGATCTCGGCGGCGGTCGGGCCGCCCTGCAGGTAGACCTTCTCCTGGTAGGCCTTGGCGACGAAGACCCAGACGGCCACGCAGCCGATGGAGAGACAGGCGAAGAAGACATAGAACGATGCGCCTTGCAGCTTCGTGGTGCCGTCGGGGTTGGCGATGAACCAGTGCACGAGCGCGGTGAAGGCGTTGCCCGCGGAGACGGACAGAAGATAGAGCGCCATGACGATGGATTTCATGTGCTTCGGCGCCTGGGTGTAGGCGAACTCCAGGGCGGTGATCGACACCATCACCTCGCCGGCGGAGAGCAGCGCGTAGGCGGGGATTTGCCAGCCGATATTGGGCCGCAGACCGGCCGAGATCTGAGTCTCGATCCACGCGCTGACGAAGAAAGACAGCCCCGTAACGATGAGCCCGAGGCCGATCTTTCGCAGCGGGGTGAGCGGGAAGACTTTGTCGATGGCGGGATAGATGAGGTATTGGAAGAGCGGGATGAACGCCAGGATCATGATGGCGTTGAGTGCCTGGATCTGGGAGGCGATCCAGGTGATGCCCGCGAATTGCAGGTCCATCTTGGCCGCCTGCAGCACCCATTCGCCGCCGCTCTGATCCCACAGCGACCAGAAGATGGCGACGAAGATGAAGAGGATGGCGAGGCGGCCGATGGCTGAGAGCCCTTCTGCGTTGAAGGTTTCTGCTTTAAAAGATTCCCAAGTTTCAACCGGCTTTCGGAAAGATCCCTTGGGCGGGATGTGGGCGAACTTGTAGCGCCCCGACCAGAAGACGAAGGTCGCGAGCAGCATCAGCCCGGCCGGCAAGCCGAAGGCGGGGCCGGGGCCGTAGTTTTTCAGCAGCCAGGGAATGAGCAGGATCGAGAAGAACGAGCCGAAGTTGACCGAGAAGTAGAACCAACCGAAAGCGCGGGAGAGCAGGTGCTGGTTGTCCTGGCCGAACTGGTCGCCGACGTTGGAGGAGACGCAGGGCTTGATGCCGCCGGCCCCGAGAGCGATCAGGCCGAGACCGATCCCGAGACCCCACCGGGTGTGATCCAGCGCCAGCACCACGCTGCCGGCACAATAGACCAGCGAGATCCAGAAGATCGTGCGATACTTGCCCCAGAAAGCGTCCGCGAGGATGGCGCCGAGCATCGGGAAGAAATAATTCGAGGCCAGGAACCAGTGATACCACTGGTTGGCCTCGTTCTCGCTCATCGGGGCGGGCAGACCCTCCCGGTTGACCAGGTATTGGGTCATGAACACCACGAGAATGGCGCGCATCCCGTAGAAGTTGAATCGCTCGGCGGCTTCGTTGCCGATGATATAGGGGATGCCCGGGGGCATCTTGTCCGTCTTGAGCGGCGCGGTGATATAGGGTTGGGACATGGGGATGTGGGCTAAAAGATCAGGATGAAAACGAGGAGGATCAGCAGACCCAGGCCGATGACCGGCCAAAGCCCGCGCGTGTGCTGGCGGCGGGCCGTCCGCTCGCTCTCCTCGTCAAAGGCTTCGTCGGGCAGGTCGAGGCCGTCGTAACGCATGGCCTCCTCGTTCCAGCCGGAACGTTCGTCCGCGCCGCACCCCGGGCAGGCGCGGGCCTCGCGGGGCACGGACTCGCCGCAAACGGGGCATTCGGTGGGAGGAGTGAAGGCATGGGACATGGGAACACGCTCAGAATCATTCTCGTTCTCTTAATCATTCTCATTCTCTCGCCATGACGGCTCCGCTTCCCCCGAGAGGAGAACGATAGGATTACGAGAAAGAGAACGATTCATGAGAAAACTCACACCAGCTTGCAGTAGTCGAGCAGGCCCTGTCGGCCGCCCTCGCGGCCGAAGCCGGATTCCTTGTAGCCGCCGAAGGGCGACGCGGGGTCGAACTTGTTGAACGTGTTGGCCCAGACCACGCCGGCCTTGAGTTCGGTGGACATCTTCAGGATGCGCGAACCCTTGTCGGTCCACACGCCGGCGCTGAGGCCGTAGGGGGTGTTGTTGGCCTTCTCCACGGCCTCCTCGACCGTGCGGAAGGTGATGATCGCCAGCACGGGACCGAAGATCTCCTCGCGCGCGATGCGGTGGCTCTGCGTGACGCCGGTGAAGATCGTCGGCGGCATGTAGAAACCTTTCGACGGCAGGCGGCAGGAGGGCTGCCACATCCCGGCGCCTTCCTTCACGCCGATGTCCAGGTAACCCTGTATGGTGGCGAGCTGGTCGCGCGAGACGATCGCGCCGACGTCGGTGTTCTTGTCGAGCGGGTCGCCCACGCGCAGGGTGCGCAGCCGGTTCTTGAGCTTGGCCACGACCCGGTCGGCGACCGACTCCTGCACGAGGAGCCGCGAGCCCGCGCAGCAAACCTGACCTTGGTTGAAGAAGATGCCGTTGACGATGCCCTCGACGGCCTGGTCGAGCGGCGCGTCGTCGAACACGATGTTGGCGGCCTTGCCTCCGAGTTCCATGGTCATCCGCTTTTCGGTGCCGGCCACCGAGCGCATGATGACCTTGCCCACCTCGGTCGAGCCGGTGAAGGCGATCTTCGCGGCGGTCGGATGCGCCATGAGCAGGCCGCCGGTCGAGCCGGGGCCGGTGATGATGTTGACCACGCCCGGCGGCAGGCCGGCGTCCTGGAAAATCTCGGCCAGCTTGACCGCGGTGAGCGGCGTGTTCGTCGCGGGCTTGATGACCACGCAATTGCCCATCGCGATCGCGGGCGCGATCTTCCACGATAGCATGAGCAGGGGAAAATTCCACGGGATGACCTGGCCGACGACGCCGAGCGGCGCGACCTTGCGGCCGGGAGCGACATACTCGAGCTTGTCCGCCCAGCCGGCGTGATAGAAGAAATGCGCGGCCGCCATCGGCACGTCGAAGTCGCGCGTTTCCTTGATCGGCTTGCCGTTGTCCATCGTCTCGGCGACGGCGAACTCCCGCGCGCGGTCCTGCAGCAGGCGGGCGATGCGGAAGAGGTATTTGGCGCGTTCCTTGCCTGGCATTTTGCCCCAGACGGTTTCCTGCGCCTTCTGCGCGGCGCGGTAGGCGGCATCGACATCGGCGGCGCCGCCGAGCGCCATCTCGGCGATCTTCTGCTCGTTGGCCGGGTTGATGGAGTCGAAATACTTGCCGGAGGCGGGCGCGACGAACTTGCCGCCGATGAACAGTTCGTAGCGCGGCTTCAGTTTTGGGTCGGCGGTCTCGGGGGCGGGATCGTAGGCCCAGAGGTCGCCGAAGATGAGTTCGGCGGCGGGGCGGCCGTGGGCGCGGGTGGCGGGGCGCGGGGATTTTTTCAGGGAAGTCAATGTGGGCATGTCGGATTGGATATTTTGTAGGGGCGGCGCTCGTCGCCGCCCGCGGGCGCCGGCAAGCGGCGCCCCTGCGATTTCTAATAGGATTCGGCGGCTTCGCTGAAATAATACGGCGCCTGGTAGGCGCCGGTGCGTTCTTTCTCGATCTGCCGGAGCAGGTCGTTGAGCAGCGAGGAAGCGCCGAAGCGGTAGCGGGTGTTGTTGAGCCACTCGTCGCCGAGCGTCTCCTTGACGGCGATGAGGAACTGCAGCGCCTGCTTGGCCGTGCGGATGCCGCCGGCGGGTTTCATCGCGATGGGCGTGCCGGTATCGAGGTAGAAGTCGCGGATGGCCTCGATCATCACCTGGTTGTTGCCGAGCGTGGCGTTGAGCGAGGTCTTGCCGGTGCTGGTCTTGATGAAGTCGTTCGGCCGCAGCACGCGCATGGCGAGGAAGGACGCGGCGCGGATGTTGTCGTAAGTCTCGAGTTCGCTGACCTCGAGGATGACCTTGAGCGTCGATCCGCCGCAGGCCTGCAGCACGGCGGCGATCTCGTCCTGCACCAGCTGGAATTCCCCGGAGAGGAACGCGCCGCGATTGATGACCATGTCGATCTCATCCGCCCCGTCGGCCACCGCGCCTTTCACCTCGGCGAGACGGGTGCGGAGCGGCGACTGGCCGGAAGGGAAAGCGGTGGCGACCGACGCGATGCGGACGGGCGTGTCCTCCCCCAGGGCGCGGCGGGCGTGTTTGACCATTGAGGGATAGACGCAGACGGCCGCGACGGTCGGAACATCGGGGTTGTCGTGCGGGCTCAGCGCCTTCTGGCAGAGCGACTCGACCTTGCCGGGCGTGTCCTTTCCCTCGAGGGTGGTGAGATCGACCATCGAGGCGGCCAGCTTGAGGCCGAAGAGTTTCGCGCCTTTCTTGAGGCTGCGCGTGGTGTATTTGGCGACACGCTCCTCGATCCCCACTTGATCGACCGTGCCGATTTCGTTGAACAACCGCCGAAATGCGGCATGAGCTGTGCCTGTCATGGTTTACAGAATATCCCGGCAAAGCCCCCTGAAAACAACGTCAAAGTCAGCCGGACTGGCGCTTGTTTTTCTCTGGGCGGGCGTGTGCGGCACCGCGGGGGAGCCGCCGCGTTTCACGGGGCCCTTCGACGCCGGGTTGATGGCCGAACCGCACAGCCGTGAAGCCAGCGGTCTGGTCGCCTCGTGCCGCACCGAGGGCCTGCTCTGGACGCACGAAGACAGTGGCGGCCAACCGGTGCTGTTTGCCCTGGGCCCGGACGGAGCCCGGCGTGGCGCGGTGCGCCTCGAGGGCGTGAGCAACGAAGACTGGGAGGATGTCGCCGCCTTCGAACTCGACGGCCGGGCGTGGTTGCTCGCCGCCGATTGCGGGGACAATTCCGCGACGCGCAACCGGGGCGTGCTGCACGTGTTGGAGGAGCCCGCGGGCGCCACGCTCAAGCCCGGCGAAGAACAGGCCGTCCGTCCCGCGTATTCCATTCCCTTCATCTACGAGGATATGGCCCGCGATTGCGAAGCCGTCGCCGTCGATCCGGTCGAGCGCACCGTCTATCTGCTGACCAAGCGCGATAATCCCGCGCAACTCTACCGCCTGCCTCTGCGGCCGGCTACGGTTGGGCATCCGGCCGTCGCGCGGCGGGTCGGCACCGTGCCCGGACTTCCCCAACCCGGTGGACTGCGGAAATTGATCCAGCTGCCGGCCTATGCCTACCGGGGACATCCCACGGCGTTGGATTTTTCCGCCGACGGCACACTGGCCCTGGTGCTGACTTACGGCGATCTGCTGGTTTTTCCGCGCGCCGCGGGCGAAACCTGGTCGCAGGCGCTGGCCCGCAATCCGGTGCGCCTCCCGGCGCATCGGCTGCCGCAGGCCGAGGCGGCGTGCTTCGCGCGCGACAGCCGGCGGATCTTCCTCTGCTCCGAAAAATCGCTGCGTCTGTTGCGCTACGAGCGCCGGGACTGATTTGACGCGCGCTTGCCAGACCAAGTCGCCCCGTTAGCGTCCCCCGCATGAGTGATCCCGTCCCTCCCCTCGCACCGCACGGCGAACTCGTCATCCGCACCATCGCGATGCCCGCGGACACCAACTCCAACGGCGACATTTTCGGCGGCTGGCTGCTGGGACAGATGGACATCGGCGGCGCGATCTACGCCCGCAACCTGGCCCGCTCGCGCGTCACCACCGTAGCGATCGATGCGATGTCGTTCATCAATCCCGTCTACGTCGGCGATATCGTGAGCTGTCACGCGTCGCTGGTCAAAGTCGGCCGCACTTCCATGCGCATCGACGTCGAAGCCTGGGCCCAGCGCACCCGGGGCGGCGAAGTCGTCCGGGTGACCGAAGGGATTTTCACTTATGTCGCCATCGACGATGCCGGCCGGCCCCACCCGGTGAAGCGCCCCTGAGCCGCCCGTCTGTCCATGAAGAACCTGCCCCTGCTTATTGTGATTGTTGCAGTCGCCGCCGCTGCACTGCGGGCCCAGGCTCCTCTGCCCCAGCCGCCCCGCGGAACGGCCGCCTACATCCTGCTCGCTCCTCTCGAGGCCGACCGGCTCATCACCGCCGTGCGCACGGCCGACGACGACCGGCTGGATGCCATGATGGCCGGCCATGCCGCGCGGCTCGACGCGATCTTTTCGGATGATCTCCGCTACGCCCATTCCAACGGCCGGGTCGACGACAAGACGGATTTCATCAAGTCGCTCACCAGCCGCCAAATGGTCTATGAATCGTTCACCTATCAGGAACGGACGTTTCAGGCTGTCGGCCCCGGCGTCGTGCTGATGTCGGGCCGCGTTCTCGTTCACGCCAGCAGCGCCGGGCAGAAGCTTGTCCTCGATCTGAACTTCCTCGCCGTCTGGCGGGAGGAGGGCGGACGCTGGCGCTTTCTCGCCTGGCAGTCCTCCCGGAATCCGCCGCCTCCACAGTGACGGGCAAAAGCGACACGCACATGCAGCCGGCCCATTGACGCCGCGGGCCGCCCGGCCCACCTTGTGCGCCCCTTGCCCAAACTTCCCTCACATCCCGATGCCGCCCGCGGAGCACTCGCCGCTGCCAGCGGCTTCCTGTTCTGGGGCCTCGTGCCGGTTTATTGGAAGCAGATGCAGTCGATCTCGGCGTTCGAGCTCATCGCGCACCGCATTGTCTGGTCGCTCGTGTTTCTTCTGGGAGTGATCGCCTGGCAAGGCCGGTTCGCAGGTTTGTGGGACTCGTTCCGGAGCCGGCGCCTGCTCGGGCTCAACCTGCTCAGCAGCGTGCTGCTCACGGCCAATTGGACGGTCTATGTCTGGGCGGTGAACAGCGGGCATGTCATCGAGTCCAGCCTCGGCTATTTCCTGGTGCCGCTGGTCAATGTCTCCCTCGGTTTTCTGTTTTTTCATGAGCGCCTGCGCCCATTGCAATGGATGGCGATAGGTTGCGCCGCCCTCGGCGTCGGGCTGCTGCTCGTGCGACTCGGCCATGCCCCGTGGATCGGCCTGTCGATCGCCGGCACCTGGGCCGGTTACGGCCTGCTGAAGAAAAAGTCCGCACTGGGCGCCATCACCGGCCTGACGGTCGAGACGCTCCTGCTGTTCCCGCTCGCGGCCGCGGCCCTGCTCTGGTGGCACCACACCGGCGTCGGCGCGCTGGGCCGGGTGGACGCCCGGTTGCATGGCTATGTGCTCAGCGTCGGGGTCATCACCGCGCTTCCCCTGCTGATGTTCGCCTATGGGGCGCAACGCATCCGGCTGACCACGCTCGGGCTGCTGCAATATCTCGCGCCGAGCGCCCAGTTTCTCATCGGGCTGCTCGTCTACCACGAGCCGTTCGACTCGGACCGGATGCTGGCCTACGGCGTCATCTGGGGCGGACTCGCGCTCTACAGTGCGGATAGTTTCTGGGCGCAGCGGCACAATCTGCTGCGGGCGGCGAGAGCAGGTTAAGGCAGCGGCGCGACAGGGAATCCTTGCCGGCCGGCCGGACTCCCGCCAGATTGTGGTGCCTATTGGCTTTCACCTCATGAAAAAACTGCTCCTCCTTCTTGTGCCCGCCTTCGCCGGGCTTGTGTCCTTGGCTCCGGCTCAATCAGCCGCGCCTGCCCCGCAAACGGCCACCGCCCCGGCGGTGATCGTCGATGCTTCCGCTCCCATTCCGAAGCGCGGCAACGTCCATTTCTATGAAATGCACGCCTCGTTCCTCAAGCGCGGGAAAGAAGGCCCCATCGGCGTGCTTTTCCTCGGCGACTCCATCACCGAGGGCTGGCGCAAGGCGCCGGATGTCTGGGAGAAATACTACGCGAAATACCAGCCGGCCAACTTCGGCATCGGCGGCGACCAGACCCAGCATGTCATCTGGCGCATCGAGGACGGCGAACTGGACGGGATCAACCCCAAGGTCGTCGTGCTGATGCTCGGCACGAACAACACCGCCCGACACACTGCGGCGGAGATCACCGCGGCCAATACCAAGATTGTCCGCCTGATCCGCGAAAAGGTTCCGGGCACCAAGGTGCTCCTGCTCGCCATTTTTCCCCGCGGACCCCGCAAGGCCGCCGCCGCGACCGATCCGTGGGAAAAGCGCATGGAAATCATCCACGCGGTCAATGCGGAGCTGGCCAAGCTCGATGACGGCAAAAACATCCGCTTCCTGAACATCAACGCCGGCTTCCTGGACGCTGACGGGAAAATCCCCGACGCGATCATGCCCGACCAGCTGCACCCGAACGCGGCCGGCTACCAGATCTGGGCCGAGGCGATGCAGCCGTTGCTGGACGAGATGATGCAGTAGCCGGCGGACGCCATCCGGCTATTTTTCGAAGTCCACGAGCTCCATCTCAAACACCAGCGTGGCATTGCGGCCAATGGACGGCGGACGTCCGCGGGAACCGTAGGCCATTTCCGGCGGGACGATCAGGAGCCATTTTTCACCGCGGTGCATCCGCTGCAGGGCCTCGTCCCAGCCTTGGATCAATTCGCCCCGGCAGATGCGGGCGCGGAGGGGGGCATCGCGGCTCGTGGACTCGTCGAACACCGTCCCGTCCAGCAGCATGCCCTTGTAAAGGACGGTGCACTTCGCCCCATCCTCGGGCGTGGCGCTTTTGGGATCGGTTGCCGGCTGAAGCACAATGTAGCGCAGGCCGGTGTAGGTGCGCTTCGCGTTGGGCCATTTCTTTTCGACGATCTCCAGATCCTCCATAGGCAGCTTCTCACGCTGGGCATGCAGCGGGAGCGCGCCAAGGGTGAGCAGGGCGGCAAAAAGGAAGGCGAGGCGGCGAAGAACAGTGGATGTCATGGCTTTTTCTGGGGCGGTGTGACGCGAAAGGTAAATACCGGTTCCGTCGCCGTCGAGTTCTGTTCCGCGGCGGCATTGGTTTTGTCGGTTTGGACGCTCGGAATTTCCACAACCGGCGCGGCGGCGGCCGCCCCGGTGCTGACCGTCGGCAACACGGCCGGCTGGCCCGTGGTGGCCGGTAACGCCGCGAAGCCGCGCTCGATCAGCTCGATCGACTTCAAGTCGCGGGATTTGCCCTTGTCCACCTGGCGATTGGGCCCGAAGGAGCCCATGATCACAGCGATCACCCGCCGGCCGTTGCGCTCGGCCGTCACGCTCAGGCAGTAGCCCGCACCCATGGTGTAGCCGGTCTTCAGGCCGTCGACGCCCGCCACCCGGCCGAGGAGGTTGTTATGATTCTGCATGTGCTGGGGACCGGACGTGCGCGCGGCGCCGAAGTCACGGTTGCGCACGGCGGTGTATTTCAACGCGTCGGTGTGCGTCACCAAGTGACGGCACAGCACGGCGAAGTCGCGCGGCGTGGTCAGGTCGCCATCGGCGATGCGCCGGCTCGCGGGCGGCAGTCCGTGCGGGGTGCGGAACGTGGTGTGCGCCATGCCGAGTTCGCGGGCCTTGGCGTTCATGAGTTCGACGAAGGCTTCCACCGAACCTGCGGCGGCGCGCGCCAGCGCATGCGACGCATCGTTCGCGGACTGGATCATCATGGCGTAGATCAACTCCTCGACCGGAAAGGTCTCCCGTGGATCGAGAAAAACCTGGGTGCCACCCATCCGCGAATCCTCGGCGGTGATCCTCACCGGCGTCTGCAACGTGAGGGCCCCGCTGGCCAGCTTGTCGGAGAGCACGGCAAACGTCATCAGCTTGGCCATGCTCGCGGGCGGGTTGGAAACATCGGCGTTCTCCTCGAGCAGCACGCGACCGGTCGCGGCTTCCGTGACAATGAAGCCGGCATAAACCGGACGGGGACTTTGCCCTGCAGCGGTGGCAATGAAACCGAGGGAGAGTGTGGCGGCGGCCAGAAGCCGGCGGAAAATGGTCATGGGAATGCGCCAAGGCAGCGCCCCGCCCCGGACCGTGCAATCAAATTTCCCGCCAGCGGCGGATCAACTAGGCCGACTTGATCGCCGGGTGCTTCGCCACCAGGCCGAGGGCTTGGCGCAACAGCGTCTTGCCCGGCTCCATGCGGTGCCACGGCGAAGCTCCGGAGGGGTGTGGCAGCGGGATGCAATCCGCGGTGTGGCCGCGGTAGTCGATGCGAATTTTTTTCCCGATGATGTCATTCAGCGGCGCCGGAGGCAGGAACCGGGTGATGGCGAGTTTGCCGACCGGCAGCACCAACTCCGGCCGGAGCAGGTCGAATTCCGCCGCGAGCCAGCGGGAACAGTTGGCGATCTCCTCCTCGTCCGGCACGCGATCACCGCCGGTGTCCTTCTTGCCCGGGAAGCAGCGGCAGACCGCGGCAAAGTAAATGCGGTCGCGCGATTCTTCTTCCGTCCAGCCGAGCGACTCATTGAGCCACCTGAAGAGCGTCTTGCCCGCGGTCCAGGCGAAAGGCCGGCCGAGTTTTGGTTCCTTGTCTCCGGGCGCCTGGCCGACAAGCAAAATGCGGCTGGCCGCCGGTCGGCCGACCACGACCGGCCGGTGCATGCGCGGGCAAAGCGTGCAGGCTTGAAGCCGGGCAAGATGGATTCTGACGGCGGCTGGAGTGGCAGGATGAGCGGTTGTCACGTTAAGGAGGTGCTGATTCTTCACCTGCATGTCATTCAGAGCAAAGCGAAGAAGCCAGCACGATGCACGCCTCGAGGGCATGATCCGGATACTTCGCTTCGCCCAGGATGAAAGGCTTCAGGCGTGCGATTGATGGCGGACGCGCCCCTGCAAAGAAAAAGGCGGAGCCGCAAAGGGCTCCGCCTCGAAAGTTTGGTTCGCTGGTGCGAACGGGGGGATTAGTAGCGACCGCCGCCACCACCGCCGCCGCCGTAACCGCCGCGGCCACCGCCGCCGCCGTAACCACCGCGACCGCCACGGCCACCGCCGCCGCCGCCGAAGCCGCCGCGACCGCCGCCGCCGAAGCCGCCACCCGGGCGCTCTTCCTTCGGACGGGCCTCATTGACCTGCAGGGCGCGACCGCCGAGCTCGACCCCATTGGTCTTCTCGATGGCCAGCTTGGCCTCATCGGCCGTGCCCATGGTGACGAACGCGAAACCGCGGGGGCGGCCGGTCATCTTGTCCATGGCGACGTAGGTGTCGGTAACGGAACCGAACTGCTCGAAGTGCGAGCGGAGCTCGGCCTCGGTGGTGTTAAACGATAGATTTCCAACGTAGAGTTTGGAATTGCTCATGTGATAAATCGTAGATCCTTCGCCATCTGCCAGTCCGTTCCCACTATGGGTTTCGAAATCATCACTTAAGCCAAACGCTCAGCCAACGACTCACCAGATGCTGTCATCAAAACGCTATCTCTAACGAGGTGGGTAAGGACGCTCAGACCGGCGGGTAACGCAAGGGAATTATTGCACGCCGAGGCAACCACCCCCGGTAAGTCAGACGCCGGAGTGCGGTTGGAGTGCTGCCAAACGCGGCGGAATGTTGCCATTTTGCCCGGGTCTGAATGTTCGCCGGACCCATTCTATCGATGAGTATGCCTCGGCCGCAGCATCGAGGATCGCAGATGCATCATGGCGTGTGCCAAATTCAGGAAACGCCGCAAGTTCTCGCCCACTGCTTCGCCATAACCCAAGGGAGTTATTTATTGACCAAATAAAACGAATGTTTGAAACATTTGTTTATATGAAATCAGGCCCTTCCATCGACACGATCAGAATCTTGCTAGATTCAGCGGAAGAATTATTTGCAAAACACGGGTTTAATGGGACTTCGTTGCGTGATATTACCGGAAATGCCGGTGTTAATCTTGCCGCGGCTCACTACCACCTCGGAGACAAACAGGCGCTCTATATCGAGGTTCTGACCCGGCGCCTGCGCCCCATCAATGAATCCCGATTGGGAGCATTGACCCAGGCGGAACAAGCAGCCGGCGGGCAACCTGTGCGCATGGATCAAATCATCGATATCATGGCCCGGCCGTTCTTTGAATTGGCTGCCGACACCACCCAGGGAGGCAGCTGCTTTGTGCGACTGCTTGGGCGCACTTTGGTCGAACCGCTGCCCTGCGTGGAAGACATTCTCGGCGTCGAATTCGAACCTGTGATGGCTCGCTTCGTCCAAGCCGTGCGCCGCCATGTGCCACACCTGAGCCCGGAGGAATTTCTTTGGCGATTCAGCTTCGTGATCGGGGCGATGCATCACACCTTGGCCACACTTCACTGCATGAAAGAGAGAACGCGCGGCATTTGTCATAACCATGATCATACCGGAGCCCTTCAAAGATTCACCCTCTGCGCGGTTGCGGTATTTGCTGCACCAGTGAGATCGGACCCACATTGAGCGCCTAGATCTTGGCGCCGGAACGAAACCATTCGATTATTATCTCCCGTAATAGAACGAACGGCTCGACCTAAAGTAGGCTGATATGATTACCTTAATTACCAACGACTTTCCGAAGGCAAATAAGCCACTAAAGCCCATAACTGGCAGTTGACATCTAATTCACGCGCGGAAATATACGTCCGACTTCGATAACCGGCACAATTTCTGCCTGAGCCACACTACCATGAACACCAATACTTCACGCCGTTCGATCTTCGCCATTGCCGCGCTGATCGTCTCGCTCTTTGCCACCAACATCCGCGCTCTCGCGCAGGACGCCGAGCTCTCCGATGAGCTGAGGCAGCAGGTCGCCACCGCAGCCGCCAACGGCGATACCGCCGCGCTGGCCCAACTGGCGGCAGCCAATCCCACCCTCGCCGCGCAAATCACCAGTGCGGCGTCCACCGCGGCCCCCGCTTCAGCCACCGCCATTGCCACGGCCGTCGCCACCGCCGTCCCCGCCCAAGCCGCGGCCGTTGCCAGCGCCGCCGCCACCGCGGCTCCTGCCTCTGCTTCCGCCACGGCAGCTGCCGTCGCCACTGCCGTCCCCGCAACCGCTTCCGCCACGGCGGCCGCAGTTGCCACGGCTGTCCCCGCCTCTGCCTCGGCCACCGCCGCAGCGGTTGCAACCGCTGTCCCCGCCTCCGCTTCCGCTACCGCCGGTGCGGTTGCCACCGCCGTCCCCGCCTCCGCCTCGGCCACGGCCGGTGCGGTCGCCACCGCGGTCCCTGCTTCCGCTTCCGCCACAGCAGCAGCCGTTGCTACGGCTGTCCCCGCCTCCGCTTCGACCACGGCCGCTGCAGTAGCCACGGCCGTTCCGGCTTCTGCTTCGGCCACCGCTGCTGCGGTCGCCACCGCCGTCCCCGCTTCCGCGGCGGCTATTACCAGCGCCGTGGTGACCGCGGTTCCTGATTCGGCCGCCGCCACCGCTGCGGCGGTTGTCACCGCGGTGCCCGCGTCCGCAGTCGCCATCACCCAAGCCGCCGTTGATGCCGCTCCTCCGTCCGCCTCGGCCGCCATCATTGCCGAAGTCACCACCGTTGCTCCCGCGTCCGCTGTGACGGAGATCGCCACCGTGACACAAACCCCTCCTTCCACGCAGAATCCGAACACACCAACCGAAACCCCTCCGCAGACGACCGAGCCGCAGCCGATCGATCCCTCAACTGTCAGCGGCTCCGATTAATGGGTAAGCCTTTCTAATCCAGCGGCTGCAGCTCCTTGCTGCAGCCGCTTTTTTTCGCCGCCAGCTTGCGCTGGCCCTGGTTTTGTATTTGCTCTGCATCGTGCGGCGCTGACCACGCCGCACGAACTCCGGCAGTTTTTGTGCAACTTTGTCTCGCTTCACCGCGTATTCAAAAGGAGCACGGAACTTTAGCCGACTCAGACCGCTCTGACCCAGCGGCACCAACACCAAGCATGATCTTTTCCGCCATAATTCTCAGTCTGCTCTCGCTGCTCGTGGCCACCGAACCCGAGTCGGCAGATTCATCTGTGCCTCCGTCACCGGAACCGCCCTTGGAACCGCTGCGCAAACCGGCAGCCGAGAAGGACCATCCATCTTCCGAGCAGATCGCCGCCTGAGCCCGAAAGAAAGGGCGGCCGCGATGGGGAACCGCGGCTGGAATGCGCGGTTATCTTTGTATGTTGGTGAACCACGGCTTGCGCTGCCGTGACCGGGTGGTTTCCCTGCCCGCACCATTTTCAGCCTTTCCACGTGAATTCACCGATCAAACCTTCCCGCAGCCTTTTCGGCTCGCTCGTCCAATGGATCGACACCGACTACTCGGTCGAGCCGCCGGAGGTCATCCGCGCCATGCCCGACGGCGTGAACTGGGTGCGCTGCATCCCCTTCGTCATCCTGCACGCCGGCTGTCTCGGCGTGATCTGGACCGGTTGGAGCTGGTTCGCCGTGTGGACCGCCGTCGCGCTTTATTTCATCCGCATGTTTGCGGTGACCGGAATCTTTCACCGCTATTTCTCCCACAAAACCTACAGCACTTCCCGCCTCGGCCAGTTCCTCCTCGCTCTCTGGACCGGCACCACCGTCCAGCGTGGCGCACTTTGGTGGGCCTACCATCACCGTCATCACCACCAGCACTCCGATGACCCCGAAGACGCCCATTCGCCGCACGTCCACGGATTCTGGTGGGCGCACATTGGCTGGATCACGAGCAAACGCAATTTCCCCACGGACTACTCCAAAATCAAGGATCTCGCCAAATACCCCGAGCTCGTCTGGTTGAACCGCTTCGACATCGTCGTGCCGGTGCTCTTCGCCACCAGCCTCTTTCTGCTCGGCAGTTATTTGGAAACCGCCGCGCCGGCGCTCGGCACCAGCGGCGGCCAGCTGCTCGTCTGGGGCTTCTTCATCAGCACCACCGTGCTCTTCCACGGCACCGCTTCGATCAACTCCTTCACCCATCTCTGGGGCAACCGCCGCTTCAACACCACGGACGATTCCCGCAACAGCTTCATTCTTGCCCTCATCACCCTCGGAGAAGGCTGGCACAACAACCATCACCGTTATCAGTCGTCGACCCGCAACGGTTTTTATTGGTGGGAGATCGACCCCACTTATTACGGCCTGAAACTGCTCTCCTGGACGGGATTCATCTGGGGCCTCAAACCCGTGCCCAAGTCCATTTACGAGGAAGCCGCGCAGAATGCCCACCGCGACACGCTCACACGGTTCTCGCTCTCTTCCGTGCAACAGGAGATCAACACACTGCGTCGCGTCGTTCCCACGGCTGCAGCCATCGCCATCGCCACGGTCAACTCCCCTGAAGCCGCCGCCCAGTTCAAGAAGGCCGATGGCCCCGCGATCCACAAGGACGTAAGCGGACCCGTCGTCGGCGATCAATCCCCGGCATCCGTCCCGAAGTCTGAAGCGTAAGAAGGGTTGAGCACCCGTCACCCGGGTGCCGCTCTTCCATGTCTTCAGTCGCGATCATCGGCACCGGCATTGCCGGAATGGGCTGCGCCCATTTCCTGCACCGGCATTTTGACGTCACGCTCTTCGAACAGCACGACTACACCGGCGGTCACACCAACACGGTGACCGTGACGGAGGCCGGCACCGGCCGCGCTGTGCCCATCGACACCGGCTTCATGGTGTTCAACTACCAGACCTACCCGCGGCTCACGCGGTTGTTTCATCTGCTCGATGTGCCGGTGAAGAAGACCGCGATGTCCTTCAGCGTGCGCCACGAAGATTCAGGACTCGAGTTCGCCGGATCTTCGCTGAACCACCTTTTCGCGCAGCGCCGCAATCTCCTGCGCCCGCGTTTTTACCGGATGCTGTTCGCCATCGATCGCTTCAATCGCGAGGCGGTCAGCGCGCTCGGCGATCCGGCCTGGGCCCAGGTCACGCTCGGCGACTACGTGAAAGCCCGCGGCTACGGGGCGGACTTTTTCAATCTCTACCTCGTTCCGATGAGTTCGGCCGTCTGGTCCACTCCTCCGGAAAAGATGTTGGGATTCCCCGCGACCACCCTGCTGCGCTTCTTCCACAACCACGGCTTCCTCGGCCTGCACACTCAGCACCAGTGGTGGACCGTCGCCGGCGGTGCGCGGGAATATGTGCAGCGTCTCACGGCACCGTGGCGCGACCGCATCCGGCACAACGCGAAGATCGTCCGCGTCCGCCGCGAATCCGACGGAGTCACCATCACCACGGCGCAAGGCGCGATGCACCGCTTCGACCGGGTCGTGCTCGCCTGTCACGGCGACCAGGCGCTGCAGTTGCTGGCCGATCCCACTCCGGATGAAACCCGCCTGCTGCGCGCATTCCACTATCAGGCCAATGTCGCCACGCTTCACACCGACACCTCGGTGATGCCGCGCGCCCGGCTCGCCTGGTCCGCCTGGAACTACACCATCGCTCGCGATCCGGCCGGCAGGATCTCGCCGGCCACTCATTACTGGATGAACCGCCTGCAAGGAGTCTCCGACCGCCAGGACTATTTCGTCTCGATCAACGGCGCCGAACGCCTCGCCCCGGACAAGGTCCTCAAGACCATCCCCTACGAGCACCCGCTCTTCAGCCTGGCCGCCGTGCAAGCCCAGGCGGAACTGCCCGCCCTCAACGCCGCGGCCCGCGGCCGCACCGAAACCTATTTCGCCGGGGCCTGGCAGCGCTACGGTTTTCACGAGGACGGCCTCTTGTCCGCGGAAAGACTCAGCGAGCTTTTGCTCGGACGGGATCCTTGGACCACCTAGGCGTTTGCTTCGATCAGAGATTGAATTATCCTTCAGGGATGCATCCCGTAGACGCCCCGGGACGTAACAGCTCCCAGTGAACTCCTGCCTCTACGAGTGCCATGTGATGCATCACCGGTTTTTCCCGAAAAAACACCGGTTCGTGTATCGCATCTTCATGTTCGCCCTCGATCTGGACGAACTCGACACGCTGCACCGGAGACTGCGTCTTTTTTCCTCCAACCACGCCAATGCTTACAGCTTCCGGGAGCAGGACTTTCTGCCCTCGGGTGAACTGCTGCACAACCCCACGGCTGGCAACACGCCCACCACGACGCCCGCCGGCCTGAAAGCGCGGGTTATCACCTATCTCGCCGCCCGCGGCATCGATTTGTCCGGGGGTCGTGTCATGTTGGTCACTTTACCGCGGGTCTTCGGTTATCTTTTTAATCCGGTTTCGTTTTATTTCTGCTACGACCGCACCGGCCGCCCCGTCTCCTCGATCGCGGAGGTCACCAACACGTTTAAGGAGATGAAGCCGTTCGTGCTCGGGCCGGAGGCGCGCACCGGCGACACGTTCTCCCGGCGGCTGCCGAAATACTTCTATGTGTCGCCCTTCACCGACTTGGATGTGTCGTTCGATTTCACGCTCCATCCGCCCGATGAAAGACTCTCGGCACAGATCGACGATTACGATGCCAGCCGGCGCACGCTCACCAGCACACTGACCGGCGTGCGCCAGCCGCTCACCGATGCCAGGCTCGCATGGTTCTCGGTGAAATATCCCTTCATCACCCTGAAGGTCATTTCGCTGATCCACTGGCACGCCCTGAAACTTTATCTGAAGAACGTCCCTTGGTTCGCCAAAGACGCCCGGCCCGACGCCCAGCGCGATCTCTACCGTCCACATGCGAGCATCGCCGGAAATATCAAACCCAAGATCTCCATCGCATCAAAAGCATGAGCCACGACTTCGCTACTATCCGTCCAGCGCCGATTGCCGCCACCGCCCCGCGTCCCTCACTGTTCCAGCATGCCGTGCTCGACGCCTTTGCGGACATGAAGCTGGGCCGGCTGCGACTCGATCTGCCCGATGGTTCCGTCCACGAATTCGGCGATGCCGGCATGGCTTCCCGACCGGTCGCCCCCGGCGTGAGCAACACCGCCTTCCTGCGCGTCCGCCGCCCGGCCTTCTTCACCCGGTGCGCGCTCTACGGCGACATCGGTTTCGCTGAATCCTACATCGACGGCGATTGGGAGACGCCCGACCTGACCTCGCTGCTCGGCTGGTTCTTGCTCAACCTGGAGAACGCCCCGACCCTGACGGGTTCGCAGCAGGCGAAATCGCTCGCGTTGAACCTGCTCCGCCTGGGCAACCGTCTCGGTCACCTGTTCCGTCCCAACACCCGCGCCAACGCCCGGCGCAACATCAGCGCCCACTACGATCTCTCGAACGACTTCTTCGCCCTCTGGCTCGATCCGACCATGATGTATTCCGGCGCCCGCTGGGCCGGGGCCACGACGCTGGAGGAGGCGCAAATTGCCAAGAACGACGCGCTCTGCCGCAAGCTCCATCTCCGGCCCGCAGACCACGTCCTGGAGATCGGCACCGGCTGGGGCGGCTGGAGCCTGCACGCGGCCAAACATTACGGCTGCCGCGTCACGACGCTCACCATCTCACAGGAACAATACGACCTGGCCCGCCGGCGCATCGTCGAGGCCGGACTGTCCGATCGCGTCGAGGTCCGCCTGCAGGATTATCGCGAGCTGACCGGCTGCTTCGACAAAATCGTCTCCATCGAGATGCTCGAGGCCGTCGGCCACCGCTACCTCGGCGAGTATGCCGCGGTGTGTGACCGGGTGCTCAAGCGCGACGGCCTCATCGCCCTGCAATTCATCACCTATCCCGATTCGCGCTACGACCAATTGCGCCGCGGCGTCGATTTCATCCAGAAACATGTTTTCCCCGGATCACTGCTGCTCTCGGTCAACCGCCTGAACCAGCTGTTCGCGGAGCACGGCGGCTTCGTGTTGCACGGGCTGGAGGATCTGGGCCGGGACTACGCCCGCACGCTGGCCGAGTGGCGGAAAGCCTTCCACGCCCGCCTCGACCGCGTGCGGGGGCTCGGTTTCGACGACCGCTTCATCCGCAAGTGGGATTACTACCTGGGCTACTGCGAAGCGGCGTTCGCCATGCGGAACATCTCCGTCGTGCAGACCGTGCATACACGGCCCAACAACCTAAGTTTCTGACCCATGTAGGGGCGTTCCTCGTGGACGCCCGCGGGCGGCGACAAGCGCCGCCCTTGTTCCCAACATCCATGCTCTTATTCCTCCGCATTCTATTCATCGTCGTCTTAGCCTCAATGCTCTGGGTCACCAGTTGGGCCAGTTTTCAGTGCCCGCTCTTCGCCGTGCCGCACGAGGTCTACACGCACCCTTGGTTCATCGCCACGCTGTTTGATGCCTACTGGGGCTTCATCACGTTCTACGTCTGGATTTGTTTCAAACAACCCTCGCGGCTGGCGCGCGTCGCGTGGTTCGCCGCGATCATGCTATTGGGCAACATCGCCATGTCGGCCTACTGCCTGCGTGAATTGTTCTCGGTGCCGACGGATGGCCGGCTCGCCGACCTCCTCACTGTGCGGCGGGACGGTCCGGGGTGGCTGGGCCTCGGCCTGGCCCTCGTCGGCATAATGATCGTGCTCCTGGCCTGAGCCCATGTCTGCCACGTTGCTTATCTTTACCGCGCTCGCCGGGTTGTGCGCCGCCTTTGCGCTCTGCTACATACTGGCCCGACGCATCGACAATTACGGCATCGTGGACATCGCGTGGTCCTACGCCTTCGCGGTGCTCGCGGCCTTCTATGCGGCGTGCGCCCCGGGCTGGCCGATGCGCAAGGCCCTCATCGCCACCCTGGCGGCGCTCTGGAGCCTGCGGCTGGGCACACATCTCTTCCGTCGCGTGATGGGACACCATCCGGTCGAGGATGGCCGCTACGTGCAGTTGCGCCGTGACTGGGCCGGCAACTTTGCCCCCAAGATGTTTGGTTTTTTCCAGCTACAGGCCGCCTCGGTCGTCCTGCTCGGTCTGGCCTTTTTCATCATCTGCCTTAATCCCGCGCCGCAGCTGCATCCGCTGGAGATCGCCGGAGTCCTGCTGTGGCTGCTGGCCTGGGGCGGCGAGTCGCTCGCTGATGCCCAACTCGCAGCCTTCAAGCGCAGTCCGGCCAACCAAGGTCGCGTGTGCGACATCGGCCTGTGGCGTTACAGCCGGCATCCGAATTACTTTTTCGAGTGGCTCATCTGGGTTGCTTATTTCGTGTTCGCGCTGGCTTCCCCCGGGGGTTGGATCGCGATCATCGGTCCCGCCAGCATTCTTTACCTGTTGCTGCGAGTGACAGGCATCCCGCTCACCGAGGAACAATCCCTCCGCTCGAAAGGCGACGCCTACCGCCGCTACCAGCAGACCACGAGCGCGTTCGTGCCGTGGCTGCCCAAAGAACTCCCATGATCGACACCTTGCTAGAGAAAAACCTCTTGCCCGACTGGCTCATCCGCCTCGGCATCCGCCGCCTGCTGCGCCAGCGCCTGCACGAGATCGAGCAACCTTCCCCGGAAACCCAGGTGGCCGCGTTCGCCGAGCAGTTGCGGGCCATGCCCATCGCGGTCAACACAGCCGAGTCCAAGGAGCAGCATTACGAGGTGCCCACGCTCTTTTATCAAAAATGCCTCGGCCCCCGTCTGAAATACTCCAGCGGCCTCTACGAGCGAGGTGACGAGACCCTAGCCAAGGCCGAGGAGCAGATGCTCGCGCTCACTTGCGCGCGGGCGCAGCTAACCGACGGGCTTGAGATCCTTGAGCTGGGTTGCGGCTGGGGTTCGCTCACCTTGTGGATGGCGGAAAAGTATCCGTCAGCCCGCATCACCGGAGTCTCCCATTCCCGCACGCAGCGCGAACACATCCTGGGCGTGGCCCGGCAACGCGGTCTGACCAATGTGAACATCATCACATGCGACATGAACGACTTCGCCGCCGACCCTGGCCGTTATGACCGCGTCGTGTCGGTCGAGATGTTCGAGCACATGAAGAACTGGCCCCAGTTGATGGCGAACATCGCAGATTGGCTGAAGCCCGGTGGCCTCTTCTTCGCCCATGTCTTCGTGCATGCCCGCTTCGCCTATCACTTCGAAATCCACGACGAGACCGACTGGATGAGCAAATATTTCTTCACCGGCGGAATGATGCCTGCGCACGACCTTTTCACCCGCTTTCAGGACGACCTGAAACTGATCGAGTCATGGAAGGTCAACGGCACCCACTATGCAAAAACGGCCGAGCACTGGCTGCAGAACATGGACGCGCACCGCGCCGAGATCATGCCGCTCTTCGCCCAAACCTACGGCGCCGGCCAGGCCGTGAAATGGTGGGCTTACTGGCGGGTGTTCTATCTCGCCTGCGCCGAGTTGTGGAATTTCCGCGACGGTGCGGAATGGCATGTCAGCCACTACCTGTTCCGCAAGCAATAGGCGGAATCAGTAATTCGGCCAGATGCCGGGAGTGATCAACTCCAGCAGGTGTCCGTCGGGATCTCGAAAATACAGACTGCGGCCTCCACGTGCCCATCGGGTTTCACTCTCAATCTTGATGCCCTTGGCCGTCAGTTCCGCGAGCCACGGTTCATAAACCTCCTCCGTGATCGCGAAACCGATATGATGCGGCCCCGAGCCGTCATGCGGCGGGATGACTCCGCCCGGCACCGTCGTCGGCGTGAGCGTGCCACCCCGCTTGAAGAGCAGCAGCACCTGTCGTCCGCCCGCATCGAACGACTGGAATCGTGCCGCATCGCCCGTCATGGGCTCCAGTCCGAGCACATCGCGATAGAACGCCACCGCGCGAGCCAGGTCGTCCACATAAAGAATCGTTTCCACGATGCCTTGGATGAGTGGCGGCCGGTTGCCCATGACCCACAGGCTTGCGAACCGTTCCACGGATGGCAACCGTCGCGTGGTTCCGGACGTAGTTTAACCGATGTTCCCACGCCTCTTTTTGCTTCTGGTCTTGGTTTCCTCCGCCGGCGCGGGAGAGCCTGCGGCCCTGCTCCAAGAAGCCCTGGCCGCCGAAGCGCGGCTCGATGCGCGACGCGCCTTGGATCTGCTGCTGCAAGCCGACGCCGCACAGCCTAATGATGCCTTTATCCTTCAGAAAATCGCCCGGCAGTATTCCGACCTTGTGGAGGATCTGCCCGAGGTGGCGGAAAGGAAACGTTACGCCCGGATCGCGTTGGATTTTTCCCGGCGGGCGGTGGCGTTGAATCCGTCTGATGCGGTCAACGTGCTCTCGGTGGCCATTTGCCGCGGGAAACTCGCCCTCTACAGCGACACCAAGGAAAAGGTGCGCTATTCCCGCCTGGTGCGGGAGGACGCCGAGCGGGCCCTTGCGCTCAATCCGGACTATGCCTGGGCGCATCACGTGCTGGGCCGCTGGCATTACGAGGTGGCGTCACTCGGCGCGACATCGAAATTTTTCGTGCGCCTCTTTTACGGCGGACTGCCCGCAGCATCGTTTGATGAAGGCGTCCGGCATTTGCAGCAGGCGACCAAGCTTGAGCCAGGCGAACTCACCCACTGGCTGGAACTGGGATTCGCCTGCCTGGCCGCCGGCCAACCGGATGCGGCACGGAGACATTGGGCACACGGGCTGGCGATGCCCTCGCGCCACAAACCCGATGAACCGGCCAAGCAACGGGCCCGCGCGGCGCTGGCGCGGCTAGATCAACACTAGCACGATGGCGGCGACCATCAGGGCGGCGCCGACCAGGCGCAGGCCAAGCACGCCCCGCGCAAGGTGTCGTTCCTCGCTGACGAACCAATGGCCGACGGACCATACGACCAGCACACTGAACAGCCCGCGCGCACTGTAGACGATGTTAACCACCGTGGCGCTGCCGACGATGATCAGTGCGAGAACGATCCCGGCGTTGTTGATCGCCAGCAGGACCGCCCCGGGCGCCACCCAGCGCCAGGCCGCTGCGTCCAACGCCCGGAGCGGGGCGCTGAAGAAGGGCATGAACGCACAGGACAGCAGCCCGACGAAAAGGAACATCGGAGGGAAAAAACTCCCCATGCCCCAAGCCGGCACCCATTTCTGCATGAGCACGTCGCCGAGGCTGTAGCACGTGGCGCTGATAAAAGTCAGCAGCACGGTCCGGCCGACGTGGTGGCGGTGCGACTCTCCGCCAATGTGCAGCAATCCGATGGCCGCGGTGCTCAGCAGGGCGCCAAGCCACCACTGGAGCGGCACTTCCCCCACCCGCAGCAGGCTGCTGAACAGCGCGACCAAAATGACCTTGGTGCCCATGACCGGCGTGATCACGGATACATCGCCGCGCCGTAGGGCGAGGAACGTGAAAGCCTGGCCGGAGAAAAACAGCAGCGCCGTCGCAGCCGGCTGCCAGTATTCCACCAGCGGGTGTAACCGGCCGCCGGCAAAGAACCAAAACGGTGCGAACAACAGCGCGATCGCCCAGTTGGACACGAAACTGGTGCGCCAGACGCCGACACCCAAGGCCGATGCCCGCCGCACCATCAGGGCGCTGATCACATAGAGCAGCGCGCAGGCCAGCGGAAGGAGCAGACTGGGGTGAAAGTGCATCTCGGACCAAAACAAAAAGCCGGACACCATGGTCCGGCTTCAATCCAAATCGGGCGAAGGCGTTTAATTCAGGGCCTTGAGCACGAGTTTTTCGTATTCCTCGTGCGCCATCGATCCGGTCTTCTTGTGGACGACGCGCCCGTCGCGGCCGATCAGAAACGTGGTCGGAATGGCGTCGAACCCGCCGAAAGCCTCGATCACCGCTTCATCGGCCATGACGAGAGTGTAGCCGATCTGGTTTTTCTCCGCAAAAGCCTTCACGTGCGCCGGGCCTTTCTGGTCCACGGAGGCGCCGACGATGACCAAGCCGTCCTTGCCGTATTTCTTCTGGAGCGCCGTATAACCGGGAATTTCGGCGATGCACGGACCGCACCACGTCGCCCAGAAATCGACCACGATCACCTTGCCCTTGAACTGCTCGGAGCTGACCTCGCGGCCGTCGAGATCCTTGAGTTTCCACGCCGGCGCCGAAGACCCGGCGCCAGCGGATTCCTGCGCCTGCAGGCGATTACCTTGGAAGAGAGCGGCGCCAACGGCCAAGGCCGCGGCGGCGCCAAAGAGGGAGAGAAGACGGATTCGGGTCATGGGCTTGAGGGGTGGGAGACGCCAGAAGCCGGCTTGTTCCAGGAAATCGCCATTCCCTTCGGCGCGAAACCTCAGGTTGCCACCTGCTCGACGTTCAGGATCTCGATAAATTTCTTCATCGCGGGTGTGAGCACCCGTCCCTTGCGGTGCAGGATGGCGAGCGGGCGGGTGAATTCCTTGCCCTTGAACGTGATGGTGGCGAGCGTGCCCTGCCGCATCTCCTGGAGGACGGTGGCCTGGGGCACGATGGCGATGCCGTGGTCGATCTCCACCGCCCGCTTCACGGTCTCGATGTTGTCGAACTCCATGACCGGCGTGATCTCGAGCTTGTAGTCGCGGAAGATCTGGTCGACGGCCTTGCGGGTCGGGATGTCCGGGTCGAAGCCGATGAACTTGTGCGCGGAGAGCATCTTCATGTCCACGTCGGGCGCCTTGGCGAGCGGATGGTTGGGATGCGCGATCAACACCAGGCGGTCGTTGCGGAAGGGGATCATCTCGATCTGCCGGACGCGCTGCGGGAAGGCGACCAGGCCGAAATCCACCGAGTTGTGCAGGATGTCCTCGTAAACCAGGTTGGAACGACGGTATTCGACCCGGACGTTCACCGCCGGGTAGTCGTGGAGGAATTTTTTGATGTAGGGCGGCAGCTCGTGCAGGCCGATGGAGTAGATGGTGGAAATGCGGATGGTGCCGCTGATCACCTTCTTCATCTCCTGCAGTTCGCTCTCGAGCTTCTCGTAGACATGCAGGATCTCCTTTGCCGCCTCGTAGATGCGCTGGCCTTCCCGCGTCAGATTGAACTGCTTCTGGCTGCGATCGATCATCAGCGCCTTGAAATTGCGCTCCATTGATCGGGCCTGTTGGCTGACCGCCGACTGGGTGATACCGTTTAGTTTGGCCGCCTTGGAGAAGCTCTTGGTCTCAACCAAATCGGCAAAAATCTTGAAGTTTTCGATTTGCATACCGCTTAATAGATGAAGCCAGCATAAACATCCCTTATCCTCTGGCTACCCTAAAAGCACGACTCATAGATGTTTATCGAATACAATACTTTCCGCGAACGTGTTGATGCTCTGCTTCATCGAATAGCTGGGGTGTGCCGGACCGTCCGGAGGGATCCCGCGGAGATTGTCATATTGCCGGTTACAAAGACCCATCCAGCTGCGGCTGCGGAGTATGCGATCCGCTACGGTTTGGCCGCCGTGGGGGAAAACCGCGTGCAGGAAGCCATCGAAAAACGCGCCCTGGTGTCGGGGCCTCTCCGCTGGGAGCTGATCGGTCACCTGCAATCCAACAAAGCCCGCCTCGCCGCCACCCATTTCGACCGTATCCAGAGCGTCGACAGCGAGAAACTGCTCACCGCGCTCGATCGCGCCGCCGCCGAACTCGACAAAAAACTGCCGGTGCTCCTCCAGATCAACGCCGGCAACGACCCGGCCAAGTTTGGCGCCGAACCCGCCGACGCGTCCCGACTGCTGGAATTCGCCCTAGGCCGGCCCCACCTGCAAGTCGACGGCCTCATGACCATCGCGCCGCTGTCGCCCGACCCGGCGGTCGCACACCGCACCTTTGCCAACCTCCGCGGGATCCGGGACGGACTCACCGCGCGCTTCGGCGTGCCGCTGCGCGAACTGTCCATGGGCATGACCGGCGACCTGGAGGCCGCCGTGGCCGAGGGCAGCACGCTGCTGCGGATCGGTTCCGCCTTATACGGACCGCGCGAGTAGCGGGATATTCCAGCTTTATTTTATCCGCGGAAAAACTTTCCGCGTTGCCCTGCGTCCGCAACCAACTTGGCTGCTGCTCCGTGGAAGAGAAGAAATTCACCCTCGCCCAGCGCCAAGCCCTGAAGGAGCTGCTGGACGACTCTTCCCCGACCGTGCGCGCCGCGCTGCTTGCCGAGTTTGTCCGCCACGGCCGTGAAAGCGTGGATCTGCTCCGTGAATGCACCCATCAATCCAACCGGATGCTCGCCCTCCACGCCGCATGGTTCCTCCGCGAGCTGAATTTCTCCGATCCGGTCGGCGAGTTCCGGGGTTTCATCCGTTCGCTCAACTACGAACTCGAGTCCGGCGCCCTGCTGCTCAGCCGCACGGTCAACCCCGATCTCGACGTGGGCGCCTGCTGCACGCAGCTCGATTCGCTGGCCGCGCGCTGCCGCGAGCTGATCGCCGAACCGATGACCGCCCGGGAAAAATGCCGCGTGCTCAATCGCGTGCTGTTCCATGAATTCGGCCTGCACGGCAACGCCGACAACTACACGGATCCGCGCAACAGCTATCTCGATCAGGTGCTGGCCCGGCGCAAAGGCATCCCCATCTCCCTCTCCATCGTCTATCTGCTCGTCGCTGAGCGCGTCGGCTTGCAGCTGGAGGCCGTGGCCCTGCCCGGGCACTTCATGGTCGGCTGCTACGAGGAAAGCGTGCCCTTTTTCGTCGATCCCTTCAACGCGGGCATATTCCTGGGCGCCGGCGAGGTCTTCATGCTCCTGCGGCAGAACAATGCCCAGGCTTCCGTCGCGGATCTGGCCCCCGCCCCCGTCCGCGAGGTGCTCTGCCGCTGCTGCCGGAACCTGGCCAATCATTACCGCACGATCCACGACCTCGCTCACGCAGAGCTGTTTGCCGGTTTCGTTGCGGAATTCGAGTCCACCTACGAGCGCCACGCCCAGCCATAAAATCGGGCTCGTTCTCCCTGGCCGACTTGGCTTTGCTCCCGTCGTCCATGAGCGCCGCCGACGAGCCCACCCACACCCTTGCCGACCTCGAATCCTGGTCGGCCGCCGGCACGGCATTGGCGGTCGTCGGCCGGCCGGTCGCCCACTCGCTCAGCCCGGCCATCCACAATGCCGCACTGGCCCGGATGACTGGCACCCAACCGCTCTTCCGCGACTGGCGCTACTTCAAATTCGACATTGCCCCCGATGAATTGCCGCAGGCGCTCCCGCTTTTTCACCGGAAAAAATTTCGCGGCCTCAACCTGACCGTGCCGCACAAGACGCTGGCTGTGCCGCACCTCGAAGCTGGTGACGACTTTGTCCGGGCCGCCGGAGCCGCGAACACCCTCATCCGCACCGCCACGGGATGGCGTGGAGCCAACACCGACGGCTACGGCTTGGCCACTGCCCTGCGTGAAGAATTCAGGGCGCCCTTGGCCGGCACCAACGTCATCCTGCTCGGAGCCGGCGGCGCCGCGCGGGGCGCCGCAGTGGAATGCCTGGGCAGCGCTTGCGGAGAACTGTGGATCGGCAATCGGACCCAAGCCACCCTCACCACCTTGCTGAGCGAACTCGCCCCGTTGGCCGGCAAAACCAAACTGCACGGCTTCGACCTCCTCCAGCCTCCGGCCGGCTTGCCGGCAGCGGCCATTGTAATCAATGCAACTTCTCTCGGACTGAAACCGGATGACACCGCACCGATTGACCTGACGAAGATTCCGCGCCCAGCCTGCGTCTACGACATGATTTACCGCCCGCCCCAGACCGCGCTGCTCCGGCAGGCGGCCGGGCTTGGCCTCGCCACGGCCAACGGACTCTCCATGCTGGTGCATCAAGGCGCCCGATCGCTCGAACTCTGGACTGGCTCCGCCGTGCCTGTGTCCGTCATGCATGACGCCGCCCGCGCCGCCCTTCCCACCGCCTGACCATGGACGCCTTCAACGAAATCAACCTCCTGATGCCATGGTTCTTTCCGCTGGGCGCGGCCATTCTGGGCGCATGCGTCGGAAGTTTTCTGAACGTCTGCATCTACCGCATCCCGAAGGACGAATCCATTGTCCGGCCCGGTTCACATTGTGGCTGCGGCCGGCCCATCGCCTGGTATGACAACATCCCCGTGCTGAGCTGGCTGATCCTGCGCGGCCGGGCCCGCTGCTGCGGCCGGAAATTCAGTGTCCGCTATCCGGCGATCGAGCTGCTGACCGCCGCGTTGTTCCTCGGCTGCTGGCTGCTTTTTCCACCGGGCAAGGCCATCGCCGGGATGGTGCTCTGCTCCATCTTGATCTGCGCCACCTTCATCGACCTCGACCACATGGTCATCCCCGATGTGTTCACGATCGGCGGAGCCGTGGTCGGCGTGCTGCTTTCGCTACTGCTGCCCATTTTGCATGGTCATCACCACGAGATTTTCCTGGTCGCCAGCCTGCGTTCGACGGTGGATTCCCTGCTTGGCCTGATGGTAGGCTCGGCCTTGGTCCTGTGGATTGCGCTGCTCGCCGAGGTGGTGCTCAAGAAGGAGGCCATGGGCTTTGGCGACGTGAAATTCCTCGGCGCGATCGGCGCCTTCATCGGCTGGAAGGGCGCGGTGTTCGCGGTATTCGGCGGTGCGGTAGTCGGATGCGTCTGGTTTGCCTTCGCCGTGCTCTGGCAGCAGATAGCGGGCCGGCCGACTGCACCGATCACTCCGACGGAGTCTGGTGAAAATCCTGCTCCGCCCCCCCCGCTGGGATTTGGCATCGAGGTGCCTTTCGGGCCGATGCTGGCCATCGCCGCGCTCCTTTATTTCCTGGGCCTGCACCGTTGGGTGGACGACTACTTCGCGGGCATTGCTGCCTTGCTTTAGTCCGGACCGGGTCGCTTCGGCGGCTGGAATTCCGGGGGCACTTCGCCGCTCCGTCCCTGCACCACCAATCGGAGCAGATAAGCCATGGTTTCCTCACGCGATTGCCCGCGCTCGACCGAGAGTTGATCCGTGCGCTTGATCAGCTGTCGCGCCATGGCCTCGGCTTGCGCGGGTGCGGCCCCGAGTTTGCCGCACAGCTCGGTCAGTTGCGTCAGCTCATCCACGGGGAACAATTCGAACTGTCGGTGCCGCATTGGGCGCCACGCTCAGTCCGGACCCGGGCTCCAGGTTGACGAGGGAAAGCATCGCGAGCGCGACAAATTTGTCTTTGTTATTCGCAACCGAGTGAACCTGCCCGACCTGTCTCTCGCCTTGATAAAGCGGGTCCGATGCCACCAGCGTTGCGCCCAGCCCCTCGATGATGTGCAGGCGCCGGCGGATCTGCCCCATGTTTTTCAGGCGGGCCATGACTTCCTGGCCGAGGTAGCAACCCTTGGTGAAAGAGATGGCCTCGTCTTCCAGTCCCCCTTCGTTCGGCAGATCGCCCGGACCAATATCCTGCGGGATGGAGGGAATGCCCGCCGATATCCGCATGGATTCCATTTCGTCCGCGTCGGCCTCGTGCCCTCCCAATGCAAGCAGTTTTTGCTTCGCGTTTTTGATCAGGGCCTCGGGACCGATCAGCTCGTAGTTTTCGTCGCGCGACCGCCGTCCGGAAAAAATGATCAGCTCGTCGTGTTGGAGAAATCGCCCGGTAGGAGGCACCACGCCCAAGCATTCGCGAATAAGCTCACCGCAACGTTTTCCTGATACCGCCAAGGCATGAACCCGGGCTGTTTCATCGGCCAGTGTCACGTCGTCAGCGACAATGTATTCCTCCAATCGCGCCCGGATGACCGTCGCGGAAGAGGTGACGCTCACTATGGCGAATTCCTTATTCTTCCGCTTGAGCACATATGAATCAGCCAGCACCTTTCCTTTCTGGTTAAGCCAGAGACCATATACCGAAGCATCCACATCCTTGGGGTGTCGCAATTCATTGGTGAATTGCCCCTGCAAAAAGGCCTCTGCATCATCTCCAGTTACTTTAAGGAAGGCCGCTGGTTGGTAGGAATTGACGAGCATATCAGTGTGAGCTCAAAATATTTATTAGCTTAAACAGCTCAACATAAATTATTTGGCACAGAATTTAGAAAACTTATGTTGTTCTTGTTGACGGACGGAACGGATGGAGTAGATAGGTGTCAGTTAAATAACACTTCTCCCCGCCTAGCGGGGAGTTTTGGGGTAACTAAGAAAGCAATGGCCGGTCGCTTAGGGGTAGGCGACCGGCCTTTTCTTTGCCCAAATTCATAGCACACAGGGAGGACTTGATCCAGTGGCACCCGGCAGCGCAAGCTGCGCCTTCATGCAGAGAACTTCCGACATCAATGTCGTCGAGACCCGCGCCTTGCCCTCACCGGCAGATTTGCTGGCCGAATTACCCAAAACCGAGGCCCAGGCCGATTTTATCGCGCGCACCCGCCGCGAGATCCATCGGGTTATCTTTACCGATGACAAACGCTTTCTCCTGCTGGTCGGCCCCTGCTCGATCCACGATCTGGAAGCCGGCCGCGACTATGCCCGTCGACTGGCCGCTCTCGCCCGCGAGGTGGAAGACCGGGTGATGATCGTGATGCGTGTCTATTTCGAAAAGCCCCGCACCACGGTCGGATGGAAGGGCCTGATCATGGACCCGCACCTTGACGGTTCGCACGACATCGCCACCGGCCTGCGGCTCGCCCGCACCTTCCTGCGCGATGTGCTCGACCTCGGACTGCCCACCGCCACGGAGTTGCTGGACCCCATCACGCCGCAATACATCGCCGACCTCATCTGCTGGTCGGCCATCGGCGCCCGCACCGCCGAGTCGCAAACCCACCGGCAGATGGCCTCGGGCCTCTCGATGCCGCTCGGATTCAAGAACGGCACCGACGGTTCGATCGCGACGGCCATCAACGCCATCAAGGCGGCCGCCCAGCCCCACACCTTCCTCGGCATCAACCTGGACGGCTCGGCCTCCGCCATCGTCACCCGGGGCAATCCGGACTGTCACATCGTGCTGCGCGGCGGCGCGACCGGGCCCAACTATTCCACGGCCCATATCGCACAAACCGAGCAGCTCCTCGCCAAAGCCGGGCTGATGAAGTCCATCCTCGTCGACTGTTCCCACGACAATTCCGCCAAGCAGCCCGAACGCCAGCCGGAGGTGATGCGCGAACTGCTGACCCAGGTCGCCGCGGGCAGCACTTCCCTCATGGGGGCGATGATCGAGAGCAACATTGCTGCGGGCAGCCAACCCTTTCCACAACCCAAGGCACAGCTCCGTTACGGCGTGTCCATCACCGACGCCTGCATTGACTGGCCGACCACGGAGAGCCTCGTCCGCGAGATCCACAAGGCCCTCGCCCCCCGATTCAAGTGACATTTTTTGCCGCCACTACTACCCTCCGCTTCGGTTCCTGATACCAGTCCCGGGGTGTTTTTCTTCCGTGTATTTCCCTGATTCTTTGCTTAACTCCGCCCCTCTATGAAGTCACCCATCCGTGTCGCAGTTACCGGCGCCGCCGGCCAGATCGGCTACTCCCTCCTTTTCCGCATCGCCTCTGGCGCGATGTTCGGACCCGACCAGCCCGTCATCCTGCAGCTCATCGAAGCCCCGATCGAGAAGGCCCTCAAGGCCCTCGAGGGCGTCGCGATGGAGCTCGACGACTGCGCCTTCCCGCTGCTCAAGGGCATCGTCCAGACCTCCGACCCCGCGGTCGGCTTCAAGGACGCCAACTGGTGCCTGCTCGTCGGCGCCAAGCCCCGCGGCCCCGGCATGGAGCGCGCCGACCTGCTCAAGGACAACGGCAAGATCTTCATCGCCCAGGGCCAGGTCATCGACGCGGTCGCCGCGGCCGACGCCCGCGTGGCCGTCGTCGGCAATCCCGCCAACACGAACTGCATGATCGCCGCCTCGCAGGCCAAGCGTCTCCCGCCCGAGCGCTTCACCGCCATGGTCCGTCTCGACCAGAATCGCGCGCAGAGCCAGCTCGCCAAGAAGGCCGGCGTCGAGCTCACCGCGGTGAAGGACATCTTCATCTACGGCAACCACAGCCCGACCATGTTCCCGGCCTACGCCCACGCCTCGATCGACGGCAAGTTCGCCACCCGCGTGATCACCGACCTCGCCTGGCTGCAGGGCCCGTTCTGCGAGACCGTCGGCAAGCGCGGCGCCGCCATCATCGCCGCCCGCGGCCTTTCCTCGGCCGCCTCCGCCGCCAACGCCCTCGTCGACCACGTCCGCAGCCTCGTCACCCCCGGCGCCATCCACTCCGTCGCCGTGAAGAGCGAAGGCCGCTACGGCTTCGACGCCAACGTCTGGGCCGGCATGCCCGTGCGCACCACGACCCCCGGCAGCTACGAGGTCATCACGACCTACGCCATGGACGACTTCGCCAAGGCCAAGATCGCCGCGACCAACAAGGAGCTCGTCGAAGAGCGTGCCTTCGTGGCCGACATGATCAAGTGACGCGCAGCGGCATCCCGAGCCTGTCGAGGGATCTCCTGCACATTCATCCAAGGCGGCCTATCCGGGCCGCCTTTTTTTGCCCCTATCCGTGTTTCGGAATGTGGGAGGGGCTTTATGCCCCGACGCTGGATATTCGCGATACCATGAAAGTCGGGGCGTAAAGCCCCTCCCACCCAGTTCGGGCATTTCTGGTAGGGCCGCTCCTCCAAAACTCAAAGCAAACCCTCCAGCACCGGATTCTTCGCGAGGGCAAAGGCCGACCGCATGGCCGCGAACGCTGCGACCAGTTCGCGCGGCGAACCCGCGCGCGGAAAACGCATCTCAAGCGTGGCCCCGTCGCAGACCACCTCGGCCCCCACCCCCACGACCGCCAGCACGCAATGCCGGCAATCCGAGGGATAGGTGACGGTGAGACCGCCGGCGCCGCCCTGCGCCTCCACCGCATCGATGACCGCTTCGACCCGCGCGCCTTTGGCCAGCCCGAAGACGACTCCCGTGAACATGGCCGCAAACAATTCATCAAACTCCGGCCGTTCCACCAGCAATCCATCCCGCAGGCTGTGCAGCGTGCGGGTCAGGTCATAGCTGGCGGGATTCGCCTTCTCCAAGGCATAGGCCAGCTCGAGCGTGAAATCCTTCGTCGTGAGCACCGCCGTCGGACTCGTCACCTCCAGGGCCAGGTCCGTGCGCTTGTAACCGAACGCCTGCTTGGCTCGCTGATAATGCTGCTCGCCTTCAGCCGCGAGTTCCGCCGAACAGAGTTTGCCCAAAAACGCCTCGGTGGCGGCGTTGACCGCATCCGGCACCGTGTGGTGCTGCTTGCGGAATCCGGCCAGGGCTTTCACCGCCCCACGGCTGCGACCGGTGAGACTGATATGGGATACAAAATCGTTCGGCTCGTCCGGCTTTTTCGCCATGGCCCGGAGTCAGGCAAGCACCCGGGCCGGAAGCAAGTTAAGCGATGAAGTTTTCCCGCCCGCCAAGACAAACGGCGGCCCCCTTCGGAGCCGCCGGTTTTAACCTGGCCAGTCTTGCGCGAAACCCACTCAGGCCGTCATGACCGGAGGCGCAGCCGGTTTGTCGCCGAGTTTCTTGAAGAGACTGACGACACCCATGATGATCAGCACCGGGATCCAGATAGGCGAGAGGGCAAAGGCGAGTCCCAGCGCCACCATCAGCAGGATCGCCAGCAACCCCGCCAGGAGTGAGATGCCGATCACCCCGAGCACGGCGGCGATGAACAGGCCGGCAACGGAGAAGACCAACACCACGGGGAGAAACTTGAGCGCCAGCAGGGCCAGCACGACGATGAGCAGGATTTTCAGGAAAGTTTTCATGCCTCAAGAACACGGCGATCAGGATAAAGTTGCAGCATCCGTCGACCCGCTGTTCAACAGCACGCCGTGACCCAATCCGCCCCCGTCCCTGTCGTCTGCGCGCTCATCGAGCGCGACGGCCTCATCCTCCTGGCCAAGCGCCCGGCGGATAAGCACCTGCCCCACAAATGGGAGTTTCCCGGCGGCAAGGTCGAACCCGGCGAGAACCCCGCCGCCGCCATTGTCCGGGAAATCCGCGAGGAACTCGGCTGCGACGTGATCATCATCCGCCCGCTGGCACGCTTCCCTTTCGATTATGGTCGGGTCGTCATCGAAATGATTCCTTATGTCTGCCTGTTGTCCGCCGGTTCACCCGAGCCCCATCCGCACGAACACCAGGCGATTGCCTGGGCCCGGTCCGGTGAGTTGCTGGACTATGATCTAGCACCAGCCGATGTGCCGGTGGTTGCGGATTATCTGAAGGATTAAACAATGCCTTTCTCGATCCACCGGTGGTCTCCGGCGATGACCTCTTGCGCCAAATCGTAGCCGTGTTGGTCGGCGTTTTTGCCGATGCCACGGAAATTCTGGTCGATGCGGAGCATCGCCTGCGCGTGGAAATCATCGACCAGCACGAGGACCTTGCCGGCCTCCTGGCCGTCCTTGATGAGTTTCTGCGCGAAGATGCAAGTAGCCGCGATGGCGAAGATATCCGTGCCGATGTCGGCGATGCGACCGAGCAAGACCTGGCGCTTTTCCAGCTTCGGCCCGAACTTCACCATCTGATGGAACAGCGTGCGCGCCATCTTCCGGCTGAGCGAGCTGACCCCGGCCATGTGGCCGGCCAGGCGCGGATGCATGTCCGCAGGCGCGCCGCCGCCGAACGGCAGCCACTGCCGCGGATACCACCAAACATAGAAACCGGCCGCGGCAATCGCGCTTTTGATCCGCTCGCCCCACGGACGCTCGGAGTTGAGGGCAACCCCGGCGATCTTCAGGTGGGGATCGAGCGCCTCGCGCATGATGAAGAGCCGCATGATCTCGGAGGAGCCCTCGAAGATCATCGAGACGCGGTTGTCCCGCATCATGCGCTCGACCGGATAGGGTTTCTCGCCGCGCGCCTTGAGTGATTCGACGTTCTCGTAGCCACGCCCGCCGCGCAGCTGCATGAGGTCGTCGAGGCACATCCAGGCCTTTTCGGTGCCCCACATCTTGCACATCGAGGCCTCGAGACGGATGTCGGCCTTCTTGTCGCGGTCGACCAGCCGGGAAGTCGTGATCAGCATGGCCTCCATGGCGAACGCATGCGCGGCGATGCGGCGGATCTTCTCGGCCACCGCCGCATGCTGGCCGATGGGCACGCCCCACTGGATGCGCTCCTTGCCCCACTCGCGGGCGATCTGCACCGCGCGCTTGGCCACGCCGATGGACGACGCGGGGATGGAAAGGCGGCCGGAATTGAGCGTGCTCAACGCGACCTTCAGGCCGCGACCCTCACCGCCGATCACGTTCGCCCTCGGCACGCGGACGTTCGTGAAGCGGATGACCCCGTTGTAGAGCGCATGCAGGCCCATGAACTGGCTGCGGTGCACGACCTCGACACCGGGCGACTTCGCCTCGACGACAAACACGGTGATCTGCGTGCGCGGCTTGCCATCCACCAGTTTCGGCGGCGTCTTGCATGCGACGATCAGCAGGCCGGCGCGGGTGCCGTTCGAGCACCAGACCTTCTCCCCGTTGATGATGAAATCGTCCCCGTCGGGCTTCGCCTCGGTCGTGAGGCGCGCGGGGTCGGAGCCAACGCCCTTCTCGGTGAGCGCAAAGGCCGCCAGTTCGCCGCCGGCGGACCGCGGCAGGAATTTCATCTTCTGCTCCTCGGTGCCGAACAACAGGATCGGCTGCGCCACACCGATGGACTGGTGCACCGAAAGATGCGCGAAGATGTTGCCGCAGTGGCTGGCCATAAGCAGGCAGGCCCGGCAATAGGTCGTCTGTGAAAAGCCGAGGCCGCCGTATTTCTGCGGAACCTTGATGCCGTAGGCGCCAAGCCTGCGAAAACCCGCCTGCACTTCCTCGGGTATCTCGCCGGTGCGGTCGATCAGATCGGCGTCCACCTTCTCGCGCAGGAACGCCGCGAGGTCCGCGAGGAATTTCTCGGCCCGGGGCTTCTCCTCCGCGTCGATGTCCGTGAGGGGATAAAGCTTCTCCGGTTTCCACCGGCCCATGAAAAGATTGGCGACGAAGCTGATGTCGTCGTGCGACTCGCGCGCGGCCTCGGTGACCTGCAGCGCGGCGCGCTGGCCTTCGCTCATCCTGGACATGTCGATGACGGACTTGCCCTCATCGGTTTTCGGTTTGTCCGGGGGTGGGGTGGAAACAGTGGACATGGTTCAATGCGGCACGCCCGGCCGCTTCGTGGTTTGGTTTCCCCGACCTAAGCCCCGCCCTCCGCGGCAGTCAACCGGCGGCCCGGCGCCGGACCCCTTTTAACGCTTTGGAGGTAAGCCGCCGGGCCGCGCCTGCCAGGCGGCTTGCATTCCGCCGGCGATGTGGCACGCTGCCCCTCCCCCTCGACGGACCCGGCTCCCCGGGTTGGCCAAGGGGGATCCGTTCCTTGACTGCGCTTCGCATCATCCTATCCGCAGTCCGAAATCAATTTCGGGGGTGTTCCGGATTCGATCCTTGGTTGGAGCGCGCCGCTGCCTGTCGAGAGTGAAGGTCTCTCGTTAATCCCTCTTCAAAACAAACAAACGGCACATACGAAGAAATGCCCCTGGCTGCTTAACGTAGCCACGTTCCTACCATGACACCTGCTAGTGGATAGGAACGTCGACAGCAGGAATAACGGTGACGGCCGTCGTGACGTCATCGTGGTATCTTCAACCACGGCTGGCTGAGGGAGGAGCGCGCGTCATCGCGCCCCCGAGGCGAGATCCAATCAGACGCTATGCAGGTAGATGCGGCGCGTGAAGGCCAGGGACACAGGGGTTCAACTCCCCTCACCTCCACCATTTTTCATTTTCGCCGCTTTGCGGCTGTCGCTGGAAGCAATTTTCTGCACGAAATGCAGCGAATTGCTTCCAATTCCGCTGTGTAGAAAATTGCTTCCTGCTCGAGACGCATAGAGCTAAATAATATTCCGATCATTGAATTGCTTCCTGGATTCCGGGGGGCATCCGGGCTAATTGGCCCGAATCAAAACGGAACGCGGATTATGCGGAAGGACCTTGCTTTTGAAGGTCCCAATATGCCCGCACATCGAGAGGAACCCGCTTAGGGGTCAGCACGCGAGTATCGCCGGCAGCAAGCCGATGCTTAAGCCAACGAAGATAGTCCCTTGCTAGGTTTCCACCAAAGCAACCGGGTTTAGCCATTTCCGCAGCCACCCGGTGGCGACCGAGCGGGAGCTTTTTGGTGGCTACTTTTATGGCGGCAGCATGCACATTGCCGACCTCCCGCCATACCCGCTCCTTGTGTAAAAACACCCGCTCCTTCTCGCGCAGGGCACCGATCAATCGTATGAAATGCACGTCCTTGAATGCGTCATGCTTCAGATGCACGCCCGAGGCCTTCACGAGCGCAGTCCTTCTTGGCGCAATAAACGGGTTGGCCACAGACAATTTCAGGGCTGCCAGATAGAGCGCAGTCGATCCTACCGGCACCGCAGGGCGGTGCGGTTGTTTATGCCGGGCCAAGACCATTGATGGCAGAGGCCGGAACGTAAACGCATTCCGCGGTAGTTTCTCGAAAAATAGCTGCCTAACAGGCTGCTGAAAAAGTCGGTGTTTTGAAGCTCACTTTCGCAACTTGTTGAAAATGGCGTGCAGATTTTTCGATTACGAACCACTTACAAAACCAAATCCAATTTGAGCGACTTTTTCAGCAGCCTGCTAAGGCTGGTGCCTGTCGCCCAAGCCCAGCGGGTGGCTGATTTCAGCTGGATGGCCCTGTCTTCATTTAACCATCCCCAGGGAGTCGAACGCCCCAAGCCCAATTCTCGCGCCAAGCCCGTGACGCCCCGAATCTCAGGAAGAGATGCCGACATCTTGAGGTTATGCGCACGCGGATCGAGCTCCCGAATGGCCAAGCCCTGCCCCGAAACGGCACCAAGGAGGTCTTCGATCTGCCGGCTTTGCCAGAGGCCAAAGTCATCCGGCACACCGGACTCTACCGGCGCAGCTGGAAGGATGCTTTTTTGCAGCCACAGTATTCGCAATGTAAAACACTGGAACGTGTGGTAAAAAGACGCGGCTTGCGCCCACACCGCGCACAACGAGTCACCAAAGGCTGCTCATGTCGCGGACCATGGGTAGTATCGGCGATGGCCCAAAGAAGGCGATCATAGGGCTCTGGATCTTCGGCCAAGCACTGTGGGCACCATGCGTGAGCTTCACGCGCATTCACGGCCAAGCCAGGAACGTCGTTGATGTGCCGGAGCGTTAGTGACACCAGATCGGCGCGTCCCGTGAGGTTCTCTAAAAACTTCGCGAGCTTATGCCCCACTGTTGCGCCATCAGCCGCAGACACTTCATGCCGCCACATGCCTAACGTAATCAGTAAGGCACGGAGGGACGAAGCCCAGGAGTTGTTTGTGATGATCTGGTTGTTTTTTTCATGACTAGAAACAGAATGACCTTTTGCCGGCGGTAATCACAAAGGCTTCGACTGCGGAAATCACGGCCGCAGCCGCTTTGTCGTCATCGTGGGTCCAAAGAAATTCGTCGGGATTCCAAAGGCGGAAGAGGACGTGGACTCCGCCGATCTTCATTTCAACTTCGACCTCCCGACCATCCAGGGTGATCACTGAATGGCCGAGACACATGGGCCTCTTCGACAATGCCTCGAAATGCTTCTGATAATCGAGCTCCGGGAGATCAATCTTCCCGAGTCGTTCCAGCAGCCGCATGCTCGCAAAGGGGCCCATGCCTTGGGGATCGTGACTGAACTGCTTGCCGATACGCTCGACTTCAACTTCGCGTCCCACGGTATGGAAGATAACTGCTTCCCTTTCCTTCAGCCCGCGCTCGAATGCGCCGGCTGTGACCTCGAATCGGGCGAGGAACGTCCGCTCGGCAGCGGCCACCGCGACCGTGCAGGAGAGCAGCAGAATTGCGACAGGCGTCCTCATATTTTCTCCCAACGAACGAGCCAGTTTTCCGTATTTCATTTTGAAACCTTGCGAGTAAGAGCCGCGCTCTGCCGTGACCGCCGGCCGCACGTCCAGTTTTTAGGATTAAAGAAGAGCGAGCCCCGGCCCGGTGCTATCGGTCAAGCTCGCCCGGCGTGAAAGCCAGGCGAGCCGAGCTCGGACGAATCAGGCGCCGCGATCGGAAGCACCCGGCAACCGCAGCTGCGCCATAATCGGCGCCCGCTGCGTGGAACAAACAACCCTGTCGGTGCGGCCTATGGTTTGTAGAAGCGGATCGCGTCACCGACCATATTCGTTCCATTGGCATTGTCAGTCAGCTCGACGTAGCCTGCCGTGCCCGCCGCAAAAGTGTGGGAGCCGAGCAGGATCCATTGCCCACCGACAGCCGGCTGCTGACTCACCAAATAGGTCTGGGAGCCGCCATTATAGAACACCGTGAAAGGTGCGTTGGTCGGACGGTCCGCACTGCCGTTTGGCAGCCAGTAATACACCTGGTAGATCCCTGCGGTAGCGATGGTCGGACGCCACCGCATCTTTTTAGAACCGGTGCCGCCAGAAGCCCGCGTGCGGTAGTTGCCGAGGTAGGAGTTCGCCTGGAACGATGAAAGATTCCAAGTTCCGGTATATTCCGCCGCGGTGTTGTCCACGATAACCTCAGTCGCGGAGGCGATGGTCAGCGTGCCCGTGGCGGAACCACTGTAGTTCGGGTCGGTAACGGTTGCCACAACGGTGTAGGATCCGACTGCACTCGGCGCAGTCGCCGAACCGTTATACGTGACGCTCACCGGCAGGGAGGCGGGGGCAGTCGTCACTGTGGCGGTCTTCGCCGTGCCGTCGTAGCTCTGACTGAGGTTGCCCAAAGTCACTGTTGCCGGCGCCTTTTGGATGACAAGCGTGCCCGTCGCGGAATTTCCGACGTAACCGGCACTGGTCACCGTCGCGACCACCGGATAGGTGCCGGCGTTGGTGGGGGCCGTCGCACTGCCATTATAGGTAAGAGATACCCCAAGCCCGGCGGGCGAGGTGGTCGCTGTCACGGCCTTGGGGGTTCCATTGTAGGTTGCCGTCAGATTTCCAAGCGTAATCACCGTCGACAGAGGCGCCGCGACAAATTCCACGGCGTCGGCCATGACGAAGCCATTGGCGCCATCATTGCGGATCGTCACATTCCCGACGGTGCCCGCATCAAAGGCATAAGTGCCGAGGTAAACCCAGAGGCCGTTATTGCCTGTATCGGCCTGATTGAGGCTGAGGGTGGCGACCGCGCCTCCCGAATACTTGATATCAAATGGCGCATTGGTGGCGCGTCCACTGCTGGCCGGCCAGCGACCATAGACATCGTAGTTGCCCGCCGCAGGAATGGTCGGGGTAAACACGACCTTCTTACCGCCGGTCGTGCCGGTATTGGAATCATGCCAATAGTTTGGCGGGTAATAATTGGCGCTAGGTGAGGATGTCGACGAGGTCCAACTCCCGGTCTTAACAACGCCCGTGGCATCGGAATTATCCTTGATGATTATCGTGCTGGCCGAGGGCGTAACGGCCAGCTGCACTGAGTTGGCACTTTCGCCGCTATTGTTCGTCGCGGAGACAACATAGTAGTAGGTGGTGCCATTCGCCACACCGAAGTCGCTGAAGCTCGTTGTCGCCACCATGTCGAGCTCGGTATAGGGACCACCGCTCACCGTTGCCCGTTTGACGGTATAGGTCAGCGCGGTTGACGAGGACGTCCAGGAGAGTGCCACGCGCTGATCGCCAACAGTGGCGCTAAGCACGGCGGGAGGAGCCGGAGGCGGAACCGGCGCCACGGAAACCGACGCCGAATTCGCACTCTGGCCCGCGGCGTTGGCCGCCGATACAACATAATAGTAAGTCGTGCCGTTCACCAAACCGGTATCGGTATAGATAATCCCTGCGGTCGAGCCGACCGTGACGTAAGGACCTCCTGAAACGGTGGCCCTTTTGATATTATAGTAGGTGGCATCCGACACACCAAACCATCTGAGCGTAACCTCGGTGTTGCCGCTGGTGGCGACGAGGTTGGTCGGAGGGGCCGCAGGCGGCACGGTGGCCGGATCGGTCACCGTGATGGTCTTGACGGCCGACTGCATGGGAACGCCGTGCGAATCGTAGGCCACCGCCGTAAGATCGTAGGTTCCCCCAATCGCCAAGGATGTCGTGTATTGATAAGGGCTGGCATCGTCGATCCCGACCTTCGCGTGATTGGCAAAGAACTCCACGTAATCGATAGAATCGCCCGGATTGGCGTCGGAAGCGGTCGCTACCATGGTGAAGTTTTGGCCGGTGGTGAATGCCGTGCCGCCAGTGGATGTATCCACCGTAACGGCGGGAGCCGTGTTTGTGCTGGGCGTGGCCACCGTGATCGAATCGATATAGACGTCGCGAGCCGTGCCATCACTGGGCCCAACCGTAAACAGAAGACGTTGCACGTGACGCGAACCATTCAGCGAGGAATTGAGGAAGGAGCTGAGCGGAATCTCGTAGCGTTGCCAGGTGCTGTTCAAGGGCGAGATCGAGCCCAGCGAGACATAGGAACCGGTCTGGGTGATCGTGGCACCTCCGGTGACCTGGGTGTCCACGTCGTTGGCGTCGCTGGTGGATGCGAGCGTCACCGAAACGGCGGCCCCGGGCGTGCCCATCGCATAAAAGGACAATACGTGCCCAGAGATAATCGCGGCCGAGAGATCGATGCCGCCAATGCCGCCCGCCACATTGGGCCCCCCCGTGTGCATGCCGCCGCCGGCGTTGTTGCCGGCGGGCAGCGTCCAGTGGAAATGCGCACTTTTGGTGCCCGAGTAGAAGGCCGAGGTATCGGAAATACTGAATGTAATATCCGGACTGGTGGGGTAGACATAGCTGTAGTTGGTTCCGCCCGTCCCTTGAAGTGTATCGCCGCTGCCGCCAAACCACACGAAGCGGGTCCAATAGGCAGTTCCGATGCCGCTAAAGTAATCCGGCAAAAACGTTTTCTGTGATGGCGGTTTGCTGTAATCGACCCGTGGCTGCATCCGCTGCTGATTCTGGCTGAGGCCACCCGAGGACCATTGGGTGCCCGAGATCAGGCCGTTGCCATGATCCCTCATGTAAGCCATCAATCTTTCCGAAACGATGTCCCAGTTCGCCGTATCCGTTATGCCGGGCAAAGTGTATTCGCCCACCAGTCCGCGGATGTTATTGGCCACGCACCAGTCAACGAATGGCTTCACGCGATCAACCCCGCACTCATATGCCGAGGCCAGGTCGGGATACTTGCCCGAACTGACCAATTCGGCCTGAACGGTGCCGCCGTTATTCCAGCCACCATCCTGGTCCTTGTCCGTGTAGCAATGCGCCGAAGCCACCAGGTTGTTCATCGGATCGACGACGCCGGTCCCCGCGGCAAAAAGCGGCGCGCCCCCCGTCAGCCATGAGCTGGAATGATTGCTGCCCCGGCCCTCGAGAATGATGGCGTGCTTGGTATCAACCTCGCGGATGGCGTTCACCGCCGCCTGATAGGCGGCAATCAGGGTGGACATTGAAATTCGCTGCTCCACATCCACCCAGACCGGACCCGGCTCGTTCATCAGATCGTAGCCCCAGATCGACGGTCGGTCCTTGTAGTGATCGGCCAACAACCGCCAGACGCGCGCAAACTCGCTGATCGGCAGCTGCGGTGAACCAAGCACGTAGGAGGTGGTCGTGCCGCCAACAGTAAACGAACGAGACGCATAGTTATGCATGTCCAGAATGATCCGCATGCCCCGCGCCTCCATCGCATTGATCGAAGCATCCAGAGCGTTGATGTCGGGCATCCAGAGGCCGGCATCCAACACGCCCTCGGTATCATGCTGAATCCGATCCCACTTGAAAGGGACGCGCACGAGTTCGACGCCAATGGCTTTGGCCATGTCGATGTCGTCCTGACGCGGATACCAATAATTACCATTCAAGGTGCCGGGGTAAGGATGGGTGGAAGTATTGGCAAACTCGCCGCCCGCAATATTGGCGCCGAACATGGCGGGAGTATCCGAAAACGCCAGCGGAACGCCGGCGGACAGTGCCAGGGAAAGCAACCCTAGCTTATATAACATTTGGGATTTCATGGGATATTTGACCCCTGGCGCCGCGCGTGTGCGGGTGCACGCCTGCCTGTGCTATTCGCACAATGCGGGGCTCGGCGGCCAGAAGCGTGGGGGAGGGTAAAACGCCCGCAGCGAGGGCGAGGGGGACAAGCAATTACTGAAGCACTTTGAAGCCGACGTGAGAACCTGGGGTGCGGCACTGATCGAAAACAATCCGGGAGAGGCGCGCATTACGGCACCCCACCCGGGTTTGGTCAGCTCATTTAGAACTTAACCGTCGTGCTAAAGATGAACTGGCGGGGCTCGGGGTAGCGGAAATTCCCCGGGATATAATACGTCGGATTGGTCGTTACGCCGCCTTGCCGCCAAGCAACGTAAGAGGTGGTGATGAGGTCGTCGTAATCCAGAAGATTGTTCACGTTCAACTGGAACGTCACCGGATAACCTTTGATCCGCATGTCGTAGCTGATCTTCGTCGTCACGAGATAATAGGCGTTGGAATAACGGTAATCGAACGCGGTGGCCGCGTTGCCTACCTTGATTCTTCCGAAGAAGTTGGCGCCCAAGCCGAGCGACAGGCCTTTGGCGGCGGTATCCGTGAACGTGTAGGTGCCGTAAATGCTGGCCTTGTATTTCCAAGTGCCATGTTGCGTCGCGAAGGTCGCGTTGTTGGCCAGCGTCGTGTTGATCGTCGCCAGGTTCGTCGCGATGGTGGTGTCGGTAACCGCCGCAGCCTCCCACTCCGCGTGGTATTTTTCGTAATATGCGCGCAAGCCAGGCAGCGCGTTTACGTTTTCCGCCTTTCGCGGCAGCCCGTAATTGGCGATAAGCCGGATGTTGCGCGTCGGGTTCGCCGTGAGCTCGAATTCATACCCGTCGGCTTCGAGATCCTGGGTGTCGCGATAGGAGAGTCCGCTCATCTCGGTGCGACCGAGACGATTCCAGATGGCATTGATCTGGGTGGCCGCGCCCGTGCCGGTCAATTGATCCTTTTGTTCCATCGCGTAGTGGCGCAAGTCGGCGTAGAGTTTCCCGTCCGCCAAACTGACGCGCACGCCGTAGTCGAAACCTTCGCTCCGGGAAATGCCCGGGGCGCTTCCATCGATCAGATTGTGGCCTGCGTTCGGGGTGGCAAACGTCTGGGAGATATTGGCGAACACGCCCAGCCATTTCACTGGATAATAAACCAAGCCCGCGTTTTTGCTGAAGGTCGACACGTCCACGACCGACTTGGCGCCAGCGACGTCTCTGGCCGCTTTCTCTCCCTCGGGGATGATATTCGCGCCCATGGAGCCGATACCGGTCACCGGATCCTGGAAGGCCGCGCCTGTCAGCAATACCCGTTGCGTCTGATACACCTTGTCATAGCGACCGCCCAGAAAGAAGGTGACCCTGTCATCGAAGAATTTGTTCACGGACGCAATTTGCGCCGAATCCACGAATTTACGCTGCGCTTGCGCCGAGGTCGGCAGCACATAGCCAAACGTATAACCCGGGATATCCGGCGTGCCCACCGGGACATCCGTCGGGGTGTCCCAATAACGGCGCTCGTAATAGAGATTGGAGCTGTCCGTCAGCTTGGGCAGGCCATTCGTGCGCACCATTCGCGCCTGATCGTTGTTATAGATGTCGGAGCGCGTGCCGACGATCGCGCTGATGTTTCCTTTCATCCAGCTGGTTTCAAACTTGTAGCCGGACAACGCGCGAATCTCGGTCACGGTGTTTTTGCTCGATTCGTTAAGCCGCTGCACCTCCGCATAGGGTTTGCCAAAGTTGGGATTGGTTTGCCCGTTCGGCAGCACCTTGTTGATGTCGAGGTAGTATTGAAGGAAGGAGTTGTTCGCCACGGGCGTATCGTAGTCGCTCATGCTGCGCGACACCCCCAGTTCGACGTAGAAATCGTCGCTGAACTTCCGGTCGATGAATCCGCTGTAGGTGTAATAGCGCAGCTTGAAGATATTGTCGGGAGAATTGAGGTTGAATTCCCGGTTCGGCAGCGTCGGGCCGCTCACCGGGATATCCGACCGTCCGTCGGGCTGGATGGCGATGTTCGGGCCCGTGGTGCGATAAAAAGTAGCCCAGTTGCTGTAGCCGGCGGCCGGCTGGCCCAGGATGTTCACGAAGTGATTGGCCGCGGTATCGACGCGGGTGATGCCCGCTCCCGTCGTGACGGGCGCCGTGATGCCATCGTAAACGGTGGTTCCGTTCCAGTAAGACGCGTTGTCGTTGTAAACAGTGACGTAGCGCTCGCGGTCGCGGCTTCCCCATTCGCCTTCGAAACGGACGTTGCTCCGCTCGTCGAGCTTCACGATGCCAGCGAGGTGCACGCCATAGCGGGTCGCTTTGCTATGATCGCGCCAGCCCTCAAGCTGACTGTCGAGCAGGTTCAGGCGGAACGCCATGCGGTCACCCGCCGGAATGGAAAGGTCGGTCGTCAGCCGATAGCCCCCGAAAGAGTCGACGCGCGCCGTCACCGAGCCCTTCTTCCGTCCCAGATAAGCGCGCTTGGTTTGTGCCGTCGCAATGCCGCCGAGGTTGCCATCGCCGTAGAGCACCCCGTTGGGGCCGCGGGAGAACTCGAAGCGCTCCATGTTGTAGCTGTCGCTCGGCAGATACCAGATGAAGTAATTCCGGCTGTAGAAGCTGAAATTGGCGCCGCGGAAATTGGAGCCGTTTTCCGTCAGTCCGGAGTCGTAGCCCGGAGCCGCATTGACGGACCATTCCATCGCATCCGTGATGCTCGTGCTCGAGATGTCGTCCAGGAACTGCCGGTTGAGGACCGAGATCGCGGCCGAGGTATCTTTGAGGTCCGTGTTGATGCGACCGCCGGCGAGGGTCGAGGCGGCTTGGTAGCCGACGTCGCGTTCGGTGCGCACTTCAAATGGGGAGAGCATGATCGTCTCCTCGGGTTTCGGGCTCGCGCTCGGTGCCGTTTGCGCGAGGGCCATGCCCGAAAGACCGATGAGCGAAGCAATGATCGGGCGCACAAAAGAGAGCGATGCGCCGCATTGGGGGAGGATTTTCATGGGGTGGAGGTAGGTAAGCCTTTGCCCAACCATTGGGCGGCCTGGATGGAGAAATCTGGATCTTTATAGCTATGTCAATGCTATATTATATATATGTTCAATATATAACTGACCGAGCCTTTCGAAGTATTTCCCCGCTTACCACCGCAAGCAGTCGAACAGATCGACAAAGACTTACGCGCCATGCCTCGCCATAGAATATTGTTTTCAACGATTAACGAATTGCTATGCTTTATGCTTTGACTTGTATATAGCACTTTACCTAGATCGTTCACTATAGCAGCTGTTTCCATGCAAACTCAGAAAAAACCCCGGAAATATCAAGACGTGGAAACGAAACTTCGTCGGTTGATTACCACCCTTCCAGCAGGCTCAAAATTGCAATCGGAACGCATTTTGGCCCAGACCTTCGAGTGCAATTTCCTCACCATTCGACGTGCATTGCTCCCGCTCGTCAAAGAAGGCGCGATTGTTCGCCGGGTCGGCAGTGGAACCTTTGTAGCCACACCTTCAATGGACACCGCAAGCAAACCGGCGCGGCCCCGGATCGGAGTTCTCATCTTCCAGAGTGACGACGCCTACCTTTATCCCGTGCTGCAAAGCATATCGCAGGCCGCCAGCGAACTCAACGTGGAGTTAAGCTCAACCTGGGCGGCGGATTTTTCGGTGGATGGACTGAGCCGGGCAAAGACGCTGATCGCCGAAGGCTGCACCGCACTTATACTGCCGTGGCTTCCGCCCGACCGGCTGGGCGAAATCCGTCAATTTGTGGACGCCTGCCCGGTTCCGGTGAGCCTGCCGGTTCTTATTCCCGGGCTGGAGAGGCTCTGTTTCGAGCGTCAGGACATCTTCGGCTCCCACGCCATCGCCGCAACCGAAGCGATCGTCCGGTATTTCCAACGGAGAGGCCATCAGCGTATCGCCTTTCTCGGACCGGATATGCCTAACGATCCGATTCTCCAAAAGAAACTGAGTTCCTATGCCTGCAACATCTCGCGTGAAAAACTCCCGAGCCTCTGCGCGCTGGTCTCCAAGAGTCGCCTCGAGATGGACCGCCTCGCCGGGGAATGGGAACCCTTTCGCGGCAACCTGGCCGTGATCGCCTACGATGATGAGCACGCCCTGCGATTCATGATGGCGATGCATAAACTTGGGCGCACGGCGCCGTCCGATTATCAGATCGTGGGCTTCAACAACATCGATTCGAGCCGATACAGTGATCCGCCCCTTAGCACCGTGTGCCAGAATTTCGGTTACATCGGCTGCTCGCTGATCAAGTCCGCTCTCTCCTTGGCCGCCGGCAACACCTGGCAATCGGTTGAAATTCCCCGCACCCGACTTGTCGTGCGGGCATCCTGCGGCGGCGCGGCCGCCATCGACGACGCATTTCGCGCGGCGATACCTGCGCTGGACTTCGTGCTCGAGCCGATGCCGCTCGTCGAGGCGTAGTCCGCATTCAAGCCAACCACTCCCCTCCTTCTCGTTCCCCCATGTTATCCTTCCGTCTTCGGTGCCCCCACCGTCCTGGCATTTTCTTTCCACTGCGCCTGCTGATTTTTGCGGCCTGCTCCGGGTTGGCGGCAACCGGCCCTGATCCGGTCGGCGCACCTCGTCAAAACGTGCCCGATGCTGCGCCAGAACCGCCGCAAGCGAGCCGTTGGCCGGCTGCGCTGCATGTGACCGGAAACCAGATCCTCCGCCCCGACGGCACGCCGGTTTGGTTGCAAGGTGTCAATGTCGTGAGCCTGGAGTTCCGCGTTCAGGGCGAGCATGTGCTGCGGGCCGCGCAGCTGGCCGTGGACGAGTGGAAAAGCAACATCGTGCGCCTGCCCGTCAAAGAGGAATACTGGTTCGGCCGCCACCGGGATCAGAAGGACGGCGGCGCGGCCTATCGGGAGCTCGTCGACGCCGCGATCAACATCATCGCCAACCGTGGCGCCTACGTGCTGCTCGACCTTCATCGCTTTCGCGCGCCTCGCCCCGAGCACGTCGAGTTCTGGAGCGACGCGGCCCGGCGTTACCAGAACCATCCGGCCATCCTCTTCGATCTTTTCAACGAAGCTCACGGCATTTCGTGGGACGTGTGGCGCGATGGTGGCTACGTGCCAAAGAAGGAAGGCGTCGCCGAGGAAGATTCCTTTCTCAGTCCGGAGGAAAAGATCAAGCAGGGCCTCGGCTACGAATCGCCCGGCATGCAAAAGCTCGTCGACGCCGTGCGTGCGACCGGCGCGAAAAACATCGTCGTCGCCGGCGGGCTCGATTGGGCCTACGACCTGACTGGCATCGCCCATGGCTACGCCCTCGATGATCGCGGCGGCCACGGCATCGTTTACTCAACCCACATCTATCCGTGGAAGACCGGCTGGGTGGAAAAGGCCCTCGTCGTCGCCGACAAATACCCGATCCTCGTCGGCGAGGTGGGGTGCGACGTGAAAAAGATGCCGTTCATTCCGCCCGAACGTCATGAGGACCCTTACACCTGGGCGCCCGACATGATCGCCTTTATTCAAAAGCACAAACTCCACTGGACCGCGTTCTCGTTTCATCCGCGCGCCACCCCCGTGCTGATCTCCGACTGGGAGTTCACGCCGACCCCGTTTTGGGGCGTCTTCGTAAAAGAGGCCCTGGCCGGAAAGGAATTCAAGGACGGCCGTGCCCGTTGACCCCTGCCTCGAGGCCGCCGAACCTGCGGCCGGATCCCCCTCCCTACCCTTTCATGCTTCCCCGCACTTTCCTTACCCAACTGATTCCGTCGCGCATCGCCGAGGCACTCCGTCGTGTCGAAAAACGGCTCTGGCAACCGATTCCCGCCACGGAAATATCGGTCGAACAGACGGAAAGCCTCATTGAACACCGGCGCGCAGACGAAATCAGTTCCCTGCGTTTCACGCCCGTTCCTTCAGCTCCCTTCCATTGGGGCCCGAAATTCGCGCAGCGCTGGTTTCGTCTCGCGCTTCCCCCGGCTCCCGACTCGCGGACGCGCTATCTCGTGTGGGAAGACCAGGCGGAGGCCACCGCCTACGTCGAGGGCGCCCCTTATTACGGCCTCGACGTGGCCCACCGCCACTGCCCGCTGCCTGCGGGCGCCTCCGCCATCCTCATCGAGGCCGTGTGTGTCAAGACCGGCCTGTGGCTGAAGAATGCCCAACCACTCGACGAGGCCGGCAGCCTTTACACGCCCCCGCGTCTGACTTGGCGCGACGACCTGGCCTGGGAAGTCTACCATGACCTGAGCGTGCTCCTTGAGATTATCGAGATCGAATGCGAGGACTACCAGCCGGGCGCGAAGAAACCCATCACCGACTTGATCCGGCATACTCCCGCGATCCACCGGGCCAGCCCGCTGTTTCGCCGCTGGTGCGCACTCCTCGACGTCGCCATCGACGTCTTTGACCGGCAAGGGCTCGCCGCCTTTGGCCTTGAGCTGAAGAAAATCTACGCCGGTTTTCCCGCCGAGCGCGACGCCCTCCACGCCGTGCTCACCGGCCACGCCCACATCGACCTCGTCTGGCTCTGGCCAGAGCGCGTCGGCGAGTTCAAGGCCGTGCACAGCTGGGCCACGCAGACGCGCCTCATGGCCGACTATCCGGAATTCAAATTCGGTTATTCGCAGCCCGCGAGCTACGCCGCCGTCGCCCGGCGTGCCCCCGCCCTCTTCCAGCAGGTGAAGCAACTCATCGCCGCAGGACGCTGGGAGGCGACCGGCGGCAGCTATGTGGAATTCGACACGCAGCTGCCTTGCGGCGAGGGTCTGTTGCGGACGCTGCGCCTTGGCCAAGCCGATTTCCTCAAGCTGCGCGGCACCCCCTCGAAGGTATGCTGGCTGCCCGACGTCTTCGGCTACACCAGCGCCCTCCCGCAACTGCTCCGCGGCTTCGGCATCGAAAGCTTTTTCACGACCAAGCTTTCCTGGAACACCGTCAACCGCATGCCGCATACCAGCTTTCGTTGGAAAGGTGCGGACGGCTCCACCGTGCTCTCGCACGTCATATTGCTGCATGACTACAACGAATCCGTCGGCATCCGGAACCTCCGCGAGGACGCCTTGCACCACCAACAGGCCGCGGTGCATCCCGAATTTCTCGTGCCCACGGGCTATGGCGACGGCGGAGGCGGCCCAACCCCTGAGATGTGCGAGCGCGTGCGCCGACTGTCCAACCTGGCCGGCGCGCCGCGCACAGCCTGGGGAAGCATCGAGCCGTTTTTCGCGCGCCTCGCCCCTGCGGCGGACGAACTACCAGAAGTCAGCGGCGAGTTGCTTTTCGAACTGCATCGTGGCGTCTTCACGACCCACGGGATGCTGAAGGCTGCGTTTCGTGCCCTTGAGCGTGCGCTTCAAACCCTCGAGGCCGCCCATGTCGCAGGCAGGCGCGGACCGATCGACGAGCAGCTGTGGCGCCGGCTGTCGGTCGCCCAGTTTCACGACCACATTCCTGGCAGCTCCATCTGGGAGGTTTATGCGGAGGCGATTCCCGAGTTGCATCAGCTCGTGACGGAAGCCACGCAGCTCACATCAACCGCGCTACCCCACGGCACGGGACACGGCTGGTTCAATCCCCTGCCGATCCCGCGCACTTGGATCGACGGCACCGAATGCCTCGAGTTGGCGCCGCTGAGCGGCGCGCCGTTGGCCGCGCTGGCCCGGCGTCCCGTGGCCGCGCCCAAGGCCGCCGAACACGCGCTCTCAAGCGAACGGGTGCAGGCGATCTTCACGGACGAAGGCGGTCTGGCCAGCCTGGCAATCGATGGCCAGGCCTGCGCCCTGACCGGGGCCGGCCATGCACTCTCCGCCTATCCCGATCATCCCGCAAAGTTCGAAGCCTGGGACATCGACCGGGCCGCGCTCAGTTCCGGCATCCCCGCCACCCGGCTCGCTCAATCGAAGGCGTCGGTCGAAGGACTCACTGCAAGCACCACGTTTACCTATCGCCTCGCCGCAAGGAGCACCGTGGCCGTGCGCTATTCGGTGACGGCTGGCGAGCCGGTCCTGCGGATCGAATACGACATCGACTGGCAGGATCCGGAAATGCTGCTGAAGGGCGTCATTTCCACCGGCTACACCGGCCGTGAGGCCCGCTTCGGCGCCCCTTTTGGCAGCACCCTCCGGGGCCAGACGCCCGGCTACTCGCGCGAAGAGGCCCAGTGGGAAGTGCCCGCAAGCCGCTGGATGATCGTGATGGACGACTCTCAATCCGAGGGTATCGCCGTGATCACCGAGGCGAAATACGGTTTCAGTGTTCGCGAAGGCGTCGCCGCCGTCAGCCTGCTGCGCAGCGCCTATGTCACCGGCGCGGACGAGCATCCGCAAATCCGCCCCACACCGAACCGCCCTCGCCATTCCGACCTCGGCCGGCAGCAGGTGCGGATCGCCCTCGCCCGCTTCACCGCCCAGACACCCCGCGAAGAGCAGCCCGCCGCGCTCGCCGACATCCTCTTCGCGCCCTGCCTCCCCTACGGCGGCGAGGCGGTCGGCTGCGGACTGGTTGGCCTCGCCGGCGCGAGTTCGCTGGTGCCCTCGTGGGCCGAACCGGTGGCGCCCGGCATCTGGGTGCTGCGCCTGCACGAGACGCTCGGCCGCCGTGGCAACACGACGCTTGATGTCGCCCGCGGCTGGCAGGCCCGCGTCGTGCCGCTGGGCGCAGACGCGGCGCAGATTTGCGACCGCACCGCCCCGGGCCTCCCGGGATCGCTGTCAGTCGCGTATGGGCCGTATCAGGTGGTTTCGATTGCGTTTGCCAACCCAGGCCACGCCTCTCCCTTTCCGTCCCCCGTCCGGCAATAGGCCGCCAACCCCGAGCTTTCCGCGGCCACCCCGGCATGATCATCACGTGCAAGAAGAAGATCCCGATGCGTTGGGTCGCGTTCGCGGTCATGCCATGGGCGGCGTTCACGATGAAGGATCGCGCCATCACCGTGGCGTTCCTGTTCTCGCTGAAAAAATTCATCGAGAACCCGGCCGGGCTCTCGTTCGTGATGAGCCTCTCGAGCTTCATCGCCATCGTGGTCGCACCGATCACATCGTTCACCTCGGACCGCATCTGGACGCGCTACGGCCGGCGCAAGCCGTTCCTGATCGTCGCCTGGCTGGGCATGGCCGCCTCGCTCATGGCCATGCCGTTTGTGCCCAACCTTGTCCTGCTGATCGCCGCGTATTTCTTCTTCTATTTCTCCCAGGCGCTCAACGCCCCGATGGAGCCGCTCAAGCAGGAGATCATCCCCCCGGCGGAGCGCGGGCGCGCCACGGGGCTGATGACGTGGTTCAGCAACATCGCCACCATTACGTTCTATTTCGTGATGCTCGGACGGTTCGACGACGTGACGTTCATGTGGGGCTTCACCCTCACCGGCGAAGCGGTCATCTACTGGTCCGCCGGCCTGTTCCTCCTGACGGTGCTGGTCCTGATCGTTCTCGGCATCAAGGAAATCGACCAGCACAGCCCGCTGCGCGGCGAGAAGATCTCGCTGCGCACCATCGCCGGCGGCCTGCTCGACCGCGAGTTGTGGCCCGTGTATCTGCTCGTCGTCGGCTTCGCGTTCCTGAACTTCCACAGCGGCATCGGCACGCTCACCAATCTCCTCTACACCGACCAGTGGGGCTACACGAAGCAGGAGATGGGCGTGAACGTCGCCATCGGCGGACTCATCAACGTGTTTCTCATCGGCATTCTCACCCTCTTTGCCGACCGGCTGCCGCGCATGCGCGCCTACCAGACCTTCATCTGGCTCATACTCATCGGCAACTTCCTCTTTTACGCCTACGTCGAGTTCGTGCTGCCCGACAAGCGGCCCACGCTCATCGAGATCATCGTCTTCGGCGAGCTACTCTCGGTGATCTCCATCCTCACCGGCGTCGTTTACTTCCCGCTCATCTACGATTACGTGCGGCGCAACAAGATGGGCACGTTTGCCGCCGGCGAGCAGATCGTCCGGCGCCTCACGGTGTTTTTCACCGCCAACACCGTCGGCATCTTTGTGTGGGTGTATGCAGCGTTCTTCCAGCCGCCCGCCGGCCCGATGACGCGCGTCGTCCTGCGCGAAGCGGCCACAGTCCAGCAGGTCCAGGCGAGCGTGCAGGCCGCCGGCGAGTTCAGCGTGCGCCCGTGGAACGCGGACAACAGCCCCGCCGACATCGGCCGGGCGTGGGAGATCCGGCGCGGCGACAAGGCCGGAGAGAAACTTTCGGACGAACGCACCGCGCTCGAGCGCGAGCGGGCCAAGCTCTCCTCCGACACGGCCGCCGCCGCCAGGAACAAGCCTCGCCTTGCCGAAATCAACGCACGCGTCGCCACCATTGATCGCGCGCTCGAGCGCGACGCCACCGCGCTGCGCGACACCGTGCTGCAGGCGCTCGGCGACCAACCCATGCCGGATGGCGCCCAAATCCTCGCCGCCGCGCATCGCGGCGCGGTGCTGGCGGAGATCGCCACTCCCGCCCGCCTCGATGGCGGGAATCTGGAGCTCCTCGCCGCGCGGCTGCGGCGCGACAACCCCGCGGTCATCGACCTCCGGCCGGCACGGCGCACCAGCGGCTACGGTCTCGTGGTGAGCGCGTTTCCCGCCGACGGGCAGGACGAGGAGCAGCTCGCGCGCACGCTGTTCGGCGCGCTCAGCGACGCCGCGCAGGCGCAACTCTCCGCGAAGGAATCCGCAGCCGCGGGATTCTCCCTCGTCGGCTGGCGGAGGGCCGAGGCCCTCGAGCTGACCTTGCAGGTCATCGAGACGCCGGTCGTGACATATGTTTCCCCGATCATGCGCGGGGTGAACGCGGTGTGGGGTGTCTTCGCCGAAGTGCCGCAGCCCACCCGCCGGCTTGATGCGATCGCGCGGTCGTTGCAGACCGACCGGCCGCAGGCTCACGTGCGCGTGACCGGCGCCACTGAGGAGAAGACGCTGTCCGTCGTATCGTTGCTCGCGCCGGCCGAAGCGCCGCCCGCCACGCCCGATGACGCGATCGGCCGGCGCCTCCGCGTGCTGCTGCCCGCGGCGGATCACGCGGCGCTCGCCGCCGCGCAGGCCTTTTACGCACGCGTCGAGACCGCCGCCGCCGCGCAGCGGATCACGGTCGCGCGGCCGGTGCTCGCGCACGGCTACGCGCCGCTACGCTACGACTATATGAGCGGTTATCTCTGGATGTTTCTCATGAGCATCATCGGCATCAGCCTCACCGTCGTCTTCAAGCGGCTGGAGGATAAGGGCGTCGTGCGGAAGCGCGGCGTCGAGGAGGCGCAGGCATCATGAACTTTACCCCGGATCAACCCCTCGCGGAAGCGACCGCTCCGTCGCCCGGCACCTACACGCCGGGCTACGCCAAACAGAAGGTGCTCGTGATCGTCATCGGCTTGCTTGTCGCCGCGCTCGGCTTCGCGCAGCTCTGGGGGCCCCTGCGCCTGCTGCTCTTCGGTCGCCAGGCGATGGCCGAGGCCGTGCGCATCGTAAAGATCGCACCCGGGCAGGCCGACGTCGTGCTGACCACCGATGCCGAGGTCCAGGCCGAGGTGAACCGCCAGCACCGCGCCGCGGTGTTCTGGAACGAGTATCGTTTTTTGACCGCGGAAGGCCGCACCGTGAACGTGCGCGCCAGCGTCGGCAGCCAAGGCAGACCGCTGGCGCCCCTCGTCGGCTCCGACGGGCTGCCGACCGTCCTGCGCGTGTGCTACGATCCCGCCCGGCCGGAGCGGGTGGCTTTCCTCGCGCTCATGAGCACGTGGCTCGCACCCGGCATGATCGTCTTCTGCGGGCTGCTGGCGGTGCTGATCGGCTCCGTCCTGCTCTATTGGGCCGGCAAGCCGATCGAGCTGCCGCATATCCCTCCCACCGCCCAGTGATCCACGCCGAGTAGGCGCCCGTGCCATTTTCGATGTCCAAGCTCTACTGTCCATTTCCCACCGGCTTTCTCTGGGGTGCGGCAACCGCTGCGTATCAGGTCGAGGGTGCCGCGCGCGCGGACGGTCGCGGCCCCTCGGTGTGGGATGAGTTCTGCCGCCGGCCCGGTGCGATCGCGATGGATCACCACGGCGACCGCTCAACCGATCACTATCATCGTTACCGTGACGACGTGCGGCTGATGCGCGATCTCGGCCTGCAGGCGTATCGGTTCTCGATCTCGTGGTCGCGCGTCCTGCCGGACGGCGCCGGCGCCGTCAACGCGCGCGGACTCGATTTTTACGAACGGCTCGTCGACGAACTCCTCGCCGCCGGCATCGAGCCATGGGCGACGCTTTTCCATTGGGATCTGCCGCAGGCGCTCGAGACGCGTTATGGCGGCTGGGAATCGAAGGATTGCGCCAGGGCCTTTGCCGATTACGCGGGTGTCATCGCAGACCGGCTCGGCAACCGCCTGCGGGGCATTTTCACGATGAACGAGTTCGTGTGCTTTCTCGACAAAGGCTACGGGTTCGACCCGGAGCTTTTTGCCCCGGGAAAGCAAACGAGCCGCCGTGTGCTCAACCAGGCACGCCACCACGCCCTCTATGCGCACGGCCTCGCGGTCCACGCGATCCGGGCCGCGGCCCCGCGCGTGTCTGTCGGCCTTGCCGAAAACACACCGGGCTGCATGCCGGTGACCGAAAGCACTGCGGACGTCGACGCAGCGCGGCGGGCGATGCGCGAGCTGGGCGGCATGTATCTCACGCCCATCATGGAGGGCGCCTATCATCCCGCCTACCTCGCGGAGCAAGGGGCCGACGCGCCCGTGTTCACCGACGACGAGATGCGCGCGATCGGCGCGCCCCTGGATTTCGTCGGCCTCAATCTCTACGCACCCACCTACGTGCGCCACGCCCCGGAGGCGCCGAACGGCTGGGCCCACCTGCCCTGCGACGACGCCTACCCGCGCATCGGCATGCCGTGGCTCGCGCTCGGACCGTCCATCGCCTACTGGGCGCCGCGCTTCGTCGCGGAGCTGTGGAAAACGAAGGCTGTTTACATCACCGAAAACGGCTGCGCCAATCCCGACCGCCCCGACGCGCAGGGCGAGATCCGCGACAGCGTGCGCATGATGTTCCTGCAGCAGCACCTGATCGCCGCCCACCGCGCGACCGCGGAGGGTTATCCGCTCACGGGCTATTTTCACTGGAGCCTGCTCGACAACTTCGAGTGGGCCTTCGGCTACACCCGGCGCTTCGGGCTGTGCTACGTCAACTTCGAGACGCTCGAGCGCACGCCCAAGCTCAGCGCGAAATTCTACCGCGACATCATCCGCCGCAACGCCGTCGGCGGCCCGTTGCCCCAATAATCATGCTGCTCCTGCTTTCCATGCTCAACCTCAGTCCTCTGTTTGGTAACGATGCCGTCCTCCAATGCGAGCAACCGCTCCCCGTGTGGGGCACGGCCCAACCCAACGCCCCTGTGGTCGTCCGCCTGGCCGATCACTCCGCCGCGACGACCAGTGACGCCACCGGCGCCTGGCGCGTGCGCCTGCCCGCCCTGCCCCCCGGCGGCCCCTACACGCTGTCCGTGAAATCCGGCGACGCCTCGCTCGACCACAGTGGAATCATGCTCGGCGAAGTCTGGCTCTGCTCCGGCCAGTCGAACATGGAGTGGACACTCGGGATGGTGCAGGGCGGCGATCTTGACGCTGCGTCCGCCAGCGATCCGCTGCTGCGCTGTTTCACCGTGCAACGCGCTCACGCTCTCACGCCCGCCACCACGCTCCAAGGCCGGTGGCGTAGCGCCGATCCCGTGGCGGCGCGCGATTTTTCGGCTACGGCCTACGGTTTCGCGCGACGGATCCGGGCCGAGACCGGCCGGGCCGTCGGCATCGTCGTCGCAGCCTTTGGCGGCACGGCGATCTCGGCCTGGATGCCGAGCGCCCGGTGGGAAAACCGTTCAGACTACGCCGGAATGCGCGAGGAGTGGGCCAGGATCGCCGCCGCGCCCACGCCGATGAAGCTCAACCCGCACCCGTTTCAGCCGCCGGCTGCGAACGCCGCCGACTGGGAAGCGACCGCGTTCGACGACCGCGGCTGGAGCACGCTCAAGGTGCCCGGATTCTGGCAGGACCAAGGCTGGAAGCTCAACGGCGCGGTCTGGTATCGCCACACCGTGGAGCTGCCCGAGCGTTGGCGCGGTCAGACGCTGCTGCTCGAGTTTGGCGCCTGCGACGATTTCGACGACACGTTCGTCAACGGCCGGCGCGTCGGCGGCATCGGCCCGGAGCTCACCACTGCGTATAACACCCGGCGCGCGTATCCGATCCCGGCGGCGCTCACGGACGGCGGCCGGCTCACGATCGCCGTCCGCGTTTTTGACCAGTGGGGCAACGGCGGCATCATCAAACGCGCGCTGCTCCAACGCGCCGACGATCAGAACGACAGCGTCTCGCTCGCCGGCATGTGGAAGGCCAAGGTCGAACTTGAGCTGCCGTTTCGCCTGCCGCCCGCCGGGACCGCCTGCCCACCCACCACGCTGTATAATGGCATGATCCATCCGCTCGCCGGTCTCGGTCTCCGCGGCATGCTGTGGTATCAGGGCGAAAGCGACGCCCCGCGCGCGGCTCTGTATCCGCTGCTGCTCGCCGACCTGATCAGCGCGTGGCGTGAAGCGTGGGACAACCCGCAGCTCCCATTCGGCATCGTGCAGCTCGCCAATTATTTCGTGCCGCAACCGCGCCCGGTCGACAGTGAATGGGCCGAGGTTCGCCAAGCGCAGCTCACCGTCGCGCAATCGACTCCGCACACGGGCCTCGCCGTCGCGATCGATCTTGGTGAGCCGGACAACCTTCACCCGCCGCGCAAGGGTGCGGTCGGCGAGCGGCTCGCGCGCTGGGCGCTGGCGCGCGTTTATCAGCAGCCCGCAGAAGCATGGAGCAGCCCGCTCCCGGCCAAGTCGTGGGTCGAAGATGGGGCGGTCTACGTCCGCTTCGAGCACGCGGGCCGCGGTCTGCGCGCCCGGGACGGCGCGGCGCTGCAAGGGTTCCAGATCGCCGGGGCCGACCGCGCGTGGCGCTGGGCCGAGGCCGCGATCATCGCGCCCGACCGCGTGTGCGTGCGCGCCAATGGCCTCGCCTCTCCCGCCGCCGTGCGCTATGCGTGGCAGGACAACCCCCTCTGCACGCTCGAAAACTCGGCCGGGCTGCCCGCCTCGCCGTTTCGCACCGATGATTGGCCGCTGACCACCGCCCGTTGATCCCCCACCCGCTCTCCGCCCAGAATCCCATGCTCTATCCTCAGGAATCCGAATCCCGCGAAGTCAAAGACCTGTCCGGCCTCTGGTCCTTCCGGGCCGACCAAGCCGGCCGCGGTCACGTCGACCGCTGGTTTGCCTCACCGCTCACCGACACGATCGTCATGCCCGTGCCCGCGAGCTACAATGACCTCACACAGGACATCTCGCTCCGTGATCACATCGGCGATGTTTGGTATGAGCGCTCGTTCTACATTCCGGCCTCATGGGCCGGCAAGCGCGTGTTCCTGCGCTTCGGGAGCGCTGAGCACACCGCCACCGTCTGGGTTAACGGCGTTGAGGTCGTCCGGCATAAAGGTGGCTTCCTGCCTTTCGGCGCCGACGTGAGCTCGCACCTCCAGTTCGGCTTCGAGAACCGGCTCACCGTTTGCGCGAACAACATCCTCACCTGGGACATCCTGCCACCGGGCTTCATCAAAACCCTCGACGACTCCAACCACCCGCCGGGCTACCGCACGCAGGTCTATCAATTCGATTTCTTCAACTACGCCGGCCTGAACCGCCCGGTGGTGTTGGTCGCCTCGCCCGTCGTGAGCATCGATGACATCACGATCCGCACCGGCCTTTCCGGTGCAAACGGCACGGCGGACTTTGACGTCGCGCTCGTGGGCGGCACCCGCCGCATCCGCGTGCGTGTCGAAGACGAAGCCGGCCGGACCGTCGCGAGCACCGCCGGCGAGAAAGGCCGCCTGCAAATCCCGGACGTGCGGCTCTGGCAGCCGGGCGCCGCTTATCTCTACACGCTGGTGGTCGAGACGCTCACCAACGACGATCGCGTCGAGGACGTGTATCGCGAGCCCTTCGGCTTTCGCACCGTCGAGGTCCACACAAAGGAGTTTCTCATCAACGGCCGGCCGTTTTACTTCCAAGGCTGCTGCAAACACGAGGACATGGACATCAAGGGTCGCGGCCTCGACCACGCGATCAACGTCAAGGATTTCAACCTCATGCGCTGGATCGGCGCGAACTCGTTCCGCACCTCGCACTATCCCTACTCCGAGGAAATCATGCGCATGGCCGACCGCGCCGGCCTCGTCGTCATCGACGAAGCCCCCGCCGTTGGCATGCGCGCGGAGGGCGACCACAAAACCTACACCGCGGAGCGCATCTCCTCGAAAACGCTCGCGCACCATAAGCAGGTGATGGCCGAGCTGATCCGTCGCGACAAAAACCACCCGTGCGTCGTCATGTGGTGCGTCGCCAACGAACCCATCGTCAACGAGGAGGCCGCCGGCACGTATTTCAAGGCCGTGATCGACGAGACCCGCCGCCTCGACCCCACGCGCCCCGTGACGCTCGTCACCGGCGACGTGGTGAAGCCGGAGCACTGCTATCCGTTCCAGCACGTGGACGTGATGTGCATCAACCGCTACCACAGCTGGTATTCCGATCCCGGCCGGTTGGAGCTGATCGAAATGCAAGTCGTCAACGAGCTGACGCCATGGCACGAGCACCACAAGAAGCCGCTCATCGTGAGCGAATATGGCGCCGACACCGTCGCCGGTTTCCACTCCGACCCGCCGGTGATGTTCAGCGAGGAGTATCAGGCACAGCTGCTGGAGAATTTCCACCGCGGCTTCGACCGGCTCGACTTCCTGATCGGCGAGCATGTGTGGAACTTCGCCGACTTCGCGACGAAGCAAGGCATCACGCGCGTGATCGGAAACAAGAAAGGGGTATTCACCCGACAGCGACAACCCAAGACGGCCGCGCACCTACTGCGCAAGCGATGGATCCAATCGTGACCAGCCGCACCCTGTCGACCGTCTCGCTCGCGTGCCTGCTTCTAGGGATCCGGCTGAGCGCCAACGTCGGGCCGACGCTCATGAAAGACATCGAATATCTCGAGCCGGGCCGGAAGGAAAAGATGGACGTCTATCTGCCGCCCGAGCGTTTTCTCCGCCCGCTGCCGGCAGTGCTCCTCATCCATGGCGGCGGGTGGAGCATCGGCGACAAAGCCGACCCGCGGGAGCAGGACATCGGCAAAACCCTCTCGGCGCACGGCTACGCGGTGTTCTCGATCAACTACGCGCTCAACCAACGCGCGGGCGACGGCACGCTGCTAAAGACGGCCTGGCCTCAGAACCTCCATGACTGCAAGTCCGCGCTGCGTTTCCTGCGCGCCCGCGCGGCGCAGTTCGGGCTCGATCCGGCCCGCATCGCCGTCATGGGCGGCTCGGCCGGCGGCCATCTCGCGATGCTGGTGGGAGCGACGGCGCACACACCCGCACTCAACCAAGACGGACTTTACCCGGAGATGGGCAACGAGGTCGCCTGCATCATCACCTTCTACGGGCGGCACGACGTCCGTGAACGCCCCGCCCCTTTCGCAGGCGCCACCGCGGAAGAGACGCAGGCAAATGCCGCCGCCGCTTCGCCTGTAGCCTATTTCGATGCGGCCACGCCGCCCATGCTGATCGCTCACGGAACGGCGGATACCGTGGTGCCGGTGGAGGTTTCCCGTTCGCTGACGAAGGAGCTAAGCGCCCGGGGCCTCGACTATCTCTATATCGAAATCGCCGACGCGCCGCACACCTTCGATCTGCACCCTGCGCAGATGAACCTGGAACCGGTCGTGGTCGCATTTCTCCAACAACATCTGGGCCGGCGGACCCCAAAGCTGGCGGCCGGCGAACCACCTTGAAAACCCGCGCGCCCTGTCACCGCCGCTAAACCCCCGTTGATCAGGGCTGCCAGGGTTAATAACGCAAAAACCATTTAAGCCGAATGAAACCCGAACAAGTTAATCTCCTTACACGCCGCGAATTCTTACGCCTCTCCACCCTAGCCGCCGGCGTAGCCGGCACGGTGCCGGCGGCACTGGCCCAGGGTGCGGGAACAAGCACTGTGACGGCGGTCACGCCTCGACCGTTCAACGGCGAATATGTCGGTGCGCACCTGAATCGCGTTGCTTTTCCGATGGGCGGTTTTGGCGCGGGAATGATTTGCCTGGAAGGCACGGGCGGAATCTCGCACGTATCGCTACGGCACAAACCAGATGTGTTCAATGAGCCACTGTCGTTCGCGGCGGTGTCGTTTCCCGGCAAGAAAATCGCGCGCGTCCTGGAGGGACCCGTGCCCGGCTGGAAACTTTACGGCATGCGCGGTGCGGCGACTGGCGCAGGGGGAAAATCATTCGGATTGCCCCGATTTGGCCACGCCGGATTTGTCGCGCGATTTCCATTCGCTACCGTGACCCTGACCGACGAGGCGGTCCCGTTGAAGGTGGAGATAACCGGCTGGAGCCCGTTCACCCCAGGTGATGCGGACAGCTCGAGCCTGCCGGTGGCGGCGCTGGAGTATCGCTTCACCAACGAGACGAGTGCGTCGCTAGACGCAGTGTTTTCCTACAATTCGAGAAATTTCATGGCGCTAAAGGAAGGTGCCAGTGTTGTGCGCCCAATGCCCGGCGGGTTTGCTTTTCGCGGCACAGGCGGGGCGAACCATGCGTGGGAGGAGGGATGGTTCTCGGCCGCGGTAACCGATCCGGCTGTCAAGGTGAACCACGCATGGTTTCGGGGCGGTTGGTTCGATCCGCTCACCATGGCCTGGAACGACGTCGCCAGCGGCGCGTGCCCGGAACGGCGGCCGGTCACCTCCGGACCGGATGTGCCCGGAGCGTCGCTGTTCGTCCCGTTTCACCTGGAAGCGGGCGCGACGAAGACGATCGCGCTGCGGCTGTGCTGGTATGTCGGCAAAACGAATCTGCGCGAAGGCTCGGACCCAGCCAGGGAACCTACCGATAAAACGGCTGAGCTGCCCCGGCCAACCTATGTTCCGTGGTATGCAGGCAAGTTCGCGGCGATCGAGGAGGTCGGTGCCACGTGGGCGAGTCGCTATGCTGAATTGCGGGGGCGTTCCCAGGCGTTTTCGGATTGCCTCTACGACACGACATTGCCCGCGGAGGTAATCGAAGCGGTGGCGGCGAACCTCGGGATTTTGAAATCACCGACGATCCTCCGCCAGACGGATGGCCGGATGTGGGCTTGGGAAGGTTGCGGCGACGAACAAGGCTGCTCCCACGGTTCGTGCACCCACGTGTGGAATTATGCGCAGGCGATCGCGCACCTGTTCCCTGAACTCGAGCGGGGGCTCCGCGAGACGGAGTTTGGCCCCTCGCAGGATGAGCGGGGCCACCAAACATTCCGCGCGTCGCTGCCGATCCGACCGACGACCCACGATTTTCATGCGGCGGCCGACGGCCAGTTAGGCGGCATCATGAAGGTGCACCGTGACTGGCGGATAAGCGGCGACACCGCGTGGCTGCGCCAGTTGTGGCCGCGAGTGCGGCAGAGCCTCGAATTCTGCATCGCCACTTGGGACCCCGGACACAAGGGCTGGATCGAAGAACCGCATCACAATACCTACGACGTCGAGTTCTGGGGGCCGGATGGCATGTGCACGAGCATTTATCTCGGCGCCTTGATGGCCGCCGAGGCAATGGGCACCGCGCTGGCGGAAAACGTGAGCACGTATGCCGAATTGAGAAAAAGGGGAGTGCAACGTGTCGAGGCCGAGCTGTTCAACGGCGAATATTTTATCCAGAAAATAGAGTGGCGAAACTTGCAGACCAGCGATCCGAGCAAGTTGACCAGTCTCGAAAACGACGGGTATTCGCCGGAGGCTCGGGTTCTCCTCGAACAGGAGGGACCGGAATATCAATATGGCACCGGCTGCCTTTCCGACGGGGTGATCGGCGCTTGGCTCGCCCTCGTGTGCGGCATTGGGCAGGTGCTCGACCCGCAGAGGGTCATCAGTCACCTCCGCGCAGTTCACCGACATAACCTGCGCGTCGATTTGTCCTCCCATGCGAACCCCCAGCGGCCGAGCTACGCGACGGGCGCGGAAGGCGGTTTGTTGCTCTGCACATGGCCAAAGGGAGGAATGCCCTCGTTACCGTTCGTCTATTCGAACGAAGTCTGGACCGGCATCGAATACCAGGTCGCTGCCCATCTGCTTCTGATGGGCCACGTGGAAGAGGGACTGGCGATCGTGCGCATCTGCCGCACGCGCTATGATGGCCGGGTGCGCAACCCCTTCGATGAATACGAATGGGGGCATTGGTATGCGCGCGCCCTGGCGTCTTACTCGCTGCTTCAAGGAATGAGCGGCGCGCGCTACGACGCGGTCGACAAGGTGTTGCACCTGAAGCCGTCGATGCACGGCGATTTCCACTGTTTCCTCGCGACCGCCACAGGCTATGGAACCGTTGGCGTGCGCCAGGGAAGGCCGTTTCTCGAAGTGCGTTCCGGAAAAATTGAAGTTGCCCGGGTGGACTATGTGCCGCGCACCTGAGCGACCCAGGCGTGGCCTCGGTGAGGATCGCCCCTGTGACCGCCGCCGAGGGTGCGGCACGCAACATGTCGTCGAGCGAGCGCACGCGTCGTTTTATCATAGCCTGGAGCTGGATCGCACTTTCATGAAGCTCCCGTTCGCGTAACGTCGTCTTTCTTACTGCGTCCCGGATTCTTTTAGCTCTTGAAATTACCAGTGAAGACGGGGGCATATTTATTGCGGCTAGAGCAATATGCTTCCGACTCGACTTAATCGACGGTCCGGCCGGTCCCGCAGGCACTACGCCTGCGTCTCCCGCGGGGTCAAGGTCTCGAATGAAAAATTCAGGCCGAGAAGCTGGCTCCGGATCGCATCAGTCAAGCCGGACCCGCCGCCGCAGGTCTCGCGCACGACCAGCTGGTTGCCGGCCAGCTCCGTCGCCTGCGCGACGCGGCCCTCCGCCAGCGCGAGCGCGCTGGCGATCAGGCGCTCCGCGACATAGTCGAAATCCTGCGCGATGCTGGAAAGAGGCGGGTCGCTGTAGCGCGCCGCCTCGGTGTTGTTGTAGCCGACGATGCGGAAGTCTGCGGGCGCCATCAGCCCGAGCTTGTGCATCGCTGTCATGAGACGCAGCGCGTGCGCATCGTCGTAGCTGATGACCGCCAGCTTGCCGCGGTATTCCGACCATCGTTTCGCCAGCGAATCCATTGCTCCCGCTGTGGCGGGCACCAGGCAGCATGTCACCGGCTGCTGCCGCCGCGACATCGCCCGCGTATAGGCCATCAGCTGTTCGTTCAGGATCTGATTATGCGGAATGTCGGGTCCAAGCAGCGCAATGCGTTCGCAGCCGAGGAGCGTGAAATAGGCGCAAAGCAACTCGGTCATCTTCTCGGTGTGGCGGCCAAAGATCTGGGGCGCCTCGAAACAGCAGTTCTCGAAACCGGGCACGAGCTGTGGCAGGCTGATCGATGCGCCGATTTCGCGCAAAAACACCTGCACCTCATCGATCAGCCCGGGTGGAAACCATGGAATGGTGAACGCCGAGCATCCCTCTCGTCGCATGGCGTCGACCTGAGCGACGGCCTCGCCGTCAAATTTCTTGATCCAAACCGAGCGCGGTTCGATTGCTTGCTGCAGCGCCGCATGTGCGACGCTGCGCAACAGGCGATAGGCGTAGGCGTCGCTCTGCTGATAGACGAGCACACCCAGCATCCGGCCCGGCGCAACCGGCTTGTCGGAACGGCGCGCCACGAAGGTCCCGCTTCCGACCTTGCGCTCGATTATCCCCTCGTCGGTGAGCACCTGAAGCCCTTTGCGCACCGTGAGCACGCTGCACGCATAGGCCACCGCGAGCTCCCGCTCGGGCGGCATCTTGGCGCCAAGTGGCAGCGTCTCCGCCAGCTTCCTCACTTCGATTTCGACCGTCTTGTATTTCAGTTGCCGGCTGGAACCGGGTCGCTTGGCCGGAAAGCGGGAATTTTGCGTCGGAGCCATGGCGGGCAATTCAGCGCAGAGCCAAGACCTGCCTGCCGTAACTGGTCGGCCAATCAACCGGGAATGTTCGCTGGCCGGCGGCGCGTGCGGTCATCGATACTGTTTCCAAGGGTCGGAAGGTTTTATTCCTGAAGATAGACATGGGATCCATTCGTTTCCCGGCTAATGCAGCATTATCGTCGGCGGAACGCCAGCGGATTGCGGTCGGCCGCCAGCGGTATCTGCGCCGGATCCATCTGGGCGCCACGCCCGCACACGGCGCAACTCGCTATCCGTCGGACAACTCTATTTCGTAGCCCAAACGATGGCGCGTCCGGTTCAGCCGATACTGCGGCAGCGTATCCGGTCCGCAACTCGCCGTGCCGAGGCCGCGGTGCGCGGCGTCGAGGTGGATGATCGTTTCGGCGCGGGCGGTCAGGTCGGTCGTGTGTTTCGCCGCGAAAAGATCCTCGGCCGTGAAATGGCTCACGTTGCACCCGAATGTCGGGTCACCGGTGAGCCTCAGCTTCAAACCGCGGCCCGCGAGTTCCAGCCAGCGGACGGACGTCCGATGCCCGTGCTCCTGCGGCATCACGTAGGGCACGTAAATATCGGCGACCGAGCTTTCGTAAATGCCCGCGATCGCCGATGCCCGCCGGTCGCTGTAGTTGTCCCACGGGCCGCGGCCGAAATACCGCACATGCTCGAAGCCCGCCGCCAGATCGAACCGCACGCCGACGCGCGGCAGGTCCACGAACCCGGGCGCGAGGCGCACGTCGTTCTCGACGGCCACGCGCCCGTCCGGGTGGAGCGTGTAGCGCTGCGTGTGTCGCGCGTCACCCCAGCGCTCGCGCGCACTGCACGCATGCACGAGCGTCACCGTGGCTGAACCGTCGTGGTGGCGTGCGAGCTGAAAGCCTTCCGCGCGATGCTGCAGCGGCTGATCCAGCCTCAGCACGCGCCAGCGATGGAGCGCCTTCCACGGCTGGGGCTTCCAGAGCTTCAGCCCGTCGTTGTCGGTCGCCGCGCGCCATAGTTGCAGCAACAGGCCGCGGGCGAGCAGTTCGGTGTCGCCGCGCCGGAGTGAAGTCAGCCGCGCCGTGGCCCGATCGAAACGCAGGGTCACATCACCGCCGCGCAGCTCGATCCCCGCGGAGTCCTCCCTCGCTCCGACCGAGCCCGGCGCCCGTGGTCTCCGCGGCGGGCGCGACGGTTTCCGTAGCATCAATTGCTGCCACGCGACCTCGTGCCCCGCGGGCGCAAAGGCCGTGGCGCGCGCCGTGTGGAACCGGACATTCAGGTGGGCCTCGCCCGCGGCGGGCAAGACTCCGTGGGCTATCGCCACGGCAGCCGTTGCCCCGGCCGGCAGTTTCAAGCGCGACAGTTTTCCCCGTCGCCATGGCGCCCCGTCAAGCGTCAGCTCCCACGTGCCCCGCAGGTGGGCGAGCGAGCTGAAGTCGTGCTCGTTGCGCACGGCAATCGTCGTCGTGACGCCACTCGTCCGCACGAGTGCGACGGCGACGGGTTGCGCGAGATGCTTGAACTCCCACATCGCCGGATACGGCTCCCGGTCCGCCGACACCAGGCCGTCGCAGACGAAATTGGCGTCGTTCGGCACGTCGCCGAAATCGCCGCCGTAGCTCATCTGCTCACGGCCGTCGGGCAGTTTCTTGCGGATGGCGTGATCCATCCATTCCCAGATGAAGCCGCCCTGGATGCCGGGCTTGGTGCGGAACACCGCGAAGTAGTCGGCCAGCGAGCCGCAGGAGTTGCCCATCGCGTGGGAATATTCGCACAGGATAAGCGGCCGCATCAGCGGATGCACCGGCGTCGGAATCGCGGGCCGCGGGTATTTCAACGGCCGGTTGTCGTCCAAGTGTTCCTCGCCGAGGGCGAGCAGCGCCGCGCCCTGCGGCGGGTTTTTCGGCCAGCGGGCGAGCTCGTCCGTGACCAGATCGCTCCACTTCACGAGCTGCTCGAGCGAGGTATACATCGGGCAAATCACGTCCGAAGCCGCCGCGCCGTGCGCGAACGTCAGCCGTGATTGCCCGCTCGTCGCTCCCTCGTAGATCACCGGCCGCGTCGGATCGGCGTGCCGCACCCAGCCCGCCGCCGCATCCTGGTTCGGCCCGTAGCCGGACTCGTTGCCGAGCGACCAGAGGATCACGGCAGGGTGGTTCTTGTCGCGCAGCACCATGCGCATCGTGCGGTCCAGCCACGCCGCCGCGTAACGCGAGTTGAAACACAGCTGGTTGTGAAACGCGTGCGACTCGAGGTTCGCCTCGTCGATCACGTAGAGCCCGTATTCGTCGCACAGTTCGAGCCAGCGCGGGTCGTTCGGGTAGTGCGAACAGCGGACGGCGTTGAAGTTGAACTGTTTCATCAACCGCACATCGCGCACCATCGTGGCGAACGGCACCGCCTTGCCGTGATCGGGATGGTGGTCGTGATGGTTGACGCCTTTGAACAGCACGCGCCGGCCGTTGATGAGCAGATCGCGCGCGCGAATCTCGACGCGGCGGAAGCCGAGTCGCACCGCCGCGTGGCTGGCGCCGTGGGGCGAACGCAGCGTGACCAGCAGCGTGTAGAGCGCCGGCGTCTCGTGGGACCAGAGCGCCAGCCGCGAGGCCGGCACGATCGCGCGCAGCTTGGCCATACCGCGATCGAAGGCGTCGCGGTCGCGCCGCATCGAGACGCGGCGCTGCAACGGCTCGCGAAATACCGCCCGCCCGCGCGGATCGAACAACTGCGCCTCGACGACGCCCTCGTCATGCGGCCCCGCCCCGTAGCCGATGGGCACGTCGAGCTCCAGCTCGCCGGTGCGCAGATCCCCGGCCACGTGCGCCCGCGCGTGGATGTCGGCGAGATACGTCTGCGGAGTCGCGTAGACGAACACCTCGCGATGCAGCCCGGAGAGCCACCACATGTCCTGATCTTCGACAAACGTCGCGTCGGACCATTTCACCACGACCGCCACCACCTCGTTGTCGTCGCCGGCTCGCGCGACCGCGGTGATGTCAAACTCCGCCGGCAGCCGCGAATCCTTGCTGAGTCCCACGGCCGTGCCGTTCACGTAGACGGCCAGCACACTGTCGGCGCCGCCGAAATGAATCACCACACGCCGGCCGCCCCACCCCGCCGGCAGCGCGAAACGGCGCCGATACACGCCCGTCGGGTTTTCCGCCGGCACATGTGGCGGCTCTTCCGGCCACGGCATCTGGTGGTTCGTGTAGTGCGGCCGGCCATAGCCTTGTGTCTCCCAATTGCCTGGCACGAGGATCCGGGACCACGCCGTTTCGCCGGTCGCGGAGCTTTCGACCCGGCGCATGGCCTCCTCAGGGTTCGGCTCGAAGCGGAACTGCCACTCGCCGTCGAGCGACATGAACCAGGGTGAGCGCTCGCGTTGGCGAGCCACCGCCTGTTTCGCCGTCGGGAAATGTGCGAACGTCGCCCGCGCAGGGAGCTTGTTGAGCGAAGTCAGCTCGGGTGTCTCCCAAGCGCGAATCAGGCCGTTCTGGAGCATGGCGAAACAGATGACAGCGGCGCTAGGTTACGCGTAGCAGCGGATCTCGTGGATTGCGGCGGCGGGGTCGCCGTTCGTCGCCGTCACGAACACCCGCAGCTTCGTCGTCGTGACAGGGTTCGCAAGTGTATAGCGACGGTGGCGTTGGTAGTTCTCTTTCTCGGCAACCAGTTCGCGCCAACCGGCCCCCGCCCACGCCTGCACCGAGTAGGTCTTCGCCGTCTGCGGGTCGCGGAAAAACGGCGGATAGGCGTGCAGCTCGCGCACGAGGTGCCCGGGAAACGTCAGCTCCACGTGCGCGACCGTCTGCGCGGTCTTCCAGGTGAGTTCGAGCCATTGCGGCAGCGGCTGGCCCGGGTCGGAGCGCCAGAGATTCGTGGCGCGATGCGGACGCGACACACCGCTCAACACCTGCACCGGCTCGAAGGCGCGCTGCCCTGGCGAGACGCGAAACGCGAGCGACACGGCATTCTCCAGCCGACGCAGGCGTGTGGCGCTGAGGGCCCGCCCCGAGACCTGACCCGGGGCGATGGCCCGCGCGATGCGCCAGCCGACGGTCGGCTCGGCGCACTCCAGGTCGAGGCGCACGTAACCATCCGGCACATCGGCGAGAGCGACCGGCCACTCCACCCATTGGTCGTCACCAGGCTGCACGGTGAGTTCGGTTTCGACGAGCGCGGGAAGATCGCGGCGGTAGTCCCAGATATGCTCCGGCACCACCAGGCGTGCGCGCACGCGCTGCGGCTGACCGCTGCGGTTGTCGAGGCAGGCGGCGACCTGGTCGATTTTCCCGCCGGCCACGGCAATCCACTGCGCCGCCAGTTTCGCGAGCGACCACGAGCGCGACCACGGGTCGCCGATCCCGCCATGCCATGGATCGTTGGCGCTCACGCCAAGATTCACCGTGCTTGAGCTCGCCGTCGCGGTCGCCTGACGGGCAAGATCGAGCGAGTCCGTGCTCGTCACGTTCGGGAGGAAGCAGCCGTCGCGCAGCAACCGCTGCTGCACCTCGGCCGCATGCTCGGGCATTATTGCCAGCGGCAGATTGTGCGCGAGCGCAAGCGCCGCGGTCGTGCCGGCCGCCTGACCGGCGAGGGCCGCCGTGCCCATGACGCGCGCCGTGCCGAGCGCGGCGTGCGTAGCCGACATGCACCGGCCGGCGAGCAGGAGATTATCGACGTCCTTCGCGATGAGGCTGCGCAACGGAATGCCGTAAGGTCCGACGTAGGATTTCGCGGCGTATTCGCTGTCATGCCGGTATCCCTCCGCCGCGGATTGCTCGCTGTGCTCCGCCAGCAGCCCGCCCGGCGTGTGCAGGTCGACGAACCAGCCGCCATACGCGATCTCGTCGGGATGCGTCACCTTGTTCTGGATGTCGTGCTCGTCGAACAGGTGATGACCGACGATCCGGCGGCTCTCGCGTTTGCCGGGCACCTGGCCGAACCATTCGAGCGCGAAGTTGGTCGCGCGCGACTTCGTCGTCTCGTCCTTGTTCTTGATCCAGTCCCAGATGCCGAGCGCCCACGCCGTCAACTCGTGGCGGATTGTCTCGTTGTCGTGGATGGTGTGCCATGGCACCCCGATCTCGATCCACCAGAACCCGCCGCGCAGATCGTGCAGATGCCGGCCCTTCTTGTGGAAAAAGTCGGCGTCCGGGATCGGTTTCGCCCAGTCCGGCGCCGAAAACGGCGCCGGCCGGCCGATGTCGCACGCGCGAATCTGGATTGAGCTGCCCATCGTGTCGGTCGACGCGCGGATGGGCGCATGGACTTCTCCCGTCTGCTCGCGGCTCTCGCTGCCCATCCGCCACTCGCAGCCGGCGAGGTCGGCAATGAGCCCGTCGCCGGTGCAATCAATGAAGGTCTTCGCCCGCAACGTGAGCTCCGTCTCGGCGTTCGCCACGTGCGTCACGACCGCCGCGATCCGCCGGTGAACCGCGCAGGCCGGACGATGATACCAACCTTGCGTCGTGTCGGGCGCCGGGCGCAGCGGAATCTGCGCGAGCCCGCTGGCCTCGCCGTCGCCCAGCAGCACATCGTGCACGGTGGTGTTAAGCCGCAGCGCCAGACCAGGCGTGCGCTGCGCGATATCGTAGAGTGCTTGGTCGAAAATGGTGTTGGTCCAGCCGTTTTCGTTGACCTCTTCGTGATTGCGCGCCCGCTCCTCGATGAGCATCTCGCTGACAATGCCGGTCTCGCGCGCGAAGGCGTGAAATTGTGCCGCGCCATGCACACTCACGCGCACTTCGGACGAGGCGTTGCCACCCAGCACCGGACGATCCTGGACGAGGCAGGCCTTGGCGCCATGCCGCGCCGCGGCGACCGCGGCGCAAAAGCCTGCCAGCCCGCCGCCGCAGACGACCACGTCATAGGTTTCAGTGTCGCTCTTCATAATTTTTCCGTGATCTCCCGGGCCGCCGCGAGCAGGCGCTCGCGCAGACGCAGGGACGCCGCGGCCGGGTATTTCCCTGCGAATGCGATCGCGGCGATGGGGGTTTTGCCCACCGGCACGGCGAGCGACCGCTCGTTTCCGTCGCGATCAATCTCGCAATATCCGGCCGCCGCCACCTCGCGCAACCGCTCGCGCAGGACGGGAGTGAGTTTCACACCGGCAACTTCCCGGCGAGGCTGGGCGGCCAGCAGCACGAGCCCCAAGCTCGAATTATCGGCCGGGAAGAGGTTGAAATGAAACATGCCTTCCGTGAATGATTGGCCCGGCTTCAGGTAGTAAAGGTAGCAAACCTGGTTGCGCCAAAGCACGCCGAGCACGACGGAGAGATTCTCGTCACGCAGCGTCAGCAGCACGGGCAGTGCATGCGCGAGCAGCCGCGAGGCGATGAGCGACTGGGCCGAAAGCACATGCATCGCCGGCCCCGGCCGATAGCGCCGCTCCGTGTCACGCTCCGCGAAACCGAGATGAGCGAGCGTGCCGAGCAACCGACTCACTTTCGTCGGTTCGATGTCCAGCTCGCGACCCAGCTCGCGCACGCCGACCGAGCCGCCTCGTGCCGCGATCGCCTGCAGGCAGGCCAGGCCGTCGATCAAGCTTTGATTTGGCTGGGCTGGAAGCATATTGCTATAATAGCAACATATACTCACGTCGTGTCCAGTTATTATTCCGCCGTTCGGGGCAATAAATATTTACGCACCCGCACATGACGTTTCCCTTTTTGCCAGAAGCAGCGCACCAAGCGGTGGCAGGCTGCTGCAATACTCCGATTCGACCGAACTGTGAGTCGAATCGCGCCGAAGGTAGATGAAGCCCTTCGACTGGAAGCTGCAACTCGCACCGCAGTTCCTCTCTGACGCTGAGCAGAAACTGTATCAAACCGGCCAGCGGATGTATTCCCCCGGCTGCGATCTCTGGCATTATGAGGTCATACGCCCGCCCCATGAATGCCGATCCGTCATCGTCCGCCAACACGCCGCCGGTCCGCGATACCGCGGTCATCACCCGCCAACAATGGAAGTGCTCCGCCCTCGCCGGCATGGCCTCCTATCTGGACGCCGGCTCGATTGTCGCACTCGGCGCGGGTCTCGCACTGTTCCAATCCGCCTTCAATCTGACCAACAGTGGCATCGGCGCACTGGCGGCCATCGGGCCGAACGCCATCGGGTGCGCCCTCGGGGCGATCGGCGGCGGCCGGCTCGGTGACAAACTGGGCCGCAAGCGCATCTACCAATACGACCTGCTCGTCTATGCGGCCGGCATCCTCTGCATCGCCCTGGCGGCCAACCGGGAGATGCTGTTCCTCGGGACGTTCGTGGTCGGGGTCGCGGTCGGAGCCGACGTGCCCACCTCCCTCGCGCTGGTCGGTGAACTCGCTCCGGCCAGGGCCCGCGGCAAGCTGCTCGGTTTCACCCAGGTCGCCTGGTGCCTCGGGCCGGTGATCGTGCTCGGGCTCGCGCTGTTGCTGGCGCCGCTCGGCCTGCTGGGCATCCGGATCGTCTTCCTTCACCTGTTCGTGGCCGCCTTGATCACGTGGGCCATGCGCCGCGGCCTGAGCGAGTCCGCCCGCTGGACCGCAGCGGCGAAAACCGCGCCGCCCGCCCGCCATCAGGTGCGGGCGCTTTTCTCGGGCCCAAATCTGCGGGCCCTCGCCTGGACCGCCACCATCTACCTGTTCTGGTGTCTGGCCGCCGGCACCGCCGGGATTTTCAACCCCTACATCATCCGCACGCTCAACGCCGGCAGTCAGGCCGCCAGCGTGGGCCTGGCCAGTGCCGGCTTCCTCATCACGATGGGGGTCACTTTCGCCGTGTTCATGCGGTTCTCCGACCGCAATCACGCCACCCGCAAACTTCTCTGGGCCGTCGGCTCGATCCTGCAAATCGTCGCCTACGGACTGTTCCTCGTGCTGCCGTTCAATATTCCCGTGATCGTCGCGAACATTGTGCTTTTCTCCGTCGGCAACGCCCTCGCCGGCGAGGGATTCTACAAGGTCTTCAGCCAGGAACTGTTCCCCACCCTGCTGCGCGGAACCGCGCAGGGCTTCACTTTCGGCGTCGCCCGGATCGGCTTGGGCATCTGGAGCTTCTTCGTGCCGGCTCTCGCCGGAGCCGGCATCGGCTGGGTCGGCGGTCTGCTCATGCTGTTCCTCATGATCAGCGGAGTGATCGGCTACTTCATGCCCGACACCTCGGGCAAATCGCTCGAACAGATCGAGACCGAGCGGACCCGCGGATGAATCCTGGCCGTGGCCGGCCCGGTCAGCCGTCGGTGCCGGTGAGATATCGCGCGAGCTCCTCGCTGCTCCGGGCGGCGGTCCATCCGCACAGTTCACCCATCCACCCGGCCACCTGTTTCGCCCTGGCTTCGGTGTCCCGCCAATAATAATGCCATCCGCTGCGGCGGATCATGATGTCCCCGAGGGTCGCGGCCCACTCGCCCTCGAGATAATGGCGGACGGCCGGTTGGCCAAATGGAGCCGGCTCGATGCCGCTGAAGTCCGTGCGGCCCTCCGGCAACAGCGGCTCTTCCGCCGTGCGGCTCCGGGCAACGCGACGCCCCAGGTGGCGCGCCAGTTGATCAACGGTTTGTTCCGCCATGAGGCGGTAGGTGGTGAGTTTTCCCCCGGTCACGTCCCACCAGCCGGGTTCGGCCTGGAGGATCTCATGGGCGCGGGAGATATCCGACGGCGTGCCGTTCGGATTGGCGACCAGCGCCCGCAAGCCGGCCCATTGGCTGACAATGTCCTGTTCCGTGAGTGCGACCCTGGGGAACGCCCGGTTGACGGCGTCGAGCACATACCCGACATCCTCGGGTTGGACGGCCACGTCCTCGGGCGCGCCGGCGTAATCGGTATCGGTCGTGCCGACGATCGTGCGTTCGCCCCAAGGCAGGACAAACAGGATCCGCCGGCCCTCGGTCAGCACTCCGGCGGAGACGGCCGGCAGGCGTGAGCGCTCGACGACCACGTGAATGCCTTTGCTGAGCCGGAGCCTGACCGCGCTGTGCGGTATGCCCTGCGCCCACGGGCCGGTGGCGTTGACCATCGTCCGGGCTTCGACGGAAATACGTTCCCCTGCCAGCCCATCCTCCAACTCGCACCGCCAGCCGTCACCGATGCGCCGGGCATCGTGAAAACGGACGTAGTTGGCGAGCGCGGCCCCGTGACCGGCGGCCGACCGCAGGGTGTCGATGACCAGCCGGGCGTCGTTGGTCAGCGCATCGAAATAGCGGACGGATCCGCGCAACCCGACCGGGTCGACCCCGGGGAGAGCCTGTCCGGTTTCTCCGGGCGTAAGGCCGCACGACGGAGAGAAATTGCGACCGCTGCACAGGAGATCGTAGATCTTGACGCCCAGCTTCAATTGCCAAAGCGGCCGGCCGCTTCCATGATAGGATGGAAACACGAAGCCGAGCGGCCGCGACAGATGGGGTGCGATGCGGTGGATGATCTTCTTTTCCAGGCTGGCCTCGCGCACCAGCCCGATCCGCCCCTGCTCGAGGTAGCGCAGTCCGCCATGCAACAGGCGGCTCGATCGGCTGCTCGTGCCGAAGGCGAAGTCGTGGCGGTCGACGAGGCCCGTGCGCAGCCCGCGCATCGCCGCGTCTCGCGCGATGCCGGCGCCCACGATGCCTCCGCCGATCACCAGGAGATCGAGCTGCTTTTCGCGCAACCGGGCCAGCCCGACGGAACGGGTGGCGGGAACGTGCGTGGAATTTGCTGCGGTCACGGGATGCATGGGTGGCGTGCCTTGTGAAGCAAATCCGGCGTCATGGGTTTGACGGCTTGGCCGGGCCCGCCGGACGAAAGGACATGAGCGTGGCCGCCAGTCCGGCCTCGAGGGATCCGGCGGGCTGGAAACCGGCCGCGCGTAATTTCTCCGCGCTGGCCCTCGAATGCCGCACGTCGCCGGCGCGCTCCGGCGCGTGTTGGATCACGGAACGCGAGCCGGCCAGCTTTATGATGCGCTGCGCCAGCCCGAGAATCGTGATCTGTCCGCCATAACCGGCGTTGTAGGCGCCGGTCAGACCTGGAGTTGTCGCCGCGAAAACGTTGGCCGCGACGATGTCCTTCACGTAGACGAAATCCCGGGTCGCGCCGCCGTCGCCGTAGATCGTGAGCGGCGCACCCGCGAGCGCGCGTTGCATGAAGATCGGCACCGCCGCCGCATAGGCCCCGGCGGGATCCTGCCGCGGGCCGAAGACATTGAAGTAGCGGAGCGCCGCGGTCTCCAGCCGGCCGGACTCGGCGAATTGCTGGCAGTAATATTCTCCGTCGAGCTTGGTCACGGCATAGGGGCTGCGCGGCTCGGGCAGCATGTCCTCGCGTTTGGGCACGGCCGGATTGTTGCCGTAAACCGCGGCCGAGCTGCTGAAACAGAGTTTGCGCACGCCGGCCCGGGCCGAGGCCTCGAGCACGTTCAACAGGCCTATGACATTCAATTCGACACACTCGAGCGGCCGTTCGACAGATTCGGGCACGCTCACGAGCGCCGCGAGATGAAACACATAATCGACTCCCTCAACCGCACGCCGGACCACGGTCGGATCGGTGATTGAACCCTCGATGAGCTCGACCGTCAGCCCGGCGAGGTTGCGCCGATGGCCGGTGCGCAGGTTGTCGAGCACGCGCACCTCGGCCTTCCCCTGGAAATATTCGGCCAGATGGCTGCCGATGAAACCTGCGCCGCCGGTGATCAGGATTCTCATGGTTCAGGCGTATTTGCGGACGATGGCTTCCATTTCGCTTTCCCGGTCTTCCATGCTGCGCAGCAGCGCAAACTGGGTGCGCGCCCGGTCGAGATTCTGGCCGGGACGCTTGGTTTTAAAATAGACGTCTCCCTCCAGATAATCGGTCAAAAAGCGTATGCCGATCTCCAGGGTGATGAGCCGGCCGGAAAAGACGAGATGCGCGATCTCCGCCGGCGTCAGAAACGGTCGGGCCGCCGCGAGGTAGCCCTCGACGAGCGCCTCGAAAATCGGCAGCCGGGCATGCACGCGGGTGACATCGCGCTCATCCTCCGGCGCGGAGTTGGTCGCCGAGCGCACCATGTCCCCGAAATCATAAAGCGCGAGGCCGGGCATCACGGTGTCGAGGTCGATCACACAGATCCCGGTCTGGGTGACCTCGTCCATCATGACGTTGTTGAGCTTGGTGTCATTGTGCGTGATGCGCTCCGGGATGTCCCCGCGGCGTTGCTGCTCGATCAACCGGTCGACCCAAGCCTCGCGTTGCCGGACGAAACCAATCTCCGCCGCCACCCCGGCCATCCGGTGACAAGGGTCGGCCGCGACCGCCTTCAGCAGGGTTTCGAAACGCCGCCTCGTGTGATGGAAGTCCGGTATGGTCTCGTGCAGGCGGGCACCCGGCAGGTCGACCAGCAGTTTTTGAAATTCCCCGAAAGCCCGCGCCGCCTCCGCCGCCTGCCGCGGATGCTCAATGATGTCGTGGGTGCGCGCCTTCTCGATGAAGAGATAACACCGCCACCAACCGCCGGCCGGGTCGCGGTGACAGGGCTGGCCGTCGCCGGCGAGAACCAGCGTCAGCGTCCGGCGCGCGGCGTCTTCCCCGCCGGCCTCCCCGGCGCGCCGGGTGGCGTGTGCGGTGACACGGCGGATGTTGTCCATCAGCGCGGGGACATCGCGGAAGATCCGGTGATTGATCCGTTGCAGGATGTAACGCACCGGCGTGCCGGCCTGGTCCATCGTGATCGCGAAGGTGTCGTTGATGTGCCCGCTGCCGTAAGGCGCGCCGCCACGAAACCGGCCCAGCAGCGCGAACGCCCGGGCTACGGCTTCCAATTCGACGGACAATGAAGGACTGGCCGGGATCACGCTCATGAGGCAAGGGCCGGACCGGTGTGCAGACTCAGGGAGGCGGGGTATTCCCCCGACGCCACCAAGGCGCGGAGGGTTTCGACGACACCGGGCCTGTCCTCGCGATAGGTGACTCCAAACCAACTCGCCGTCGTGGGGAGCACCCGCACCTCGGCCTCGCCCCCGGCGATCAGAGCGGACACGGCGGCCGGCAGATAAAATTCCGATGTCAGCCCGCCATCCTGTGCCTGCCAGAATTTCAGGAGCCTGCGTTCCAACGCCGGGAACAGGGCGGGCGTGAATCCCCAGCAATTCATCGAAACGATTTCATCACCCCGGAACTGGCGTCCCGCTCCGACCGCTTCGCGCACGATGCCGGTGTGTTCCGTCACGCTTTCGAGCGTGCCCGCCACGGAAACCTGGCAGACCCCGCGCGAGACGGCCCCGTGTTCCGACAGCGTGTTCTCCAGCCGAAAGCCAACCATGGCATACCGGACCCCGCCGCCATCCGTCGCCGGGGCGGACCGAAGGAAGTCCGCCAGCCGGACAAAGGAGTCCCGTCCATAGAAGTCGTCCGCGTTGATCACGGCGAATGGCCCGTCCAGTGCGTCACGTGCGCACCACACCGCATGTCCCGTGCCCCAGGGCTTCACCCGGGCGGGCGGCGGCAAAAGTCCGCCAGCCATGGCCTCCAAAGATTGATGAACATAGTCGACCCGAATGGAGTTTTCATATCTGGCGCCGATCCGGGCGCGAAACTCCGGGTCGAAATCCCGCCGGATCACGAACACCACCCGGTCGAAACCCGCACGCATCGCGTCATACACCGCATAATCCAGGACCGTCTCTCCGGCCGGACCGACCGGGTCGAGTTGCTTGAGTCCGCCATAGCGGCTGCCCATGCCGGCGGCCAGGACTGTGAGGGTGAGGCTCATGCCCCAGCGCAAGGGGGAATTTCCCTTTATGCAACAGAATAGTTTTGTTGCAAACATTCTTACTTGCGTTGCATTGGCGCGGCTTTTTGCATCGGCCATGGCCCGCCCCCAGACTCCGCCCCCCCGGCCCCGCAACAGTCGCAAGACCCCGTCGGCCCCGTTGCTGGAACGGGTGCGGCACATCGTGGCCGCGGCGCCGGCCAACCGTCCGCTGCCCACGACCCGGGAGCTCGGCGCGGAGTTCGACGTCGCCAACACCACGGTCTTCCGCCTGCTCCGCACCATGGCCGAAGCGGGCGAAATCTGGCAGCATCCCACAAACGGGCGCTATTATCAGTCGGCGGCCCGCGCGCTGCTTGAGCGCCCCAAGCCGGTCGCCTGCCTCATCCGGCGGTTGGAGCTGGGGAGCGAACTTTACCGGGAACTGCTGGAAGGGGTCAGCGCCGGCTGCGGGGAACAGCGCCGCACCATGCTGCTCTGGCACGATGAACTGCTGGTCAACCACCCGGATCCGCACGAGCCGCCGCGCTTCGCCCCGGAAGCCCAGCAACGGGCGATCCTCCAGGAGTTCACCGACCGTCACGGCGCCGCCGCGGAGGGTTTTGTGCTGGATCACATCTGGAGCGATGAGGCGCTCCTGGCCCATGCCGACCGGCTCCAGCCGGCGGTGGTCCTGTTCCGCTCCTGTCCGCTCAAGGGCTTCAGCAATGTCGCGGCCAATTTCCATGCCGGCGCGCTCAAGGCGCTCGCCCACCTGTTGGGCCGGGGCTTTGAGCAGATCATCCCGGTCGAGCCTTTTGCCGGGGATCTGGCCGTGACCCAGTTCGGAGGCGCTTTGGCCGCGGCCGCGGCCGAACTGGGCTGTCGCGACCGCCTCGCCGCCGTCGCCAGCGTCGGCACCGACACCCAGCGCACGGCCCTCGTGAACCGCCTGCAGCGCGGCACGCGCCGGACGGCCCTGCTTTGTCCGGAGGACAACATTGCCGCGTTGCTCCTCGGTGAGTTGCGCGCGGCGAAGATCCCCTGTCCCGGGCGCATCGGCGTGCTTTCCGTCATGGGCACCGACTTCGCCACCAAGGCCGGCCTGAGCTGCGTCCGCTATGATTTTCGCGCGCTCGGCCGCCTCGCCGTCGCCGCGCTGGGCGGCAAGCAGCCGGTGCGGCATCTGCTCGAGCCGCAATTTGTCAGCGGCAACACCACCTGACCCCGGTTCTCTTGCCCCACCCTCCTCCAGCCTCCGCCCGCAAGGGTTTGCCCGGATCCAGCCGGTCGCCCGCGCTGCCGCTCCGGCAGGTGCACCTGGATTTCCACACCTCCCCGCATATTCCGGACGTGGGCCGGGAATTCGATGCCGCCCGGTTCGCCGCCACCTTCCGGCGTGCGCACGTGAACAGCGTCACGATTTTTGCCAAATGCCACCACGGCATGTGTTATTACCCGACCGGGACCGGCACGCCGCATCCCGCCCTGGCCGGCCGCGACCTTTTGGGCGAGATGATCGAGGCGCTGCACCGCGAAGGCATCCGGGCCCCGGTCTACACCACCGTGGCGTGGGAGGAGGACGTGGCACAGCGTTTCCCGCAATGGCGCCAGCAGCGCGCCGACGGCACTTTCGCCCGCGTGGAAAATTCCGATCCGACCAAGCCGCCCCACCCCGGCGGCTGGCGCTTCAATGACTGGGTCAACCGTGACTACCAGGATTACATCGAGGCCCACATCCGGGAAATCTGCGCACGCTACGACGTCGACGGATTGTTCTTCGACATCCTTTTCCATGCGGAAGGAGCGCATCACTCCGCCGCGGCCCTCAAGCTTCGGCAGCGGCATCAACTCACCGCCAACGATGCCGCCACCTTCCGGCGGTTTGAGGCCGCCGCCCAACGCCAGTTTTGTGCGCGCTTCACGCGCCTGGTCAGGGGACTGAAGCCCAAGGCGACGGTCTTCTACAACTCGGGCCTGGACGCCATGATGGATTCGTCGGTCGGCGGCCGGGTTCGCCACCGGCAGGTGACGCACATGGAAATCGAATCCCTGCCGTCCGGATTCTGGGGTTATTATCACTTCCCGCGGCTCGCGCGCAGCGTCGGCCGCTGGGGCCGCCCGTGGCTCGGGATGACCGGCCGTTTCCAGAGAATGTGGGGCGACTTCGGCGGGATCAAACCGCAGGCCGCCCTCGAGTTCGAATGTTTCCGCTCGCAGGCCATGGGCGGCGGCAACTCGGTTGGCGATCAGTTGCCTCCTCGCGGAAAACCTGATGCTGCCGCCTACCATCTCATCGGCGAAGTCTACGCCCAGTGCCTGGCGGCCGAGCCGTTTTATGCGGGCAGCCGGTCGCTGTTTCAGGTCGGTATCCTCACGGCCAATCACCCGGATCGTGACCCGGCCCGCTCCAACCGCAGCGACGAGGGCGCCATCCAGATGTGCGAGGAAAGCCACTACGAAGCCGCGCTGCTGGATGAGTTGGACGACCTCGCCCCTTATATTCTCCCGGACGAGACCGTCATCACGCCACGCCTGCTGCCCAAACTGAGAAAATACCACCGGGCCGGCGGCAAGCTGATCCTGTCGCACCACGCGGGACGCGATGCCTCAGGCCGGTGGGTGCTCGATTTTCTGCCGCTCAAGTTTGCGGGAGACGGGGAGCTGTTCCCCACCTACTGGCGGACACGGGAGAAATTCTGGCCGGAATTCAGCGCCAGCGACCGCGTCGTCTATGCCCAGGGGGCCAACGTCATCCCGGGGCGCGGCCTGGAGATCCTGGTCGACCGCGTGCTGCCGTATTTCAACCGCACCGACCTCCGGTTCTCCTCGCACTTCCAGACCCCTCCGGTCGCTCGCGCCGGCCGTTATCCCGCGGTGGTTGCCGGCCGGAACTTCGCCTACCTGGCCGATCCGATTTTCCGGGAATACCGCGAAGCCGGCAACACCGCCGTGCGCGACGTCTGGCGTCGGCTCGTGGATCGGCTCATCGGCCCCGCTCCCTTCGGTCATGGCCTGCCCACCACCATGCTCTGTTTCCCGCGCCGCCGCGGCCACGACCTCCTGCTGACGCTCCTCCACTATGTTCCGCTCCGGAAGGCGCTGGAAATCGACGTGCTCGAGGAACGCATGGGATTTGCCGGCGAGCTCCTGCGTCTGCCACCGGCCGCGCAACAGGTCCGGGTTTTCGGCCAGCCCGCCGCCCTGTCACGCGCGGCCGACGGCGGATTTGTCCTGCCCCAGGCCAAGGGCCGGCTCCTGCTCGAGGTGCCGGGGTTTTTCTCCGTCGCCTCCGCCTGACGTCCCATGCCCGTCGCCGTCCATTCCGAGTTTTCCCTGGGCGACATGGTGGTGCGCTTCCTCACCGAGACGGACGGGACATCACCGCTCGCCCTGTCCATTCTGCCTCGCAGCCGTCTGCGCGACGTCGTCATCCCGCGCGAGTTTCTCGATGCGCCGGCGGTCGCACACCTGCCGAAACGCTGGCAACCGATCAAGGCCGGCGAACTCTTCCCGCTCATCCATGTGCAAACCCGCCAGGAGCCCGCTCCGTCCGCCTTCGCCCAAGGCCGCACGCTGCTCGGCGGACCTGTGACCCTGTCGTTCCGGCTGGCCGGCCAGACGCATGAGTTCCGGGACGGCGTTACCACGATCCGCACCAGGCTCGCCACGCCCGGCGGCCTGGTCGCCATCCATGAATTGCAACACCGGAAAGGGGAAAACGCCCTGCAGGTGCAGGTCATTCTCCACAACGAAGGCCCGGCGCCGGTGACGATCGATCTGCTCACCTCGTTCGCACTCGACGGCATCACTCCGTTCGCTTCCGACGACGCCCCCGACCGGCTCTGGATCCACCGTTTCCGCAGCGCCTGGAGCGCGGAGGGAAGGCCGGAGGAGCGCCGCCTGGAGGATCTCCATCTCGAACGCTCCTGGACCGGATACGGCGTGCGGGCCGAGCGCTTCGGTCAGGTCGGTTCGATGCCGACCAACGGCTGGTTTCCCCAGGTCGTCGTCGAGGACCGGCCCGCCGGCGTCTGTTGGGCCGCCCGGCTCGCTCATCCCGGCTCGTGGCAACTTGAACTCCATCGCCGCGGCGACCGGCTCGGTCTCGTCGGCGGTTTGGCCGATCGCGAGTTCGGCCATTGGTCGAAACACCTGGCTCCCGGGGAAGCGCTGGCCTCGCCGGAAGCCGTGCTCACCGTCGTCGCGGGCACCCCGGACGATGCGTGCGACCGCCTGAGCGAACCGCTGCGCCGGACGCGCGCCGGCCAGCCGGCCATCGAACACGGTCTGCCGGTCGTCTTCAATGAATGGTGCACCTCCTGGGGCCACCCCACCCACGACTCCCTGCTCACCGTGGCCGACCGGCTGCGTGATACGGGAATCACCTACCTGGTGATCGACGACGGTTGGGCGGAGCGGCCCGGTGATGGCATCCAGCAAAATGGCGACTGGATCGTGAATCGCACCGCCTTCCCCGGCGGGTTGAAGGCGACGGCCGACGCCATCCGCCAACGCGGTCTCGTGCCCGGCCTCTGGTTCGAGTTCGAGGTCGTCAACTCCGGCGCCAAGGCCTGGACCGAGACCGCGCACCAGCTCCATCGCGACGGCGTTCCGTTGCAGGTCGGCACGCGGCGTTTCTGGGATTTTCGCGATCCCTGGGTTCATGACTATCTCGCGAACCGCGTTATCGGACTGCTGCGGGAAGCCGGCATCGGTTATCTCAAGGTCGACTACAACGACACGCTCGGCCTCGGTTGCGATGGCGCCGAATCCCTGGGCGAAGCCTTGCGCCAGCATCTGGAAGGCGTGCAGCGATTTTTCCGCCGGCTGCGGGCGGAACTGCCCGAACTGGTGATCGAGAACTGCTCCTCGGGCGGGCACCGCACGGAACCTTCGATGATGGCGCTCACGGCCATGACCTCCTTTTCCGACGCCCATGAGACTCCCGACATCCCGGTCATAGCCGCGAACCTGCAGCGGGTGATGCTCGCCGAGCAAAACCAGATCTGGGCCGTGCTGCGCAAGGAGGATTCCCTGCAGCGGCTGGGCTATTCCCTCGCCGCCACATTCCTCGGCCGCATGTGCCTGTCCGGTGACATCGGGGAACTTTCCCCGACGGCGTGGTCCTTCGTGCGCGAAGCCATCCGACACTATCACGAGGCGGCTCCGCTGATCGCGCACGGCCATCTTCGCCGGCACGGAACGTTCGGTCCCTCGTATCAGCATCTGACCGGCTGGCAGGCGGTCGTATGCGCCGCCCCGGCCGGCCACCGCGCGATGGTCGTCTGGCACGCCTTTGCCAGACCGCCGGCCTCGGCGGTCGTCCCGCTCCCCGTCGAATTCACCTGGCGGCTTGATCGGGATTTCAGCGACGAACCGTCCGGAGCCCGCGTGCAAGACTCCAGCCTCATCCTGCCCCTGCCCCGGGAGTGGAGCGGCGGAATCATCCTGTTGGAAAACCATCCGCTCCAGCCGTCCTTGACCGATCCGGCAGGCGTCCACTCCGCATGAAATCCTCCCGATTCTTTCCCTTTCCTCGTCTGGCCCGCCGCCATGCGGAAGCGGTGACCGCCTGGCTCTTCATCGCGCCGGCGCTGATCGGGTTTGTCCTGTTTTATTTCGTCCCGACGCTGCGCGCCCTCGCCATCAGCTTCACGAACTGGAACCTGCTCAGCCCGGCGGATTTCGCGGGTCTCGACAACTACCGCCAGTTGCTGGAAGACGGCCGGTTCTGGAACGCGATGCGCGTGACCGTCCTCTACGTGCTCTACAACATCCCGCTGCAGACGGCCCTCGCCCTGCTGCTCGCGGTCCTGCTCGACCGGTTCGGCCGTTCGGTGGCGATGCGGGCCACGGTGCTGCTGCCCTTTCTCGTCTCCAACATGATCGTGGCGATGCTCTGGTTCTGGCTGCTGGATCCGCTGCTCGGCTTCGGCAACGCGCTGTTGGAGAACCTGGGCTTCAGCCGTCAGGCGTTCTTCAGCGACGCGCAGCTGGCGCTGCCGACGATCGCCGCGCTCAACATCTGGCGGCACGTCGGCTTCAGCGCCCTGCTCTTCTACACCGGCTTGCAAGCGATCCCGCGGCATCTCTATGAGGCGGCAGCCCTGGAGGGCGCCGGACCCGGCCAGGTGTTCTGGCGGATCACCCTGCCGCTGCTCCGGCCCATTCTGGTCTTCGTGCTGGCGACCAGCGTCATCGGGTCGTTCCAGGTCTTCGACACCATCGTCGTCACCACGCAGGGCGGGCCGGCCGACTCCACGCAGACGATCATGTGGTATATCTATCAGTCCGCCTTCGGCAGCTTCCGCATGGGTTACGCCTCCGCCATGTCCTGCGTGCTGTTCGCCGGACTGGTGGCGGTGACCTTCGCCCAGATGCGCCTGCTGCGCAGCGACGAATCCGACCTCGCCTGATGTCACAACCAAGGCACAACACCCCTTCCTTCCGCGTCGGCCCCTGGCTCGGCCGGGCTGCCCTCGCTGCCTGCGTGGTCGTGACCATTGTTCCACTCTGGGTGGCCTTGGCCACGGCTTTCACACCCAACGAAGAGCTCTTCGCCTCGGCCTCCCGTTTTTTCCCGGAGAATCCGACCTGGTTCAATTTCCAACGGGTCCTCGGGCTGGTCGCGGAGAGTGATCCGCGCCTCGCGGGCAAGATGCTGCCGCGGATCGATTTTCTGCGCAGCCTGATCAACAGCACGATCTTCACGGTCGTCGCCGTCGTGCCCCAGGTCTTCTTCAGCGCCCTCGCCGCGTATGCGTTCGCGCGGCTGCGTTTCGCCGGCTCGCGCCTCGTTTTTTTCCTCTTCATCGCCGCCTCCATGGTGCCGGCCGCCGTCCTGTTCATCCCAAATTTCATCCTCGTGCGTGATCTCGGCCTGTTGAACACCTTCCCGGGCATGGCGGCGCCCGTCGCCCTGATGACGCCCTTCGCAGTCTTTTACCTCCGGCAGGTCTTCCTCTCCACCCCGGTGGAACTGGAGGAGGCCGCGCGGATCGACGGCGCCCCGCCCCTCACCATTTTCTTCCGCATCGTCCTCCCCCTGCACCGCGGTCCGCTCGCCACGCTCACCATCCTCGCCGTCATCGCCTCGTGGAACGAGTTCTTCTGGCCCTACCTCACCGGCCGCACCGAGGGCGTCCGCGTGATGGCCGTGGCGATCAACGCCTATCGTTCCCAGCAACCGATGGGCGGGCCCGACTGGACCGGCCTCATGGCCTGCGTGGTCCTGGCCGTCGTGCCGATGGTGGTCCTTCTGCTCGTGCTCGGACGCAAGATCGTCGAATCCGTGCAATTCACCGGCGGCAAATAACCAACCATGCGCTTTCTGCACAGAATCCTCTGCCTGGCCGCGATCGGCGGCGGCCTGCTGCCGACGCCGGCCCGCCCCGCGGTGGAGATCGAATACTGGCTCTGGGACAGCGGCCAGCTCCCGGCCTACCGGGCGGCAGCGAATGTTTTCGAGCAGGCTAATCCGGACATCAAGGTGCGGATCACGCAGGTGTGGTGGACCGACTATTGGATTTCGCTGACCACCTCGTTTCTCTCCGAATCCGGCCCGGACGTCTTCACCAACCATCCCGGCAAGTTCCCGGAATTCGCGGTCAACGGCACCCTGCTGGACCTCGCTCCGCTCGTCGCGCGCGACCGGGTCGACACCTCGGTCTATGTCGACGGGCTCTACTCCGCCTGGGGTCAGGGTCCCCGGCAGTTCGGCCTGCCGAAGGACTGGGATGCCATCGCCTTGGTTTACAACCGGACCATGCTGGAACGCGCCGGCGTGCAGCCGGCCGAGCTGGAGACCCTCGATTGGAATCCGCGCGACGGCGGCAGCTTCGCGCGCATGCTCGCCCGGCTCACGCTGGATGCCGCCGGGGAAAACGCCCTTTCCCCGCGCTTTGATCCGCGGCAGATCCGGCAATACGGCCTGCTGGTCGACGGCCGGACCGACGGGTTCGGCCAGCTCGAATGGAGCCACTTCGCCGCCTCGAACGGCTTCGTCTGCCAGGACGCCCCGTGGTCCGGCCGCTTCCATTATGATGACCCGCGCCTCGCCGAGACGTTGACCTGGCTGCGCGACGCCCAGCAGCGCGGCATCATCATCCCCGCCGCACAGGTCCGTCAGATCGATGCGTCGGGCCTGTTCGCCGCCGAGAAAGGCGCTCTCGTCCTCACCGGTTCCTGGCTGATCAACTGGTTCACCCGCGGCGTGAAGTTTCCGTTCGGCTTTGCCCCGCTGCCCAGCGGCCCCGTGGGACGCAAGACGATGGTCAACGGTCTCGCCGACTCCATCTGGGTCGGCACGCGGCATCCGGAGCAGGCGTGGCGCTGGGTCCGGTTCCTCGGCTCGCCCGAGGCCCAGCTGATCATCGCCGAACACGGCGTGGTGTTCCCGGCCGTCCGCACCGCCTCGACGCGGGCCGCGGCGGTGATGAGCCGGAAGGCGCCCGGCGTCACGGCATTCCTCGACGCGGCGACCACGCCCAACGGCACCTTCCCCTACCCGATCGCGAAGCGGGGCAGCGACCTGCAGCAGCTCGGCCTCGCCGCGATGGACCGCATCTTCCTCGACCGCGCCGACATCCCCGCGACGCTGCGGAAGCTGGATCAGGATGTGCGCCGGCTTTTCGAGGCGAAGCGCTGAACGCAACGGGGACCGATTGGGCAGAAACAGTATGCCTTGGGTCACCGCATGCATTCCGGCCGGCAGGATTCCGTGATACCGTCCCGCCGCTTACCCGGCCGGGCACATTATCCTTCCGACAGCCGCCCGGCCAATAACCCAAAAAAGGCCAGTCATGAAACGAACACTCGTTGGTGCGGTGGCAACCGCTTGCATGCTCAGCTGCGCGCAGATGGCCGCAGCTCCCGGAGGCGCGGACTTCACCGTCGCCATCCTGCCCGATACGCAATATTATACGTCGGCCCAATACGGCGGGACCAACCTCATGTTTACCTCCCAAGCCGATTGGATCGTAGCCAATCGCAGCCTTGAAAACATCGCCTACGTCATCCACCTCGGGGACTGCACCGATCATGGCGACGCGGTTCAGGCCGAGTGGCTGAACGTCACGAGCGCGATGTATCGCCTGGAGCCGCCGAACGTCTCGACCCACATTCCCTACGGTCTGGCCGTCGGCAATCACGACCAGTCGCCCAACCAAGGCAACCCGCTGACCAGCACCACCACCTACTACAATCAGTTTTTCGGCTACTCCCATTTCAACGGGCGCAGCTATTACGGCGGACGCTACGGCACCACGAACAACGACAGCCATCTCGGCCTGTTCACCGCCGGCGGCATGGACTTCATGGTCGCCTTCGTCGAATACGACAGTGTGAACGCCGACTGGAGCGGCATGCACACCTGGGTCAATGGCCGCCTCGCCGCCTATCCGAACCGCAAGGCCATCGTCGTGACCCACAACATGGTCCAGAACGATACGAACTTCAGCCCGCAGGGCGCCAATCTCTACAACACCATCAAGGCCAAATCCAACCTCTTCATGATGCTCGGCGGCCACCACGCCGGCAACGGGGAGGCGCAACGCGTCGATACCTACGATGGCAAACGCGTCCGCTCGTATTTGTCCGACTATCAGGGCCGCACCAACGGCGGCAACGGCCTGATGCGCACCATCAAGTTCTCCCCGGTCAACGACACCTATACGGTGAAGACTTTCCGCCCGTATCCCGACGTGAACAACCCCGTGTATGAAGCCGACACGGACAGCCAGTTCACCCGCGCCTGGCGGTGGCACCTCAATCGCATCTGCTACTTCGAACTCGGGGGCAAGACCGACCGCTCGCATTTCAACGGTGGCATCTGGAAAGTCGAGGGCCAGTCCAACGTCACCAGCGGTCAATCCGGCGACATTCCCGTCCCCGGCGACTACGACGGCGATGGTGACTCGGACTATGTCGTGTGGCGCCCCTCCAACGGCCAATGGCTGCTGAATGGCGTGGTGCTGGCGACGTATGGACAAAGTGGCGACATCCCGGTCCCCGGGGACTACAACGGCGACGGGAAAAACGACTTCGTCGTCTGGCGGCCCTCCGCCGGCATCTGGTATGCCAAGGACATTGCAACCATAACCTATGGCGATCAGCCGACCGACATTCCCGTTCCGGGCGACTACGACGGTGATGGCCGGCATGATTATGCGGTTTGGCGGCCCTCGACCGGCCAGTGGTTCATCTACCAGCAAACCCCAACCATCACCTACGGTCAGAACGGAGACATCCCGGTGCCGGCCGATTACAACGGCGATGGCAAAACCGATCGCGCCGTCTGGCGGCCCTCGACCCAATATTGGTATCGTTACAACCTCGGCGCGGGCATCAAATACGGCTTTGCCGGTGAAATTCCGGCACCCGGCGATTACGATGGCAACGGCACGGTCGAGCTTGCGACCTATCGTCCTTCAAACTTCTCGTGGTATGTCCACCCCAGCACCACCGGCGTGGCGTTCGGCGGCGTCGGCGACAAGCCGCTCCCCCTGCCTTACTGCATCAGTCGGGTGTTCTTCCCGTAAGCGGCAGCTTCATCCGGCCGCGGCAAGCCCGGAGGCTGCCGCGGCCGGTTTCCGTTTCGCTGGCGGAACCGACCGCAGACGGTTTGCTCAATGCGGATACTTCGTGGGATCGAAGGCCGCATGTTCCGCCCATTTGTCGTAGCCGTTTTCCCGCATGATCTCGCCAAAAAGCTTCGCCTTCGCCTTCACGGCGTCGGCGTCCGCGCCTTCGACCAACTTCAACTCCTGGTCCAGCATGCTCGCCTTCGGCTGCAGGTTGATCATCACGCCCCCACACAACACCTCGAGATACGCCCGCCGCACGTGGCGCAAGTAAACCGGCTGATCCTTCGTCGCCTCGATGGCGTGGCGAAAGAGCGCGTCGCAATGGTCCACCGCCTCTTTCGTCACCCACTCCCGCCAACGCTCCGCGTCGCCCCATCCGCCGTCGAGCTTCATGCCGTGGCACCCGATGTAATCGGAATACCACTGCACATACTCGACCACGTAGCGCCCGCCCGGTCCGTAAAATCCTTCGCAGAACTCCCGCAGCACCTGCTTGATATCGCGCGACGGATCCCAAGCCATCCTCGCGGACACATACGCCTTCAGGTCGGCCAGGCCCGCGCCCGCGCCCAACGCCGTGCCTTGCAGGTAAAACGCCGTGACGCCGCTCTCGAGCGCGAGCACCGGCTGGGAACCGATTTCCTCGATGTTCGGATACGGCCACCAGTAGCCGTAATTGGAACCGCCATACGTGTAGACCGAGAGATTCCTCGCGACCTGCGACCAGGTTTTCACGAGCTCCCGGTGCGGGTCGTCCGCTGCGCGCCGAAAATTCCCGCAGAGCTCGACCAGCACGTTGTCCGCCGCCTGCAGGTTGTCCGGGGCTTTCTGCGTGTAGCTGTAGGCGAGGGTCTTGATCCGCACATGGGGAAACTCCGCGCGGACGTGGTCCGCCACGTGATTCACAAAGACGATGATGTTCGCCGACCAGCGCTCCTTGTCGCCATGCGCGACGCGTTCCGCCGTGCAGCGCTCGCAGAAGCAGCCGGAGCGCCCGCCATCGTTTTGGCTCACCCAATAATTGTCCACCTTTCCGCCCCGCGCGCGCAGGTCGGCGAGCACCTTCCCCGCGACCTGCGCGCGCAGGGTCGGGTCGGTGAGGCACATCTCGTATTTGCGGTCGCGCTGGCCGTTTTCCTTCACGGCAAACCATTCGCGGCGCGTCTCGTAGAACTCGTCGGGCGGGACGATCTCCTTGAGCGAATGGACCTCGTGCACCGTGATCGCGGAACCGCCCATCTCCGGGGGCAAGGAATGATTCTGCCCGTTGCTTCCGTTGATCCGCATCCGCGCCAGCCATTCGTTGGTCGGCCGGTTGTTCCACCATTGGTCGCGATACCAAAGCCGCGGCACAAACGTCCGCGGCGTCGCCGGCATCAACAAGTCCGGCCGCCGCGGGATGACGGCGTAATCGGGCGCATACCACCGCACGCCCATCAACTCCAGACATTCGTGGACCCCATACAGCACCCCGCGGCGCGCCCCGCCCACCAGGAACAGATCCCCTTCTTTCGCGAAGACCATGTAGCCGTCATCACCCAAGGTCCGCAGCTTCTCGTCCGGAACGGAATTCCGGCCGCGCATCGTGCGACCGACGTTCACCGCCGGTCCCGGCGACCGCGCGCGCTCGCTTTCCCGCACCAAGGGCAGCTCGACGCCGGTGATCAGCCTGACATGGACGCAAAACTCCTGCGCCGCATATTGCTCCACCGCGGTGGCCTCATCGGGCAGCACAACCACACATCGCGCCCGGCCGGCATGCACGAGATAACCTGACATCTCGGCATCGTCCGCCACAGCGGCCGGTAACGGCAAGGTCAGCCACAGCAATATCCTGGAAATCCATCGCATGTTTTTCACCAGCTGATCCTAACGCCTTGCCCATCGCGCCACCATACAGGATCTGATGTTTTTTCCCGTGGAATTGATCAAACGGGCACTATTATTTTGCGAATCGCCGCGCGCAGTGACTGGATCTCGATCCCAGACGAACGCCGTTTCTGCACTGAATTCAAAGCGCAACCAGCGCACTATTCCCATGCAACATCATGAACGGTCAGCGGGTTGGATCCATCCGACCATGATATCGCTGGTCTTGCTTTTATCCCCGATGGCGGCGTTCGCCGCCGATTTCGATCTGGTGCCAAAGGCCTTCAAGACCAATCCGCTGCTCGACATGACCGTCATCACCGAGATGACCGACGAGGGGCGCCAGCGTCCGCCCGCCAGCCGCGAACGCCCCGTGTATTTCGCCAGCATCTTCACCCGCATGCAGGAGGAGGGTCGCGGCGATGCCGGGTTGGTGGCGCCACCCCTGACCTTGTTGGAAGAGACGATGCAGCGCGCGCTGGCGGCCAACGGCTTCCTGCCGGCCGACGAGGCCCACCCCCCGACGCTGCTGATCGTCTGCGACTGGGGCGTCTACAACAAGCCGTCCACCGAACTCGACGAGGACGGCAAACCTTCCGGCGAACTGGGCGACGGCGACACCTCCGGCGGCAACCTGCTGAATCGCGCCGCCCTGATCGGCGGGACGGAATTCGCCCAAAAGCTCGCGGAGGCCATCAAGGAAAACCAGCTCCTCAAACTCTCGCAAAGCGACTGGCATCCCCTGCTGAATCCCCTGCGGCGCTTTCGGGACTCGAGCCCGACAAACCGGATCCTCTACGACCGGCTGCAGTGCGAGCTCTATTTCGTGGTGGCGACAGCCTTCGACTTCGAATCGGTGGCCCGGAAGCAGCCGGTGCGGCTCTGGCGCTCGAAGCTGACCGTCGATTCGGCCAGCGTGAACATGAGCGATACCTTGCCGTCCCTCATCATCGCCGGCGCATCCTACCTCGGACGCGACACGCCCCAGGCCGTCGCGCTTCGCAAGCGCCCGATGCAGGGCCGGGTCGACCTCGGCCCGCTGAACATCCTGGAAGATTCCGTCGAGCTCAGCCCGCCCCCTCCGGCGAAGTGACCGCTTTCCCTCCCGACCGACGGATTTCCTAAAGAGACGGTGGCGCGGGAGGGGCTTTTACTTCGAGCCCCATCAAACGCCCGCTTTCATCGTAGCTCAGACTGCGCTCCGGTTCCCCTTGCCGCTGCAGGCTGACGAGCTGGCCACCTTCGTCGTAGGCATACCTTTCGACCACCTCTCCGTCGATCTCGATCCGTTGAAGCGCCGCTCCCTCTTTGCCCCGATGGAAAACCACCAGGGATTGAGTCCCTCCCCCTTTTTGTTCCAGACGGTTGCGGCGTGGATTGAAGACCGTTGTCGTTACCACTCCGCCGGAATGCTCCTCGCGCTTCAAAAGAAAACCCTTGCTGCTGAGTCCGTAGGAGTAGCTGTTCGCTTCGTCGGAGGCCAGATGCACCGGCGCAGCCCATCGTGAATCTCCGCGATCATGCCCTGGATTCTCCCGCCAGGCAAAGCTTCGGGCCGGCTTCCCTGACTCGCTGATCCCGCTGACGAGGCCGTCGCGATAATCCACCCGCAGCTCACTGTCATCGGAGCGACGCCAACCGATCAGCCGGCTATCCACCCAGGTCAGCCTATTCGGTTTTTCCGAGCCAATCTGCCAGCCGGTCAATCGACCGGATTCGTCGTAGCCGGCCTTGAATAGCAGCGTATCGCCAGGCGCAGCGTCCGTCCGCTCAATGCTTGTGATCCATGCGCCTTGGGTGGTGATTCGCAATACACCCAAAGCCGGATGCTCGCATCCGACGAGCAATCCGCGCCGATAGCGCCAGGCCTTTCCGTCCCGGGAACGGATCTCGCATTCGGCCGGCCCGGATTCACGGATCAACCATCGGGCCGAGCCTGCATCGGTCAACCGGCGGGTGACCTTGGCCCGTTCGAAATTCACCGGAGCACCTGCCGGCGGCTGCCAACGCAGCCAAGTGCGGGCCACCGGCGCCAGGCTGCTCTGCAGCCCCTGCAACCGCCATTCGCTGCGCCCGCGCCCTTCGGCATCCGTTCCCACAGCGTGCTGCAATTCCAGCCGGATGCCCAATTGCTCAAGCGCGCGGCTCGTGCCCATGGGAAAACTCAAACGCAATGTCCCGTCCAGGTTCACCGCGCCAAAGACCGCCTCGATTTGCGCCCAACGCGAAGCCGGCCCGGCGGAGACCTTCTTTTCTTCCGCCGGACATTTCCCCGAAATCGCACATGCAACCAGCACCGCTCCGAGCACGGACCGGCAACCGGCAATCCTTGCCGAATCGCCGCCAACCCGGTCCAACCGTCGGTTTGAGCAAATCACCGCTGAGTTACCTCCGACCAGATTGCCCGGATATCCAGGCCGGATGCGGTCGAGACGACCACACGCGCGCCGGCCTTTTCGGCCCAACGACGCCAAGCCGGGCCATTGCCGCCTTCGTCGATCTCCGGCAGCCACACCGTGACCGCCATACTCTTTCTCCCGAGGACATCCGCTGGCGGGACCCCCGATGGATGAACCAGCCAAAGTTCGCGAACGGCGGGAACGAAGCCGTTGCCCAGGCGCTCAACCTGCCGCCCAAACAACATGGCGCCATCTGCCGGAAATCCGGCTTCGGTTGCGGCCACCGGCCCCGCCGGGTGGGAAATCAACCGGGTGCCGGGCGCACGGCTCGCCAGCCATCGACGAAGTTCCTTGCCAGGCGCGCGCCCAAGCACCGTCTGGTCGGGCCATGCATGCCAGATCGCACGGGACGACCCTTCGCTCGCAAGCAGGACCGAGCCATTCGTTTCCGGAGTGAAGGCGAAGACCTGCCCATGTGACTGCCACCGGCCGGCGCCATAGAGGCTGCCCGCGGCGAGAATCGCCAGGCCCAGGCTAACGACAATCAACGGAACGGAACGCATGCGGCTCGCTCCCCAGCCATACCCTGCGAGCACGCAAACCGCCACCATCGGCACCATCCAGAGCTTCGGTTCAATCCAGAGAGTCGTGAAGACATTGGCGGTCATCCACGCGACCAATGAAGCCCCCGCCGCCATTTGCCGGAGCCTGCTTGCAGGCGAGGCCGACTCGTTTCGCGCCCCTTGCCACGCCCCCAACAACAGCCACACGCCAACCCAGAGCACCGCCACCAATGCCGGCAGGCCATGCTCTGCCGCCACGTGCAGGTAACTGTTGACCATGGTCGTGTAGCCCTCGTCACGATCCGGTTCCTGGAACCAGTTCATGTAGGCCCGACCCGACTCGCCCGTCCTCCAACCGGCCAATGGTGCGGCGGCGATCATCTTCAATCCACCCTGCCAGAGTGCCAGCCGGTTCACGACCGATCCGTCCTCCGTCAAGGGCACTTCGCTTGCAGATGCGCGTTTGTCCGCCGTCCTGTCGTCTTGTGGTCCCCCGGTTTTCCCCACCGCCCGGCTCCACCCAAATCCGACTGCGAGCATCATCACCGCCAGCACCCCGACCCGCGCCGCCCACACCAGTCGTTCGGCGGGCTCCCGCCATCCGCGTGAAGCGACGAGACCAAAACCCCAGGCCAGTCCCCAAGCCACCACCGCACCGCGCGAATAGGTTTTGGCCAACAGAAACAGCCCGCCCGCTTCCGCCGCGAAATACGCCCACCGCCAGCGCGAGCCGGAAAAGGCAAAGGCCAGCGCCAGGAACGTCACCAGAAACGCTCCGGCATAATTCGGCGTCGGCCAGCCGAGATTCCAGCGCAGGTGCCCGTCGGAGAAGAATTCACCCTCGATGATCATGCAAAGCTACGAAGCAGCGTCCTCGTCCCTCTCTTGCGCCTCTTTGGATGACAAAAGCCCCAGGCTCACGGCTGTTGAAATGAGAGCTCAGACCAAAGAAACCAAGGCGGCGATTCTCATGCCTGCCCCTCACGGGGGTGTTGTTTGTCCATGATTTGCCCTTGGGCAGTCTTGCTTGAATTATTTTCTTCAAACAGCTTCCGGCAGAAGCCAAGCGACGATCCTTTGTTTTCGAATTCTGGCACTGTTTGCTCAAGTCCACTCCGGCCTCACGCCTTGCATCCATTCGCTGTGTTTTCCGTCAACAAACCGGATTATCATTATCAGGAGGCTCAAGCGGCCATATTTTTCGAAGTATTATTAAGATCCATTGGGCAATTCTATCCATTATTATCGCGAGCCCAGCAACGCTCAGCATGAGCACATGCCAGGGCACATGCATAAAAACCGATTCATGGCTATTCACGTATACCACTATCGTGACGCCTGCCGTCACGCCACGAAACACATTACCGACGGAGTCTGGTTTTTTCATATCCGCTGCTCTAGTCGCGCGATATTTCAATCAGTGAATGAGTGAAGATCAGCGGGGCAAGCCCCGAGGCCGTTGGCCGAAACACTCGCGGGCGGGGTCGCCCGCGCTCCAGTTGTTCGGCTGGAACCCACTCCGCCGTGCACGATCTGCGGTTTCTGATTTCAATCACCGGTCAATTCCCGTCCCGCATAGTCCGGCATCAGCCATCAACCCCAAGACACCTGACCCCATTCGGCTTTTCGCCCGCTCTCTCCAATTAACTTCCGCTTTTAATCGATACCTTGCTTCTGCGACTGCCTTTTCAAGAAATTGCGCAGATAATCTCTGCCACGCAGGTTCTCTCTGCACCACGTTATATAGCCTGCTCTTTTATCCTCAAATTTGTATATTTCCTTAACTCGCCTCACCCCACCGTTCGGAATGTAAACATACCCCCACAGCTTCATCTTCTCCCACGTTTTATCCCGAGGCTTATCGTGCCAAGCATACCCATAGAACGCATCACTTTTCACGAGAGACATTACCAGATCGCTTAGAGGAATTTCCATGCCCGCTATATCGACCGTATCAGTTGAGTTTTCGGCTAGATTAAGAAGCTCACTCAATGGCATTTCTATCAACGGACGGCAGATGTTCACTATTTCGTTCGGCAACGCCCTCCCCAGGTATTCGGCCTGGTGGGTGCCGTTCAATCGCATGAGCATATCCGAACCGCGCTCTAATTTGAGTTTTATTCTCCACGTCTTTTCTCCAATCCATATCTCCCCGGACCCCAGTTCTCGAAAATCGCGCATGCTTCCATCCGTCTTGTAGATCGTCCAGTATTCTCCCTCCTCGAACTTGGTATCATCTCCTCTTCCGATGAAGATTTCCGCCGCCCATTTTGAAGCTGGAAACACCCCCTCCACCGTCAATGGAGCCAAGTATTGAACATCCGACTTGAGAAGAATCGTCCGCCCACCTTCAACTTCCAATATCTTCAAGCTGTCGCCTGATAAAAATATCCGTTCACACCCAGCACTAATAAATGCCGAGAGGATCACTATAGTGATACTCAAAAAAACGATCCGCTTAAGCATCAAACCCGGAGCCATTTCGTCGAATCGCTACCGTCAACAAACATATCAGCGTAAGGAGCAAGGCGTATGCAAATATCACATAGGAGCCGTAGCGCAGATCGATGTTTGTCTCAGTAAGGATGCCATACAAAATATTTCCGATAACGAGTCCGAATCCGCACATCCAGATTTGGAGCAAATTGAGCGAGTATTTTTTCATTTCCGGCAACGCCTCATAATAGTTGAGCCTACTTGATCACAAGGCGTCTAGCAGGCTGCTGAAAAAGTCGCTCAAATTGGATTTGGTTTTGTAAGTGGTTCGTAATCGAAAAATCTGCACGCCATTTTCAACAAGTTGCGAAAGTGAGCTTCAAAACACCGACTTTTTCAGCAGC
>Ga0255338_1000353_pt1 | contig 163700 bp, 151 predicted proteins | sample MeOH1_35cm_T4_19_FD_203715 | JGI IMG/M metagenome (GOLD analysis project Ga0255338, IMG submission 203715) | Sandy soil microbial communities from University of British Columbia, Vancouver, Canada - MeOH1_35cm_T4_195 | ecosystem: Engineered > Artificial ecosystem > Sand microcosm >...
ATGCAGGCCCTGGCCGAAGAAGGCATGACCATGGTCGTCGTCACCCACGAGATGGGCTTTGCCCGCCAGGTGGCCGACCGCGTCATCTTCATTGATGAGGGGCTGGTGGTGGAGGAAGGAACACCCGCCGCCATCTTCGACCAGCCGCAGGAAGAGCGCACGCGCAGGTTTCTGAGCAAAGTCCTGTAAACCCCGTAACGCCTTAACGCCTTAACCCCGTCACCTCGTAATCCCGAAACACAGCGCTTCACCACGGAACCGATCCATGAAAAAATTAATGCTGCTGGTTTGCATCCTGATGACGGGCTGCGCCGCCGAACTGATCAGCTCTAACGAAAAGCTCATCGTGGTGCAGGCGAGGCGCCAGGACGTTGCGAACGCCCAGGACATTGCCGAGGCCGAATGCCAGAAACGCGGCCTGCATGCCAGGCTGACCAGCAAGCCCGCCAGCAACCAGTTTGGGTTTGATTGCGTGCGGTGATTTAAAAGCATCCGCATTTTCAGGCCATCAAACCGGGCAACAGCCAACCATCGCTTGTAACGGTGCATGGCTCCTCGCTGCTTACGGCTTACGGCTTACGGCTTACGGCTTACGGCTTGCGGCTTGCGGCTTGCGGCTTGCGGCTCGCGCATTCTTTCAGCGACGGCCATGCAGGGCCGTCGCGGGCTGGTTCCGGGTCGCCCCCTGATTTTGCTTAAATCTTTTCAAGCCTGGTTCCGGCTGTAAGAAACCGGCGCTCCCTCCGACCAATCGTCAACACGCAGCAAAACTGCCGTGGAAACCCTGGGCCTCCCAGGCTTTGTTGGCGAATGAGGAGCACATGATGGATACCGGCAAGCAGGTGATTCACCCCGGGTGGTTGCGGGCCATGCACTGGCTCAACGCCCTTGCGGTCATGGTGCTGATGATGAGCGGCTGGCGCATCTACAACGCCACCGCCTTCCTGGGCTTCGCGATTCCGAAAGACATCACGCTGGGCGGCTGGCTGGGCGGCGCCCTCCAGTGGCACTTTGCCGCCATGTGGGTGCTGGGCGTCAATGGCCTGCTGTATCTGGCGCTCAACCTCGCCACCGGACGCCTGCGGCGCAAGTTCTTTCCGCTCTCTCCCCGGGCCCTGCTGGCCGATCTGCAGGCCGCGCTCAAGGGCCGCCTCGCCCATGCCGACCCGCGGCATTACAACGCGGTGCAGCGCCTGGCCTACCTGTTTGTCATGGTCGACACCGTCCTGCTGGTGATCTCTGGCCTGGTGCTCTGGAAATCGGTGCAATTCCCGCTGCTGCGCGAGCTGATGGGTGGCTATGAAGGTGCCCGGCTGGTGCACTTCTTCGCCATGGCCGCACTGGCCGCGTTTGTGGCGGTTCACCTGGTGATGGTGGCGCTGGTGCCGCGCACGCTGCTGTACATGGTTCGCGGCCGCCAAGGAGCCTGACATGATCATCAAACCCCCTCCCCGCCTGGCCCTTGACGGCGATGCCGTGCTCAAGGAAGCCGTGAACCGCATCAGCCATGCCGCCCGCATCAGCGAGCCCGCCCGCCGCGACTTCCTGCGCCGCTCGCTCACGCTCGGTGGCCTGTCCATGCTCACGGGTTGCACGCTGGTCGATGAAGCCAGCATTGACACGGCATTGACGCGGATTTCGCGCATGAATGACCAGGTGCAGGGCTGGCTGTTTGACCCCAACCGCCTGGCACCCACCTACCCCGACTCGATGATCACGCGCCCCTTCCCCTTCAACGCCTACTACAGCGAGAGCGAAGTGCGCGAGATCGAGGAAGGCAGCTACCGCCTGGAGGTCACCGGCCTCGTCGCCGACAAGCGCAAATGGGCGCTGCCGGAACTGCGCGCCATGCCGCAGGTTGACCAGGTCACCCGCCACATCTGCGTCGAAGGCTGGAGCGCGATCGGCAAATGGGGCGGTGTGCCGTTTGCCAGCTTTCTGCGCCGGGTTGGCGCGGACCTGACGGCCAAATACGTGGGGTTCAAGTGCGCCGACGACTACTTCACCAGCATCGACATGCCGACCGCCCTGCACCCGCAGACCGTGCTGGCGCTGACCTACGACGGGCAGCCGCTACCGCCCAAATACGGCTTTCCGATGAAGCTGCGCATGCCCACCAAGCTGGGCTACAAGAATCCCAAACATATCCAGGCGATTTTTGTCACCAACACCTACCCTGGCGGCTACTGGGAAGACCAGGGCTACAACTGGTTCGGAGGTAGCTGAGCCTGCTCAGAGACCCTGCAACGCCGGCAGTAACTGAATCATCGACTTCAGCATTGCCGTTTTAGTTTTATTCACCCACTGATTCATCACCACCAAGGAAACAACCATGAAAACACTGACCGCCACCCTCCTGTCTGCCTGCATGCTTTTTGCCGGCGCCAGCGCCATGGCGCAGGACGCCATGAAAAAAGATGCAATGGGCAAAGATGCGATGGCCAAAGACACTATGGCTAAAGACACCATGTCGAAGGACGCGATGAAGAAAGATGGCATGAAGAAAGATGCCATGGGCAAGGATGCCATGGCCAAAGACGGCATGAAAAAAGACGCGATGGGCAAGGACGAGATGAAAAAGTAAGGCGATTGCGAAAGACGTTCCGGGAGGGCTGTGCCTTGGCGCCCCGCAGGCCGCCTCCGGAATTCATTTCAACAAACCCTATCGCTTGCGAAGCGGATCCAGCAGGGACGACAGGCCGTTGTGGTCGATCTCGTGCATCAGCGCCAGCAGGCGGCCAATCTCGCCTTTCGGAAAACCTTCACGGGCAAACCAGTTGAGGTAGTTGCCCGGCAAGTCGGCAATCAGCCGGCCCTTGTATTTTCCGTAGGGCATTTCGCGGGTCAGCAGGAGTTGCAGGTCTTCAGGGTTCACGCTAGCCACAATACGGTTAAGTCAAGCCCTTGCCCCACGTTTGTCGTTCGGGACCTGGTCCGGGATCCATGGAGTGCGGGTCAGGTCCGTCATGACAGGTCAAGGTCTTGGTCATTCCGATTCGGGGTGAACAATTTAACTGAACAGAACCGTATTGACGCTACCCACCGCTCCGCTTGACGACGTAACCCTGCTTCTTCAGCGCCTGCATGACCAGATCGCAGTGCTCGCCCTGCACCTCGATCACGCCGTCCTTCACGGTGCCGCCTGAGCCGCACGCGGTCTTGAGCTGCTTGCCCAGTTGGGCCAGCGCCATCGCATCCAGCGCCAGCCCCTTCACCACGGTCACGCTTTTCCCGCCACGGCCTTTGCTCTCCCTGGAAACAAGGACGGCACCGCCGGATTTTCCGTCCAGTGTTGCCATGGCCTTGAGCTGACGGCAAACACAGCCCGCCACGGGCTTGCGGCAATCGGGGCACATTCGTCCCGCGTCGGTGGAATAGACGAGTCCGCCGGATGGATTGCTTTTCATGGAGGGGTTGAGCTTGGCAGCAAGGGAAAAGAGCAGGCCGGGGCGAATCCGCCACGGCGCAAGGAAGATTTGAACCCTGCCGAGCGGTGCAGCGCCTTCGCTTCGGCAGCGAGGCTTGCGTCCCGGCGAGGCAGGTCGGTAATTTTTATCGGGGTTGCAGCAAAAACTCCATCTCGGTTCCCGCCAGGTTCAGCACATCATGGTGGCTCAAGGGAATCGCCTTGTACCCAATCGATTGGCCATTGAGCGTGGGCTGCGTCTCGCCGTCCATGTGGGCGACGTAGTAACCATCACGGCGATGAGAAATGGCCACAACCGCCACACCCGGCCGGCCAAACGTGGTTACCGCCTTGACCACCGGCACCTCCAGCCCCGCTGAAGAACCCGACAAGACCTTGAGGCTGGCCTGCAACGCGCCGCTGGTGCCCGGAAAGCCAAGCGCCTCCAGCGGCATCGTGCCCGTTTTTTCGGATACGTGAGGCTGCTCATGCCCGGAGGTCGAGAGATACTGAATCCTGAAATTGCCGATGGCGATGATGTCCTTGTCCTGCAGCAATTGCCTGGACTTGATCATCTGGCCATTGATATAGGTCCCGTTGGTACTGCCCAGGTCCTCGATGTAGACATCTGCGAGGCCCTTGAGTTCGAACACGCAGTGCTCGCCACTTACCACCAGGTTGTCAAACACGATGTCGTTATAAGGCCTGCGGCCAAGCGTCGTTCTGTTGTTCTGCAGATAAACATGCTGGATTTCGACGCCTTCGACGGATGCGATGAGTTGGGGCATGGAGACTCCTGCGAGATACGCCGCCAGCCACGCCCTGGCGCGGCGGCGACAATTGATGGTAGCCGTGCTGCCACAAAGGCACAAGGCCAAGACTATGACAAAGCCGTCCCCAGTATAAAAGCATGTGCCGGGACTTTGCGTCAACGCCCTGCCGGGTCAGGCCGCTCAGTCCGGCACAAAGCGGGCCTTGAACTTCCGCTCGTCTTCGGGTTGTTCGAACGTCGCCACCTGCCCCATCTTCATGTCGGCCAGACGGCAGGCCGAAAACAGGCCGTATTTGCCCTTGAGGTCGTAGCTCTCCATGTCAATCAGCATGTAGGGGTAGGGCACAAAAACCTGGTACGGGAAAACCGTCCGGTGCCTGTTGCGGGGCGACGGAAAAAGTTTGTAAATGTCGGTAGTGATGCTTTGTGCTGCCATGATGTGGGTTGCCCTTTTTTCCATTTTGAGGCCTGTAGCCCTATGACCGAGCTTTTCGTTACACCTGGTAAAGATCAAATCGCGCTCCTCGAGCCTTTCGAGCGGCTGGGGCTGGCGCAGGTCGAGGTGGTTTCAACGCCGCAGCAGGCTGGCAGGGCCCTGGAGGAACTCGCCGGCATCACGGCCCTGGGGTTTGATACGGAGTCCAAGCCGACCTTTGCCAGAAACGAGGCGTCCCACGGGCCCCACATCGTTCAGCTGTCCACGCTGGAGAAAGCCTATATCTTTCAATTGCAGGACGCGGAGTGCCGCCGCGCCGTATCCGTGCTGCTGGAGGCGCCGGCCATCATCAAGGCCGGCTTCGGCCTGGGGGACGACCGCCGCCGTCTTATCAGCAAATTCGGCGTCGACCCGCAGGGTGTGCTGGACCTGAACACCGTGTTCAGAAAAAACGGCTACCGCAAGGACATGGGCGTGCGGGGAGCAGTGGCCGTGATGTTCAACAAACGGTTCATCAAGTCCAGAAAAGCCACCACCTCCAACTGGGCCAACAGCAAACTGTCCGAAGCGCAGATCATCTACGCCGCCAATGACGCCTATGCGGCGCTCAGGGTGTTCATGGCGCTTGAACTGGGCTGACCGCGCAGGTCAAGCCGCAATACCGCTCAGACAAGCCGTTCGCCCTGAGCCTGTCGAAGGGTCGGGTCGCCGGCCAGCAAGGCTTCGCCCCCTTCGACAAGCTCAGGACAGGCAGCTCAGCCCGAACGGGGTTTGGTGCCTGGCTGAACCGTATGGGGCCAAGCCGTGATTCCGGCGGGCTGCAAACCGCGGACCTCCTCGGCACGGTCACCAGCAGAGGCTTCCATGCAGCTTCCGTGCAGCTCCGTACAGTTCCCGCAGCGCTTGCATGCGGCGGCACATTGCCGCCACAATGATCCGGCACGGCCTGTCCAACCGGTCCCGAACGCGCAGGAGAAACTGCCATGGCGCTGCGAACGTATTCTCAACCTCAACCGGTCCCCATGACTGGCCACATAACTCGCCACACAACTCACCACATGAGCCGCCGCACCGCGCTGGCGGCGCTGTCCGGGCTCCCGGGTATCGCTTTGGGCGGGGCGTATGCCGCCGCCCTGCTCTCGCCCGGCACCGGGTACGCACAGACAACGGCCACTCACCGCCTGCAGTCCTGGCCGCTCAACACCCCGCGCAGCACAGGCATTCACGACGTGGCGCCCGCACCCGGTGGCGGAGTCTGGTTCTCGGCACAGCGCAGCGGGCACCTCGGCTGGTTTGACCCGCGCACCGGCAAGTCCGAACTGATCGCCCTGGCAAGCCATGGCGGCAACTCGTCGCCGCACGGCGTGATTGCCGGGCCCGACGGCGCGGCCTGGCTGACCGACGGCGGGCAAAACGCCATTGCGCGTGTGAGCTGGCCGGCGCGCGAGGTGAAGCTCTTCCCCCTGCCCGCCGGAACCCCCTACGCCAACCTCAACACCTGCGCCTTTGACGGCAACGGCGACCTGTGGTTCACCGGCCAGGGCGGCTACGTCGGCAAGGTGGCCGCGCGCACCGGCCAGGTCAGCGTGAAGGAGTCGCCACGCGGACGCGGGCCCTATGGCATCTGCGCCACACCGAAGGGCGACGTCTGGTGGTGCTCGCTGGCCGGGTCCTTCATTGCGCAGATAGACCGCAACACCGGCGAGTCACGCGTCGTTGAACCGCCCACACCGCGCCAGGGCGCGCGCCGCGTCTGGTCCGACAGCCGCGGCCGCATCTGGGTGGCCGAGTGGAACAGCGGCAACCTCTCGGTGCACGACCCGGCATTGGGCATGGGCGCCAACAGCTGGCACACCTGGAAAGCGCCAGGTGCCGACCCACACGTGTACGCCGTGTATGTAGACGACAAAGACATCGTCTGGGCCTCCGAGTGGAGCAACAACGCCATGCTGCGCTTCGACCCGCGCGCCGAGAAGTTCGAGGTGATCGCCATGCCCCGCCCCGCGGCCAACATCCGCCAGATACTCGGCCGGCCAGGGGAAGTCTGGCTGCCCGAAAGCGGTACGGAGTTTATTTCGGTGCTCAGGACGGGGTGAGTACCGCGAAAGCAGCAACGTTGATTTGTCATTGCGGGCTTGACCCGAAATCGAAATCCATGGATCCCGGATCGAGTCCGGGATGACAGCTCAGGGGCAAGGGTTTGGCTGAACTGCCTTGCACTCAAGGCAGCGTGCCGTCCGCCACAGCCACGTCCCGCTCAGTTGCGGCAGGCTCCCGCGCGGTGCCACGTTTACGCCATTGACGGTCTCAGCAGGTTGAGAGCAAGAGATCAAGGCCGGGGCCGGACGGTTTGCCTTGAGGCTCAATCAAACCGGGACTTTATTGACAAAAATCAGCTCTTCATAAATTCACCACGCCCATACTGTAACGGGGAGGTGTTGCCTGTTTCACACCTGCAGTCGTTCTGTCCAATAACCAGGAGATGATGATGAAATACCCGCGTGAATTGAAATTATCGGCATCTTTGATTGCGCTGACCCTTGTCAGCGGCGCAGCCTTCGCGCAGGCAGTCAAGGGTGACTTCGGCAAACGGGAGTTCGAGGCGAAGTGCGCCAGTTGCCACGGCGTGAGCGGAAAGGGAAATGGTGTTCTGGTCGAGTTCTTGCGACGCAGTCCAACGGACCTGACAACACTGGCAAAGCGTAATGGAGGCGTATTTCCGGTCAACCGTGTGTACGAAACCATTGAAGGCGCCAATGTTCCCAGCCATGGATCGCGCGACATGCCGGTCTGGGGAACTGACTACCGGATACAGGCGGCTGAATACTACGCAGACGTGCCATACAACCCCGAAGTCTATGTACGTTCGCGCATCCTCTCACTCATTGAGTACCTCAACAGATTGCAGGAACGCTGAACAAGTCTGAAGCCTGCGTGATGTTGTCCCACTTCATGACGTCACGCGATTCGTCCTGAGCCCGCCGAAGCGATTCGACAGGCTCACGGCGAATGGCAGCAAGGTAATGACCAGTCAGGGGCAAGGGTTGAATTGAATTGCACTCAAGGCAGCGTGCCATCGGCCACGCGCTGGTAGCGCACCTGGCGCTTGCGAACATTGTCTGTGCCGATGAATTCGTTGCGCGACTCGAAGCGGACTTCGAACGCAGCATACGGAAACTTGGGCGCGGAAGGTTTCTGCCCGTCGATGCTGGTGTAGCGGCGCTTCAGGTTGGTACCGTCAAAGTGCCATTCACCGATGTGACGGTGCTGGACCAGCATCCCGTCGCGCAGGGTGACTGTTGACATTTCGCCAAACTGGCCGTCTTGCGCCAGCACCAGCACACGGCGCACCCGGGTCCCGTTTTCTTCATAGTCCCGCAGCCACGTGCCGGTCAGCTGCAGCTGGACATCTTCGGCGTGCGAATCGTCGGGCGGGCCATTGCAGGCCGCCAGTGCGCCCAGCGTCAGAACAGCGCAAAGCCTGAAGATCTTGTGCATGCCTGTCATTGTGGCGCGGGTTTGGAGTCCATGACGCCACCGCGATTACCCATGCAATTACCCATTCGATTACCCCCGCGAGTCCCGGCCGGGAACCGAATGCGGGCATCTTCATCCAATTTCCATACCCTTCCGTATCCGCAGGATGCTCCCTGCTTCTCAAAGTACAGCGCAAAAAGTAAATGGTTGATGGGTCCTGGACTTCCCCTGTAAGAAACCGGCCCCCTCGCCGACCAACAGCCATGGCCCACCGTGGGCAACACGAAAGGCAAACTCATGATGACCCGCAGAAACTCCTTGTTGAAATTTGGCGCACTTTCCGCCGGCTTAGCCGCCGCCCTGACCGGCATGCGCGGCCTGCTGGCGGCCACACCAGCGCACGCGGCGCGGGTTTATGAAGTCACCCGCAGCGATGCCGAATGGCAAAAGCTCCTCAGGCCCGACCAATACCGCGTCTTGCGCCAGGCCGGCACCGAGCCCCCCTACACCAGCCCGCTGAACAAGGAAAAGCGCGCAGGCGTTTTTACCTGCGCAGGCTGTGCCCTGCCCCTTTTCTCATCCGCCACCAAGTTTGACAGCGGCACCGGCTGGCCCAGCTTCTGGCAGCCCATGGACAAGGCCGTGGTGGAAGAAAGCGACACCACCTTGTTCATGAAACGAGTGGAGGTGCTGTGCCGCCGCTGCGGCGGGCACCTGGGCCATGTGTTTGACGACGGCCCCAAACCCACCGGCCTGCGCTACTGCATCAACGGCCTGGCGCTTCACTTCAAGGCAGCATGATGATGAACAAATACCTTTTCACCCTTGGCGCCGTCGCACTGGCGGCATGGGTTTTTGTGGGCGGCGGCATGGGCGTGAGCTCGGCAGAAGAAAAAGCCGTCAAACTGCCCGCCCCGGCCATCGACATACCGGCCACCGCGCAGGCAGGCCCACCGTCGGGCAACGCCATAGCCGTGTTTGCCGGCGGCTGCTTCTGGGGCGTGCAAGCCGTGTTCCAGCACACCCAGGGCGTCCTCAACGCCGTATCGGGCTACGCAGGCGGCGACAAAGCGACTGCCAGCTACGAGATGATCGGCTCAGGCCGCACCGGCCACGCCGAATCCGTACAGATCACCTACGACCCGAAAAAGATTTCCTACGGCAAGCTGCTGCAGATTTACTTTTCAGTGGCGCACGACCCAACAACCTTGAACCGCCAGGGCCCGGACAGCGGCACGCAATACCGGTCCGCCGTTTTCTACCAGGACGCCCACCAGAAAAAAGTGACCGAAAGCTACATCGCCCAGCTGGACGCAGCCAAGGTGTTCCCCAAGAAGATCGTGACGCAGCTCACGCCGCTAAACGGCTTCTACCCCGCAGAGGCTTACCACCAAGACTACGCGACCCTGCATCCGAACCAGCCTTACATTGCGCGGTTTGATTTACCGAAGATCGCGAATTTGAAGGCGGTGATGCCTGAGGTGTATCAGGACAAGCCGGTGCTGGTGTCGCAGGCTGGCAAGTAGGGCCTGAATGGAGCGGGCTTGTTGGGAGAAATCAGATACTGACTCCGATTGCTGTGCCATGGTTCAAGCCTGTTGTAATTCCCCGGACAGGGCGATGATGAGAGCTGACAAGTGGAGTTTTCAGGGTAAAGCCAATCGCTCATTCAACTAAACGCCCCTGTTTATCGTCGTAGGTTTGTATGTTGCTGAAAAGTCAGGGCTGCCCGATAGAAGTGTCGCTGAAATCGCAGCCACCTCTTCAATGTGAACAACCCCCTGTTTAGCAAGGTCGACAAAGCAATACCGTTCGCACTGCAAGCCAGTACGCATGTCAATATCAAGCGGCGTACCCATGATTGGCCACAAAGTGGCTCCATAAGAAATGCACTCTTGGTCTGGTTCATGAAGAGAGAAATTGGTACTGATAATCCCACAAAGATTACCGCTATCAGAAAAAATGGGGCCGCCGCTCATTCCTCCGTCGAAGCGCGCATTGACCTGAAAACATGGATAGTTGAGAGAAAAGCTATCTCTGCGATGCGGATGCACGTCCCGAATCTCGCCAATCGCGATAGCAGGCTCACCCCAGATGTCAAGATTGAACCGGTCATCACCGTCGATTGACACCTTGCCCTTGCTACTGTGGAATCCGAATCCAAAGATACGGCTCCCAATAGCCGGCGGAGCCAAATCGATACCAACGCTACTCCAGCCCCTTCGATTCATCGTCTCCAGTGTGTAGGGAATAGCATGTAGCACAGCAATATCGGTGTTACCAGGCAGCCACATTTTGTCGAGTGCCCATATTTCCATCGCCGGGCCAGCGTGGATGTGAACAATCCAAACCGTAAAGTTGCAGTGCTTCTCCGTGTCACCAAAGTTGTGTAAAAAATCCTGCATCACGTGCGCCGCTGTGAGATAGAGGCCCAGAGCGATTCGGACGCATGATCCGCTAGCTAGCACTTGGTTGTCATTAGCAATCGCTATGACTCGACCAGCAACATACTCCAAGTCACTTATTAGAGGGACGGTGTTAAATGCGGCCTCTTTAGATGTAAAAACCATTAACAGTCCGTGTGAATAGCACGTGGGGCTATAAATACAAAAGACACATAGTACGGGGTGCGTTACAAATCTCCCTCATCTAATTGGAGGGTAAGCCATGAAAAAGTTGGCTGCGGTGATCCTGTCACGCCAGTGATTCGCTACAAAAAGCGGGTTTGACGGCTGCTGCGGAAAAAAAGAAAGGGGCACTACAAAGTGCCCCAATTCCGAACCGAGTGGCTCCCCATGCGGGGATCAAACCACAACTCTCAAGGCCGATTCAAAATCGGCAGCGCATCTGGCTAAAGCGCCTTGCCCAAGCGCCCCACGCCCTCTTCAATCTTCGCTATATCCGCCGTAGCAAAGCTAAGCCTCAATGTCGAAACATCCGGATTGCTCGCATAAAACGGCGCGCCCGGCACAAAGGCCACGCCCTGCTCGATGGCCTTCTTCGCAAACTCGCTCGCATCTTTCGTCTTGCCACCCGCACCCGTGAGGCGGGCCCAGAAGAACAGGCCACCCTGCGGCTGTACAAAATCAATCGCGTCGCCCAGTTCGCGCTTCAGTGCAGCGCCCATGGCAGTGGCGCGCTCGGCATACACCTGGCGCACACGGGTCAAGGTGGACGGCATGCGGCCGCATTTGAGGTATTGGGATGCCGTGGCCTGGGCAAAGGTGCTGGTGTGGGCGTCGCTGAACTGCTTGCACATGGTGGCTTTGGCCAGCAGCTCGGGCTGGGCAATCAGCCAGCCCACACGCAGGCCCGGTGACAGCACCTTGCTGAGCGAACCGCAATGCGCCAACAGGTCGCGGCTGCCGGGCACGGTGTCGCTCAGGGCCAGCAGTGATGGCGGTGGCGGCTCGGAAAAATACAGGTCGCCGTAAGGGTCGTCCTCGACGATCAGGGTGTTGTATTGGACGGCCAGCTCCAGCACCTTCTTGCGGCGCTCCAGGCTCAACAGCGCGCCGCTGGGGTTGCCGAAGGTGGGAATCAGGTAGACAAACTTCGGCTTGTGCTGGGCAATCAGTTTTTCGAGTTCGTCGGTCTTCACGCCGTGGGCGTCGATGGGTGCGCTGATGAGCTCTGCGCCATAGAGCCTGAAGCACTGGATGGTGGCCAAAAAGGTGGGGCCTTCCACGATCACCTTGTCACCGGGCGAGATCATGGTTTTGCCGATCAGGTCCAGCGCCTGCTGGCTGCCGGTGGTCACGATCAGCTGGTCGGCGGCCACCACGGCGCCCTTGGTGGCCATGAAGGTGCTGAGCTGGTCGCGCAGCGGCTGGTAGCCTTCGGTGGCGCCGTATTGCAAGGCCGGGCCGGCTTCTTCGTTCAGCACATTGCCGCTGGCTTCCTTCAGGCCCTCCACATCAAACATGGCGGGATCCGGGAAGCCGCCGGCAAAGCTGATGATGCCGGGCTTGCCCAGCAGTTTGAACAGTTCGCGGATAGCGGAGGTTTCGACGTTGTTGAGTCGGTCGGCAAATTGCAGCGGCATGGGAGAATCGATCCATGAAGAAGGAATACATCGAGCCGTTTTTTGCCACCTTGCGAGCGGCCAATCCACAGCCCGTTACTGAATTGAAGTATACGAGCGTGTTCGAACTGCTGACCGCGGTGCTGCTTTCGGCGCAGGCCACCGATGTGGGGGTTAACAAGGCCACGCGCAAGCTGTTTGCGGTGGCCCCTACGCCGCAGGCCATCCTGGACCTGGGGCTGGAAGGCCTCGAAAGCTACATCAAGACCATAGGCCTGTACCGCACCAAAGCCAAAAACCTGCTAGCCACCTGCAGGATTCTGGTCGAGCAGCATGGCGGCCAGGTGCCGCGTACCCGCGAAGCACTGGAAGCCCTGCCCGGCGTCGGCCGCAAAACGGCCAATGTGGTGCTCAACTCGGCCTTCGGCGAAGCGACCATGGCGGTCGACACGCACATCTTTCGCGTGAGCAACCGCACCGGGCTGGCACCGGGTAAAAATCCGCTCGCAGTGGAAATGGCGCTGCTCAAGCGCGTGCCCGAGACGTACCTGGTGGATGCGCACCACTGGCTCATCCTGCACGGGCGCTATGTGTGCACGGCGCGCAAGCCCTTGTGCTGGCAGTGCGCGTTGGCGCCTTACTGCGATTACACGCCCAAAACGCCGATGCCCTGACTTCCCTGTCAGGGCAGGCAAAGCCGGCCTGCATGCGAGGGGAAAAGGAGTCATGGATGCCGGATCGAGTCCGGCATGACAGCCATTTCATTGACATCCTGGATACCTGACTTTTCCCATCTGTCATTGCGGGCTCGCCCCGCAATCCATGCCGCATCGGACGGCACGCTGGTCAGTTAGGCATGGATGCCGGATCGAGTCCGGCATGACAGCTTTTTCATTGGCATCCTGGGTGCCTGACTTTTTCCCCCTCTGTCATTGCAGGCTTGACCCGCAATCCATGATGTTTCGACAATGCGCCATGGACTACTTTGTTTACCTCATGGCCAGCAAGAAAAACGGCACCCTGTATGTCGGCGTCACCAACGACCTGGTTCGCCGTGTGTACGAGCACAAGAATGGACTGGTCGAGGGTTTTACGAGCCGCTACGCCGTTCACCAGCTTGTCTGGTTCGAGTCGACGCCTGCCGTCGAAGCCGCCATCCACAAGGAAAAGCAGATCAAGAACTGGAAGCGGGAATGGAAGGTGGCGCTGATAGCGAAGTCCAACCCGGCGTGGCGGGATTTGTACGACACGCTGCTGTGATGCTGGTCATGCGGACAGCATGGACCCCAGCTCGAGTCCGGGATGACAAGGCCAGCGGCCCGACGTGACAGTCAGGGCGCGGCCCGGCGCAGCCGCTTGCCACGCGCTCCGCTGGCGATGTAGATCGCGCCCATGCAGCGGGTCTGCACATCGAGGGGGCCGACCAGCGCGGCAAGCTTGTCCCAGGGACTGCCCAGCCCTTCAAGTGAGGTGGTGGAGTGCAGCGCAATCGGCAGCACGAACCAGTTGACCGGCCAGGCCCAGGGCCCGGCCCACTGGATTCCGGCAGCCACCACGTGCGCCGCAGGCTTGAGATACGCGACGACATGGGCAACTGCCTCGGGCGAGCGCAGGATGTCGTGGGTGAAATGAAAGAGCGCCGCATCGGCCATTCGCTCAATGGCCGCCGTCTCGACGGGCGCGCACAACAGCGTCACATTGCGCCACCCCTGCTGCGCCACGCGGCGCTGCGCCAGCTGCAGCATTTCGGGGCACTGCTCGATGCCGATGACGTGCCCCTTCAGGCCGACCTCCTGCTGCAGCCGCCCCAGGCTCAGGCCGGTGCCGCAACCCACATCGAGCACGGTGTCGCCGCGCCGCAGTGCCAGTTGCGAGATGGCGTCCTGGCGGACAGGCTCAAACAGGGCCAGCTCCAGATCGTAAAAGCGGGCACGGCTGCGGTACTGCGCCAGTGCGGCCGCTCGGTCGGGTGCGGCATCGGGCCACATGGCGGCCTTATCCATCAAGGGGTGATCACGACGAGCACGCTACACGGCGCGTGCTCGATCAGGGCGCCCGAGATGGAGCCGCGCCACCAGCGCGCCGCCCAGCTGTCCAGGTGCCTGTGGCCAACAACGATCAGGTCGGCTTCTATCTTGGTGGCGTAAGTGGTGATTTCGTCGACCGAGTCGCCGACCAGCACTTCGCCGCGGGCTGTGTGCCCCGACTGCGCGAGCCGCGCCAACCCATCATCCAGAATGGCCTGGTACTTTTTCTTCTCGCTGTCCTCAAACTCCTTGCTGTACATGCCACCTTCCAGGCCCACCAGGCCCATTGACAAAGGCATGACAGCGATCAGGAACAGCTCGGCCTGGCTCCACTGGGCAAGGTCATGGCAATCGAGCAAGGCCCGCTGCCCGGCAGCGGAACCGTTGTAGGCCAACAAAATGCGCTTGTACATAAGTTACCTCCTGACTGGAACGTCACGCGGTTCAGGCCGCACCTCCAGCATAGCGGCAATGAAGCCAGACGGGGAAATAACTGCGATGAATTGCAGGGCGCTGCGAAGCAGGCGCAGGACCGCCGGGGTCCCGGTGAGTAACCGAATAACTTGATGACTTGATAACCGGGCGACCGACGCCCATTTTTTGTGCATTGGCGGACGAAAGGCGTGAACCTGCCGGTGCTGCAGGCGCCCATTTCGGCAGCCTGCCGCTTTGGTTCACCTGCTGCGCACCAACCCGCGATGTGAACTCGCGACGTCAGCCCGGGATGGCGTCTGCAGCTTTCAAACCACACCGGTCCACACCGGGCTTCGTTTGGCGACAAACGCCTCCACGCCTTCATGAAAGTCGCGGCTGCCGTAGCACCTGCGTATCAGGTCATCGCCGTCGGGCAAGCCGTCCACCAGCAAACGCCGCAAGCCTTCCTTGGTCACGCTTTGGGTGACGGGCGCCAATGAAGCCAGGCGCTCGCACAAACGGGCCGCCGCGGCGCCCAGCTCTGCAGGCTCGCACATCTGGCCGAGGAAGCCGCAAGCCAGGGCCTCGTCGGCACTCAGCAGTTCGGCGAGCAGCAGCATGCGCTTGACGCGCTGCGTGCCCCACACGGCGCTGAGTCGCGCCAGGTTGGCCATCGACAGGCAATTGCCAAGAGTCCTGGCAATCGGCACGCCAAAGCGGGAGGCCCGGGTTGCAATCCGGAAATCGCAGGCCGTGGCAATGGCCAGGCCACCGCCTATGGTCCAGCCGCTGATCACCGCCACGGTCGGCATCGGCAATGACTCGATCAGGCCAATACCGCGGTCAATGGTGCGTTCATACGCCACGCCGTCTTCACCACTCTCGAAAGCCTGGAACTGCTCGATGTCGGTGCCGGCCACAAAGGCCTCGCCGCCAGCGCCCTCGAAGGTCACGACGCGGACGGTGCGATCGGTCTGCAGCGCTTCGCAAATACGGCCCAGCTGCCCGTACATGGCCCAGGTCATGGCATTGCGCGCCTGCGCGCGGTCGAACACCACCGAGGCCACGCCGGCGCTGATGGTCAGGTGTACTGCACCGTCACTCATGCTGCAAACGCGCCCTGCGCCCGAAGTTCGGCGAGCTCGCCGGCGCCAATGCCCATCTCGCCGAGCACCTCGTCGGTGTGCTCCCCCAGCAAGGGCGGATGCCGGCGCACCTGTTGCGGCGTGCCGGACAGCTTGACCGCAAAGCCGATGTTGGGCACCGAACCTTCCACCGGGTGGTCAATCTCCATGCGCATGCCGCGCGCGCGCGCATGCTCGCTGCCGAAAGCCTCCGGGTAGGACAGGATGGGGCCGGCCGGAATACCGGCGTCGAGCAAGGTTTGTACCCAATAGTCTTTGGGGTGCTGGCGGAAAGTGCGCTCCAGCTCAGTCTCCAGCGCGGGGCGGTTGGCCAGCCGCAGCGAGATGGTGGTGAAGCGCGGGTCTCGCAGCAGCTCCTGCCGCTCCAGCAGCTCGCACAGTTGCTGCCACAGCTTCTGGTTGTTGGCGCCCATCACAAAGTAACCGTCCGAGCAGGCCATGGCCTGGTAAGGCGCTGTCATCTTGTTGGACGTGCCCAGTGGTTCGGGCGGTTTGCCCGTGCCCCAGTAGTCGCAGATGTCCCAGACCGAGAAAGCCAGCGCCGAGTCGAACAGGGATGCGTCCACATGCTGGCCTTCGCCGCTTGCTTTGGCGCCGATGTAGGCCGACAGGGTGGCATAAACGGCAAACAGGGCGCAGCCAATGTCGGCCACCGGCACGCCGGCCTTCACCGGCGGGCTGTTGGGGTAGCCGGTCACGCTCATCACGCCCGACATGGCTTGCGCCATGAGATCGAAGCCCGGTCGGTCGGCCCAGGGGCCGGTCTGGCCGAAGCCCGAGATGCTGGTGTAAACCAGGCGCGGATTGATTTCTTTCAAAACCTCGTAGCCCAGGCCCAGCCGCTTCATCGCACCGGGGCGGTAGTTCTCGAGAAGGATATCGGCGTCCTTGACCATGCGCAGCAGCACCTCGCGCCCGGCCTTGGACTTCAGGTTGAGCGTGACGCTGCGTTTGTTGCGGTTCATGTTCAGGAAGCCCAGGCTGTCAGCACCCTTCATCTTGAAACCCATCGCGCCGCGCGTCTGGTCGCCCGCGCCCGGCGGCTCGACCTTGATCACGTCGGCGCCCAGGTCGGCCAGCAACATGCAGGCATACGGGCCGGCCATCACCTGGCTGATGTCGAGCACGCGGACACCGGCCAGCGGCAGCCGACGCGCCGCCTTCTTTGCCTGTTCATTCGTTGACGCTTCTTTCACTCGGTAGTCCTTGTGGAGGGATGTTGATCGTTTGCGGAAGTGGAAAATCCTCCCGGGCAACCCGGAAGGCGACGGTTGGGAGGCCGCCACAATGGCAGCCCCCGAACACAGCAAAACAGGCTTCAGGACCGGCTCAGCGCGCCCCGATGCCCAGGACTCAGGCTTCGCCCTTGACGCCGCCGTCCTTGATGATCCTGGCCCACTTGATCTGCTCGGCGCGCATGAAGTCCCCGAACTTTTCGGTCGAGCCACCGCCATCCTGGGCGCCCGAGGCCGCCAGCTTTTCCATCACGTCGGGCATCAGCATGACCTTGTTGACATCCTCGTTCATGCGCTTGGCCATGGCCAGAGGCATCTTCGCGGGACCGGCCAGCCCGTACCACGTCGTCGCCTCGAAGCCGGGGAAGCCCGACTCGGCCATGGTCGGAACGTTGCTGTAGGCGCCCACGCGCTGCTGGCGCGTCTGCGCAAGGGCGATGGCCTTGCCGCTCTTCACGTGGGGTGTGGCCGCCGTCATGGTGTCGAAGCTGTACTGAATGGTCCCGCCGATCAGGTCGGTGAGCATCGGGCCCGAGCCCTTGTACGGCACGTGGATGGCCTTGACCTTGGCGGCCAGCATGAACATCTCCAGCGCCAGGTGCTGCGCGCTGCCCGTGCCGGCCGAGCCAAAGCTCACCCTGCCCGGGTTGGCGCCGCACAACTCGACCAGATCCTTCACGGTCTTGGCCGGCTGGCTTTCGTTGCAGATCAGCAGGTTGGGCGTGATGCCGACCAGCACGACCGGCTGGAAGTCCCTGGCCGGGTCGTAGTTCACTTTCTGCAGGGCGGGCGTGATCGCCTGGCTGTTGATGTGCGCCATCAGCAGGGTGTTGCCGTCACCGGGCTGCTTGGCCACGTAGTCGGCCGCGATGGTCCCCGAGGCGCCCGCCTTGTTCTCGACGATGACCTGCGTCTTCCACATGTCGCCGAGCTTCTGGCCGATCACCCGCGCCAGAATGTCGGTGCCACCGCCGGGCGCAAAGCCCACGACGATGCGGATCGGTCCGTTGGGCAGGGTCTGCGCCATCAGCGAGGGAAAGGCGAGCGTGGCGGCGCTCGCGGCGCTGGCGGTTACGAAGGTTCTGCGTTGCATGGTTTTGTCTCCAGGAATAATTGTGATCAGTTGGAATTCAGCGAAGCTCGGCAAACAGGAAAGTGGAACGTTGAACGTTGAACGTGGAACGTGGAAAAAGAAGGGAGGTCGTCAGGCGGCCTTGCGCAGCGGCACCACGGCGGCGTGGCTTGAAAAATGGTCCATCGCAGCCTGCACGCCCGAGCCTGCCAGCTTGACGCCCGCGAGCTTGAGGCCCATCTCGCAGCCCGACAGCGCCGCCATCAGGGTCAGGTCGTTGCAGTCGCCCAGGTGGCCGATGCGGAACATCCGGCCCTTGACTTTGCCCAGGCCCGTGCCCAGCGAGCAATCAAAGCGCTCGTAAATGATCTTGCGCACGGCGTCGGCGTCTATGCCTTCGGGCGTCATCACGCCGGTCAGCACGGGCGAATACACGGCCGGGTCAGCGCACTGGATCTGCAGGCCCCAGGCGCGGACCGCGGCGCGCACGCCTTCGGCCCAGCGCAGGTGCCGCGCAAACACCACGTCCAGCCCGTGCTCCAGCAGCATGTCGCAGGCTTCGTTGAGCCCGTACAGCAGGTTGGTGTTGGGTGTCGACGGCCAGTAGCCGGTCTTGTTCATGTCAATGATCTCGTCCCAGGCCCAGAACGATTTAGGCAGTCGGGCCGTTTTGCTGGCTTCAAGGGCCTTGGCCGACACGGCGTTGAAGCTGATGCCGGGCGGCAGCATCAGGCCTTTCTGCGAGCCGCTGATGCTGACGTCCACGCCCCACTCGTCGTGCCGGTAGTCGGCCGAGGCCAGGCCGGAGATGGTGTCCACCAGCAGCAACGCCGGGTGTTTGGCGGCATCGATGGCCTTGCGCACGGCCGCGATGTTGCTGGTCACGCCGGTGGAGGTTTCGTTGTGCACCACGCAGACTGCGCGGATAGCGTGCTGCGTGTCCGCCTTCAGCCGCTCCTCGATCATGTCGGCCCGCACGCCATGGCGCCATGCATCGGGGCCGGACAGGCTCATCACTTCGGTTTTCAGGCCCAGGCGCGCAGCCAGCTTGTGCCACAACGCGGCAAAGTGGCCGGTTTCATACATCAACACATGGTCGCCAGGGCTCAGCGTATTGGCCAGCGCCGCCTCCCAGGCGCCGGTGCCCGAGGCTGGGTAAATGATGACGGGCTGCCTGGTCTGGAAGATTTTCCGGATGTCGGCCAGCACCTTGAGGCCCAGCGCCGCAAACTCCGGACCGCGGTGATCGATCGTGGGCAGGCTCATGGCCCGCAAGATGCGGTCAGGTACCGGTGACGGGCCGGGAATCTGCAGGAAATGGCGGCCGGTGGGATGAAAATCGAGCGTCAGCATGCGGGAAGGCTCCTTAAAGGGCGATAATAGGCGATGCCGCATTTTTTGCATACAAAATTCATTTGTCAACCAGACCAAGGGTAAACGATGGATTTGACAGCCACTTTTTTTGCATACAGAATTTGAACATGTCAGCAAATGTCATTCCCATTCCGCGTGCCGCCCTGCATGAGCAGGTGGCCCACCGCCTGCGCGAGATGCTGGTGGAAAACCGCATTCCGCCCGGCGCCAAGCTCAATGAGCGGGAGTTGAGCGAAATCCTCAACGTCTCGCGCACGCCGCTCCGGGAGGCCATCAAGATGTTGGCCGCCGAAGGGCTGGTCGAGCTGCTGCCCAACCGGGGAGCGATCGCGGTCGAGCTGACCGAAGCCGATATATTGAATACCTTCGAGGTCATGTCGGGCCTGGAGGCCCAGTCCGGCGAGCTGGCTGCCCAGCGCATCACCGACGCCGAACTGGCTGAGATCAAGGCCGTGCATTACGAAATGCTGGCGGCCTACACGCGGCGCGACCTGCCGGCCTACTACCGGCTGAACGCCGCCATTCACAGCGCCATCAATGCCGCCGCCAAAAACCCGGTGCTCACGGCGACCTACAACCAGGTCAACGCCCGGCTGCAGGCGCTGCGCTTTCGCTCCAACCAGGATGGGGAGAAGTGGAAAGACGCCGTGAAAGAGCATGAACTGATGATTGAAGCGCTCAGTGCGCGCGACCCGGTTGCCATGCGCGCCGTGCTGGCCAGCCACCTGCTCCACAAACAGGATGTGGTGGTCGAGCAGCTGCGCGCTGCCGGCAACACCCACCCTTCCGCCGCCAAAGCATGAACGCTCCCCTCCCCCTCAAGATCACCCAGGAAGCCGCCGCCCGGGCCTACGACGACGTGGCGCGCGTCAGCAATGAAGTCGCCGGCCGGCTGGCCGCCCGCCTGGCCAGTGAAACGCGCGGCGAAGTGCTGTTCTCGCCGGCAGACCGGGGCCGCTTCGCGACCGACGCCTCCATCTACCAGGTGATGCCGGTCGGTGTGTTTGTGCCGCGCACGGCTGACGATGTGAAAACCGCGCTGGATATCTGCCGCGATCTGCAGGTACCCATCGTGCCCCGCGGCGGCGGTACCAGCCAGTGCGGCCAGACGGTGGGCGCCGGCCTGGTGATCGACTACGCCAAACATATTCGCAGCATCCTGCAGGTGGACCCGCAGGCGCGCACCGCCGAGGTTGAGCCGGGCATTGTGCTGGACCACCTCAATGCCGCACTGAAACAGCACGGCCTGTGGTACCCCGTGGATGTGTCGACCAGCGCGCAGGCGACGCTGGGCGGCATGGCCGGCAACAACTCCTGCGGCAGCCGCAGCATCGCCTACGGCAACATGGTGCATAACGTGCTGGGCGCCACCGCCTGGCGCTCGGACGGCAGCCTGCTGGAGCTGGGTCGTTATGACAACGCCAGCGGCGAGGCGCGCGCCCTTGGCGACTATGTCAAGACGCTGTCGGACCAGCTCCGGCCTGAACTGCAGGCGCACTGGCCCAAGGTGCTGCGCCGCGTGGCCGGCTACAACCTGGACATCTTCAACAATCAGAACGAAAAGCCGTATACGCAAGACGGTTCCGTCAACCTGGCGCATTTGCTGATTGGCAGCGAAGGCACGCTGGCGCTGACCCGGTCACTGAAGCTGCGCCTGGGTGAACTGCCGCGCACCAAGGTACTGGGCGTGGTGAACTTCCCCACGTTTTACCAGGCCATGGACTCGGCCCAGCACATCGTCAAATTAGGGGATGGCACGCTGACGGCCGTCGAGCTGGTCGACCGCACGATGATCGAGCTGTCGCTGCAAAACCCGGCCTTTGCGCCCACGGTGCGCACCGCGCTGATCGGCCAGCCCGATGCCATCTTGCTGGTGGAGTTTTCAGGCGCGTCCAAAGCCGAGCTCACCCCCAAGATCAAACAGCTGGTCGAGCTGATGGGCGACCTGGGCCTGCCCGGCTCGGTGGTCGAAATGATTGAGGATGCACCGCAGAAAAACCTGTGGGAAGTGCGCAAGGCCGGCCTGAACATCATGATGAGCCTCAAGGGCGACGGCAAGCCAGTCAGCTTTATTGAAGACTGCGCCGTGCCGCTGGAGCATCTGGCCGAATACACCGATGCGCTCACGCAGGTGTTTCGCAAACACGGCAGCAAGGGCACCTGGTACGCGCATGCGTCCGTCGGCACGCTGCATGTACGGCCCATTCTCGACATGCGCCGGGAGGGTGGCGCCAAGATGCGCGCCATTGCCGAAGAAGCCTCTGCCCTGGTGCGCCACTACAAGGGCGCCTACAGCGGCGAGCATGGCGACGGGCTGTGCCGCGGCGAATGGGTGCAGTGGCAGTTCGGCCCCAAAATCAACGAAGCATTTGCACAGATCAAGACCTACCTCGACCCACTGAGCCTGCTCAGCCCGGGGCGCATCGTTGCGTCAGCCGGGCATCCGCTGCCCAAAATGGACGATGCCCGGCTGATGCGCTTTCCGCCCGGGTACAAGGTGATTCCCATCCGGCCCGCGCTGGACTGGAGCGCCTGGGACGTGCAAAACGACCCGGTGACCGAGCAGACCAGCGCACCCGGCACCGGCGGCGACCCCGCCCACGGCTTTGCCAAGGCGGTGGAGATGTGCAACAACAATGGCCACTGCCGCAAGTTTGATGCCGGCACCATGTGCCCCAGCTACCGCGTCACGCGTGACGAAAAGCACCTGACACGGGGGCGGGCCAACACGCTGCGCCTGGCACTGAGCGGACAACTTGAAGGGTTGAAAGCGGAAGACGCATTCACCAGCGACGCCGTGCACGAGGCCATGGACCTGTGCGTCGGCTGCAAGGGCTGCAAACGCGACTGCCCCACCGGCGTGGACATGGCCAAGATGAAGGTGGAATTTTTGCACCACTACAAGGCCAGGCAGGGCTACACGCTCAAGGACAAGCTGGTCGCGTATCTGCCCGACTACGCCCACTGGGCCAGCCGCTTTGCGCCGCTGCTCAACCTGCGCGACAGCGTGCCGGGCCTGGCGGCCCTGAGCGAAAGGCTGCTGGGCTTGTCCGCCCGGCGCACGCTGCCGCAGTGGAAGACAAAAACCTTCTTCAACTCGGCCCCCGTCAGCGCCACACGCGACGAGGTGCTGGCCGCCAGCAAACCCGTGGTGCTCTTCGTCGACACCTTCAACGGCTACTTTGAATCGAAGAATGCGGTTTCGGCATTGAAAGTGCTGCAGGCCGCCGGTTACACGGTGCATGTGGCGACAAAAACAGTAGCCGACGGCAAGAGCCTGTGCTGCGGCCGGACTTACCTCGCCAGTGGCATGATCGCCGAAGCCAAGGCCAAGGCGCGCGAACTGACAGACGCGCTGCTGCCCTTCGCCGAACAGGGCATTGCCATCGTCGGGCTGGAACCCTCCTGCCTGCTGACCCTGCGCGACGAAGCGCTGGTGATGGGACTGCGCGACGCGGCGCAAACCATCAGCCAGCACGCGTTGCTGCTGGAAGAATTCCTGGCACGCGAGGCGGTTGCCGGCAAGCTGGAAACCCTGAAATCCGCGCTCCAGCCAGTCACCCGGCCTATCCTGTTGCACGGCCACTGCCACCAGAAGGCTTTTGGTGCGGTGAGTCCCATCATCGATGTGCTCAAGCTGATTCCGGGCGCCCAGCCTGAACTGATCGAATCGAGCTGCTGCGGCATGGCCGGCAGCTTCGGCTACGAGGCCAGCCACTACGAAGTGTCCATGCAGATGGCCGAACTCAGCCTGCTGCCGGCCGTGCGCAAGCAGCCGGATGCCATCGTGGTGGCCGACGGTACCAGTTGCCGGCACCAGATCAAGGATGGCGCACAGCGCGAGGCAATTCATGTTGCCGTGCTGCTGGCGCGGCAACTGCGGACCTGAGGCAGGGAAACACGGGAGCCAAGTGAAGGCCATGACTGACATCCTGACCATCACCATGAACCCGGCCCTGGACGTCTCCACCTCGACCGACAAGGTCATGGACACGCACAAGCTGCGGTGCGCCGCCGCGCAATTGCATCCTGGCGGCGGCGGGATCAACGTGGCCCGCGTCGTGCAGCGGCTCGGCGGCGACTGTCTTGCGCTGTATCTCGCTGGCGGCGCGAACGGGCAACGGCTGCGGCAACTGCTGGACCAGGAACAGGTGCGCAGCCACTGGATCCCCATTGCGGGTGAAACCCGCGAGAGCTTTTCCGTCCATGAAACATCCAGCGGCAAGGACTTCCGCTTTGTGCTGCCCGGCCCTACCCTGACGGCGCCGGAATGGCAGGCCTGCCTGGAGTTTGTCAGCAAGCTCGACGTGCCTCCCGCTTATGTGGTGGCGAGCGGCGGCCTGCCCCCCGGAGTGCCTGGCGACTTTTATGCCCAACTCACGCGGCTGGCACGCTCGCGCGGCAGCCGGATGGTGGTCGACACCTGGGGGCCGGCGCTGACAGCGGCGTTGACGGAAGGGGTGTACCTGATCAAGCCCAGCCTTCGGGAGCTGCGCGAGTCGACCGGCTTGCCGCTGGCTGACGAGCCGCAGTGGCGCGAGGCGGCGAGGCGGATCATTCTGGCGGGGCAGGCGCAGGTCGTGGCGCTGTCGCTCGGCGAGGATGGCGCCCTGCTCGTCACCGCAGACAGGACGCTGCGGGCCCGGGCGGTACCGGTCAAGGTGGCCAGCACCATCGGGGCGGGTGACAGCTTTGTCGGCGGCCTGATCTGGGCGCTCAACCGTGGCGACGACCTGAAGCAGGCGTTTCGTTACGGCATGGCGTCCGGCGCGGCGGCCCTGCTCACGGCGGGAACGGCGCTGTGCCAGGCGGCCGATGTCGAGCGCCTTTGCAGGGACGTGATCGTCGAGCCAGCCTGAGCCTGAGCCTGGTATTGCTGAGCCTGGTCCGGCGTCCCGCGAAATGGCAGCGTCAAAAGTAACAAACCCCGGGGCCCGTCTTTGATCTGGCGCAATACAGCGCCGCCCCGTTGCGCCTACCGTATGCGAAGGTAAAGGCAACAGCAGCAACAACAGGAGACTGGCTGGCATCCGGCTACCCCCGTCATGACGAAAGACTACATCCGCTGGTTTTCGGAAATCGGTGTCGCCGATGTCGCGCTGGTGGGCGGCAAGAACGCGTCGCTGGGCGAGATGGTCCGCGAGCTGGGGACTCAGAATGTGCGGGTGCCCAATGGCTTTGCGGTCACAGCCGAAGCCTATCGCTATGTGCTTGATCAAGCGGGGGCCTGGCCAGGCCTGCACGAGGCACTCGACGGCCTGGACGTCAAGGACGTCGATGACCTGGCGCGGCGCGCACAGCGGGCGCGCGAGATCATCCAGGCCGCGCCGTTGCCCGAGGACCTGGTTGCCGGGATCGCCGCCGCCTACAGCCGCCTGCAGACAGAGTACGGCGAAGGGTTGACAGTGGCCGTGCGCAGCTCGGCGACAGCCGAAGACCTGCCCACCGCCAGCTTTGCCGGCCAGCACGAAACCTTTCTGAACATCTCGGGACAGGCGCGCCTGCTTGATGCGGTACGCCAGTGCTTTGCCAGCCTGTTCAAGGACCGGGCCATCGCCTACCGCGTCGACCACGGCATCGATCATTTCAGGGTGTTCCAGTCGGTGGGCGTGATGAAGATGGTGCGCGCCGACCGCGCCGCCAGCGGTGTCATCTTCACGCTCGACACCGAAACCGGATTTCGCGACGTGGTCTTCGTCACCGGCGCCTACGGGCTGGGCGAAAACGTGGTGCAGGGCACGGTCGACCCGGACGAGTTTTACGTGTTCAAGCCCACCCTGCGGCAGGGCCACCGGGCCGTGCTCAGGCGCAAGCTCGGCGGCAAGGAGATCCGCATGGTCTATGCCCGGGCTGCCGGCCGCGAGACGACGCGCAACATGCCGACACCGCCGGAGGACCAGGCGCGCTATTGCATCCGTGACGACGAGGTGCTGGAACTCGCCGATGCTGCGATCAGGATCGAAGACCACTACAGCCGCAAATCCGGCCACCCCACGCCCATGGACATCGAATGGGCCAGGGATGGCCTGGACGGCAAGCTCTACATCGTCCAGGCGCGCCCGGAAACCGTGGCCTCACGCAAGCCCCAGGGCACGATCGACGAATACCGGCTGGGCGGCAAGGGCACGCTGTGCGCGAGCGGCCGTGCCGTGGGCAGCAAGATTGCCTCGGGGCGCGCGCGCGTCATCAACGATGTCGGCGAGCTCAACCAGTTCCAGCCCGGCGAGGTGCTGGTGGCCGACACGACCATGCCCGACTGGGGCACGGTGATGAAGATCGCCGCCGCCGTGGTGACCAACCGCGGCGGGCGGACCTGCCACGCGGCCATCGTCGCGCGCGAAATGGGTATTCCGGCGGTGGTCGGCTGCGGCCAGGCCACCACCGCGATCCGCACCGGTGACGAGATCACGGTGTCCTGCGCGGAGGGCAGCGAGGGCCGGGTCTATGCAGGGCTGCTGCCCTTTACGACGACGCGCATCGACGTGACCAGCCTGCCCCGGCCGCAGACACATGTGATGGTCAACATCGCCAACCCCGACACCGCCTTCCAGACAGCACTGCTGCCCAACGACGGCGTCGGCCTGGCGCGCATGGAGTTCATCGTCGCCGAACACATCCGCGCCCACCCGATGGCGCTGGTGCACCCGGAAAAAATCGAGGATGCCTCGGTCCGCGAGGAGATCGCCCGCCTCACGCGTTCGTATGCGAAGCCGGCCGACTATTTCGTCAGGCAGTTGTCTGAAGGCGTGGCGACCATTGCCGCGGCCTTCTATCCCAAGCCGGTGATTGTGCGCATGTCCGACTTCAAGACCAATGAATACGCGAGCCTGCTCGGCGGACGCTGGTTCGAGCCGGCCGAAGCCAACCCGATGATCGGCTTTCGCGGCGCCTCGCGTTATGCGCATCCGGCCTATGCCGAGGGCTTCGCGCTGGAGTGCGCGGCCATGAAGCGCGTGCGCGACGAGATGGGCCTGTCCAACGTCAGGCTGATGATCCCGTTTTGCCGCCGTGTCGGGGAAGGCGAGCGCGTGCTGCAGGCCATGGCCGAACATGGCCTGGCGCGCGGCGGCCATGGAGATGGCAAGGGACTGGAGATCTATGTCATGTGCGAGATCCCCAACAACGTGATCCAGGTCGATGCGTTTGCCCGGCTGTTCGACGGCTTTTCCATCGGCTCCAACGACCTGACACAACTGGCGCTCGGGGTGGACCGCGACTCCGACATCGTGGCCTTCGACTTCGACGAGCGCGACCCGGGCGTCAAAATGCTGATGCGCCAGACCATCGAGGGCGCGCGGCGCAATCACCGCCATGTGGGTATTTGCGGCCAGGCGCCCTCGGACTACCCCGAAATCGCAGAATATCTGGTGGAGCTCGGCATCGACTCGATGAGCGTCACACCCGATACGCTACTGAAAGTCACGCGCGACGTGCTGGCCGTGGAAGCACGGCTGGGACGCGCGCCACGCAGCGCCGCGCCGGCGCGACATGAGCCGCCATCGGCGGCCGGGAGCATGCCATGAGCAAAAAAATATCGTCATTGATGCACCGTGAAGTGTGCCTGGTCGGGCTCGACGACACGGCGCAATCCGTCGAGGCCCAGATGGTGGCCAAGGGCCTGTCATGGGTGCCGGTGGCCAATGCCGACGGCGTGGTCCTGGGCGTCATCAGCAGCGCGGACCTGCTGCGCCTGCATGCCGAAGGCAAGCCCTTCCAGAAAGTCAGCGCCTGGCAGCTCTGCACCTACAAACCGATCACCGTGCGCCCGGACGCCACCCTCAGCGAGGTGGCCAGCTTGATGGTGGCGATGAATATTCACCATGTGGTGGTGGCAGAGGGCACGCATATCAAGGGGGTCGTCTCCTCACTCGACTTCGTGCGCACCTTCGTGTAGGGGGCAGCAAGGCAACTCCGGTGACTCGGAGGACTCCGATGGCTCCGGGTGGTTTCGGGTAGCCGCAGCAGCTCCAGACATCTTCATAATCACCCCCATGAAGTCTTCACCATGCCATCCCGGACGCAGGCCCCCTGCATTCCATCCAATCCCCGCGCTGCTTGCCGCCGCGCTGCTCTGCGGCTGTGCCGCCACAAAGGCACCCAAGCCTGTTCCCGCCTCGCCAGCAACACCCCATCCCATCGTGGGAACCTGGACCTGGACACTGCCCGGCAAGTCCTGTAGCGAAACCTGGCAGTACCGCGCCAACGGCACCCGGCTGAGTACCAGCGGTGACGAGGTCGTACAGGGCAATTACGAAATACCGCGTGCACCTGGCCCACTCGGCTTCTACCGGCTCGCCGAAACAGTCACCACCAGCAACGGCAAGCGCGACTGCTCGGGCGACCTGCATGAAAGCCCGGAAGGGAGCGTCACGCAGAGCGTTACCCGCTTCATCCAGTTCAACCCCCAGCGGGACCAGTTCATCGTCTGCAAGGCCGAGTCGCTCCAGGCCTGCTTTGGGCCCTTAAAGCGCGTTTCCGGTTAAGGGGTCCCTATCAGCGACTGCAAAACGCCCGGCTCAAAGTGCTGCCCGATGTAATCGGCCAGTCCATCGAATACGGCGTCGAGCGTGGGCACCGTGGCGCCAAATAGCGCTTGCAGCACGGCCGGATCTTCAAACATGCCATGCAAATACAGGCCCAGTACGTTGCCGCGCGTGTTCTGCCAGGCCAGGCCCTCGGCCATCACGCCATGGGCGATGTCGCCTGCCGCCGCCATGGCCGTGTGGGGCGCCGTCTGGCCGTGATGAATTTCGTAGCCCTGCAGGCCCACGCCTGACAAGGCCGCCCAGGCTCCGGCCAGCTCGCCGAACCGGGCGCGCCTGCGCTGCACGGTTTTGCCTTCTTCAAACACGGTGACCACCGGCAGCAGCCCCAGCCCCGGCGCATTGCCGTCGATGCCATGCGGGTCGATCAGTGCCTCGCCGAGCATTTGCAGGCCGCCGCAGATGCCCAGCACCGCACCGCCCCGCCCGGCATGGGCAGCCACCGCGCGGTCCAGCCCCTGCGCGCGCAGCCAGGCCAGGTCGCCGCTGGTGTGCTTGGAGCCGGGCAGGATGATCCAGTCAACGCCGGCCAGCTCGCCCGGGCTGCGCACCCATTTCAAGTGCACGCCCGGTATATTTTTGAGTGGCTGGAATTCGTCGAGGTTGCTGATACGCGGGTAGGCGATGACGGCGATGGTAGTGGTCACGGCCCCTGCCGCCCGGCTGCGATCGTCAAACACGCCGTCCTCTTCGGGCAGGCCATGCTGCCACCACATCGGCAGTGTCGCCACGGTGGGCACGCCGGTCATCTCCTGCAACATTTGCGGTCCGGGCGCCAGCAGGCTGGCGTCGCCGCGAAACTTGTTGAGCACAAAGCCCTTGATCAGCGGGCGCTCCGCTTCATCGAGCATGGCCCAGGTGCCATACAGATGGGCAAAGGCGCCGCCGCGGTCGATGTCGGTGACCAGCAGGCAGGCCGCCCGGGCGTGCTGCGCGACGCGCATGTTGACGATGTCGGCAGACTTGAGGTTGATCTCGGCGGGCGAGCCGGCGCCCTCGATCACCACCACGTCGTTTTCAAGCAGCAGCTCATCCAGCGCCTGCGCCACGACCGGCCAGACCGAGGCGCTGCGGCCACGCCACGCCATGCGCGAGAGCTCGGCATCGACCTGCCCCATCAGGATGACCTGGCTTTGCGTGTCTTTTTCGGGCTTGAGCAGCAGCGGGTTCATGCGCACCTCGGGCTCGGCGCGCGCGGCCAGCGCCTGGAAATACTGGGCGCTGCCAATCTCGCCACCCGCGACAACGCGCGCATTGTTGCTCATGTTCTGCGCCTTGAAGGGCGCGACCTTCAGGCCCTGCCGTGCGTAGTAACGGCACAGCGCAGTGGTCAGCCAGCTCTTGCCGGCGCCGCTGGTGGTGCCCAATACCATGACGCTTCTGGCCAATGTGCCGCTCATGCTGACTTCTCCGTGATGTGTTGCCATGCATTGTGCAATGCGTCCTGCGCGGCGGGCGGCTGGACGCTGAGGCGCACATGGCCGGGCAAGCCGAAGGACGTCGTGTCGCGAAGTTTGATCCCCTGGATGCGCAATGCCGCCAGCACCTGCTGCAAGGCGACGCCCGCCGGTAATGCAGGCCGGGCGCAGAAAAAATTGGCATGGCTGGGCAGGCAGGTCCAGCCCAGGGACTCGCACATGGCAATCTGCCGTGCCTTCCACTCGCGCAGGGTAGTGAGGCTGCCCGCCAGCCAGTCTTGCACGCCAGGATGCAGCCAGGCATGCAACAGGGCCACGCCGTGCACCCCCACCGGCCAGGAGGGACACAGCTGCTCCAGCGCAAGCGCACCCTCACCCGCGTCAATGGGTGCAATGGCATAAGCGGCGCGCACGCCTGTCAGGCCCAGCGCTTTGTTCGGTGTCCAGAGCTGCCAGAAGGCTTGCAGCTGCGCATCGGACAAATCCAGCGCAGACTCAAGGCGCAGGGGTTCGTAGGCCCGGTCCAGCACATTGATGGCGGAGGTCTTGTCCATCCAACCATCCAGACCCGCATGGGGCCCGCCGAGCGGGCTGGAGGGATCGCAACTCCAGCGCAGCCGTGCATCTGCGACCTGACTCACCACGGTCAAGCGATGCGCATGGGCCGCTTGCGCATAGTCGCCATAGCTGTGCGGCGGCAGCCAGACCGAGCGCCCGCCCTCGCTCGCCATGGACGCCACCAGCGCGGTGATGCGAAAAATAAATTCGCTGGCGCTCCCGGCCAGCAACACCCGCGGCACATCCACGCCATGAAACGCGGCCAATTGCCGGCGCAAGGCGGTGTAACTCGCGTCAGGGTACTGGCTGGCATCGGCCTGAGCGACGGCGGTTTGTGCCAGGGGGCATGGCCCGCAGGTATTGCTGTTGGTGGAAAAATCATGAAGCGGCACACCGCAGGGGTCGGGGCCACCGTGAATTCGCAGGCATCCCGGTTGCTGCGTGCTCATAGTGAAGAATAGGTATTTGCTATAAATACAATAGCTGCCAGTACAAATAAAGAAAGCATCAGGACCACTTTTGAAGCATGCCCCTGGGCAGAGATGGTGTCCGGAGCCTGCGGCGGCTTGCCCTCGGGGTTGAGCGTGTAAACGCCGGGCTTGCGAAGACTGACGCCCAGCACGAGAGCCATGGCCGCCATGGGCCAGCCGCTGTTGGGGGACGGCGTTTTGCGGGCTTCCCTTTGCAAAGTCCGCAAGGTTTTCAAGGACAAGCCACCCGCCACAAGGGCCAGCAGAAAAGCCGTCAGGCGCGCCGGCAGCCACGACAGCACATCGTCAGCCCGCGCCGCCCACTTGCCCGCCCATTCCCAGTTTTCTCCTTTGTATATCCCGCGGTAACCCCACATCGCATCGGCGGTATTGGCAAACCGGTAAATGGCGGCGCCCGGCAGGCCGAACAGCACAAACCAGAAGATGGGCGCCACCACGGAATCGTTCAGGTTCTCGGCCAGCGATTCGATGGCGCTTTCACGCACTTCGCTTTCATTGAGCAGCAAGGTATTGCGGCTCACCAGCCAGGACAGGCGCTCGCGACCAGCCTCCAGCGATTGCTTCAACGCGGCCTCGACCGCCCCCACCTCATCGTGCAGCATGCGCCACGAAAACATGGCCTTGAGCAGCCAGGCCATCAGTGCCACCAGCAACGCGGCAAGCAGCGCGCCATCCGGGTCAGATGCTGCGATCAGGCCGGCCACCTGCCGCTGCACCAGCGTCTGAAGACCCCAGGCCAGCAGGCCCGTCACCAGCGCGCCCACCCACCACGCGAGCGCACCCAGCACAAAGGCCGACGCCGGCGGCAAGGACGCCGTGATGCGCCCGCACGCCCGAAGGTAGCGCCCCATGGCCACCACAGGATGCAGGGCAGGCCGTGGTTCGCCCCAGCGCGCGTCAATCCACAGGGCCAGCAGAAAAACCATCGCAAAAACCAGCGCCCCGAAGCCCGCCAATGCATCCAGGCTTTGCCCCGCCAGAGGGCCGTTCCAGGCGATCAGCATTCCGGCACTCCCTTTCCAGCCGGCTGTCCCCAACGGTCTTCGAACACCATGTCGGCCAGCGCCGCCCGGCGCGCCCATTTTTCGGTTTGCAGCATGGGCTGGTCGTAAAAGGCCTGCACCGGACCGAGGCACAGCACGGCAATCGGCTGGCTGCCCTCGGGCATCTGCAGCAGCTCAGCGAGCTGGTGTGGTGAAAAAATCGACACCCAGCCCATCCCCAAACCTTCGGCCCGTGCGGCCAGCCAGAGGTTTTGAATGGCGCAGGCGGCGGAAGCCAAATCCATCTCGGGCAGGGTCCGGCGGCCGAACACATGCTGCTCACGGCCCGGCGGCAAGGCCACCACCAGTACCTCGGCGGCATCGAGCACGCCCTGCACCTTGAGCTTCATGAACTCATCTTCACGCGCGCCCAGCGCTTGCGCCGTCAGCACGCGCTCCTGCTCGATCAGCGCATGCAGCCCCTCACGCAGCGGGCGGCTGCGCACACGAATAAATCGCCAGGGCTGCATGAAGCCCACGCTGGGCGCATGGTGAGCGGCAGCCAGCAGGCGCTGCAGTACATCGTCGGCCACCGTGCCGCCGCTGAAATGGCGCATGTCGCGCCGCTCGTAGATGGCGCGGTATACCGCCTGCTGCTCGGGCAGGCTGAAGGCGTGGTCTTCTGAAGGAGGATTCAAGAGCCGGTTCACGGCAGGGCCTTCCCACGGGCCGGCGGAGACAGCACCCGCCAGGCCATCACACATGCGGCCATGCGCAGGGCAAGGCCTTCCCACCAATGCAAAAACAGCTGAGCATTTTTCAACATCTTTTTTCTTCGCATCCTGCCGTTGGCAGTATCGGGAAAGCGTGAAGAAATCGCAGCGAGCAGGCCGAGGTCGCATCGAGGACCGGAGCCGTACAGCCGTACAGACGTACGGTGAGGACCGCGGATGCGAGATCGGCCTGCGCAGTAGATTTATTCACGTTTTCTCAGTCCTCGATGCCGCGCTGCGCGGGTATGCCGGCATTGAAAGCATGCTTGACCTTGGTCATCTCCGTCACGGTGTCGGCCAGCTCGATGATCTCGGGCGGGCAACGCCGGCCGGTGATCACCACATGAACATCGCCGGGCCGGTTGCGCAGGGTCTGCAGTACATCGTCGAGCGGCAACCAGCCGTAGATCAGCGGGTAGGTCAACTCGTCCAGCACGACCATGAAGTTTTCGCCGCTCAGGATGGCGGCCTTGGCCTTTTCCCAGCCGTTGCGTGCAAGCTGGGCCGAATGGTCCAGGTCCTGGCTCTTCCAGCTGAAGCCGTCGCCCAGCCCTTCAATCGGTATGCCCAGCTGCTCGAACATGCGGTGCTCGCCAAAGCGGGCACTCGGCACCTTCATGAACTGGAATATCTTCACGGCCTTGCCGTGCACGTGATGGCGGCCGTGCGCACGCAGCGCCAGGCCGAAGGCGGCTGTGCTCTTGCCCTTGCCGTCGCCGGTGTTGACGATGATGATGCCGCGGCGTTCGCCTTCGGGCTTTTCGTAAGGCCTGGCGGTGGGTGGGGTTTCGATTTCCATGTTGCGTCTTTTCACAATCTTTCGTGATCTAGATTTTGGGCAGCGCGATCCATTGGCCCGCCAGCTGCTGCACGGCGATGCGGTGGTCAAACACCTGCTCCAGCGCCTGGTGGGTGGTCCCATCGTTGCAGGCGCCCTGGTGCGTCACCCTGCCTTGGGCCATGACCACCAGTTCGTCGGCCTGCAGGGCGAACGAGATTTCATGCAGCACACTGACCACGGTTTTTCCAGCCGCTACCAGATGGCGCACCATCAGCAGCCAGTCGGTCTGGTGCGGGGGGTCCAGGTTGGCGAGCGGCTCGTCCATCAGCAGCACCCGGGCCTCCACGGCGAGCGCCCGCGCCAGCAGCACGCGCTGGCGCTCGCCGCCCGACAGCTGCCCCAAGGCGCGGCCGCGCCAGTCCCAGGCGTGCGTGGCGCGCAAGGCACGCTCAACGGCGGCATGATCCGCCTCGCTGGGCGGCGCCAGCCAGGCCTGGTGCGGCAGGCGGCCCAGCATGGCCACGTCATAGGCGGTCAGGTCGTCGGCCGAGGCTTCGTTCTGCCCCAGCCACGACATCTGCCTGGCGCGCTCGCGGGCACGCAGGGTGGCCAGCGGCTGCCCGAGCAGTGCCACGTCGCCCTGGTGCGGCAGCAAACCCGCCAACACCTTGAGCAGGGTGGATTTGCCCGCGCCGTTGGGGCCGACGATGCTGGTCCAGCGCGCCGCCGGCAGCGCCAGCGAGATACCGTGCAAGACCTCAACATGTCCGAGGCTGGCGCTCACCGAACGGGCATCAATCGCTACTGAACTGATTGCAGTCGTCACAGGCCCGCTCCCCGCCCGGTGTGGCGATGCATCAGCCACAGCAGATAACTGCCGCCCAGCACCGCCGTGAGAACACCCACGGGCAGTTCCTGCGGCGCGATCAGCCAGCGTGCCAGGGTGTCGGCGGCCATGAGCAGCACCGCGCCCATGAGGCTGGCCAGCACAATCAGCCGGCCGTGCGTGGTCTTGACCACAGAGCGCACCAGATGCGGCGCGGCCAGGCCGACAAAGGCGATCAGGCCGGTTTGCGCCACCGCCGTGCCGGTGGCCAGCGCCAGCACGGCCACCAGGGCAGCCCGCATTTGCGGCAGCTGCAGGCCCAGGCTTTGCGCGGTGGCCTCGCCCAGCGACAGGCCATCCAGCACATGGCTCATCATCCAGGCTGCAATCATGCTGACTGCCAGCACCAGGGCCATCACGGCGCAAGCGGTCCAGTCCACGAACGCCGTGCTGCCCAACATGAAGGACTGCATGGCCTGCATGATGTTTGGGCTGAGCAGCAAAATGAGTGAGCTGACGGCGCCCAGCACCACCCCCACGACCACACCGGCCAGCAGCAGCCGCAGCGTGTGTTGCACGCCCTTGGCCAGCACGAGGGTCAGCAACACGGCAAGCACGGCGCCGACAAAGGCAGCGCCCGTCAACCCAATTCGCATAAGCCAATGCGCGGCCAGAGGCGACACGCCCAGCAGCACCATCGCACACGCCTCACCCAGCAAAGCGCCCGAAGCGCTGCCCAGCAAATACGGGTCAGCCAGCGGGTTGCGAAACAGACCCTGCGCCACGGCGCCCGCCAGGCCAAACAGCGCCCCCGCCAGCCACGCACCGGCCGTGCGCGGCAGGCGAATCTCCCAGACGATTTGCATGGCCTGCGGGTCGCCTTGCATGCTTAGCACGCTTTCAAAGCCGATGCTGCCCACGCTGGCGCCCAGCAGCAACAGCGCCGCGGAGGCCACCAGCAAGGCGCCGGCCAGCCAGAAAGCCTTGCGGTGCTGGTCATGCACGGCGAAAGAACGGTTCGGCGCCCTCACCGCTGCTTGCCTTCAAGGCATTTGGCCATGATGCGCGCCGCCTCGGCCATGCGCGGGCCGGGGCGCACCACCACGTCGGACTCGTCCACGTCAAACACGCAAATGCGCTGCTCCCTGACCGCCTTGATGCTGCCCCAGCCGGGGTAAGGCACCATGGTCTGCATGCTGCGGTTGCCGATCATGATCACGTCCGGATTGGCGCGCACCACAAATTCGGGGTTCAGCTTGGGAAAGGGACCGAGCGACGCCGGCACCACGTTCTTGACGCCCAGCCGGGTGAGCGTCTCGCCAATGAAGGAGGACTCGCCGGCGGCATAGGGTCCCCGGCTGACCTCAAAGTAAACCCGACTCTCCCTGGCTTTGGGCGAGAGCGACTGCGCGGCGGCCGAGACACTGCTGTCGATGACGCGCCACAGGCGATCGGCGCCGGTGTCGTCGGGGACCTCCAGCAGCGCGCCGAGCTTGCGAAGCACGCGCCGCACATCGGCATGGGTTTTTGGCTCCAGCGCCACGACTTTCAAGCCCAGAGCCTCCAGCCGGCCTGTGGCCCGGGAAGATGTGGCCACCAGGACCACATCGGGCTTGAGCGCCACGATGCCCTCGATGTTGGGATCGATTCCGCCGCCCAGCACGGGCAGGCGCCTCACGCTGGCCGGGTAGTTGGAATAACGATCCACCCCTACGAGACGATGGCACTGATCGAGCGCGCAGACGCTTTCGGTCAGCGAAGGCAGCATGCTGACGATGTGCTGCGGCGACTGCGCAAACGTGAGGGTCACGCCGCGGTCATCGGTCAATTGCAAGGGCAAGGCGCGGGCCGGCGCGGCCAGCGCCAGGCACAGCAAAACCAGCCAACCGGCGATGCGCTTCACGGCAAACCTTTCAGGGTAAGCGGCAACCCGGCCGCCATCAGGGTTACGCGTTCGCACGCGCCAGCCACATCCTGGTTGAGCCAACCGAGCGCATCGACAAAGGCACGCGTCTCACGGCCCATCGGAATCACGCCCAGCCCGATTTCATTGCTGACCAGCACCACCGGGCCGGCAGCCCCACGGATTGCGCCCGAAATCAGGGCGAAATCCGCGGATAAATCATGGGCCGGAGCTTCTGCCGGCCTTTCCGCAGGCATCAAGCGATTGGTCAGCCACAGGGTCAGGCAGTCGACCACGAGCAGGGTGTTGCTGCGGCTGTGCTGCGCAATGGCCTGCGCCAGGTGCAGCGGCTCCTCCACGGTGGCCATGCCGGGCAGCCGTTCGGCCCGGTCCTGCCGGTGGCGTGCAATGCGTTCGCGCATCTCGTCATCCCAGGCCTGGGCGGTGGCGATGAACACGGCGCCATGGCCTGGCGAAGCAGCCAGCCAGGCGTGCGCGAGCCTTTCTGCGCGGCGTGACTTGCCGCTTCTCTGGCCACCCAGAATCAGTTCAGTGCGGGCAACCGACAAAGTAGTCATGCCATGCCCTCCGCGCCGCCGGGCCGCCCCAAGGCGTGGGCGGCCCCCTCGGGGGGCCCTGAGGACGCGTCCGTGCCGAGCGTGGGGGCCACGTTTTGGCTCCAGGCCATGATGATCCGGTGCAATTGCTCCACGCCATCTGTCAGGGCGGCCGGACCTGGCTGCAGGATCTCGGCTGACTTGATCTCGAACAGCTGCCTGTTTCTGACGGCATTGACGTTTTCCCAGCCGGGGCGCGCCGCCACATGCTCGGGACGGAACTTGCGGCCACACCAGGAGCCGAAAATAATGTCGGGGTTGCGCCGCACGATCTCGCTGCCGTCGGCAATGATGCGGTCCTTGCCCATGGCCTTGGCGGCAAGCTCCGGAAAACAGTCATCCCCCCCGGCAATGCCGATCACTTCCGACACCCAGGCAATCGCGCTGATATGCGGGTCGTACCACTCTTCAAAATACACGCGCGGGCGGCGCTTGAGTGCGGTTGCGGCCTGCTCTATCTCCAGCAGGCGGCGCTGCATGCCCTGCATCAGTTCCAGGCCCCGCGCTTCCTGGCCCACCATGGCCGCCAGCTGGTACATCATGGAAAAAATCTCCGCCACACTGCGCTGGTTGAAGATAGTGACCTGGATGCCCTTTTTGACCAGTTGCGACGCAATGTCGGCCTGCAGGTCGGAAAATCCGATCACACAGTCGGGCTGCAATTCCACAATCTTGTCTATCTTCGCGCTCAGGAACGCGCTGACCCTGGGTTTTTCTTCGCGCGCGCGCGGCGGCCGCACGGTGTAGCCGGAAATACCGACAATGCGGCGCTCTTCGCCGAGCAGGTACAGCCACTCGGTGGGCTCTTCCGTCAGGCAGACGATGCGCTGCGGGCCATACAGTTGACGGACGGCCGAGGTGTCCTGCTTGCCAGTCAGCACACGCCAGCCCATTTGCCAGCCCATTTTCTTGTCAGTCATGGCGATCTTTCATCCTTCAGAGGTGGGCGCGCCAAACAGCTTCGCGGTCGCGGCCGGGCAGGAGACGAGCCAGGCATGGAAATAACTGGCCCCCACCGAGGCGGTTGTGCCGCCCACGTACAGCGCTTCACCCTCGCCGCGCAGCTTGCGTCCCGGGGCCGCCTGCATGCGCCCTGTCGCCTGCAGCGGCGCGGCGCCAGTGGCATAGTGAAACGTGTGGCCATGCAGGGATCCACCGGCCACATCGAGCTGCTGCGGGCCCAGTGCGGCCAGGCGCTTTTGCAGGGTCACGCTGCCAGACAGCACGCCCCACATCGCGTGGCTGATACCGTCCACCGTGGTGAGCCGCTCAAACAGGCCCATGACCCCTTCCACAATGGTGAGATCAGCCTCCCGCGCGGCGGCATGCAGGCGCTGCGCGCAGTCGGGCCTGCACTTGAAGACGCGCACCCGCTTGCCCTGGCTGCCCTGGCGCGCGTGCAACCGCACCAGGGCGCAGGCCACTGTTGTCTTGCCCTGGCCGGAGGCCGGAGCGACGACAGGAATGGCTCGGCAAGTGGAGGTGGACATGGTCGGTTGGGATTGCGCTTAACGATCCGGCATGGATGACGTACTCCAGAACTTCTAGAACTTGATCCGCACCGCGGCGACGACTGCACGCCCCGCTTCAGGATAGATGGAATTCGTCACGCCAGCGGCGCATCGAAAAGCCTGCGTATAAAACTTGCGGTCAAACAGGTTAGTGATGCCTAGCGAGAATTCGGCGTTTTGCCACTGGTACGCGTAACGTGCATCTGCCGTGGTGTAGGCAGGGATGGAACACCGGTTTGCAAAGTCTGGATGCTGCGACGACACCCAGTTCAGACCGCCGCTGACGAGATGCCCGGTCAGGGGCGTCCAATCCGCATGCACCGCAAAAGTCCGATTGGGTGCAAGCGGTACATCCTTACCGGAATACGGACCCGATGAAAATGTGGATTTTCGCAGCGCGGCATTCACGCGCAGCTTCAGGTTTGCTGCGTAAGCGTAGCTGCCATCGAGTTCAAGACCAGAGCGGCGGGTCGGGTCAAAGTTCACGTTGGCACCGAAGTTGCCGCCGAACGGATCTGCCGCATTCGGATCGAAGCCGATCTCGTTGGTCAATGCACTGCGGTACAAGCGCGCCTCCATTTTCACTCGCCCCGAGGCATAGCGCGAGCCGATCTCAACGTCGGTGGAGCGCTGCGGCAACAAGGTCACGCCGGGCGAGGTGAAACTAAATTCATCAGCATTGGCCAGTCGAAAGCTGCGGCCCACGCGCCCATAAACGGAAACCTCTTTATTCAATGGCTGACTCAGTCCCAGCTCCCAGGCATTCTGCCGATCAGCAAGACCTGACGAAGTACCCTCGATGTCTTTTTTAATTCGCTCTGTACGCGCCCCCACTGACAGGACGGTACCTGTGGAAGCGACTGTCAGCTCATCACGAAAATAAAACGCGCGTGAGGCCTGCGTTGCGGTGGAACCGAAAGCACCTAGCACATCGCGCTGCCAGTTTGCATAGTCGGTCCCGAGCACGAGCGTGTTTGAAAAGACGGATTGTTTGGCAATGTGCACAGCGCGCAGTGCGTAGTTGGTGGCCTTGACGTCATAGTCGAAGGCGCCAAAAGCTGACACACTGCGCAGTTTTTTGTCACGCCAGCCAGCATCGGCCAAAAGTTGCCAATCGCCCAAAGCAGCTTCAGCAAACAGGCCATTGCGAACATTGTCAATGGACGCCTTGCTTTGGGGGGTCGAGGTCTGACGGGGATTGTTTTGGTACTGCGCCGCCGTCAGCCCGCCAGGCAGCCCGGTGTCCAGATTGTCTTGTGCCCGACTGGCGCCCATGCGCAGCCACTCGTTGCTCCACTGAGCAACCGCGGATACCGCATCGGTTTCAGAGCGGAAGTTATCGCGGTGGTTGTCAGCCTTGCGGTTCATTGCATTGACATCCAGCGAAAATCCTCCGCTGGCCAGTGTCGCGTTGGCACGCCCTTCCCGCAGCCCGTAGCTCCCAGCGCCGGCATACAAAGACGCCGCGTTTATACGGGCCGCGCCGGCTCCGGCCCTGGTGGTGACGATGATGACGCCGCCGGTCGCGCCCTCCCCATACAAGACCGCGCCGCTGCCGCGGATAACCTCGATTTGCAATACGGATTCAATCGGGATGCCAGCCAGGCGGGTGCCACTCAAATCGGCCTCATTGATGCGAACACCGTCCACAATCACGACCTGGTTACTGCTGGCCGTGCTGCCGAAGCCCCGCAGATCCAGGGCATAGTCTCCACCGCCATAGAAATCCTGACGGCCAACGACACCCAGCAGGCGCATGATGGCATCGTTCACCGTGGCGGCACCACTCCGCTGAATGTCTACATCTGTGATGACACTTGTGCCAAAGGGCTGCGATTCGCGGGGCCCGGCCACGCGGCTGCCCGTCACCACCACTTCGTTCAAGGCAGGGGTCGGGCTGGTTTGCGCCAGCGCCGCAGAAACGGCGGGCAATGACAAGACAAGCACGGAAAGACGTACGGGAAAAACACTGATTTTCATGGGTCAAACAATCAACAAAATGCCCTCACCGGCTTCCCCGCCAGTGCATGAGCGTTACGAACGCTCGTCAAGTTACGGACGCGTGCGTTCACCTTGTTGGCCGGTATCCGGGCTGACGGAACTGCTTTCATCGCCTTCCCAAGCGCGTGTTCAAGACGCTCAGTGGCTAATGATGAGAGCTGAATACGTCCCGCACTGTGAAGTGGGGAGCCGCATTCGTCCGTTTACCGTTGCGGGGGCAGCGCAGGTTAGAAGTCGCAGCGCCTGCGGCCTTGGGGTTGACCCTGACCGGATGGCTTTGACTTCCTCCTGCTTCCCGTTGAACTGCGGCATGTGAACCACACCGCGAGCACCAACAAACCGGATTCTACGCCGCGCCACGCAGCAAACCCTACAATCAACATTGCCATGTCGAACCAAACCCAAATCGACCAGATCACCGAACGCGTTGAACGGCTGTTGGTGCGCTACGAGGAATTGCAGCGCACCAATGCACTGCTCAGCGAGCAGGTCAACGTCCTGACGCATGAGCGGGATTCACTCCGGTCCCGGCTTGCCGCGGCGCGGGCGCGCGTCGACGCCCTGCTGGAACGCTTGCCCGAAAGCGGCGATCATGCGGCCCAAACGCACGCGGGAACCGATTGATGAAACAGCTTGAAGTGCAAATCATGGGCCAGAGCTATCTGCTGAGCTGCCCCGAAAATGGCGATGCCCGCATGCTCGACGCGGTCAACCGGGTCGACCTCGCCATGTGCAAAATCCGCGATGCCGGCAAACTCAAGGCGCGCGACCGGATTGCGGTCCTGGCGGCCCTGAACCTGGCGTTCGAACTTTCTGACCGCCCGAGCCAGGCGCCCGCGCCGGCCGCGAAAGCCGCAACGGCTGACAGCAGCCCCGCCACCGGCGCGGGCCGCACAGACCAGCCACAACTGACCGCCCTGCTCCAGCGACTTGACAATGCCCTCGGCATTGACGGCCGCCTGCTCTAGCGCCCTCTCCCGCACCCCACCCATGGGGGACGGTATCCATCATATTGCGGGCATGATCTGCAGCGAGGGCCTACAATCGAGCCTGTCTGCGATGCGCACCGGGCTTTATATTTCCTTGAACCAATGCTCATAGAGCTCGGGCTTGGTAAATTGTTTGGCAGGCGTGATCGTCTCGCGTCAGGCGAACCCGAAACCAAACTGCCCTCGCCCACCTGAACCCTGCGTTCAGGATGACGGTCCGGTGGCACTCGCAGACACCTTTATTCATTTACCGGACGGTGTACCGCCGGCCCGCGCCGCGTCTTTCGCCCGCCTTGTTCGGGCGACCTCTTTCACCTGTCCTCGGGGTCTTCAGGCTCTGGCAACACATGACCCTCGAACCCCTGCTCATCCTTGAAATGGCCCTGCTGGGTGTCTGCACCGGCTTTCTGGCGGGCCTGCTGGGCATCGGCGGCGGCATGCTGATGGTGCCCTTCATTACCCTCATCCTGACCTCCCAGGGCTATCCGCCGGAGTACACGGTGAAGATGGCCGTGGCCACGTCGCTGGCCACGATCTGCTTCACCTCGCTGTCATCGGTACGCGCGCACCACCGACGCGGCGCGGTGCTATGGCCCATTGTCCGTCTGCTGGCGCCCGGCATCCTGCTGGGCTCGCTGGTCGGCGCCCAGGTGGCGGTGGCGCTGCCAGGCAAGATTCTCGGGGTACTGTTCGCGATCTTTGTGGCGTTCTCTGCCACCCAGATGTTCCTGAACCGCAAGCCCAAGCCCAGCCGCACCTTGCCCGGCCGCCTGGGAACCTTCAGCATGGGCTGGCTGATCGGCATGCTGTCGTCGTTGGTGGGCGCCGGCGGCGCCTTCGTTTCGGTGCCCTTCATGACCTGGTGCAACGTGAAGATCCATGACGCCGTGGGTACATCGGCGGCACTGGGCTTCCCGATCGCCCTGGCAGGCACGCTAGGCTACATGTGGGCCGGCCAGGATCTGCCGCAGATGCCCGCCGGCTCGGTGGGGTATCTCTATTTGCCGGGCCTGCTGGTGATCTCGCTGGCGAGCATCAGCACCGCGCCCTTGGGCGCACGTACGGCCCACCGCATGGACATACAGCCACTCAAGAAGGTATTCGCCGTGGTGTTGTACATTCTGGCGGGCTACTTCCTGCTGCGCTGATCCGGCAAGCGGGGCAGGCGCCGCGGCATCAGCGCTTCACACTGAAGCCGACCGTCTGCTCGATCCAGGCGGCGCCGTCGGTCAGCAAAAATCCCTTGAAGGCCTGCGCCACGGGCGGCAGGCGTTTGTGCTTGCGATGCACCACGTACCAGTGAAGCATCAGCGGGAAGCCCTGCACGTCCAGCACCGTGAGACTGCCGGCCTGCAGTTCCCGGCTGACGGTGTGAGCTGACAGAAAGCTCACGCCCATCCCCGCGATCAGCGCCTGCTTGATGGTCTCCGTGCTCTTGATCTCCATGGCGATGTTGAGGTCTGCAAGGTGCCCCCTGAACCCCTCCTCCATCGAGTTCCAGGTGTCGGAGCCTTTTTCGCGCACCACGAACGGTTCGCGGGCCAGGCGCGACACCGGGATGCGTTTTTTCCGGGCCAGCGGATGGTCGGGCGGCGCCACAATGACGTAGGGGTGCGGCGCAAAGGGCTCGCTCACGGTGTCCATGTCCAGCGGAGGGCGCACCATGATGGCGAGGTCGGTGACGTTGTTGGCCATCTGGTCCAGCAGCTCTTCGCGGTTGCAGACACCGAAGTTCAGCGTCACCCCCGAGTGGCGCCGCGCAAACTCGACCAGCAGCCGCGGGAAGAAATAGTCGCCGGCGCTGATCACCGCCACGTTCAGCTTGCCGCCCGAAACGCCTTTGAATTGCGTCATGGCCTCCTCGACCTCCTTGAACTGCTGGATGATGAGCCGGCTGGAGTGCAGCATCTCCACCCCTGCCGGCGTGAGGTGAATTTTCTTGCCGAGCTGCTCGAACAATGGAAGGCCTGCATGGTCCTCCAGCTTTTTCACCTGGATCGACACCGCTGGCTGGGTCAGGTGCAGCTCTTCGGCTGCCCGCGAAAAGCTCAGGTTGCGGGCCACGGCCTCAAACACCTTGAGTTGACGCAACGTGGCGTTTTTCATGCGGCATCCTTTCCTACATATAACTTAAACGTAATCAATATTATTAAATACTTTAACTATCGCTAATCGTTATTTTTTTCTACATTTGCGTCAGACCCGGTGCATGACGCACCGGCAATGCCTCAAAAGCATCCAACCATAGAAGGAGAATTGCCATGTTCAACGCCCTGCTCGAACACGCCGCCGACCAGGCCGCCGAAGCCCACCGCCATGCCTACAACGCCGCTTTCGGGGAACTGGGCCTGAACTGGCACTGGGATGCCACCACCTATGCCCGCCTCCAGGCCCAGGGCCGTGATGCCGTGCGCACCTACCTGGAAACCGAGCAGTCGCACCTGCTGCGCGCCTACGAGGCGGACTTCCTCGTGACCGCCATCGAAACCGCCAAGGTTCGCTGCTACGCCAGCATGGCCAATAGCCCGGCACGCCCCGCTCCCTGCGTCAGCTGGGCCCGTGATTCGCGCGCCCGGCTGACAGCCTGAACCGCTCATTGGCCACGCCAAAACGCGCAGACCGGGGTGCCGTTACCCGGTCTGCGCCGACTTTTTTTAAACTTGAGAGGTTGGTATGTCAAAACACTGGGTGCGTTTTCAAGACGGCCACACGATTCGCTTTGGAACCCTGGAGGGCGAGCGCGTGAGGATGTGGGAGGGTGACATGTTCGCCGGCGCGACCCCCACGGACCGGCTGTTGCCGCTGGCCGACGTAACGCTGCTGATGCCGGTGCAGCCCGGCAAGGTCATCGCGCTATGGAACAACTTTCGCGCACTGGGCGAAAAGCTCAACCTGCCGGTGCCTGCCGAACCGCTGTACCTGCTCAAAGCCCCGAATTCCTACCTGAACCCCAACGAAACCATCCGCAAGCCCGCCTGTGACGGCAAGGTGGTCTTCGAAGGAGAGCTCGGCATCGTGATTGGCAAGACCTGCAAGGAAGTTGCCGAGCGCGACGCGCTGGACCATGTGTTTGGCTACACCTGCGCCAATGACGTGACAGTGGCCGATATCCTGAACCGCGATGCCTCCTTTGCCCAATGGGTACGCGCCAAGGGCTTCGACACCTTTTGTCCTCTCGGACCGGTGGTGGCCACCGGTCTTGACCCGACAAAGCTGGTGGTGAAAACTATCCTCAACGGAGACATTCGCCAGGACTACCCCGTCAGCGACATGCGATTTTCAGTCCAGCAACTGGTGAGCCTGATCTCGAAGGACATGACGCTGTACCCGGGTGATGTCATCCTGTGCGGCACCTCGATCGGCGTGGGAGCCATGAAGCCAGGAAGCACCGTTGAAGTCGAGATTGCCGGTATCGGCAGGCTCAGAAACCGGTTCGAGTAATTTTTTTCTTTTTGGAGCACGGTGTGAAAATTGCAATCATTGGAGCAGGAGCCATCGGCGGCTACGTGGGGGTGAAGCTGGCGCTGGCCGGCGAAGACGTTACCTTCATCGTGCGGGGCGCCAACCTGGAGGCTATCCGGAAAAACGGCATGAAACTCATCATGCATGACGGCGTGGAGCATGTGGCTTCCGGCGTCAAGGCCACCAATGACTACGCCGAAGCCGGCCCACAGGACCTGGTGATCCTGGCCATGAAGGCACACCAGCTTGAAGCCGTTGCCGGCGACCTGCCCAAGCTCTTCGGCCCCGACACGGCGGTGGTGACCATGCAAAACGGCATCCCCTACTGGTATTTCCACAAGCACGGCGGCGCATTCGAAGGCAGCCAGGTGCACAGCGTGGACCCTACCGGCATGATCGCGGAAATGATTCCGCCCCGGCGCGTCATCGGCTGCGTCGTCTATCCAGCCTCGGAACTGGTGGCGCCGGGCGTGGTCAAGCACATTGAAGGTGACCGCTTCCCGCTGGGCGAGCTGGACGGCTCGTCCAGCGAGCGCGTCATGCGCATTTCAGAATGCTTTGCCAAGGCCGGATTCAAGGCGCCTGTGCTGGACAATATCCGCTGCGAAATCTGGCTCAAGCTGTGGGGTAACCTGACCTTCAACCCGATCAGCGCCCTGGCCCACTCCACGCTGGTAGATATTTGCCAGTTCCCGCTGGCGCGCGAACTGGCCGCCAGCATGATGCGCGAAGCGCAGGAAGTGGCCCACAAGCTGGGTATCGAATTTCGCGTGACGCTGGAAAAGCGCATCGCAGGCGCGGAGAAGGTAGGCAAGCACAAGACCTCCATGCTGCAGGACATAGAAGCCGGCCGCGCGCCTGAGATCGACGCGCTCGTAGGATCCGTGGTGGAACTGGGCCGGCTCACGCAAACGCCAACCCCCCACATTGATACCGTGTACGCGCTGGTCAAGCTGCTCGCCAGGACCATGGAAGAAGAACGAGGCCAGGTGCGGCTTCAACCTGCCGCCTGAGAGCGGCGCAGAGGGCTGGGGCTTGGGGCCAGGGGCCAGGTCCCGCGACGTTGCCTGGCACTGCACACCTCACGGCTGGGCCAAGCGGCGACATCCCGGCCCTCCAGCGCTCCAACCCATCCGGGCCTGCGTCTGCAGGTCCTGGAGCCGCCTCCCGCTGACCCACCCACCGACTTACCTGCCCACTCGCTCGCCGCCACACAGGGCAGGGACAGTCCAGTTCAGGACGCTGCACCCAGTAACAGCTTCATGGCCTGGACGTCTTTTTCGGTGGGAGTGGAGAACTCGTACTTGCTGCCCAGGTCCAGTGCCCTCAACAGCGCAGGGTTGCTCGTCTTGAGAGAAATAAATTGACTGGCGACTTTTTTCAATGCGTCCGTTGAAACAGCGGGATGAACATATATGCCGTAACCCCAGCTCGGATTGGTCGCAGGCACGACCACCAGCTGCGCCATGTGAATCCGCTCGTCAGTGCCGAAGTGGCTTTTCAGGGTGGCCGCCTGTGCGGACTGAAGCCGCGTGATCAGGCCCACCCACCGGTCTGCCTGCCAATGAAAAGCTGCCTTGGTGGGCAGATAGCTCTGCCCCAACCCTTGCTGAGGCATCACTTCAACCACCGTGCCACAAAGATTTTCGGCCTTTACCACGGTGGTGGTCACGCCGCTTTTTATGCCGAAGCAGCTGGTGACCTTGAGTTTGGCGAGTACCTTGGCCTGCTCGGCGGCGGGCAGCGTCTTCAATTCGACCGCCTTGGCATCCTTCACCGATCCGATATCGGCAAGAATCAGCACCGCCGACTGAATCGGCTCCATGTTGATCGCCACCGGACGATAGCCCGAGGCCAGTCCCACGACGGGGTTGCCATAGACCCAGCACGGAGGCGCTGGCCGCTTGACGGCCGCAAGGACGTCCTGGGTTTCCTTGATGTTGAGAACCGGAGAAACCGATTGCCCGGTAGGCCGGACAAACTCGATCAATTCCTTGAGTGCACTTTCAGTTTGAGACGAGCCCTCGCCGCGAATGACCTGCGGATTGAGGTACAGGCCCCCTTCACACGACTGTGCATGGACCTGCGCCCCGCAGAGCAACGTGCCAGCGAGCAGCAGCAGCTTGTTCATGGTTTTCCCGCCCTTGTTAAAACGCGCTTCACCCCCCACATTACGGTTGAGCGCAGCCCTTACCCACCTTACTCGTCTTCATGGTAATGCGGACGTGGCAATTTCCTCTAGGAGATTACGCTACCCTGAGCGCTGCATGAGCCGCGACGGGCCCCTCGGGGGAAACCCTAGAACGGTTCCAAATTTGGACAAACTTGATCGTCGTCAAGAGCTTTTCCACCTACTTAGGAAGACCATACGATCGTGATACGTTCAAGCCATGGGATCAGCGAAGAATTCCAGGCGAAAACAAAGCAGAGTTACCAAACACAGGAGACAACGTGATGAATACCAGACTTGCAAACATCAGGAATGGAATGGCGATGGCCACCACAGGGGCAATTGCAGCGGCAATGCTGACAATCGCAGCCCCCGCCCAGGCGGCCTGGGAGCCCACCAAGCCGGTTGAATTCGTGGTGCCGGCGGGGACTGGTGGCGGTGCCGACCAGATGGCCCGCCTGATCCAGGGCATTGTCATCAAGCACAAGCTGATGAAAGAGCCACTGATCGTCGTCAACAAATCCGGTGGTGCCGGTTCCGAAGGCTTTCTCGAGGTCAAGAATGCCAAGGGCGACCCCCACAAGATCATCATCACGCTGTCCAATCTGTTCACCACGCCACTGGCGACCGGCGTGCCTTTTAACTGGCGCGACATGACGCCCGTATCCATGATGGCGCTCGACCAGTTCGTGCTGTGGGTCAACGCCGAGGCGCCCTACAAGAACGCCAAGGACTACCTGGCGGCCGTGAAGGCCGCTGGTCCCAGCAAAATGAAGATGGGTGGCACCGGCTCCAAGCAGGAAGACCAGATCCTGACCGTCGGCATCGAGCGCGCCACCGGCACCAAGTTCATTTACATTCCATTCAAGGGCGGCGGTGAAGTGGCTGTGCAACTGGTTGGCAAGCACATCGACTCGTCCGTGAACAACCCGATTGAAGCGGTGGCGCAATGGCGTGCCGGCCAACTGCGCGCCCTCTGCGTCTTTGATGACACGCGCATGACCTACAAGACCAAGGTGACCGATACCATGTCGTGGGCCGACATCCCTACCTGCAAGGAAGCGGGCGTGCCTGCCGACTACACGATGCTGCGCGGCATCTTCATGGCGCCCGGCGTGTCCAAGGACCAACTTGAGTTCTACAACAACCTGCTCAAGAAAGTCCGCGAGACCCCGGAGTGGAAAGACTACATGGAAAAAGGTGCCTTCAACCAGACATCCATGTCCGGCGAAGAGTTCACCAAATGGCTCGGCGCCACCGAGAACACACATCGCGAACTGATGAAAGAAGCAGGCTTCATCGCGAAATAAAGAAGGCCCCTCACCGAGGGGCTTCCACCACGGGCCGGGCAGTTGCTGCGCCGGCCTGTCATTCAATCAATCTTGCCCTCTCCAGGGCTATTCAATTCAGCGGGAGTTCCTGATGGAGCCAAACGAGCAATCCGGCGCGGAGCGTCGCACGGGCGTCGCCACCAACATCATTGAGGCCATCGTCGCAGCCGGCATCATCATCATGGGCATCGTGGTGATCCAGGGCAGCCGTGCGCTGGGGTCGGGCTGGACCAGCGACGGACCGGGCTCGGGCTACTTTCCCTTCTACATCGGAATCATCCTGGCCATTTCCGGCGCGGGCACCCTGTACCAGGCCCTGTTCGGGAAAAACCGCAATACCGAGGTTTTTGTCGACGGCGAACAGCTCAAGCGCGTTCTGTCCGTGCTTTTGCCTGCATTGGTCTATGTCCTGGTGGTTCAGGTCATCGGCCTGTATGTGGCTTCGGCCATCTACATCGCCTTGTTCATGATCATTCTGGGTAAGTTTTCTCCCATCAAGAGCGTCATCACATCGCTCCTCGTGGTCGTGCTGTTTTTCTGCATGTTCGAAGTCTGGTTCAAGGTTCCCCTGTTCAAGGGCTACTTCGACCCGCTGAGTTTCCTCGGCTACTGAACCACTCCCCCGCCTCAAGCTCACTGAACCTTTACTGACCGGACAATGAAATGGATGAACTAAACGCGCTTTTTCACGGATTCAGCGTCATCTTGACGCCGATGAACATCCTCCTGATGTTCGTCGGCATCATTCTTGGCGTACTGATCGGAGTGCTGCCCGGACTGGGCGGAGCCAACGGCGTGGCCATCCTGCTGCCGCTGACCTTTACCATGTCGCCGACCTCGGCCATCATCATGCTGTCGTGCATCTACTGGGGCGCACTGTTCGGCGGGGCGATCACCTCGATCCTGTTCAACATACCGGGTGAACCCTGGTCTGTCGCAACCACCTTCGACGGCTACCCCATGGCCCAGAATGGGCAGGCCGGTGCGGCGCTGACAACTGCCTTCACCTCGTCTTTCATCGGCGCTTTCGTGGCCGTGTTGATGATCACCTTCCTGGCACCGCTGGTTGCCAAGTTCGCACTCAAGTTTGGTCCGCCCGAATTTTTTGCCGTCTACCTGCTGACCTTCTGCAGCTTCGTGGGCATGGGCAAAGGCTCCCCCTTCAAGATCCTGGCTTCCATGGCCATCGGTTTCGCGCTCGCGGCTGTCGGCATGGACACGGTCACCGGCCAACTGCGCCTGACCTTCGGCATTCCCGACCTGATGCGCGGTTTTGACTTCCTGATTGCCGTGATCGGCCTGTTCGGCATCGGCGAAATCCTGCTGTCCATGGAAGAAGGCCTGGCCTTCTCCGGCAAAAGCGCCAAGATCGATCCCAAGGTGGTGCTGGAGACCTGGAAGGTATTGCCCAAATACTGGATGACCTCGCTGCGCAGCTCCCTGATCGGCATCTGGATGGGCATCACCCCCGGCGGCGCGACGCCCGCATCGTTCATGAGCTATGGCCTGGCCAAGAAAATGTCCAAGAACGGGGCCAAGTTCGGCACCGGTGAGATCGAGGGCGTCATCGCCCCTGAAACTGCCGCACATGCGGCGGGCACAAGCGCCCTGCTGCCCATGCTGGCCCTGGGCATCCCCGGCTCACCGACCGCTGCCGTGTTGCTGGGCGGCCTGCTGATCTGGGGTCTGCAGCCCGGGCCGCTGCTGTTCGTGGAGCAAAAAGACTTTGTCTGGGGCCTGATTGCCAGCATGTACCTGGGCAACCTGGTCGGTCTGATCGTCGTGCTGACCACTGTGCCGCTGTTCGCGTCCATTCTGCGCATTCCTTTTTCCATCATCGCACCGGTCATCGTGGTGATCTGCGCCATCGGCGCCTACACGGTCCACAATGCCATGCTGGACATCTGGTTCATGATGCTGTTCGGCGTGGTTGGCTACCTCTTCAAGAAACTGGACTATCCGCTGGCGCCGCTGGTACTGGCGCTGGTGCTGGGCGACAAGGCCGAAGACTCCTTCCGCCAGGCCATGCTGGTTTCCCAGGGCGAGATGTCCATCATGTGGTCCAACCCGCTGGTGGGTGGTATCAGCACGCTGGCCCTGATCCTGCTGTTCTGGCCCCTGATCTCCCGCATTCTGGCCAAAATTCGCCCGCCAAAACATGCGGAGTTTGCGACAGAACAGCCCGTTGATTAAACCCCGAGGAGAAACACCATGCCGGTAATCGCCATGACCCAGGAGATGGGTTCCCTTGCCAAGGACGTCTCCCTGCTGCTTGCCCAGACAGCCAATCTGGCCGTGATGCGCCATGAGGTACTGGAGCATGTGGCAGGCCGGATGCATGTGCCCGGCAGCCTGATCAGCCGGTTGCGTGAAGGCAAGGCCGGCCTGGTTGAGCGCCTGACCACGGACAAGGAACGGGTTGCCGTGTACACCGCGCAGGAAGTTTTTACGCTGGCAGACAAAGGCAATATCGTGTTGCGCGGCTGGGGCGCGACCTGCCTGCTGCGCCCGGTGCAGCATGTGGTGAGGGTTCGGGTGACGCGCTCGTTCAAAAAGCGCGTGGAGTGGCTGATGGACCACCTGGGCACGGACGACGAGGCGTTTGCCGAAGCGGAGGTGCAGCGCAGCGACGGCGCCCACGCCTCGCGCATGCATGAACAGTTCGGCGTGACCTGGGGCGACCCGCTGCTCTACGATCTGGTGATCAACACCGACCGCGTGTCCGTGGAAAGCTGCGTGGCCCAGATCCAGCAGCTGGCCAGCCGGCCGGAATTCCAGGAAACCGCGGTGTCGAGGGCGATGCTGGCAAACCTGGCGCTCAACGCGCGCGTCCGGGCAGCGCTGAAAGACCATGAATCGACCCGCGATATCAACATCAGCATCGAATCGGACGCAGGCCAGGTAGTCCTCAGCGGCATCGTTTTGAATGCGCAGGAAAGCGCGGAAGCTGCCCGGGTGGCGGCTACGGCGGCCGGCGCCACCAGCGTCGACAACCAGTTGCGCCTGATGGCGACGACCCGGCGATTCACGTCCGCCAAGTACTAGCCCCACAACCGGCGCAGCCAACCTGCAGACCGGACCGGCAATTCAGATCTTGCCGCGCTGCTTCAGCCGGCTGAGCGTTTCCGCCGACAGGTTCAGGTAGGACGCCAACTCCTTCTTCGGGATGCGGTCGAACAGCTCGGGATGCTTGCGCCGAAAACGCTGGACACGCCCCGGTGCGTCCAGCAGGTGCAGCGTGATGGTATGGGCCATGATCTCGCTCATCAGGCGCATGACGTAATATTCGAAAGACTGCTTGATCTCGTGGTGGCGCTCCAGGAATGCCACCCACTCCGGCAACGGCAGCTTGGCCACCCGCACTTTGGTCACGCAAACGGTACTGTAGGGCGTGGGCGTACCCAGGCGCCAGGCTGCATAGCTGGTTTCCATGTCGCGCTCATCGGCGAAGCGAAGAATCATTTCCTTGGCTTCCTGGTTGGTCACCACCCGTTTCAGGATGCCCTCCAGGATGAAATACTGCTCCATCTCGTGCGCGCCCTGATGCAAGAGCGTCTCCCCCTTCTGGCAATCCACAATGACCAGGTGTGATTCAAGTTCTGCGCTTTGTTCTGCGGTCATTCCCTTCAGAACGATGTTCTGCGCCAGCTGGACGCGAATGACGTTTCTCTCAGGATGGTTTTGTATGGATGACATGAATACGTTAGGGTAGGAGGGATGCAGGATTCAGTCTTTCGCCCACTTCGAATACAGCGAAAGTTGACCGTGGTCAATGGTGAAAACTGGATCAATTCCTATGATACCCCGACGGTGTAAATGACCCGCCTGAGCAGACGAGCGAGGCGGGAAATCCACCTTCGGAGGCGTTGGCTTGGGTCAACGGTTTTTTCTGGCGCCAACCGATACTGCCAGCCGCTAACTCAACCTTTATCGAAGTCAAACGAAGAGACATTTCATCATGACAAACGACACTCAATCACCAGAACTGACCGACGGGTTTCATCTTGTAATCGATGCCCTGAAACTCAACGGAATCGACACGATTTTCGGTCTGCCCGGTATTCCCATCACCGATCTGACGCGCATGGCACAGGCCGAAGGCATGCGGGTCATTTCATTTCGTCACGAGCAGAACGCCGGCAACGCCGCCGCCATTGCCGGCTTTCTGACGCAAAAACCGGGCATTTGCCTGACGGTTTCCGCCCCCGGCTTCCTCAACGGACTGACCGCGCTGGCCAACGCAACGACAAATTGTTTCCCGATGATCCTGATCAGCGGCTCCAGCGAGCGCGAAATCGTCGACCTTCAGCAGGGCGACTATGAAGAGATGGATCAGCTGGCCATTGCCAAGCCCCTGTGCAAGGCAGCTTTCCGCGTGCTGAACGCCGAAGACATTGGCGTGGGCATCGCACGCGCCATCCGCTCCGCCGTGTCTGGCCGGCCAGGCGGCGTCTATCTGGACCTGCCGGCCAAGCTGTTCGCGCAGACCATGGATGCGCAAGCCGGCAAGGATTCCCTGATCAAGGTCGTCGATCCGGCCCCGCGCCAGATTCCGGCGCCCGACGCCGTCCAGCGCGCCCTGGAGCTGCTCAAGGGCGCCAAGCGCCCGCTCATCCTGCTGGGCAAGGGCGCAGCCTATGCCCAGGCCGATGCCGAGGTTCGTGCCCTGGTGGAGAAAACAGGCATTCCCTACTTGCCGATGTCCATGGCCAAGGGCCTCCTGCCCGACACGCACGAGCAGTCCGCCGCGGCCGCGCGCTCCTATGTGCTGCCCGAAGCCGACGTGGTGCTGCTGGTCGGCGCGCGCCTGAACTGGCTGCTCTCGCACGGCAAGGGCAAGACCTGGGGCGGCAAGGACCACAAGGACTGGGGCCGCCAGAAATTCATCCAGATCGATATCTCCCCCACCGAGGCCGACAGCAACGTGGCCATCGACGCCCCGCTGGTCGGCGACATCGGCTCCTGTGTCTCGGCCCTGCTGGCCGGCATCGGTTCGGGCTGGGCCAAGCCGCCGGCCGATTGGCTGAATGCCATTGCAGAGCGCAAGAACAAGAACATCGCCAAGATGGCCGAGACCCTGAACAGGAATCCGTCGCCGATGAATTTCCACAGCGCCCTGGCCGTGGTTCGCGACATCTTCAAGGACCACCCGGAGACCATCATGGTGAACGAAGGCGCCAATGCGCTGGACTTCACCCGCAGCATCGTGGACATGTACCAGCCGCGCAAACGCCTGGACGTCGGCACCTGGGGCATCATGGGCATCGGCATGGGCTTTGCCGTGGCGGCAGCCGTGGTCACCAAAAAGCAGGTCGTGGCCATCGAGGGCGACAGCGCCTTCGGCTTCAGCGGCATGGAAGTCGAGACCATCTGCCGCTACAACCTGCCGGTCTGCGTGGTCATCATGAACAACAACGGCGTGTACCGCGGCACCGATGTCAATACGTCCGGCACACCCGACGTGGCCCCCACCGTGTTCGTCAAGAACGCCCGCTACGACATGCTGATGGAAGCCTTCGGTGGTGTCGGCGTGAACGCCACCACCCCGGCCGAGCTGCGCCGCGCCATGGACGAGGCGATCAAGTCCGGCAGGCCAACCCTGATCAACGCCGTCATCGATGAGACCGCCGGTACCGAAAGCGGCCGCATCACCAGCCTGAACCCGCAAAGCGCTGCGAAAAAGAAGTAAATTACCCCGAGCAATTCACAAGGAGATATGAAAAATGTCAAACAAACCGCTTAACGGCATCAAGATCATCGACTTCACCCATGTGCAGGCCGGCCCGGCCTGCACGCAGATGCTCGCCTGGTTCGGCGCCGACGTGATCAAGGTCGAGCGCCCCGGTTCGGGCGACGTCACGCGCAGCCAGCTGCGCGACATCCCCGATGCCGACGCGCTGTACTTCACCATGCTCAACAGCAACAAGCGCGGTCTGACGCTGGACACCAAGAAGGCCGAAGGCAAGGAGGTGCTCGAGCGGCTGATCAAGGAATCCGACGTCATGGTCGAAAACTTCGGCCCCGGCGCGCTCGACCGCATGGGCTTCACCTGGGAGTACATCCAGAAGCTCAATCCCGGCATGATCCTGGCCTCGGTCAAGGGCTTCAGCGACGGCCATCACTACGAAGACCTCAAGGTCTATGAAAACGTGGCCCAATGCGCCGGCGGCTCCGCCTCCACCACCGGCTGGTGGAAGGGCGAGAACTCCCAGCCCACCATCTCCGCCGCCGCCCTGGGCGACAGCAACACCGGCATGCACCTGGCCATCGGTATCCTGACCGCCTACATCGGCCGCCAGCAGACCGGCAAGGGCCAGAAGGTCGCCGTGTCGATGCAGGACGCCGTGCTCAACCTGTGCCGCGTGAAGATGCGCGATCAGCAGCGTCTGGAGCGCCTGGGCTACCTGGAAGAGTATCCCCAGTACCCGCACGAGATGGAAGCATTCAAGGACAAGGTGACCCCGCGCGGCGGCAACGCCGGCGGCGGCGGCCAGCCGGGCTGGATCCTGAAGTGCAAGGGCTGGCAGACCGACCCCAACGCCTACATCTATTTCACGGTGCAGGGCCACGCCTGGGAGCCGATCTGCGACGCGCTGGGCAAACCCGAGTGGAAAACCGACCCGGCCTACAACACACCCAAGGGTCGTCAGCCGCACATCATGGACATCTTCGCCACCATCGAAGACTTCATCAAGGACAAGACCAAGTTCGAAGCGGTTGACATCTTCCGCAAGTTCGACATTCCTTGCGCCCCGGTGCTGTCCATGAAGGAATTGCTGGTCGATGAATCGCTGCGCAAGAGCGGCTCCATCGTCGAAGTGCCGCACCCCGTGCGCGGCAGCTACTTCACGATCGGCAGCCCGATCAAGTTCTCGGACCTCAAGCCCGAAGTCACGGCCTCGCCCCTGCTGGGCGAGCACACCGACGAAGTGTTGGCGGAACTGGGCTACAGCAAGGACCAGATCGCAACAATGCACGCCAACAAGGCTGTCTAATACGGGCATCTGAACAGCGACCCGTCAATGTGGAACGGCGCCCGACCCAGGCGCCGTCTTTACTTCAGAGACCTTTTTTCAGCACCAGGAGTAGGCACATGGAATCCGGAATTGATATGAAACAGCTCGTGGAGGCAATCGGCGATGCGATCGTGGCCTCCGACGCTGGTGGCGCCATCGTGCTGTGGAACCCTGCCGCCGAGCGCATGTTCGGCTTCACCGAAAGCGAGGCCCTGGGCCAGTCGCTGGACCTGATCATCCCGCAGCGCCAGCAACAGCGTCACTGGGATGGCTACCACAAAACCATGGAAACGGGGCAAACCCGGTATGGCAATGACGTGCTGCGGGTACCCGCCATGCACAAGGATGGGCACACCATCTCCATTGCGTTTACGGTTGCCCTGCTTCACTCCGCGGACGGCAAGGTGTCGGCCATTGTGGCGGCCATCCGCGATGAAACCAGCCGCTTCGCCGAGGAGCGCAACCTGCGCAAACGCCTCACGGAACTTGAAATCCAGCACGGCACAGGTGCCAAAGGCACGCCGCTGGCGCAGTGATTAACATAGAGGGATAAACCGGCCGCTTGGGCGTCCGGCACCATGGCTCAAACCGTGTACCAGTAACCGATTCAACTTCCCAGCAGGATTTTTTCATGAGCAAAGCGTTAGACGGCGTTCGCATTCTTGATTTCACCCACGTCCAGTCGGGCCCCACCTGCACCCAGTTGCTGGCCTGGTTCGGCGCCGACGTGATCAAGGTGGAGCGCGCTGGCGAAGGCGATGCGACGCGCGGGCAGCTGCGTGACATCCCCGGCGTGGACAGCCTGTATTTCACCATGCTGAACCACAATAAGCGCTCGATCACCCTGGACACCAAGAGTGCCAAGGGCCGGGAAGTCCTGGACAGGCTCATCAAGCAGTGCGACGTGATGGTTGAAAACTTCGCCCCCGGCGCGCTCGACCGCATGGGCATCACCTGGGAGCACATCCAGTCGATCAACCCGCGGATGATCGTGGCGTCGGTCAAGGGCTTCGGCCCCGGCCGGTACGAAGACCTCAAGGTCTATGAAAACGTGGCGCAATGCGCGGGCGGAGCCGCCTCCACCACCGGTTTCGACGACGGCCCGCCGATCGTCACGGGCGCGCAGATCGGCGACAGCGGCACCGGCCTGCACCTGGCCTTGGGCATCGTCGCGGCACTGTACCAGCGCAACACGACAGGCCGCGGCCAGAAGGTGCTCGCGCCGATGCAGGACGCCGTGCTGAACCTGTGCCGCGTCAAGCTGCGCGACCAGCAGCGCCTGGAGCGAACACACACCTTGCACGAATACCCGCAGTACCCGGACGGCAAGTTCCACGACGCCGTGCCGCGCGCGGGCAACGCATCGGGCGGCGGCCAGCCCGGCTCCGTCCTGAAATGCAAGGGCTGGGAGACCGACCCCAACGCCTATATCTACTTCATCACGCAGGCCGCCGTGTGGCCCGCCGTGTGCAAGGTGATCGGCGAGGAAGGCTGGATCACCGACGAGGCATTCGAAACGCCCGCGGCGCGTCTGCTGCACCTGAAGCCTATTTTTGCGCGCATCGAGCAATGGACGATGACCAAGACCAAGTTCGAGGCCATGGAGATTCTCAACAAATACGACATTCCCTGCGGACCGATTTTGTCGATGAAGGAGATCGCCGAGGAGCCCGCCCTGCGCGAAACCGGCACCATCGTCGAAGTTGACCATCCCACGCGCGGCAAATACCTGACCGTGGGCAACCCGATCAAGATGTCAGACAGCGCCACCGAGGTGACACGCTCTCCCCTGCTGGGCGAGCACACCGACGAGGTTCTGGCGCAATTGGGTTATGGCGCAGGGTACATCGCGGAATTGCGCGCAGAACGAGTGATTTGAGCCACGCGCAAAGTACCGGCGAGCCCGCGGCGCGGGCTCGCCGAGAGTCGATTCCAAACAAAATGCAAACGTAAGCGAGCCCCCATGAACCATCCCATCATCCCTATTGCCGTCGTGCAAGCGGTTTCCAAGGAGCGAAAACGCCAGGCACCCAAGGGACGCCGCGTGGACCCGAGCGCGCTGGCTGACGTGCAACGCCTACTGGGCTCCGAGTCACGCCAGGCCGACCTGCTCATCGAACACCTGCACAAGATCCAGGATCACTTTGGCCACCTGTCGGCAGCCCACCTGGCGGCGCTGGCGCAGGAGATGCGCCTGGCGCAAACCGAGGTGTATGAGGTCGCGACTTTCTACCATCATTTCGACGTGGTCAAGGAAGGCGAAGCCGCACCAGCGCCGCTCACCGTGCGTGTGTGCGATGGCCTGTCCTGCGAGATGGCGGGCGCGCGTGATTTACTGGCGCGGCTGCCCGCCCTGCTGGGCCGCGAGGTACGCGTGATCGCGGCGCCTTGCATCGGCCGCTGCGAGCAGGCGCCTGCCGCGGTGGTCGGGCAAAACCCGGTACCGAACGCCACCACGGAGGCCGTCGTGGCCACCGTGGCAGCGGGGGCGGTACAGCACGCCCCCGAAGGCTTTGTCGACTTTTCCAGCTACCGGGCCACCGGCGGTTATGCGCTGCTGGGGCAATGCGTCTCGGGAGACCGCGACGTCGAATCGGTCCTCAAGACCATGGAAGATTCGGGCCTGCGCGGCCTGGGTGGCGCCGGTTTTCCGGCAGGCCGCAAGTGGCGCATCGTCCGTGCCGAGACCGGCCCGCGCCTGATGGCGGTCAACATCGACGAGGGCGAGCCGGGCACCTTCAAGGACCGTGTTTATCTCGAACGCGACCCGCACCGCTTTCTTGAAGGCATGCTGATCGCCGCCTGGGCCGTGGGCATCGAGAAAATCTACATCTACCTGCGCGACGAATACCATGGCTGTCGCGCCATGCTCGAAACCGAGCTGGACAAGCTCAGGCTCGCCCCGCCCATGGCCGGCATGCCGCAAATCGAGTTGCGCCGCGGCGCCGGCGCCTACATTTGCGGCGAAGAGTCGGCCATGATCGAATCGATCGAAGGCAAGCGCGGCATGCCGCGGCTGCGCCCGCCCTATGTGGCGCAGGTGGGCCTGTTCGGCCGGCCGACGCTGGAACACAACTTCGAGACCCTGTTCTGGGTCCGCGAGATCCTGGAAAAAGGCGGCGCCTGGTTCACCTCGCACGGCCGCAACGGGCGCAAGGGCTTGCGCTCGTTCTCGGTCTCGGGTCGCGTGAAGAGCCCGGGGGTCAAGCTGGCGCCCGCGGGCATCACCATCCAGGAGCTGATCGACGAACACTGCGGCGGAATGCAGGACGGGCATACCTTCTACGCCTACCTGCCGGGCGGCGCCTCGGGTGGCATTCTGCCGGCCACCATGAACAACATCCCGCTGGATTTCGACACGCTGCAGCCCTACGGCTGCTTCATCGGATCGGCCGCCGTGATCGTACTGTCCGACCAGGACACCGCCACCAATGCGGCGCGCAACATGATGCGATTCTTCCACCACGAGTCCTGCGGCCAGTGCACGCCCTGCCGCGTCGGCACGGCCAAGGCCGCGCATCTGATGGAAAAGCCAAAATGGGACCTGGCGCTGCTGGCAGACCTGTCGCTGGTCATGCGCGACGCATCGATCTGCGGCCTGGGACAGGCGGCGCCCAACCCGATGGACTGCGTCGTCAAATATTTCCCGCACGAACTATGAGCCCCCACGCTTGTCGCTTCGCGTACTGCGCTGCCCCCCGCGGGGGCTGGCCTTGCTTGGGGCGGCCCGGCGCTGCGGCCTGAGCAGCTTTGCTGAACGCCAGTTTTAAGGATTACACATGAATGCAATCACCCGACAGGAACTCGCCGAACTCGACGCGCCGCTCGTGAACTTCAGCCTCAACGGCCGCGAAGTGACGGGCCGGGCCACTGAAACCCTGCTGCAGGTGGCGAAGCGCGAAGGCGTGGAGATCCCCCACCTTTGCTACAAGGAAGGCATGGAAGCAGTGGGCAACTGCCGCTCCTGCATGGTCGAAATCAACGGTGAACGGGTGCTGGCGCCCTCCTGCTGCCGTGCGCCGACGGCCGGCATGAAAGTCGTCACCGACAGCGAGCGCGCCGTGGCGTCGCAAAAGATGGTGCTTGAGCTGCTGCTGTCGGACATGCCCGAGAAGGAATACACCCGCAACAACGAGGTGGACCAGTGGGCCAGCAAAATCGGCGTTGGCAAGCCGCGCTTCGAGGCACGCCAGCAGGTGCGCCAGGACCTGTCGCACCCGGCCATCGCCGTCAACCTCGACGCCTGCATCCAGTGCACGCGTTGCCTGCGCGCCTGCCGCGACGAACAGGTCAACGACGTGATCGGACTGGCGTTCCGGGGCGACCAGGCCAAAATCGTTTTCGACATGGACGACGCCATGGGCGGCTCAACCTGCGTCGCCTGTGGCGAATGCGTGCAAGCCTGCCCCACCGGTGCGCTGATGCCGGCCCGCGAAGCTGCGCTCGCGGTACCCGACAAACAGGTGGCTTCTGTCTGCCCCTACTGCGGCGTCGGCTGCCAGCTGACCTATAACGTGAAAGACGACAAGATCCTGTTCGTCGAAGGCCGTGACGGCCCGGCCAACCACAACCGGCTTTGCGTCAAGGGCCGCTACGGCTTTGACTACGCCCACCACCCGCAGCGCCTGACCAAACCGCTGATCCGCCGTGAAGGCATGCCGAAAACCGGCGACTTCGTCATGGACCCGGATCGTGTGATGGACGTGTTCCGCGAAGCCAGCTGGGAAGAAGCGCTGGCGTTCGCCGGTGGCAAGCTCGCCGCCATTCGCGACCAGCACGGCAAGAAATCCCTGGCCGGTTTCGGCTCCGCCAAGGGCAGCAACGAAGAAGCCTACCTGTTCCAGAAGCTGGTGCGGACCGGCTTTGGCAGCAACAACGTCGACCATTGCACCCGCCTGTGCCACGCCTCGTCCGTTGTCGCCCTGCTGGAAGGCATCGGCTCGGGCGCTGTGTCCAATCCCGTGATGGATGTGACCAAGGCCGATGTGGTGATCATCATCGGCGCCAACCCGACGGTGAACCACCCGGTCGCCGCGACCTGGATCAAGAACGCGGTGAAGAACGGCACCAGGCTGGTTGTGCTCGATCCCCGCCGTTCGGACCTGACGCGCATGGCGCACCGGCACCTGCAGTTCAAGCCCGACACCGATGTGCCGATGCTCAACGCGATGATGAATGTCATTGTGACCGAGGGCCTGGTAAACCAGGAGTTCATTGCCAGCCGCACCATCGGCTATGACGAGCTGCGCAAGAATGTCGAGGCCTACACGCCCGAGCTGATGGCGCCGATTTGCGGCATCGACGCCGACACGCTGCGCTATGTGGCTCGGCTCTATGCCACCTCGAAGGCCTCGATGATCCTGTGGGGCATGGGCGTGTCGCAGCACGTGCACGGCACCGACAATGCGCGCTGCCTGATCGCCCTGTCGCTCATGACCGGCCAGATCGGACGTCCCGGCACCGGCCTGCATCCGCTGCGCGGCCAGAACAACGTGCAGGGTGCCTCCGACGCGGGCCTGATCCCGATGATGTTCCCCGACTACCAGCATGTGTCCGACGCCAAGGTGCGCGCCACCTTCGAAAAGGCCTGGGATGTGCCGGCCGGCTCGCTGGACGACAAGCCAGGCCTGACTGTGGTCGAGGTGATGCACGCCATCAAGAAGGGCGGCATCCGCGGCATGTACGTTCAGGGCGAAAACCCGGCCATGTCCGACCCGGACGCCAACCATGCACGCGAGGCGCTGGCCGCGCTGGATCACCTGGTGGTGCAGGACATCTTCCTGACCGAGACCGCCTACCTGGCCGACGTGATCCTTCCGGCCAGCGCCTTCCCTGAAAAGGACGGCAGCTTCACCAACACCGACCGGCTGGTCCAGATGGGCCGCAAGGCCATCAACCCGCCGGGCGACGCGCGCCAGGACCTCTGGATCATCCAGGAGATTGCCCGGAAGCTGGGCCTGGACTGGAACTACAACCATGTGAGCGAAGTGTTCGACGAGATGCGCCACACCATGCCCAGCATCGGCGGCATCACCTGGGACCGGCTGGATCGCGAGCATTCGGTGACGTATCCATGCATGAAAGAAGGCGACCCCGGCCAGTCCGTGGTGTTCGTGGATGACTTCCCGCGCGAAACCGGCCGCGCCCGCTTCGTGCCGGCTGACATCATCCCGGCGGCCGAACGCCCCGATACCGAGTACCCGATGGTGCTGATCACCGGCCGCCAGCTCGAGCACTGGCATACCGGCAGCATGACACGGCGCGCCACTGTGCTGGATGCGATCGAACCCGATCCGGTGGCCCTGGTCCACCCCCTGGACCTCGCTGATCTGGGCGGCAAACCGGGCGACGTCGTCACCATCGCGTCACGCCGCGGAGAGGTCACGCTGTATGCCCGGGCCGACGAAAGCTCGCCGCGCGGCGCGGTGTTCGTGCCGTTTTGCTATTACGAGGCGGCCATCAACAAGCTGACCAATGCCGCGCTGGATCCGTTCGCGAAGATTCCCGAGTTCAAGTACTGCGCCATCAAGGTTTCGCTGGGCGGCACGCCACCCCTGCAGGCCAGCTACGGTGGCGGTCAGGCGCTGGAGAACGCCCTCGCCTGACGGGGGCCCGTGTTGGCCTGCGCCGGGAGGCCAGCCGGACGCCTGGCATGTTGCGGAGACGGGCCGGTGCCTGCTCCGCACGCGCCGGGCATTGATCTGCCGGCTACCGCTAGCAGCAGGCCGGGAGTGCCAGGCGGGTAAAGAAGCGGGTAAAGTGCATCCCGGAACCACCTGAACTCAACACAGGGAGAGTCTGCAGACTACTGCGGCGAACTTTCTGTTGCCTGGCTCACCCAGTTCCCCGGGTTACCCAGATCCGCCTGAGCAGCCAGCGGGCGCCCGGCAGGCATCGGGGCGCCTCGCACCTGGGTTGCCCGGTACAGCGCCCCCTCAGCGCCAGCCGCCAGAGTGGCTTTATTTCCCCGTGACCTTGGTAATGGCGGGTTTGATATTTTCCCTGCGGGCTGGCAGCACAATCGCATTCTCACGAGGAGCGTTGAGCACGATCGCGGTGGAAGTCTCGGTCAGGATGCAGAATTTGGTCACGACGGCATCCAGATGGGAGACATCGATGACGGCGATTTCCAGCACCCAGCTGTCTTCTCCCGTGACGTTATAGGCATTGATCACCTCCGGTGTCTGCTCGATCAGCTTGACCACCCGCGCGTACTCGGCACGCGCCACGCGCATGATGGCCCGGATCCCGTAACCCAGCCGCGCCAGGTCGACCTCAGCGCGGTAGCCCCTGATCACACCACCCAGTTCCAGCTTGCGTACGCGTTCCGTGACGGCGGGCTGGCTCAGATGAACGCGTCGCCCCAGCTCCGCCATGGTGATGCGGGCGTCCCGCTGCAGTTCGGTCAGGATGCGGCTGTCGTAGTGATCATATTCGTCAGTTTCGGTCATCGTGCTTTTCAAGCGTTAAATTGAAAGTGATCTTCGCTCTTCACCTTTAATTTTGCATGGTTTGACTGTCATTGGCAATTTAGGATGACGTGGATGAGCTCCGCCATTTCCATCCCCTCCCCGCGCACCCAGACAGCGCCGCTGTTGATCCCTGCCCTGATCGCCTGCTATGTGGTGTGGGGTTCCACCTACCTGGCGATCCGTCTCGCACTGGTGAGCTTCCCGCCTTTTTTCCAGATGGGCACCCGCTTCCTGGTAGCAGGCCTGCTGGTCATGGGGTGGGTGATCATCCGCCGGCAGAATCTTCCTACCCCGCGCGAATGGCGCAATGCGCTCATCATCGGCACCTTGATGCTTGGCGGCGGCATGGGGCTCACCGCCAGCGCGGAAGTCCACATAGGTTCCGGCCTGGTCGCCACCTTCATTGCGGTGGTTCCGCTGATGGTCTCCGCGTGGGGCCTGTTGCTGGGCCAACGCCCCAGCCGGCTGGAATGGGCAGGCATGGCGGCGGGGCTGGCTGGCGTGCTGCTGCTGGTGAGAGGTGCCAGCTTCTCCGCGGCGCCCGTGGGCCTGGCCTGCATCGCAGGCGCAACCCTGCTGTGGTCGCTGGGCTCCGTGTTATCCACCGAACGGCTGCCGCTGGCCAGCGGCCCTGCGGGTTTCGCGAGCGAAATGCTGTGTGGCGGCGCGGTGTTAATGGTGATTTCTCTCGCACTGGGTGAGCAGCACGAGGTCGCCGGCAACTGGCCCTTCCCTCCCGCAGCCATGATGGCCTGGCTCTACCTCGTGCTGTTCGGCTCGCTGATGGCATTCAGCGCCTACCTCTACCTGCTGGCCAATACGTCCCCCGCAGTGGCCACCAGCTATGCCTTTGTGAACCCGCTGATTGCGATTTTTCTGGGCGCCTTTTTTGTCGATGAGCAAGTCACCCGTGGCGAGTGGGTGGCGTGCGGCGTGATTCTCACAGGCGTTTTTTTGATTTTCAGAGGTAAATCCGCAACAGGCAGGCGCAAATAAAGTGCTTTTTAGCTATGAAACTGCGTTTTTCTCCAGTAGCATCCCCATTGCCGCAAGGAAGTAGTTATCCCTGTGGTGATTTATCAACTTCTAGAAGGAAAATCAATCATGGCAACTGCGAAAAAAGCACCGGCTAAAAAAGCGCCTGCTAAAAAGGCTGCTCCGGCAAAGAAAGTAGCTGCGAAGAAAGCAGCCCCTGCCAAGAAGGTCGCCGCCAAAAAAGCAGCGCCCGCCAAAAAGGTAGCTGCGAAAAAAGCAGCGCCGGCCAAGAAAGTTGCGGCCAAAAAGCCAGCAGCGAAAAAAGCGCCCGCCAAAAAGCGTACGCCCAATGCAGCGTTCATGAAAGCGCTGACCTTGAGCCCCGCCCTGGCTGCCGTGGTCGGAGACAAGCCTCTGCCACGCACCGAAATTGTCAGCAAGCTCTGGGTTTACATCAAATCCAAGGGCCTGCAGGACAAGGTCAACAAGCGCATGATCAACGCCGACGACAAGCTCAAGGCCGTATTTGGCAAACCGCAAGTGTCGATGTTCGAGATGGCTGGCCTGATTGGCAAGCACGTCAAGTAATCGGCTTTGCCGACACCCCAAAGGCCGGTTTCCACCGGCCTTTTTTTATGCTCCGACGCATTGCCTGCCGGAAGCGGCGCCGCAAAACGAGCCGACGGATCCAGCGCTGTTCACCGGCTTCCTGTGGCACGCTTCCTGCGTAACCCCGTGGCCTCGCGATCACCAAACGCTTCGCGAAGCAATACGGGTTACTCGGTAGCAGATTGCCGGCAACCCTGCCAAAAATAAACCGGTTTGTTGATAAGATAAAAATTTGCCCGCGGCGCTACTGGCGCGCGACGGTACAAAACCATAAGTTCATGCTCATGCATCCAATAAAAACCAGCGTGGCGAAGATTTTCATGATCCCGACCTGCCGCTTCTACAGCGAATTTTCTGCAGTCCGCCTGAGCGCCTGCCAAGGTCAACCGCAATAATGCTCCGCTTTATTTTTACCCGGCTCAGCCTGATCATTCCCACTTTTTTGGGGATGACACTGCTGGCCTTTTTTCTGATTCGCCTGGTGCCTGGCGACCCCATCGAAACCCTCGCCGGGGAGCGTGGCATTGATCCTGTGCGGCATGCACAGCTTCTCAAGGAATACGGCCTGGACCGGCCGGTTCTGGTGCAGTACGGCATTTACATCGGCCGCGTACTCAATGGTGATCTCGGCAAATCCCTCATCACGCAGGAACCCGTGCTGCGTGAATTTCTCACGCTCTTCCCCGCCACCATCGAACTGGCCCTCTGCGCGATTGTGTTCGCACTGGTGATCGGCATTCCTGCCGGCATTCTGGCTGCGGTCAAGCGCAACTCGATACTGGACCACGGCGTCATGGGCGTCTCCCTGACCGGATACTCCATGCCGATTTTCTGGTGGGGCCTGCTGCTGATCCTGCTCTTTTCGGTGCAGCTCGGCTGGACTCCTGTCTCGGGCCGCATGGCGGTGCAGTACTTCATTGAACCCACGACCGGATTCCTGCTCATCGACTCGCTTCTGTCAGAGGACAAAGGCGCATTCTGGTCGGCTGCATCGCACCTGATTTTGCCGACGATTGTGCTGGGAACCAACCCGCTGGCCGTGATTGCGCGCATGACGCGTTCGGCCATGCTGGAAGTGCTGGGTGAAGACTACATCCGGACCGCACGCGCCAAGGGGCTTTCCAACCTGCGCGTCGTCGCCCTCCACGCCCTGCGCAATGCCTTGATCCCGGTGGTGACCGTGATCGGCCTGCAGGTCGGTGTCCTGTTCACGGGGGCCATCCTCACCGAGACCATCTTTTCCTGGCCAGGCGTCGGCAAATGGCTGATCGAAGCCATCAGCCGCCGCGATTACCCGGTCCTGCAGGGCGGCATCCTGCTTCTGGGCGCGATCGTGATGGCCGTCAACCTGCTGGTGGACATCACCTACGGCATCATCAACCCACGCATCAGGTATCAGCGATGAGCACGGCCACTTTAAAAACAGCAACCGTTGCGCCGGGCACGCCACCGGCACCGCCGCACCCGCTGCGCGAGTTCTGGAACTACTTCAGCTCCAACCGTGGCGCGGTCATGGGCCTGGTTATTGTGGTCGGCGTTCTGCTGGTGGCGCTTTTCGCGCCTTGGCTGGCGCCCCATCCACCCAACATCACCAACAATGCGGTGTTTCTCAAACCTCCGGCCTGGCAGACGGGCGGATCGTGGACCTATCCCCTGGGCACCGACGCGATCGGCCGTGACATCCTGTCGCGCCTGATGCACGGCGCCCGCCTGTCCCTGGTGATCGGGCTGGCTGTGGTTGCGCTGTCGGTGGTGGTCGGGACCGTGCTGGGCCTGCTGTCGGGATTTTTCCGCGGCATCTTCGAGATCGCGGTCATGCGCCTGATGGACATCATCCTGACGCTGCCCAGCCTGCTGCTGGCCATCGTCATCGTGGCCATCCTGGGCCCCGGCCTGATGAATGCGATGCTGGCGGTCTGTATCGTGGTGCTGCCGCATTACGTGCGAATTACCCGCGCGGCAGTGATTGCCGAAACCTCCCGCGACTACGTGACCGCCGCGCGCATGAGCGGTGCCAGCCGCATCCGCCTGATGTTCAGTGAAATCCTTCCGAACTGCACGGCGCCCCTGATCGTGCAGGCCTCGCTGGGGGTGTCCACCGCCATTCTGGACGCGGCGGCACTGGGCTTTCTGGGTCTTGGCGCCCAGCCGCCATCCCCGGAATGGGGCACCATGCTGGCCGACGCCCGCGAGTTCGTACTGCGTGCCTGGTGGGTGGTGACTTTCCCCGGCCTCGCGATTTTGATCACTGTGCTGGCCTTCAACCTGCTCGGAGACGGACTGCGCGATGCGTTCGATCCAAAACTTAAACGATGAGCATGGCCCACCCCCTTCTCGGCTCACTTCGTGTAGCCGGATCCCCCCTCCGGGGGCAACAGCTGTGGCCCGGCAAAGCCGGTTCCACGCTGTTCCTTGACAAGACATCCATGGCGTTTCAGTGCGAAACGCCTGCCAACAACATATTCGGAAGGCCCTGAACAATGGCCCTGCTTGAAATAGAAAACCTGTCCGTCGAGTTTCCCTCGCAAAACGGCATCATGTACGCCGTGGACGGCGTGAGCCTGTCGCTCGAAGAAGGTGAAGTGCTGGGTATCGTCGGTGAATCCGGCTCCGGCAAAAGCGTCACCATGATGGCGCTGATGGGGCTCGTGGCCTATCCGGGACGGGTTCGCGCCGACAAACTCCGCTTTGCCGGCCATGACCTGCTGTCCCTGTCGGCCGGCGAGCGCAGCAAGCTCACCGGCAAAGACGTGGCCATGATTTTTCAGGAGCCCACGACCAGCCTGAACCCCTGCTTCACCGTTGGCTTTCAAATCACCGAAACCCTGCGCCTGCATTTAGGCATGGACCGCAAGGCCGCCACGCGCAAGGCCATAGAACTGCTTGAGCAGGTGGGCATCAATTCGCCCGAAAGCCGCTTGAAAGCGTATCCGCACCAGCTGTCGGGCGGCATGAACCAGCGCGTCATGATCGCCATGGCCATCGCCTGCAATCCGCGCCTGCTGATTGCCGACGAACCCACCACGGCCCTGGATGTGACCATCCAGGCGCAAATCCTGGACCTGCTGCGCAGCCTGCAAAAGGAGCGCGGCATGGCCCTGGTGCTCATTACCCACAACATGGGCGTGGTGTCCGAGATGGCGCAGCGCGTAGCCGTCATGTATGCCGGGCAGATCATGGAAGAGCAAAGTTCGCACGCGCTGTTCAACACCCCCCAGCACCCCTATACCGAAGCGCTGCTGTCAGCCCTGCCCGAGCGCAGTGATGGCAGCACCCGCCTGGCGACCATCCCCGGCATGGTGCCCGGCCTGTACGACCGGCCCACCGGCTGCCTGTTTGCGCCGCGCTGTGCCTATGCCACCGAGCATTCGCGCAACGAGCGTCCGTTGCTGCGCGCCTGGAAAGACGGCAAGGTGCGCTGCCACTATCCGCTGGGCGACCCCGACCGTGAAGCAGCCATACTGCGCGACACTCCGGTACTGGCGGCGGAGGAAGCGCCATGAACGCGCTACAAGACGCTTCTGCGCTCTCAGCGCCGTCAGCGCCGTCGGCGCAACCCGTGGTGGAAGCCCGGGACCTCAAGCGCGTTTATGAAATTCGGCGCGGCCTCCTGCGCGCACCCGATCACCTGCAGGCCGTGGGGGGTGTCTCCTTTGCAGTCCATGCCGGCAAGACGCTGGCCGTCGTGGGTGAATCGGGCTGCGGCAAGTCCACGCTGGCGCGCATGGTTTCCCTCATTGAAACCCCTACCAGCGGCCAGCTGCGCATCAAGGGCGTAGATGCGGTCACCGCGCCCCACGAAGAGCGCCTGGGCCTTCGCAAGGCCGTGCAGCTGGTGTTCCAGAACCCTTATGGCTCGCTCAATCCGCGCAAAAAGGTCGGCGCCATTCTGGAGGCACCGCTCGAAATCAATACCGACCTGTCTCCCGCCGACCGCGCCACCCGCGCGCGCGCCATGCTCGCCAAGGTGGGCCTGCGCCCCGAGCACTATGACCGCTATCCCCACATGTTTTCGGGGGGCCAGCGCCAGCGCATCGCCATCGCACGCGCCCTGATGCTCAACCCCACGCTGGTGGTGGCCGACGAACCGGTGTCGGCGCTGGACGTGTCAATTCAGGCCCAGGTGCTGAACCTGCTGGCCGACCTGCAGCAGTCGATGGGGCTGGCCTACCTGTTCATCTCGCATGACCTGGGCGTGGTGCGCCACATTGCCCATGACGTGCTGGTGATGTATCTTGGCCATGCGGTCGAGCAAGGTGAAAAAAACGCCCTGTTCGCGCAACCCCTGCATCCTTACACCCAGGCCTTGCTGGCATCCACGCCGGGCCTGGCTGGCAGCACTGGCGTCAGGCAACGCATCGTGCTCAAGGGCGAGTTGCCCTCACCGCTCAATCCACCGACGGGCTGCGTCTTTTCCACCCGTTGCCCGCATGTGACCGATCGGTGCCGGGCCGAAAGGCCTGTGCTGCGTGAGGTGGCAGGCCGGCAGGTAGCCTGCCACTATGCTGAAAATTTCATCACCGCGTGATATGGTGCAGTACAAACCACGTACTAACCCATGCCACGTTTTTCAAAGACCGGGGAGCGCAGAACACAATTCGCGCAAACTGGCCGCCAGCCCGCTGCATCGCAGCATTAACCCCCAAAGGGAGTCCATCAAATGATTCAGACCAAACCAAGTGCAAGCCGGCTACGCCCGGTCCAGCGCGCATTGCTGTGCGCAGTTGCCCTGCCAGCATTGCTGGCGCTCTCGCCGGTGTCCGCCAAGACGCTGGTGTTCTGCTCTGAAGGCAGTCCTGAAAACTTCTACCCCGGTATCAACACCACGGGTACCTCGTTTGATGCCAACGAACCGATCTACAACCGCATCGTGGAGTTCGAGCGTGGCGGCACCAAGGTCATTCCGGGGCTGGCCGAGAAATGGGACATTTCCGCCGACGGCAAGGAGTACACCTTCTACCTGCGCAAGGGTGTGAAATGGCATAACACCAACAAGAGCTTCAAGCCCACGCGCGACTTCAATGCCGACGACGTGCTGTTCATGTTCGAGCGCCAGTGGAAGGAAGACAACGCCTTCTTCAAGGTTACCAGCCCCAACCACTCCTACTTCAGCGACATGGGCATGCCCAAGCTGCTGAAATCGGTGCAAAAAGTCAACGACTACACCGTCAAGGTCACGCTCGACAAACCTGAAGCGCCATTCCTGTCCAACCTGGCCATGCCCTACGCGGCCGTCCAGTCCAAGGAATATGCCGACGCCATGCTCAAGGCCGGCACGCCTGAAAAAATTGACCAGGACCCTATCGGTACCGGTCCCTTCTATCTGGTGCAGTACCAGAAAGACGCGATCATTCGCTACAAGGCGTTCCCGACACACTGGGCCGGCAAAGCGAAAATTGACGACCTGGTTTACGCCATCACCCCCGACGCGTCGGTACGATGGGCGAAGCTGCAAAAGGGCGAGTGCCATGTTATGCCCTACCCCGCTCCGGCTGACCTCGAGGCCATCCGCAAGGACCCGAATATCCAGGTCATCGAGCAGCCTGGTTTGAACGTGGGCTATCTGGCGTACAACACCACGAAAAAGCCGTTTGATGACGTGCGGGTGCGCAAGGCCATCAACATGTCCATCAACAAGAAAGCCATTGTTGACGGCGTGTACCTGGGCACCGGCATTCCCGCGAAAAACCCGATCCCACCGTCGATGGCGGCCTACAACGACAGCATCAAGGACGATGCGTACAACCCTGAAGCCGCCAAAAAACTCCTGGCAGAAGCAGGCTACCCGAACGGCTTTACCACCGATTTGTGGGCCATGCCGGTGCAGCGCCCGTACAACCCCAACGCCAAACGCATTGCCGAGCTGATGCAGGCGGACCTGGTCAAGGTAGGCGTCACGGCCGAGATCAAGAGCTTTGAGTGGGGCGAGTACCGCAAGCGCCTGCAGGCCGGCGAGCACCAGATGGGCATGCTGGGCTGGACCGGCGACAACGGCGATCCGGACAACTTCATGTACACCCTGCTCGGCTGCGCTTCGGCCCAGTCCACCAGTGGTTCGAACATCGCCAAGTTCTGCTACCAGCCTTATGAGGATCTGGTCCTGAAAGCCAAGACCGTCACCAACCCGGCCGAACGCACCAAGCTCTACCAGCAGGCCCAGGTGATCTTCAAGGAGCAGGCGCCCTGGTTCACGATTGCCCATGCGGTGCAGCTCAAGCCGGTACGCAAGAGCGTGATCGACTTCAAGAACAGCCCGTTTGGCCGCCACAACTTCTACGGCGTCGACATCAAGGAATAAGCCCCCTAAGGCCCATACGGTTCAGTTAAACCATTGCCCCTGGTTTGTCATCCCGGACTTGATCCGGGATCCATGGATTGCAGGTCAGGCCCGCAATGACAGGTCATGGTTTCTGGTCACTCCGATTCAGGGTGAATATTCAGGGTGAATAACTTGACTGAACAATATTGCCTCTAAGGCTTACACCAGCACCGGCGTCACGCTGGAGCTGGCGTGCCAGACAAAAGGCCGGGTTATCCCGGCCTTTTTCATTTCCTCAAGCCTTGTCAGCTTGAATCCGCACTCGATCAAGCATTCAACATATCGCTATGATTTTTGCCGCGATTGAGCCAATGCAGTCTGCGTAATTGATGACAGCGTGCCGCGCGTGGTGATGACTTCCGGATCCAGCATCACCTCGATCACCGTGCCCTCCTGGCGAGCCAGCGCCGCCAGCAATTCAGCTTCAAATTCGGCGGTCCGCGTGATGCGCACACCGGCATAGCCGTAGGCGCGTGCCAGTGCAGCAAAGTCCGGGTTGTTCAGGCGCGAGCCGCTCACATGCTGCGGATACGTTTTTTCCTGGTGCATGCGAATGGTTCCGTACATGCCGTTGTTGAGCAGCACGATGATGCTTTTGGCGCCATGCTGCGCAGCGGTGGCCAGTTCCTGGCCGTTCATCAGGAAGTCGCCGTCCCCGGCAATGGTAAAGGCCGTGCGGCCCGAGACAATATTGGCAGCAATGCCCGCAGGCACGCCGTAGCCCATGGAGCCCACCGTTGGCGCCAGTTGCGTCTTGTGCCCCTTGACCAGCCCGTGGTGCCTGAAAAACCGGTGTACCCAGCTGGCAAAGTTGCCCGCGCCGTTGGTCAGTACCGCATCTTCCGGCAAATGCTTTTGCAGCAGGCCGACGATGGCCGGCATGTCAATGTCGCCGGGCAGGTTGGCCGAAGGCGTGGGCTGGAGGTTCTCGAGATAATCCGCGTTCGCCGACGCCGTCCATGCCTCCCAGGCCACGGTCACCGGCGCCGTCAGCACCTCCAGCGAGCGCGCAGCGGCATTCATGGTGGCGTTGATGGCCAGGTCGGCCTGGTAGACGCGGTTGAGCTCTTCGGCGCTTGAATGGATGTGCACCAGTTTCTGTTGCGGCCGGGGCGCTTCCAGCAGCGTGTAGTTGCCGGTCGTCATTTCCCCCAGGCGCGGGCCAATGGCGATGATGAGGTCGCTGGCCTTGATGCGCGCGGCCAGCTTGGGATTGAGGCCGATGCCCACGTCGCCGGCATAAAGCGGGTGGTGGTTGTCAAAGGTGTCCTGGAAACGGAAGGCATTGCCCACCGGCAGTTTCCAGTTTTCGGCAAAGCGCTGCAGTGCCTGCGCTGACTGCGGCGTCCAGCCGCCACCTCCGGCAATGACAAACGGCCGCTGCGATTGGAGCAGCATCTCGCGCAGCGTACGCACGGAGCCGGGGTCGCTCCAGGCCTGGACTGCCTCCACGCGGGGCAGGGGCTGGGCATCGGTCATCTGCGTCAGCATGTCTTCGGGCAATACCAGCACGACCGGGCCGGGCCGGCCGTTCATGGCCGTCGCAAAAGCGCGCGCCACATACTCCGGAATCCGGTCGGCGTCATCGATGCGCTCCACCCGCTTGGCAAAGCCCTTGGTGCTCGGCCCGAAAAAGCTGGCGTAATCCACCTCCTGAAAAGCTTCCCGGTCACGGCAGTCGCTGGCCACATCGCCCACCAGCAGCACCATCGGCGTCGAGTCCTGAAACGCCGTGTGGACACCGATGGAGGCGTTGGTGGCGCCCGGCCCGCGTGTCACCATGCAAACGCCCGGCCGGCCGCTGAGCTTGCCGTGCGCCTCGGCCATGAAGGCCGCACCGCCTTCCTGGCGGCAGGTGATGAATTCAATCTGGCCCTGGCGTGCATGCAAGCCGTCAAGGACGGCAAGGTAGCTTTCACCGGGTACGCCAAACGCATGGGTAACGCCCTGGGCAATCAGGCAGTCAACGAGAAGGTGGCCCGCAAGTTGTGTAGTCATGGGCCGTATTGTGCCCCCCACGCTTGTCACTTCGTGTACTGCGCTGCCCCCAGAGGGGGCCGCCCCGCCTGCGGCCCGGCAAAGCCGGTTCCGCGGCTCGGACCGGCCTTCGGTCGGCTCGCTTCGCATTGCCTTGTGGGCCGTTTTTTTATTGAGGCGGCCCTACTGCCGTGCCGACCGGGGAAAATGAGCTACTCGGGTGTGCTGGTGTCGCTGTCCGCACCACCGGCCTCCAGCGCCTGCCTGGCCAGTTCCTCGTCACTCAGCGGCGGCGCATCCTCAAGAGCCGCCAGTTCTTCAAGAAACTCCGGGGTCGGCTCTTCGTGCTCCAGCAGCACTTCTTCAAGCTTTTGCTGGCCAGTCTCCACGTGTACCGAAGGTGAATGCAATGCAGTAGGCGGCACAGGAAATTTCTCGCCGAGTTCGAATTTCAGCGCCTCTGATTTCTCGTCGATCCAGTGCGCGAAATCACCACCTTGGGGGGTATTCGAATTGCTCATGGCCATCTCCTTGCTTTGCGTTGCGGCTCCGGCACGGGTGGCCGGCTCTGCTTCAGACTTCATTATGGCGCTACGCGCTATGCAGCGGTAGTACCCCCTATGGATTCACGCGTCAGGGCTTATGAGCGGTCAGCCGCCCGGCGACCGTGAAGCGCCCGCCACCCTGAGGCGTAAGCGCGACACCTCTCATACGGCAATCCAGTCGCCTTGCTCAGTAGGCCACCGCATAGCGATAGCCGCGATACCTCAGCACCGCGGTTTTGGCACGGATCTGCTCCAGCACCACGCCTGGGGCCGGCTCTGCGCCTTCGCCCACCACCTGGCCGTTGACGATCAGCATGCGCTGCGCGGGGTTGTCGGAATAGACGCCTCCGCTGATGGCCAGCTTGGGCAAGTCACGCTGTACATCGGCCGGCAATTCATTGACGGACAGCAAGCGATCAGGGGCTGCCGCTGCGGCCGCCGGTGAGGAAGCCGCCAGCGCCGGAGCCGGCTGTCGCGCCTCACGCAAAGGAGCCGCAGCCGGGGCCGGTGCGGCAGGCGCTGGCGCTCGCCCTGCCAGCACTGGCGGCGGTGATGCAGGCAGTGGTGGTGCAGGAGGCAACACCTCGGTCGCAGGCCGGGCCGGCGCTGCCATGGGCGCCTGCAGAGGCCTCACCATGGCAGGCGCTGGGGACATGCCGGCCCCTGCATCTGGCGGATACATGACCGGCGGTGCAACTGATACAGCGACCGGTGGCCCGGCGGGCCCGGCCAGCTGCCATGCTGCCACGGCCAGCAAGCCGGCGCCGATGACCGCTGCCCCTCCCAACCAAAGCCGGCTCTGACGGCCTTCACGTGGCTCGAGCGGCGACACCTGCAAGGGCTGGGCATGAATGCCCCGTGCCGGATCGCGCTCGCGCTGGGCGTCGGCCTTCCGAAGTGCATCGAGAATGTAAGACATGGGGTCAGGGCCCGGTACGAAGGCGCGGCTCGTCCACGCCTGCCACGCGATTGAGCTGCATGAAGGTCAATGGCCCGAGTCGGCCGTCGGCAGGCAGGCCCTGAGCCAGTTGAAAAGTGCGCAGGCGGGCTCTGAGCGACGCATCCAGCACGGGCGGGCCCGCCTGCGGCGCGGTGCCATCCAACGCGGCCAGCCGGGCCGCAACCCAGTCGACCACCGGGCCACGCGGGCTGTCAAGGGGGCGACCTCCATAACCAGCGGGTGAGCGCCAGAGCGTGAAAAAATCGCCCTGCCAGCGCGCGGCCAGCGCGGCCAGTGTGACGGTCTGCTCGGCACCCCCGGCGCGCAAGGTAGCGCTGCTCTCGGTCAGGGCGGTGAGCAAGGCATAAGAAGGCGAGCCACTCTGGCTGTCGAGCTTGACGATGCCGGGACGGCCCAGCTGGCGGATCAGGGCCAGGCTGGTGTTGCTGCTGAAGCACCGCACCTGCTCGCGCTGCAGCGCCTGGCAGGGGTCGCCCTCCCCGGGTGTCAGTTTCCAGGCCTGCGCCAATTCGCGCCAGGCCTTGTCTTCGTCGCGCAGCAAGGTGGGAGGCCGCGCGGGCGGAGCGAGGGCCGCACCGGGTGCTGCCAAGGTTGTAACCGGTGCGGAGGCTGCAACTGCTGCGATCCCGGGTGCTTGCGCTGCTTGCGTTGTTTGCGGCGCCTGCGTCACGAGACGGGTCATGGCGAGCAACCCTGCGCCAGCGGCGACACTCAAGCCCACCAGGGCAAGACTGCGCTGCCAGCGCCATGGTGCGCGCACCGGCGGGTCGAACACCTCGTCCGCCGCCTTGTTGACAATGCCGCGGTTGACCATGGCCTGGCCGCCCGCAAAAGCTCCCAGCAAGGCACGGTCGCACAACAGGTTGATGCGGCGGGGCACGCCGCGCGCGCGCTGGTGGATGCGCTTGAGGGCCTTGCGATCGAACGGCAGCGCGCGATTCAGGCCCGACATTTCAAGGCGGTGCAGGATGTACTGCACCGTCTCGGCCTCGGTGAGTGCATCGAGGTGAAAGCGTGCGATCACGCGCTGAGCCAGTTGCTCCAGTTCGGGCCGCTGCAGCATGGTGCGCAGCTCAGGCTGGCCGATCAGGACGATCTGCAGCAGCTTGCGCTCGCTGGTTTCCAGGTTGGTGAGCAGCCGCAGCTGCTCCAGCACTTCGGCAGACAGGTTCTGCGCCTCGTCAATGATCAGCACGTTGTTCTGCCCGGCGGCATGGGCCTGCAGCAAAAAGGCGTTGAGCGGGTCGAGGTAATCCTTGACCGTGGGCGGCAGCAGCTCTTTTTGCGGCACCGTGACGTGGAACTCGTCGCAGATCGACTGCAGCAGCTCGGTTACCGTGAGCTTGGGATTGAAGATGTAGGCGACGTTGCAGTGGGCCGGAATCTGCTCCAGAAAACAGCGGCACACCGTGGTTTTGCCAGTGCCGATCTCGCCGGTCAGCAGCACAAAGCCACCTCCGCCGTCCAGCCCGTACAGCAGGTGCGCCAGCGCTTCGCGATGCCGGTCGCTCATAAACAGCAGACGCGGGTCCGGAGCGAGCGAAAACGGCGCTTTTGTCAAGCCGAAAAATGGCATGTACATGGGTGCAAAGGATACCGCACCGCTATCGTCTGGCGCTAGTCATAAACAACGAATAAACAACGCGCCCCGTGCTGGTGGTGCCCGATTCAGGCCGGTACGGGGGCCGCGCTACGGGCCCGCCGGAGGTTGAATGCGCTGACGATCAGTGCCACGTGCCGTGAATAGGTGGGGTCAGCGACACCGCCAGCAGCCACGCCACACCCGCGAAACTCATCACTCCCGGCCAGCGCGCCTCAACACTTGCGTCAGTATCCTGGTATTTTTCAGTGAAATAAAAAGCAACTTTGTGCAGCGCTGGACTATTTCTTGGGTCACTGCAGACTCAAACAAACGGATCAATGTTTCCATTAGCGAGCAGACTAGTAACGTTCAGCCCTGTCACATTTTGCAGCACCACGAGATCCTGAGCACTGTACGTCGAACCAGCGCCATCTCGGTCAATCTGCACCGTCGTATTACTGCCATTTACCACGAGATGGACGAAATCAGCGATATTTGATGCCGGGCCGTAGCCAACCAACAAGTCAGAAATATCCAGAACGTCACCGCTAATCGCCGATGAGTTAAGGGGCCCAGCGGTGAAATCCGTGATCGTGTCCACACCCGTGCCAAGATCTGCCAGCATGAAGGCGAAGGTGTCCTGATTATTGCCCCCGCTTAATGTGTCTGAGCCAGCACCCCCATAGAGATAATCGTTCGCGCCCTGTCCAAACAGGGTGTCGTTGCCAGAACCGCCATAGATGTAATCGCTGCCCCCCGCCCCATAAAGCACATCGTCGCCCACCAGAATCGGCGCCACTGCACCTGAAGTCGGCAATGCGCTCTCATTGTTATTGCTGCCGGTGATGATGTTGACGATTTCGTGGTAAGTCCCACCCGCACTATCTGCGGTCTGGATATCCAATTCGTATGTCGAACTAGCGGCCAAGCCTGAAACAGTTTTCAGCACATTACCGCTGATCGCAAAGGTGGCAGCTGTTCCAGCCAGGGTTGAACTGGACAGGATAGAGTAGGTGTAGCCGCCGGTGTTGTCCGGATCAATCGTTGACAAAGTGCCCAGATTAACGTCTGCGCCAGGTAAGCCATTGCCGCTTGGTGCAACCATGCTCAGCGAAATATCCGTGGGCGACAGATTGACGGTGTCGGTGGTGCCGTTGATCAGGATATTGACTGTCTTGGCTGTCCCATCTGCCGAATACACGACAAACGAATCGCCGAGTGTGCCGCCAGTATTCAGAGCATTAACGATGGCGTTGCTGTTATCCAGGATGTATTCCCATTGCCCCGCCGTCGTGACTGTGTAATGGCCATACCCGGAGGCGCTCAGGGCAAGTGCGCTAACTGCCTGGAAAGTGTCCAAGGAATTATCTACATCGGTGGCCAGCAGGTCGCCCGTGGCCGTCGCAATACCCACGGTGTTTCCGCCCGCTTCCGTTACGATGCCGCTGCTCGTGCCGGTGATCACTGCCGCGTCGTTGCTGCCGTTGATGGTGACGGTCACGACCTTGGCCGTGCCGTCCTCGCTGTACACGGTGAAGCTGTCGCTCAGCGCCGGACTGCCCACGTTGAGCGCCTGCACTGCCGCGTTGGTGTTGTCCAGCGTGTAGGTCCACACGCCCGCCGCCGTCACGCCGTAGGTGCCGTAGTGGTTGCTCGTATCCGCACCGGCGGCCACCGCCTGGAACACGTCGTCGGTGCCATTTAAATCATCAGCATATAAATCGCCGTTGGCCGTCGGGGTGCCCGGCGTGCCGTTGGCCACACCGCCGGCCTCCACCACCGTTCCAGTTGCGGAGCCCGTGATCAACGCAGCCAGATAGTCCACGGGAACGTATGGGCCACCGGGTATCTCTTGCACCGAAATTGCCAACTGCTCCATCATCTGCACAGTCAGCTTGGTACCACCGGTGAACGTGAAAACAAAGTCACTCGCAATGCCGTTGGACACCTCACCCTGCGGGTTCATCTTGACCGCCTGGAGAAACTCCACATAGTTTTGAAGCTGCACACGCACTGCAGCGTCGGTCCATTGCGCTTGCGTCAACTGAAGCAGAATGGTGTCCCTACCCGAGCCGCCGGTGTAGACGTCAGTCGCGCCGTAATTCTCTGTCAGCGTATAAATCAACGTATCGCTGCCCGATCCTCCATTAAGTCGATCGCTGCCGGAGCCACCGTCGATGATGTCATTGCCGGCACCGGAGTTGATGATGTCGTTGCCGCCACCGCCATCAATCGTGTCGATGCCCGAGCCCCCCGTCAGTACCTCATTGCTCTCAGTACCAAGAATTTCAGCCATATCGACTCTCCTTCAGCTCTGCTGGTGTAAACAAATAGGTGGGCTTTTACCGGCGGTTAGCCCAACTCGATTCGTTGACAAAGTGTGCAACCAGTTGTAGCGCCTCGCCATCCCCAGTTTTTCTATGCAAACGAGTCGAAAGCAGATACCTGACTCGAGTCACGTCCGAACAGGAGGGGCGGCGATCAGCGTCAGGGCTCCCCATACACCAATAGCGTTGGTGCGGCATGCACCAGGCTGGGGCGGGCCTGGTGCATTGGCCGCTCACCTCAAGCCCCGCGGTCAAGGGCGATGATTGTAACTTTTTGTGACTTCTGAAACTATTAACCGCTTCACCCGTAACCCGAACAAAAGTTCAAAAGTTCAAAAGTTCAAAAGTTCAAGAAAGGCAGTTCAGGGAGGATTTATTCGCACTCGCAGGAATGCATCGCCAACGCTGATACATTTCCCGCGTTAACGCCGGGAATCCTCAGGCGGTAGCCAGCGCGGTTCGCCGCACTTTGCGCACCCTGAACGCGCTGGCAATCAGCACCGCCTGCACCAGCGCCAAACCCAACAGCACGCCGCGGTACTGGCCGTGGTCCATCATCACGCCAAAAATCAGCGGCGCGACGGCCTGGCCAATGTCGAGCCCCGCATACACCACGCCGTAGACGCGGCCCGAGGCATTGTCTGGTGTGGAGCGCTTGACCAGCAAATCCCGCGAGGGGGCCGCAATGCCCGATGCAAAACCCATGGCACCAAACAGCACGGGCACCATCCACGCGGCAAAACTGCCCAGGGCCAGCAGCAGCGCAACAACGGCCGCCGCCCCGAAGCCAATGCCGACGATGCGCTCGCAACGGGCGGGGTCCACGGCCAGAAAGCCGCCCAGCACCATGCCGCCCGCGCTGCACACCATGTAGATCGTCAGGCACATCGCCACCAGCGCCAGGGGCACGCCATGCAGATGGCGGGCAGCTTCGGGTGCGAAGGCCTGCACCACGCTCAGCACAATGGCGTACCAGAAGAAAAACGCGAAGCACATCCACACCGCGGGAATCCTGAGAAAGCTCAGGGAGCTGTCTGGGGCAGCGCCACCCTTGTCGGGCGTCGCTGCATTCAACGTCAGCTTGTCGCGATTCAGCAGAAGCACTCCCATCACCGCAAAGACCAACACGCCCGCTGCGGCCAGCGCCACGCGCCATGACACGGCAAAAGTGAGCGTGACCACCAGCGCCGGCGCCAGCGCCCAGCCCAGGCTGCCGGTGATGCCATGCACACTGTAGGCATGGCCCAGGCGCGATGGGCTCACCTTGCGGTTGATCAGCGTGTAGTCCACCGGATGAAACACGCCGTTGCCCAGACCGGCCATCGCGGCAAACCCGGCCATCATCCAGTAGCTGGTGCTGATGGAATAACCCAGGGCGGCCATGCCGATCAGGCTCAGCCCGCCAAACAGAATGGGGCGCGGGCCAAAACGATCCACCGCAAAGCCCGACAAGGCCTGCACCGCGCAGGAGACAACGAAAAAGATCGTCATCAAAAACCCCAATTCCGCGTAACTCACGCTGAACTCCTCCTTGAGCCAGGGGAACAGCGGCGCCAGCAACAGCTGGCTGAAGTGGCTGATCAGGTGAGCGGTTCCAACCAGGCCGATGATGCTGGCGTCCTGCCGCAGCGAAGCAGCCGCCGCCGGGACAGTGGCAGTAGTGACAGTGGCTGCTGCACCAGCCACGTTCGCAGTGCTTGAAGTATTCATGGCGCTATCGTAGTATTGGCCTGACTTGCTGAAATACGACAAAAAGCCATGATTCAGCGAATTTCAGACAACCTGTCCAGCGCCCTTGCCCCAGGGGTGCCGCCGCGCGATGGCCCGTAACACCCGCCTCCAGTTCGCGCCGGTAGGGGACACCGACCCCTTCACGCCCAGCCGGCAACGCCCCGTGCGCGTTCGGGCGCGCGCCATGCCGGCCGACATGCACTTCAAACCGCACTCCCATGCGTGGGCGCAACTGGCCTATTGCGCCACCGGTGTCGTGCAGGTCACGACCGAGCAAGGCGGCAGCGCCGGCGGCGAGATCACCTACATCGTGCCGCCGTCGCGCGCGGTGTGGATTGCACCCGGCGCGCAGCATCACGTCACGGTGCTGGAAGCCGCGGAGTTGCGCACGCTCTACATCGATGCAAGCGTCACGCCCAGCGGCTGGGAAGGTTGCCGCGTCATGGTGGTATCGCCCTTGCTGCGGGAGTCGATTCATGCGCTGGATGCACCTGCGGGGCGCCCCCTGACGGCCGCACGCGAACAATTGCTCAGTGCCCTGGTACTTGACGAAATCACCCATGCCGACACCCAGGCGCTGGGCGTGCCGCTGCCGCACCCGCAAACCGGCGACAAGCGGCTGCGCGCGCTGTGTGAAGCCGTGCTGGGCGCGCCCTCGGAACGTGCGACGCTGGCCGAATGGGCCGCCGGGATTGGCGCCAGCGAGCGTACGGTGGCGCGGCTCTTTCGCGACCAACTGGGCTTGAGTTACCACCAATGGCGCCAGCAGGCCATCCTGGCGCACGCCCTGCCCCTGCTGGCACGCGGCACACCGGTGAGTCTGGTGGCCGCTGCCAGCGGCTATGCCAGTGACAGCGCGTTTTCAGCGATGTTCAAATCCGCGATGGGTCAGACCCCTGGCCATTTTCAGAGTAAATAAGTCACCAGCCCAATAAACCCCGAATAAACCGCTATCAACAAAATAGCGGGCATTGACTCGGATGCCCGCTGACTCCTCACGGCCGACCCACAGTGACGTGGCGGGCGTTCTCCGGGCGTTCTCTTTACCGGACATTTACGCAGAGCTTTCGAGCGGTATACCTGCCTCCGGAGGGTTGCAGTGATAATTAATTGTGAGCATGCACAGCAGGCCTGGCGGTGATCACGAGGAATGCCCCTCCTGAAGTTCATCCACACCAGGCAGAACAGGCATGACAGGCATGACGCCGATACTCCATAAAACACAATAAACAATAAATGCCGCGGCAATCCCGTTGTCGTGGCAGGCAACAAGGACTGCTGATGGACCCAAAAGCCGAAACGCCGCACACCAGCAACGACCCGCACCCCGGTAAACGATTAAGCCGCCGCGCATCCCTCATTGGCGGCGTGCTGGCGGTGCTGGCACTGGCCGCTACCGGCTGGCTGGCCTGGCACCTGACCCATCCCTCGCCGGAAGCCGGCAGTACATCGGCTGGAGCAGCCGGGCCTGGAGGCACTGCCGGACGGCGTGGCCCGCCCGCCACCACGGTGGGAGTGGCCACCGCCGAGCGGGCCAGCATTCCGGTGATTCTTGAGGCACTGGGCACCGTCACACCGCAGGCCACTGTCAAGGTGCGCCCCCAGGTGTCCGGTGTCATGGAAAAAGTGCTGTTCAAGGAAGGCCAGATGGTCAAGGCGGGCGACCTGCTGGCCACCATAGACCCCCGCCAGTTTGAAATGGCGCTGATGCAGGCCTCCGGCCAGCGCCAGCGCGACGAAGCGCAACTCGACAGTGCCCGCGTCACCCTGCAACGCTTCAAGACCCTGCTGGAGCAGGACTCGATTGCCCGCCAGGAGGTCGATACCCAGGCCGCGCTGGTCAAGCAGCTGGAGGGCACGGTCGTCATTGACAAGGCCTCCGAGGGAACGGCCCGCCTCAACCTGGGCTACACCCGGGTGGTGGCCCCTGTCAGTGGCCGTGTAGGCCTGCGCACGGTGGACGTGGGCAACGTGGTGAGCAGCAGCGACGCCAACGGCATCGCGTTGATCACCCAGGTCAGCCCGATTGACGTGGTGTTTTCCATTCCGCAGGACCAGGTTGGCGAACTGCAGCAAAGCGCTGGCGGCAGTGCAGCCATGAAGGTCACGGCGCTCGACCGCACACGCTCCGCCACGCTGGACACCGGCGTGTTTGCCTCGCTGGACAACCAGGTCGACACGCAGACCGGTACGGTCAAGGCCAAGGCGCGCTTTGCCAACAGCAAGCTGGCGCTCTTTCCCAGCCAGTTTGTCAATGTGCAGCTGCTGGTCAAGACCATTGAGAACGCCGTGGTCGTGCCCGTGACGGCACTGCGCCATGGCAGCACCGGCGACTATGTGTATGTGGTCAATGCCGCCGAGCGCACCGTGAGCCTGCGGCCCGTGCAGCGCGGCCAGGCCACAGTCGACAAAATAGTGATCGCGTCCGGCCTGCAACCCGGCGAGCGCGTCATCACGGAAGGCGCCGATCGCCTGAAGGACGGCGCCAAAGTGATCCTGCCCGGTGACCAACCCGGCGGTGGCGGTGGCGCTGGCTTCACCGGCGGCAAACGCCAGCGTCCTGGGGGGCCCGCCTCCGCGCCGGTAGCGGGGGATTCCAGCCCTGCGGCAGCCGACGCCCCGGCGGCCGATGCATCCAGCCCACGGCGGCGCCGCCGCGCGTCGCAAGCTGAGGGCTCATGACGGGCGAGTATTGTTCCTTTCCCAGCCCGGGGAAAGTCGAGACGGGAGTTGCTGGCTGTGGTGACGCTGCTGGTCCCCACCCCCGCCCTGACCCGGCAGCGGAGGGAGCAACTCCGGCAAAAGCAAAAGCAAGAGCAAGAGCAAGAGCGAGGGCCAAGACATCATGAGTCCGTCAAGCCCCTTCATCCTCCGGCCGGTAGCCACCTCGCTGCTGATGGTGGCCATCGTGCTGGCGGGCCTGGTCGGCTTCAAGTTCCTGCCGCTGTCGGCCTTGCCGCAGGTCGATTACCCGACGATCCAGGTGCAAACCCTCTACCCTGGCGCCAGCCCGGAAGTCATGGCGCAAACCGTGACGGCGCCGCTGGAGCGCCAGTTCGGCCAGATGGCCGGGCTGCAGCGCATGAGCTCGACCAGCGCCGCCGGCGTGTCCATCGTCACCTTGCAGTTCGGCCTCGGCCTCACGCTCGATGTGGCCGAGCAGGAAGTGCAGGCGGCCATCAACGCTGGCGGCTCGCTGCTGCCGGCCGACCTTCCCGCCCCACCGGTATATGCCAAGGTCAACCCGGCGGACGCACCGGTGCTCACCCTGGCCATTACCTCCGACACCATGCCGCTCACGGAGGTGCAGAACCTTGTCAATACCCGCCTGGCCCTGAAAATCAGCCAGGTCAGCGGCGTCGGGCTGGTGTCGCTCAGCGGCGGCCAGCGCCCCGCCGTGCGCATCCAGGCGGACACCCGGGCGCTGGCCTCTTACGGGCTGGCGCTCGACTCGCTGCGCACCGCCATCAGCGCCGCCAACGCCAACGGTGCCAAGGGCAGCATCGACGGCCCGACCCGCGCCTATTCCATCAACTCCAACGACCAGCTGCTGGCCGCCACCGACTACAAGAACCTGATCATTGCCTGGCGCAACGGCGCGGCCGTTCGCCTTTCCGAGGTGGCCCATGTGGTTGACAGCGCCGAGAACATCAAGCTTGGCGCCTGGAGTGGTCTGAAACCGGCCATCATCCTGAACGTGCAGCGCCAGCCCGGCGCCAACGTCATCGCCACGGTTGACGCCATCAAGGCGCGCCTGCCCGAGCTGCAGTCCGGCTTGCCGGCGTCAATGAAGGTCGATGTGCTGAGCGACCGCACCACCGGCATACGCGCCTCGGTGCTGCATGTGGAGATCGAGCTGCTGCTGGCTGTGCTGCTGGTGGTGCTGGTGATCTTTGTCTTTTTGCACAGTGTGCGCGCCACCGTGATTGCCAGCCTGGCCGTGCCGATCTCGCTGATCGGCACCTGCGGCGCCATGTACCTGCTGGGCTACAGCCTGAACAACCTCAGCCTGATGGCGCTGACGATTGCCACCGGCTTTGTGGTGGACGACGCCATCGTGATGATTGAAAACATCTCGCGCTACATCGAGCAAGGCGAAGAGCCCCTGGCCGCCGCATTCAAGGGAGCCAGGCAGATCGGCTTCACCATCATTTCGCTCACCGTCTCGCTGATTGCCGTGCTGATTCCGCTGCTCTTCATGGGCGACGTGGTGGGGCGGCTGTTCCGCGAATTCGCGGTCACCCTGGCCATCACGATCCTGATTTCGGCCGTGGTGTCGCTGACACTGGTGCCCATGATGTCGGCACGCTGGCTCAGGCACCTGCCTGCGGGCGAAGGCAGCAAGACAGGCGCGCGGCTGCAGGCCCTGACGGACCGCGTGATTGCACGGTATGACCGCTGGCTGAGCTGGGTGCTCCAGCGCCAGGGCGCTACCTTGCTGGTGGCGCTTGGCACGCTGCTGCTGACGGTGCTGCTCTATATCGTGATTCCCAAGGGGCTCTTTCCCACACAGGACACCGGCCAGCTGCAGGCCCGCGTTGAAACCGCGCAGTCGGTTTCGTACGCCCGCATGGCCGACTTACAGCAGACGGCGGCCAAAGCCATTCTGGAAGATCCCGATGTCGACACGCTAAGTTCCTTCATCGGTGTGGATGCCGCCAACAACACCATGCTGCACACCGGCCGCATGCTGATCAACCTCAAGCGCGAACGCAGCGGCAGCCAGCAGGCCACCATGGACCGCCTGAAGGAGCGTGTGGGCAAGATCGCGGGTGTGACGCTGTACCTGCAACCCACGCAGGACCTGACCATTGACGCCGAGACGGGTCCGACCCAGTTCCGCGTGTCGCTCGAAGGTTCGGACAACGCGACAGTGGTGAAATGGGCCACCCAGCTCGCGCAGCGCATGCAGGCGCTTGGCAGCCTGCGCAATGTGGTGTCCGATGCCGGCTCCAGCGGAGCAGCGGCCTACATCACGGTAGACCGCGACACGGCGTCACGGCTGTCCATCACGACCTCTTCCATCGACGACGCGCTCTACAGCGCCTTTGGCCAGCGCATCGTGTCCACGATTTTCACCGAGACCAACCAGTACCGCGTGATCCTCGAAGCCATGCCCGATCAGTTGACGACACCGGCCGCGCTCGGTAACCTGCAACTGAAAACAGGCTCAGGCATCACCACCCCGCTCTCGGCGATTGCCACCATTGCAGAGCGGCCCGCCCCTCTGCAAATTACCCACGTGGCCCAGTACCCCGCCACCACGCTGGGCTTTGACACGGCGCCAGGCGTTTCGCTGGGCAAGGCCGTGAGCGAGATCAAGCAGGCAGCCAAAGACATCGCCATGCCGGCCAGCGTGACCATGACCTTCCTGGGCGCGGCCGGCGCCTACCAGTCGTCGCTGTCCAACCAGCTCTGGCTGATTCTGGCGGCGATCGTCTGCGTCTACATCGTGTTGGGCGTGCTCTATGAAAGCTATATCCACCCGCTGACCATTCTTTCCACCCTGCCCTCTGCCGGTGTCGGCGCATTGCTGGCGCTGATGATCAGCGGCTCCGACCTGGGGGTGATCGGCATCATCGGCATCATCCTGCTGATCGGCATTGTGAAAAAGAACGCCATCATGATGATCGACTTTGCCATCGACGCCGAGCGCAACGAAGGCAAGTCAGCGCAGGCGGCTATCCACCAGGCGGCCCTGCTGCGCTTTCGGCCCATCCTCATGACGACGCTGGCGGCGCTGTTTGCCGCGGTGCCGTTGATGCTGGGCTGGGGCGAAGGCGCCGAGCTGCGGCGGCCGCTGGGCCTGGCGATCTTCGGCGGCCTGATCGTGAGCCAGATGCTGACGCTGTTCACCACGCCGGTGATTTACCTGGCGTTTGACCGGATGGGGAGCAGGTTTGGGCGCGGGCGGAAAGCGGAGGTTGCGGTGTGAGAGCCGTTTGCTGCTTTGGGATTGAGGTGAGCTCCGGAGCCGAGGGTGCTGGGGGTCTTCTTGGGGCTGCTGGCCGGGACTCGCCCCGGCGGGCGAGGCACTTTACTTTTGCTTCGCCAAAAGAAAGTACCCAAAGAAAAGGCGACCCGAAGTCTGGGTCCCTTCGCTGCGCTGCGGGCAACCTGCGCTGCTCGACTCCGGCGGGGGTCCGCAGAACTCGCTACGTTGCACTTCGCTCAAACAACTGCGGCCCTGATCCCGCCTCCATCTGCGCTGCTCGGCCCAGCCACACGGGTGAGGAGCGGATACCACTACCGAATGCAAAAAATACCAAGACAAACAAGGACACGCCATGGCGTGTCCTTGTGGTCGAATTCCGGTATTTGGTATTGGGCTGTTTGCCTTCAACCCCTTCTGTCTGCGCCGAGGAGCGCAGGGCCAGGCGGATCAGGGATCGCGATTGTCTGAGCCGCAGGCGAGTTGAGCGAGACCCCGCCTGGCCCGAGCACCGCAGGCTGCCCGCAGCGCAGCGGAGGGACGCAGACAGCAGGGTCGCCTTTTCTTTTGCTTACTTTTCTTTTGGCGAATGCAAAAGAAAAGTGAGTAGCCGCCGGGCTACCCCCGGCCAGCAAGCCTCAGCAGCGCACACCACCGTCGGAACAAGCCAAGGCTTTGACCCCTTCGTCTTCGCTCAGAACAGGTACCCCAGCCCGAACGGAAGAGCCAAGCGATGAACCTCTCCGAACCCTTCGTCCGCCGCCCGGTAGCCACCGTCCTCCTGACCATAGGCATCGCCCTGGCCGGCATAGGCGCGTTCTTTGTATTGCCAGTCTCGCCCCTGCCGCAGGTCGATTTCCCGGTCATCTCGGTCAGCGCCTCGCTGCCCGGTGCCAGCCCCGACACCATGGCCAGCAGCGTCGCCACGCCGCTGGAGCGGCGCCTCGGCGTGATCGCCGGGGTGAACGAGATGACCTCCAACAGCAGCAACGGCTCCACCCGTGTCAGCCTGCAATTTGACCTGAACCGCAGCATCGATGCCGCCGCGCGCGAAGTGCAGGCCGCCATCAATGCCTCGCGCGCGGACCTGCCGGCCACGCTGCGCAGCAACCCGACCTACCGCAAGGCCAACCCGGCTTCAGCGCCCGTCATCATCCTGGCGCTCACCTCCAAAACCCGTTCACCTGGGCAGATCTACGACGAAGTGTCGAATGTGGTGCAACAAAAAATCGCCCAGGTGCCGGGTGTGGGCGATGTCGAGCTGGGCGGTGGTTCGCTGCCTGCCGTGCGCGTCGAGTTGAACCCGTTCGCGCTCAACCGCTATGGCATCAGCATGGAAGATGTGCGGGCGGCGCTGCAGGCATCCAACGCCAACCGGCCCAAGGGCGCGATTGAAGGCAATGGCCAGCGCCTGCAGATTTACTCGGGTGCCAATACCGCCACGGGCGGGCTCAAGGCGGCCGACTACCGCGGTCTGGTGGTGGCCTGGCGCAATGGCGCGGCCCTGCGGCTGGGCGATGTGGCCGAGGTGGTGGATGGCGTGGAAAACACCAACACCCTGGGCCTGTTCAACGGCAGCCCGGCCGTCATTGTGCTGATCACGCGCCAGCCTGGCGCCAACGTGATCGAGACCGTGGACGGCGTGCGCGCCCTGCTGCCCGAACTGCAGGCCCAGCTTCCGCAGGATGTGCAGTTGCAGGTGGCCTCGGACAGCACCAACTCCATCCGCGCCTCGCTCCATGAGATCGAGCTCACCCTGCTGATCTCGATAGCGCTGGTGGTGCTGGTGGTCAGCGCATTTTTGCGCAGCGCGCGCGCCACCGTCATTCCGGCGGTGGCAACCATCGTTTCCCTGCTCGGCACCTTTGGCGTGATGTATCTGCTCGGGTTCAGCCTCAACAACCTGAGCCTGATGGCGCTCACCGTCGCCACCGGCTTTGTGGTGGACGACGCCATCGTCGTGCTGGAGAACACCAGCCGCCATATCGAGGCCGGCATGGACCGCTTCAAGGCCGCGCTGCTGGGCGCGCGCGAAGTCGGCTTCACCGTGCTGTCCATCAGCCTGTCGCTGGTGGCGGTGTTCATTCCGCTGCTGTTCATGGGCGGGCAGACCGGACGGCTGTTTCGCGAATTTGCCGTGACGCTGTCGGCAGCGGTGATGATTTCCCTGCTGATTTCGCTGACAACCACACCGATGATGTGTGCCTGGATGCTCAAGCCCACCACCGTGGCCGGGCAGGCACGCAAGCGGCCCGGGCGCCTGGCCTTCATCCCGCGCTGGCTTGAAGGCGCTTACCGGCGGGTGCACCGCAGCTACGAGCTTAGCCTGGACTGGGCACTGGCCAGCAAGCTGCTGGTCATGCTGATTTTGCTGGCGGTGGTGGCGCTCAATGTCTACCTCTACGTCAAGGCGCCCAAGGGCTTTTTCCCGCAACAGGACACCGGGCAGATAAACGCCGGACTGCGGGCCGACAGGAGCATTTCCTTTCAGGCCCTGCAGGGCAAGCTGCAGCAGCTGGTCGACATCATCCGGCGCGACCCGGCGGTGGACACCGTGGTCGGCTTTACCGGCGGCTCGCGGGCGGGTGGCGGCTTCATGTTCATCAACCTCAAACCCGTAGGCCAGCGCACCGAATCCGGCCAGGCGGTCATTGCCCGGCTGCGCCCGCAGCTGGCGCAAGTCACCGGCGTCAGCCTCTTCCTCAACACCGTGCAGGACCTGCGCGGCGGTGGCCGCCAGAGCAGTTCGACCTACCAGTACACCCTCAAGAGTGACAACGCGGCCGACCTGCGCGACTGGGCGACACGACTGGCCGACCAGATGAAGCGCCAGGACGCGCTGACCGACGTGGACACCGACCAGCAGGAAAACGGCGTGGAAACCATGGTCACGGTGGACAAGGACAGCGCGGCACGTCTGGGCATCAGCTCGCGCGACGTGGACAACGCGCTCTACAACGCCTTCGGCCAGCGCCAGGTGGCCACCATCTATGCCGACCTGAACCAGTACCGTGTGGTCATGGAGGTGGCGCCACGCTTCATCCGCAGCCCCGAGGCGCTAAAGGACATCTACGTTCCGGCGAAGGCCAGCGGCCTCACCACTTCAGGCACCACTTCAGGCACCACCTCGGGCAGCAGCTCCACCACGACTACCGCATCCGGCACATCCAGCGCATCCACGACCGTCACCAACCCGGCCCTGCGCGACCCATCCAGCGGCCAGGCCCTGAGCTCGTCGGCCACCACCATGGTGCCGCTGTCGGCCGTTGCGCGCTTCAGCGAAAACGCCAAGGCCGCCTCGGTCAGCCACGAGGACGGAGAACTCTCCACCACGATTTCCTACAACCTGGCGGAGGGCAGTACGCTCAGCGACGCCCAGGCTGCCGTGAAGCAGGCGGAAGCGGAAATTCGCCTGCCCAACAATGTGCGCGGCAGTTTTGCCGGGTCGGCCCGCGATGCCCAGGAATCGCAAACCCAGCAGCCGCTGCTGATTTTGGCCGCGCTGGTGGTGATCTACATCGTGCTTGGCATTTTGTACGAGAGCCTGATCCACCCCCTCACCGTGCTGTCTACCCTGCCCTCGGCCGGCGTGGGCGCGGTGCTGGCGCTGCTGCTGTTCAAGATGGACTTTTCCATCATCGCGCTGATCGGCATTTTCCTGCTGATCGGCATCGTGAAGAAAAATGCCATCCTGATCATCGACTTTGCGCTGGAAGCCGAGCGGGCACGCGGCCTCACCGCGACGCAGGCGGTGCGCGAAGCCTGCCTGCTGCGCTTTCGCCCCATCCTGATGACCACGCTGGCCGCCATCCTCGGCGCCCTGCCGCTGGCCATAGGCTTTGGCGAAGGTGCCGAGCTGCGCCGCCCGCTGGGCGTTTCCATCATTGGCGGGCTGATTGCCAGCCAGTTGCTCACCTTGTTGACCACGCCGGTGGTTTATGTGCTGCTCGACAAGCTGCGCCGCCGCAGCCCGTCGGAGCGCCTGCTCAGCCGCCACCCCGACGAACCCGGCGTGCCGCCGCCTGGTGCCCCGTTGCAACTGCAATGAGTGATAACCGACATCAACAATACCCGGCGCTCGCTCCTTCCCCCACTGGGGGAAGGTTGGGATGGGGGCCAGCGGCGGGAAGGAACCAGCGTGACAGGTATGGCACCAAAAGGTGGAAGAGTATGTACAAGGAATTAACATTGAAATTGCACCACGGCCGCTACTACCAATACATGGTGGCTGCCACGCTGACACTGCTGGCCACAGGCTGCGCGGTCGGCCCGGATTACAGACGCCCGGCCACCGCAGAGGTCAGCGCCTTCAAGGAAGCCGAAGGCTGGGTGCCTGCCGCGCCGGCCGATGCGCTGGAGCGCGGCCCGTGGTGGAAGCTGTTTGGCGATCCGGTTCTGGACCAGCTGGCATCGCGGGTCGAGGTGTCCAACCAGAACGTGGCGCTGGCGGTGGCCGCCTATGCGCAGGCGCGTGCCCTGGTACGCGAGCAGCGGGCATCGCTCTTCCCCTCGGTCACGCTCAGTGGCGGGGCCAGCCGCTCGGGTTCAGGCGGTGGAAGCAGCACCACCAGCACAGGCAGCGGCGGGCGCACCAGCAACAACTACCAGCTCAGCATAGGCGGCAGCTGGGAGCCCGACGTCTGGGGCCGGCTAGGCCGGGCCGTCGACGGCGCCAGTGCCGGCGCGCAGGCGAGCGCGGCCGACCTGGCCTCAGCCAAACTCTCGGCCCAGGGCGAACTCGCCGTCAACTACCTTTCGCTGCGCCAAACCGATGCACAAAAGGCCTTGCTGGAAAGCACGATTGCCGGCTACGAGCGCGCCCTGGAGATCACGCAGAACCGCTACGCGGCCAGCATTGCCGCCAAAACCGATGTGCTGCAGGCGCAGACCCAATTGGCCAATGCCAGGGCTGAAGCCGCCGGGCTGGTGCGCCAGCGCGCGCAACTCGAGCACGCCATTGCGGTGCTGGTGGGCGAAGCGCCCGGCAATTTCGCGCTCGCACCGGCCGCCTGGAAACCCGCGGTGCCAGAGGTTCCCGTGGGCGTGCCGTCCACGCTGCTGCAGCGCCGGCCCGATATCGCGGCAGCCGAGCGCCGCGTGGCCCAGGCCAACGAGCAGATCGGCATCGCCAAAAGCGCCTACTTCCCCAGCCTCAGTCTGAGCGCATCGGCAGGTAGTGGCGCCAGCCGTGTGGCCGACCTGTTCCAGGCGTCCAGCAGCGTCTGGTCGCTGGGCATTTCGGCCGCGCAGGTGCTGTTCAATGCGGGGGCCACCGGCGCCCGCATCGAGGGCGCGCAGGCTTCGCACGAGCAGGCGGTGGCGCGCTACCGGCAGGCGGTGCTGGCGGCATTCCAGGATGTGGAGGACCAGCTGTCGGCCACCCGCGTGCTGCTGGTGCAGCAGGACTTGCGGCGCCAGGCCTCTGACGCCGCGGACCAAGTCGAGCAACAGGTGTTCAACCGTTACCGCGGCGGCCAGGTCGGCTACACCGAGGTCATCACCGCGCAGGCCACGGCATTGAGCGCACGCCGCGCACTGGTGCAGGCCCTGGCCGACCGCCAGACCACCGCGGTCGCACTGATCCAGGCGCTGGGCGGCGGCTGGCAAACGGGGCAGTAGTTCGTCAATCCCCGCCAGACCGCCCTGTGTTTCGCCATGTATTCACTAGCGGGAAATCAATGACCAATGACCAATGACCAATGACCAATGAAGAGAGGTACCCCTGCAAAGGGAGTTCCGCGCTGAGGTAAAAGCTGAAAATCAACCTGAAATCGCGTCATGACAGCATGAGGGCATTCCTGCAGATGTTCAGTGCGGCTTCAAAGATTCACGCCCGTGCAGCGCCCCCAGAAAAAACCGCGCCGCTTCACTCAGCGGCCGATCCTTGCGGGTGATGGAGCCGAACGACTCCATCTTGTGCTGGATATAGCAGGGCAATATCCTGAGCAACCCGTGCTGCTGGTAGGTATCGGCAATCGATTGCGGCATCACGCCAACCATCTCGGTCTCGGCGATCAGGTTGGTGGTGGTCAGGATGGACGCCGTTTCGATCAGGCCCTTGGGTGTTGGCGACTGCTGCATGCGGAACTCCTGCTCGAGCACTTCGCGCATCGGACTGCCGGTGGGCTGCAGGATCCACGGGTAGTCCAGCAGGCTCGCAAACCTGACCACCTTCTTTTTCCCCAGCGGATGGTGCACACCCACCACCACGGCCAGCGCCTCGTTTTCCAGGGGCGTGAACTCGTAGTCGGCCCAGTGCTCTTCGCGGATGCGGCCTATCGCCACGTCCAGCACGCCTTCACGCAACAGCTCGAACAGCCGGTCACTGGTGTCCAGCGTGACATCCACCGACAGCAGCGGGTAGGCCTTCTTCAGTTCAATGATGGCGTGCGTCAGCAAATTGGGCGAAGGCGCCATGATGCTGCCCACCGACACCCGGCCCGAGGAGCCCAGCTTCAGCTCGGCCAGCTCCCGCGTCATGGACTCGACCGAGCCGCGCATGCCGCGGAAATAGCGCAGCACGCTCTCACCGGCAGCCGTGAGCTTTTGCCCGCGCCCCACCCGCTCAAACAGGCGCTGGCCCAGGGCTGACTCCAGCTCCTGGATCATCCTGGTGGCCGCCGGCTGCGTCATCCCCAGTTCAGCCGAGGCCTTACGCAGGGTGCCATGCTCGCCCACGGCGAGGATCAGGGCCACCTGCCGCATGCGCAGGCGGTTCAGCAGCTGGGGAATGGGAACGGTGTTGGACATGATTCAAATGATAACCACTGATTATCAAATAATCATCATTTTTCAATTTACGTTAACTGTTACTGTCTCTACCATCAGCGCATTCGCTCATAAAACAATGACCTGGAGACAGCCGATGAAAACCTTGAAATTCCTCCCTTCCCTGCTGGTAGCCAGCTGCGCGCTGGTCAGCGCAACCCACGCGCTCGCCCAGGACTGGCCCACCAGGTCCGTTCGCATCCTGGTGGGCTCGGCCCCCGGCGGCGGAACCGACGCCATGGCCCGTGCCGTGGCGGATCGGCTGGGCCCCTTGCTCAAGCAACCCGTAGTGGTGGAAAACCGCCCGGGTGTGTCCAACACACTGGCCGCCGACGTCACCGCCAAGGCCACCGACGGCCACACCATGGTGATGGGCGTGTCCACCGCTCACGCGATTGCACCGCACCTGCTCAAGCTCGGCTACGACAACAACAAGGACCTGGTGCCGGTGGTGTTTGTCGGCGCGGTGCCCAATGTGCTGGTGGTCAACAACGCCCTGCCTGCGGATTCGGTCCAGTCACTCGTCAAGCTCGCCAAGAGCCAGCCCGGCAAGCTCAATTACGCCACCAGCGGCGCCGGCAGCACGCAGCACATAGCCGCCGAGCTGTTCAAGGACCAGGCAGGCGTCTTCATCACGCACATTCCTTATCGCGGCAGCGGCCCGGCGCTGGTCGACCTGGTCGGCGGCCAGGTGCAGCTGAGTTTTGACACCATGCCCTCGGTGATCGGGCAAATCAAGAACGGCCGCATCCGGGCCCTGGCCGTGGCGGCTTCCCGCCGCAACCCGCAACTGCCTGACGTGCCCACCATGGCTGAAGCCGGTCTCAAGGGCGTGGAGATGAGCGCCTGGTACGGCATCTACATGCCGGCCTCCACACCCAAGGCCGTGCAGGAGCGCGTGTACGCGGAAGTCACCAAGGTACTGGCCATGCCCGAAACACAGACCCGCCTGGGCGCCATCGGCGCGGACCTGACACCGATGACGCAGGCGCAGTTCGCCCAGTTTCACACCGCTGAAAACAAACGCTACGGCGACCTGATCGCCAAAAAGAACATCCGTCTGGATTGAACCCATGAGCCAAGAAAACCCACTGGCAAATACACCCGCTGCCACACCAGCAACCACACCGGTCATCGCCCTCACGCTGGGCGATGCGGCTGGCATCGGCCCGGAGCTGATCGCTCGGCTGCTGAGCCAGCCCGGCATCACGGCTGAAGCCAACGTCGTGCTGATCGGCGACCCCTGGCTCTGGCAGGACGGCCAGGCCATCGCCGGGCAGACCGTGGCCACGCAGGCTGTTGCGAGCCTGGCCGAAGTGCGCCAGCGCCCCGACCAGCGCCTGCCAGCCTTCCTCGCCGTCGACACCATTCGCCCTGAGCAGGTACAGCGCAGCCAGGCGCAGGCAGCTTGCGGCGCCGCGGTGCTGAAGGTGCTGAACCTGTGCATGGACGGCGCCAAGCGCGGCGAGGTCGATGCCATTTGCTTTGCCCCGCTCAACAAGCAGGCGATGAAGCTGGGCGGCCTGAAGCACGAGGACGAGCTGCACCACTTTGCCGAATACCTGGGTGTGACCGGCTACTTCTGCGAGTTCAACACCCTCGGCGACTTGTGGACCTCGCGTGTGTCCTCGCACATTCCACTGAAAGACGCGGCATCCCTGCTCAGCAAAGAGCGCATTGTGGATGCCGCCCGCCTGATTTACCGCTCGCTGCAGGCCAGCGGTACCGCCAGCCCCCAAGTGGCCATCGCGGCCTTCAACCCGCATGGCGGTGACGGCGGCAGTTGCGGGCGTGAAGAGATTGACATCATCGAGCCGGCGGTACGCGAGTTGCGCGCCAGCGGTTTTCCGGTGGATGGCCCCTTCCCTGCCGACACCATCTTCCTGAAAGCGCGCGACGGCCAGTACCAGGCCATCGTCACCATGTACCACGACCAGGGCCAGATCGCGATCAAGCTCATGGGCTTCAGCAAGGGCGTGACGGTTCAGGGCGGCCTGCCGGTACCCATCACCACGCCGGCCCACGGCACGGCTTACGACATTGCCGGCCGAGGCATCGCCGACGTCAACGCCACCCACAACGCATTTCGCATCGCTTGCCGCATGGGTGCGGCACGCCTTCAATCTTAAAAGGACGACACCATGAAAATCAAATCAGTTCGCGCACGTGTGTTTGAGTGGAAAGGCAAAACCGTTCCGCCCCAGGGCAACTTCTGCTCCAACGCCATGGACCTGCTCTACTCCAACAAGGAGACCATGAGCACCTTCCGCTTCCACTCCTGGACAGTGGTTGAAATTGAAACCGACGACGGCATCATCGGCCTGGGCAACGTGGCACTGGCGCCCGCCATCGCCAAGGCCATCATTGACCAGTACCTCACGCCGCTGGTGCTGGGCCAGGACCCGTGGGACTACGAATACCTGTGGCAGCGCATGTACCGCGCCACGCACGCCTGGGGCCGCAAGGGTGTGACCATGGCTGCCATCTCGGCGATTGACCTGGCGATCTGGGACATCCTGGGCAAGTCGGTGAACAAGCCGGTGTTCAAGCTGCTGGGCGGCCGCACCAAGGAAAAAATCCCCTGCTACTACTCCAAGCTCTACCGCACCGACCTCAAGGCCATGCAGGACGAAGCGCAGAAATACCTGGACCAGGGTTTCACCATGTTCAAGTCGCGCTTCGGCTATGGCCCGGCGCACGGCACCAAGGGCGTGGCGGAAAACCTGAAGGCGGTCGAAGCGATTCGAGAAGTCATCGGCTACGACAACGACCTCATGCTCGAGTGCTACATGGGCTGGAACCTGGAGTACGCCAAGCGCATGCTGCCCAAGCTGGAGAAATTCCAGCCGCGCTGGGTGGAAGAGCCGGTGATCGCCGACGACATCGACGGCTATGCCGAACTCAACCAGCTCACCAGCATCCCGATCTCGGGCGGGGAGCATGAATTCAGTCTCTACGGCTTCAAGCAGCTGCTCGACAAAAAAGCGGTGTCAGTGGTGCAGTACGACACCAACCGCGTGGGCGGCATCACGGCAGCCCACAAGATCAACGCCTTGTGCGAAGCCTACAGCGTGCCGGTGATTCCGCACGCCGGGCAAATGCACAACTACCACCTGACCATGAGCACGCTGGCCTCGCCCATGAGCGAGTACTTCCCGATGTTTGACGTGGAAGTGGGCAACGAGCTGTTTTATTACATCTTTGACGGCGAGCCGGTGGCGGAAAACGGCTTCCTGCAGCTCGACGACAACAAGCCCGGCCTGGGCCTGACGCTGAAGACCGAGTTCCTCAAAGACTTCAACATCATTGAGTGAGCACCATGGAAGCCAGGTACAAGGGCGTATTTCCGGTGGTGCCCACCACCTTCAACGAAGCTGGCGAGCTGGACCTCGAGAGCCAGAAACGCTGCATTGATTTCATGATTGACGCAGGCTCCACCGGCCTGTGCATTCTGGCGAATTTTTCCGAGCAATTTCTGCTCTCGGATGACGAACGCGAGCTGTTGACGACTGTCATCCTCAAGCACGTTGCGGGCCGGGTTCCGGTGATTGTGACCACCACGCACTTCGGCACCCAGGTGTGCGCCGAGCGCAGCCGCCGCGCACAAGACGCCGGCGCGGCCATGGTGATGGTCATGCCGCCGTATCACGGTGCCACCCTGCGGGCGAGCGAGGAGAAAATTTTCGAGTTCTACGCCGCGCTGTCCAACGCCCTTGATATCCCGATCATGATCCAGGATGCCCCCATGAGCGGCACGACGCTGTCTGCCGCCTTCCTGGCACGCATGGCCAAAGAGATCAAGCAGGTTTGCTATTTCAAGATCGAAACCGCCGGTGCCGCCTCCAAGCTGCGCGAGCTGATTCGCCTCGGCGGTGACGCCATCGAGGGCCCGTGGGACGGCGAAGAAGCCATCACGCTGCTGCCCGACATGGACGCCGGCGCGACAGGCGCCATGACCGGCGGGGGCTACCCCGACGGCATACGCCGCATCGTGGACGCCTATGCCGCCGGCCGCCGCGAAGAAGCTGTCGCCGAGTACACGCGCTGGCTGCCGCTGATCAATTACGAAAATCGCCAGGGCGGCATCCTGACGGCCAAGGCGCTGATGAAGGAGGGCGGCGTCATCGCCTGTGAAGCGCCACGCCACCCCTTCCCGGCCATGAACCCCGCGGTGCGTGCCGGACTTCTGGAAACCGCACGCCGACTGGATCCGATGGTCCTGCGCTGGGGAAAGTGATCTCTCATCTTGCAACGGGGCCATTCGTACCGGCCCCGCTGGCGTTGACAAACGGGTAGCACGCCTGCCCCAGTTTTCAGGAAATCACCCATGTCAGCCACCGCTCGCGAGACACTTTTACTGGTGCAGAAATGCGCCCACACCTTCAGCTTTTACGACCTCGCCACGGGTCAGGCGGAAAAGCACATCGTCTTGCCGAATTTCCCGCACGAGTTCACGGTAGACCCGGTGCGCAAGCGCGCCTATGTAGGCCACTACGGCATCGAAACCGCCAGCCACCTCGGTGACATGGGCGGGCATTCGGTGTTCGTGATCGACCTGGAGCGGCGCGAGCAGGTGGCCACGCTGAACCTCTGGCCGTTTTATCGCCCGCACGGCCTCACGGTCGACAGCGAAGGCCGGCTGTTCGTCATGTCGGAGGCGCACAACGTGTTGCTGCGTTTTTCAGACCCGGTCAATCGCCATGTGCCCGACCTGGCCGTGCCGTCTGGCGGCTACAAGACTCACCTGTTCGCCCTGACGAAAGATGCACAGACGGCCTATGCGCTCAACCTGCTGTCGAACACGGTGACCAAGATCAAGCCCAATGACCCGACCTTCACGCCGGTGGCGATGGTGCCCGGCCCAGTACCCGAGGGCAATGTGCTGTCTGCAGATGAATCGCTGCTGTATGTGGCCAACCGGGGCGACGACACCATAGTGGCGGTCGACACGGCCAGCATGCAAATCGTGGCAAGAGGCAAGACACGCCGCGACCCCAACCGGGTCTACCGGTTCCGTGGCGCGCAGGGCGAGGACCTGCTGCTCACCACCAACTCGGGCGAGCATTCGCTGTCGGTTTTTGGTACAGACCTGCAGGAGCGGCGCTGCTTTGCCCTGCCGAGCAACCCGCTGGCGCTGTCCTTCCATCCGTCAGACCGCGCGGTCTACATCTCGTTCCAGGACCAGACAGTGCGGCGGCTCAACCTGGACAGTTTCGAGTTCGAGCAGGAGATCAAGACCCTGCTTGAGCCTGATTCGTCCTACGTGTGGCAGCACTGACATTACCGATTCAGCGCCAACCGACCCGCCCACAACACGAGTCCCCTCAGTGAGCCTCCCGCCCACCCCAGGAAATGTCATCTCCGTCGTCGACGCCCACCATCATCTGTGGGACTTGTCTCGGGGCCACTACCCCTGGCTGCAGCAGGCGTACGACCCTCAGGCCTTCTTTCTGGGCGACTATGCGGCGCTGTGCCGTGACTTCTTGCCCACGGACTATCGGGCGGCCAGCGCGGGCGTTCGGGTGCTGGCGACGGTCCACGTAGAGGCCGAGCGCGACCGCAGCGAGCAGGTCGCCGAGACCGCCTGGCTGCACGAGGTACACGCTGAATACGGCTTTCCCAACGCGGTGGTGGCACATGCCTGGTTTGACCGGCCCGACACCGAGGAATACCTGCTCGCCCACCTGCGCTACCCGCTGGTGCGCGGCATCCGCAGCAAACCGGTCACTTCCCGTTCACCCGCCGACAGCGTGCAGGGCCAGCCCGGCACCATGCAGGACGAAGCCTGGCTGCGCGGCTTTTCGCTGCTGCAAAAACATGGCCTGAGCTGGGACATGCGCGTGCCCGCCTGGCATCTGCCCGAGGCGGCACAGGTGGCCCAAATGTTCCCGGATGTGCCGATGGTGCTCAACCACCACGGCTTTGCCTGGGACCGCAGCGAAGAAGGCCTCAAGCGCTGGCGTGGCTGGATGGAGGTTCTGGCGCAGCAGCCCAACGTGCATGTGAAGCTGTCCGAATTCGGCCTGCGCGACAGCGACTGGGACGAACAATCCAATGCACGCATCGTGCGCGAGACGCTGGCCATCTTTGGCTGGCAGCGCTGCATGTTTGCCAGCAACTTTCCGGTGGCCGGCCTGCGCATCGGATTTCGACCCCTGGTGGAGGCTGTGTGGCGCATGCTGGACGATCTCACTCCCGATCAGCGCGAGGCCGTGATGAGCGGTAACGCGCTGCGCTTTTATCGCATCAACCTCCCACCTGATCAAACCTGAACCCATGAACAACTTCAACAACCTCATCAATGGCCAATGGCTGGCCGGCAACAGCACCAGCGCCAACCGAAATCCCTCCAACCTGTCGGACATCATCGGCGAGTACGCGCAGGCCGATGCGGCAGGCCTGGATGCCGCCGTGCAGGCGGCGCAAGCAGCCTTCCCCGCCTGGTCGACTTCGGGCATCCAGGCCCGCTCGGATGCGCTCGACAAAATCGGCACCGAGATTCTGGCGCGCCGTGAAGAACTGGGCACCCTGCTCTCGCGCGAGGAAGGCAAAACGAAACCCGAAGGCATTGGCGAAGCCACCCGCGCCGGCCAGATCTTCAAGTTTTTCGCCGGTGAATGCCTGCGCCTGTCGGGTGAAACCGTTCCTTCGGTGCGCCCCGGCATCGGCGTGGAAATTACCCGCGAGCCGGTGGGTGTGGTCGGCCTGATCACGCCCTGGAATTTTCCGATTGCGATTCCCGCCTGGAAAATCGCGCCCGCGCTGGCCCATGGCAACTGCGTGGTGCTGAAGCCGGCCGACCTGGTGCCGGGCAGCGCCTGGGCCCTGGCCGAAATCATTTCACGCTCCGGCATCCCGGCGGGTGTCTTCAACCTGGTGATGGGCCCGGGACGCGTGATTGGCGACGCGCTGGTCAACCATCCCGGCATCAACGCCATCAGCTTCACCGGTTCGGTCGGCGTGGGCAGCCGCATTGCCGAGGCCTGTGCAAAGAATCTCAAGAAGGTACAGCTCGAGATGGGCGGCAAGAACCCGCAGGTCATCCTGGACGATGCGGACCTCATGCAGGCGGTGGAACTGAGCGCGCAGAGCGCTTTTTACTCCACCGGCCAGCGCTGCACGGCGTCCAGCCGCCTGATCGTGACGGACGGCATTTACCCGGCCTTTGTCAAAGCCCTGCAGGAACGCATGGCCCGGATCAAGGTGGGCGATGCGCTAACCGCGGGCACCGACATCGGCCCCGTGTCCTCCCAGGCGCAACTCGAGCAGGACCTGAGCTACATCGCGATCGGCAAAGCCGAAGGCGCGACGCTGGCGTTCGGCGGCAACCGCGTGCCATGCCACACCGGCAGCGGCGCCGAGGGCTACTTCATGGCGCCGGCGCTGTTCAGCGACAGCACGGCCGGCATGTGCATCAACCGCGAGGAAATTTTCGGCCCGGTCGCCAGCATCATTCGCGTCAAGGACTACGAGGCCGCCCTGGCTGCCGCCAACGACACGCCGTTCGGCCTGTCCGCGGGCATCGCCACCACCTCGCTGAAGTACGCCACCCACTTCAAGCGCCACAGCCAGGCCGGCATGGTGATGGTCAACCTGCCAACGGCGGGGGTGGACTACCACGTACCGTTCGGCGGGCGCAAAGGTTCAAGCTACGGCCCGCGCGAGCAAGGCAGGTATGCGCAGGAATTTTTCACGACCGTCAAGACCGCCTACACGCTGGCCTGATGCGGCAACCACCCGGCGGATTGGCCCCACCACAAGGGGCGTTCCATTTTTTCTGTACTCAAATTTTAACAACGGAGACACCATGAACATCCCCTTGACTCTCGCTCGCACGGGTCGCGCCCTGACCCTGGCCCTGCTACCGCTGGCCACCTCTGCAGTGCTGGCCGCCGATTACCCGACCCGGCCCGTCGAACTGGTCGTTGCCGCCTCGGCTGGTGGCGGCACCGACGTGATGGCGCGCGCCTTCGCCGACGCGGCGCGCAAACACTTCCCGCAACCTGTCGTCGTGATCAACAAGCCCGGCGCCGCCAGCGCGATCGGCTTCGGCGATGTCGCCAACGCCAAACCCGACGGCTACAAGGTCGCCGTGGTCAGCGTCAACCTGGTGATCCTGCCGGCGCTGAACCTCATGAAGCTCACCAGCGACGACTTCATCCCGATCGCGCGCCTGAATTACGACCCCTCGGCGATCACGGTGCGTGCCGATGCTCCCTGGAAAACGATAGAGGAATTCATCGCAGACGCCAAAAAGCGGCCCGGCGCGATGCAGGTTGGCAACGGCGGGGTCGGTGACATCTGGCATGTAGCCGCTGCTGCATTTGAAGACCGGACCGGTACACAGCTCAACCATGTGCCCTTCCAGGGGGCGGCGCCGGCCATTCTCAGCCTGCTGGGTGGCCACGTGGACGCCGTTTCGGTCAGCCCGGGCGAGGTGATGTCGCACGTGCAAAGCGGCAAATTGCGCACGCTGGCCGTGATGTCCGAGCAACGGCTGGGCGGCGTGTTTGCCGATTCGCCGACGCTCAAGGAAAGGAAGATCGACCTCGCCATCGGCGTATGGCGCGGTCTTGCCGTGCCCAAAAATACGCCGCCAGACGTGGTGGAGGTGTTGAAGAATGCAGCGCGCAGCACGGCGAACGACCCGGCTTACAAAGAGACACTGGTCAAGGCCAACCTGGGCGAGGCCTACCTCGATGCCACGCCCTTCAAGGCATCGATCGAGAGCGATCGCGAGTCATTGAAGAAGGTGCTGGCGAAGCTGGTCATCCAGAAGTAACGCCCACTACCGTATCCGTATCCGTATCCGTATCCGTAAATACGACCATTACGGTCATTACGCACTGATTCCACCGGGGTAGATGCTGGCAGCTCCAGCATCCGCCCCGAGTGCTTATTTGGCTGAGCCGCGCAGGCGGCTCAGCTCCTGTCCCATGCGCTGCATCCAGTCGCCACCGATGATGCCGGCGTATTTGTCAACCACCGGCTGCAGTTGTTCAGCCAGACGCTGCTTCTCCGCAGGCGTCACTTCATTGACCTGCATGCCGTCTTTCTTCAGCTTGTCGAGCAACGAGTTGTTCAGCGTCCGGCTCACGCCGCGCTCAAACACCGCGGCCTCTGCAGCCGCCTCTGAAATCACCTTGCGCTCATCGTCGTTCATGCGGTCCCAGGTCTTCCGGGACATCAGCAGGGCAACCGCGTTGTAGGAGTGGCCCGTCAGGCTGAGGTACTTCTGGACCTCCTGGAAGCGGTTGGAGTTGACGGCCGCCAGGCTGTTTTCGTGGCCGTCGATGGCCTTGGTCTCCATGGCGGTGTAAACCTCATTGATCGTCATTGGCACAGCGTTCGCTCCCAGCCCATTGAACATGTCAACGTAGAAGGCCGAAGGCTGTACCCGTATCTTCAGGCCCTTGAAGTCCTCCCATCGGGCAATTGGCCGGCGGCTGTTGGTGGTATGCCGAAAGCCCTGCTCCATGTAGTTCAGACCGACAAAGCCCTTGGGCGACAGCAAGCTGAAAAGCTGCTTGCCAATGGCGCCATCGAGTATGGCGTCAACTTCTGTCGCCGTGCGAAACATGTAGGGCATGTCGAGCATCGAGTACTCCTTCACCATGCCCACCAGCGTGGTGGTTGTCGCAATGGAGAAGTCCTGCGTGCCGCCCTGCAATGCCGACTGCATCTGGATTTCATTGCCCAGCGAGGCGGAGCCGTACACCTTGACCTGTATCTTCTTGCCGCTCTTGCTCTCCACCAGCTCGGCGAATTTCTTCGCACCCTGGGTGATGGGGTGGTCGTCCGGCAGGGTGGTGCCTGCCTTGAGTTTGAACTCGCGGATTTCGGCCATGGCCGGCATGGATAGCACGGCACAGGCGATGAGCGCTGCGGCAAGCTGTTTCAGGTGGGGGCGTCGTGTCATGTCAGGTCTCCTGGTTGTTGTGAAATCGAAAGCGCTAAATAGAAAGGGGAAGTGGGAGGGTGCAATGGTTGTTCAAAGCCGGTAGCAGCGCACGGCGTTGTCATGAAAGAGCTGGCGCAGGCTGGTTTGCGCCATGTGTTCCACTGCGGCATAGAACCCGTCAAAAATGGCTTCAAAGGGTGCGACCACCCTGTCCACCGGGAAGTTGCTGGCAAACATGCAGCGCTCGGCACCAAAAATGGCGATGGCGTCACGCACGACAGGCGCGTTGTCTTCAAATCGCCAGGGTTGCCCGCACAGGCCCAGGCCGGAAATCTTCAGCATCACATTCGGCTCCCGGGCCACGCAGGACAAAGCCTTGCGCCACGCCGCCAGTCCCTGTTCGCTTCGGTCGGAAGGTAAACCCGTGTGGTTGAGAATCAGCGGTGTGGCCGGAAAATTGCTCGCCAGTTCGGCCGCGGCATCCAGGTGCCACCATGGCACCTGCAAATCAAACATCAGGCCGTGGCGCTGCAGCAGCGCGTAGCCGGCGCGCCAGCGGGGGTCGTCCATGCTGCCTGGCCCGCCGCGCCTGGCCAGGCCGGCACTGGCTGCGGCGCTGGGCTTGTGCCGCACGCTGCGCACCAGCGGAAACGCCGCCTGCGCGGCCAGCAGCTCGGCCACATCTTCGCGGTCCAGCCACGCCTGGGCGACCACTGCGTTGGGATAGCCATACCGGGCGGCCACCTCGTGGATGTAACGGGTCTCGCCCAGCGGGTCGCGCGGATCCCATTCCGTTTCCACATAGACGGACTTTTCGACACGCCAGCGGCCGGTGCTGGCCAGGTAATCCGGCGGCAGAAAGCGGCCACGAATCGATGAATAGTCGCCGTAGCGGAACGGGATCATCGGTTCGTCGCACAGCCACGGGTGGTAGTTGCGGCCAGGGTCCCAGAAATGCTGGTGGGCATCCACAATCGGGAAGTCAACCGGGAAAGGCTTTGCGGTCATTGGTATGGTCATGGCCTGGCTCACATGAACCATTTCATCGGCACCAATACCAGCGCCGGAAACAGGGTGAGCGCTGTCAGCAGCAGCAAGTGCGCCAGCAAAAATGGCCACACGCCTTTCATCACCTCGTCCATGGTGATCTTGCTGACGCCGCAAATCACATTGAGCACGGTGCCGACGGGCGGTGTGATCAGGCCAATGGCGTTGTTCATGATGAACAGCACGCCAAAGTAAACCGGGTCGATGCCGGCCTGTTTGACGAGCGGCATGAGCACGGGCGTGAGGATCAGGATGGTAGGCACCAGATCGAGCGCCGTCCCCACGACCACCACGATGAGCATGATGACCACCATCAGGAGAATCTTGTTGCCGATCAGCGGTTCGAGCAGGCTGATCACGGCCTGCGGCAGATCGGCAATCGTGATCAGCCAGGCCGACACTGCCGCAGCGGCCACCAGGAACATCACCACCGCAGTCATCTTGCCGGCAGCCAGGAACAGGTCAAAAAGCTGAGACAGCCTGAGTTCCCTGTAGACAAATGTCGCAACAACAAACGAATACACGGCCGCCACGACGCCAGCCTCGGTGGGCGTGAAGACACCCATCTTGATGCCGCCGACGATGATGACCGGAATCACCAGCGCCCAGAAACCCTTGACAAAGCGCCTGCCGACCTCGCGCAGCGACTGGCGCGGCGACACGGCATGGGTTCCCTTGCGCGACACCAGCCACCAGGTAAACACCAGCATCGCGCCCATCATCAGGCCGGGCACGATCCCCGCGAGAAAGAGCTTGCTGATCGAGACGCCACCCGCCACGCCAAAAATGATGAACGGAATGGACGGCGGCAACACCGGGGCGATGATGCCGCCCGCCGCTATCAGCCCAGCCGAGCTGTTCAGGTTGTAGCCGGCCTTGCGCATCATGGGTATCAGCAGCGCGCCGACCGCCGCCGTGTCGGCCACAGCCGAGCCCGACATGCTGGCCATCACAATGGCAGCAAACACCGCCACATAACCCATGCCGCCGCGCACATGACCAATGATGGCCATGGCCAGGTCCACGATGCGGCGCGTCAACCCGCCTGCATTCATGAACTCGCCCGCCAGCATGAAAAAAGGCACGGCGAGCAGGGGAAAACTGTCGGCCCCGTTGACCAGGTTTTGCGCCACGATCTGGGCGTCAAAGTTGTCGAGCTGGAACATCAATGCGACACCGCAAACGACCAGGGCAAAGGCAATCGGCATGCCCAGCGCCATGGCGCCGAGCAGCGCCACCAGGAAGACGGTGATGATCATCGCTGGGCACCCTTGATCGCCACCTCGGGCATGGGCTCTTCGCTCTCGGCGACCTGGATCAGGTCCTGTGCATTGGCCTGGCCGCTGAGCACGCGCCACAAATGCGTCGTGATCACCACGATCAACCCCAGGCTGGCGGCCAGCCCCGCGGCATACATCAAGCCGACAGGTACGCCGGACACCGGCGCGGCATTGTCCATGTTGAGGCCGACCTGTTTCCAGCTGCCGATCAACAACAGCACGCAGCAGCCCAGCATCAGTACATCGCTGGCGATCGCGCAGGCTTTTTGTCCGACCACCGGCAGCCGCCTGATCAGGGTGTCCACGCCCAGATGGCTGTGCTCCTGCATGGCCACCACGGCGCCAATGAAGGTGAGCCAGACAAACAGGTAGCGCGCCGCCTCTTCCGAAATGCTGATGCCGGAGTTAAACCCGTAGCGCAGCACGACATTGCCAAACACCAGCACCACCATGACAGCGAGGCAGGCAACCATGAAAATACGCAGCGCCTGCAGGCTGCCGCGACCAAACCGTTCCATTGATGTCTCCTTGTAGGCGGCTGCCTCGTGGAGGTGGGCAGCCTGGGCCTGATTAAAGACGCTCCAGCGATAGCTGTCCAATCGAATATTGGCAATGTATGATTACCTGTGGTTATCACAAAACCTTCTTCCTCGCCGGCCCTGCCCTCGCTCGCCTCGATCCAGGGACGGGTCCGCCTTCGCCAGCTTGCGCTGGTGCTGGCACTCACCGAACTGGGCAGCATGCGCAAGGCCGCCGACCGCGTCAGCGTGACGCAGCCGGCGGCGACAAAAATGCTGCACGAGCTGGAACAGTCACTGGGCCTGCAACTTTTCGACCGCGGCTCGCGCGGCATGGCCCCTACCGTGTTTGGCCATGCCGTGGTGCGCTATGCGCACCTGATCCTGAATGACCTCGAAGGTCTTCGGGAAGAGCTGGCAGCGCTCGCCGCCGGCAGCGCCGGCAAGGTATCCGTCGGCACCATCATGGCGGCGGCGCCGGGTCTGCTGGCCGACACCATCGCCCACCTGAAGCAGCGCCACCCCATGCTGGAGGTGAACGTGACCATGGATACCAGCGACATGCTGCTGCCCCTGCTGGTGCAGGGCAGGCTGGACGTCGTGATTGGCCGCCAGACGGAAGGCATTGTGGGGGCCGAGCTGAGCTTTGAATCCCTGGGGCAGGAGGCGCTCTCGGTTGTCGTTGGCCCGGCGCACAGCCTGGCAAAATCCCGTCCCGCGCTGCGCGATCTGGGTGAACTGCCCTGGATCCTGCAACCGCGCAGCAGCCCCTTGCGTCAGCTGCTGGAAACAGCCTTTCGCGATGCGCACATGGACACGCCGCTCAATGTGGTCGAAACGAATTCGATCCTGACCACCACCACGCTACTGCAAAAGACGCAGATGATCGCGCTGGTGCCGACCTCGGTAGCGCAGCACTATGCCGAGAGCGGGATGATGGTGATCCTGCCGCTAAAACTCAAACGCGCGCTGGAACCTTTTGGCGCCATCACCCGCCGCCAGCGGGTCCAACCACCGGCGCTGAGGGAATTCATGGCGGTGCTGCGAGGGCGCAGCAAAGCTTGACGCCAGCTGGGGTTTTTGCCATCCGGCAGGCGTTTGACCCATGACGCTTGACCTGTGAAGTTTGACCGGCGAAGGGCGAGTTCTTCACTGCGGCGAAGGGCAATCCGGGAAAGCGGCGGTCCGGGAAAGGCTCTTCAGGAACGCACTGTGTCAGCCACCCGCTCGGCGCAAGCCTTGGCCTGGTGAGCGTCGCGCGCTTCCACCATCACCCTCAGCAGCGGTTCAGTGCCACTCGCACGGATCAGCAAGCGGCCGGTATCGCCCAGCTCGGCCTCCACCGCCTTGGTCTCGAGCGCCAGCTGCTTGCTGGCTTTCCAGTCCTGGCCGGGCTTGAGCCGGACATTGACCAGCGTCTGGGGAAACAGCACCACGTCGCCCAGCAACTGGGCAATGGTCTTGCCGCTGCGGACGCAGGCCTGCAGCACCTGCAATGCGCTGATCAGGCCGTCGCCGGTGGTGTGTTTGTCCAGCGCCAGCAAATGGCCCGAGCCTTCGCCGCCCAGCAGCCAGCCGCGCTTTTCCAGTTCCTCCAGCACATAGCGGTCGCCCACCTTGGCGCGCACAAACTCGACCCCCCTGCTTTTCAGCGCCAGCTCCACGGCCATGTTGGTCATCAGCGTGCCGACCGTGCCCGGCACTTTCTCGCCGCGCGCCAGGCGTTCGCTGACCATCAGGAACAGCACTTCATCACCGTTGAAAAGCCGCCCGTCGGCATCCACGATCTGCAGGCGGTCCGCGTCGCCATCGAGAGCGATGCCGTAATCGGCCTTGTTGGCCTTGACGGCGGTGATCAACGCCTCGGGGTGGGTCGCGCCGACCTCATGGTTGATATTGAGGCCATCGGGAGCGCAGCCGATGGCAATGACTTCGGCGCCCAGTTCATGAAAGACCTTGGGCGCGATGTGATAGGCCGCGCCATGCGCGCCATCCACCACGATTTTCAAACCCTTCAGCGTCAGGTCATAGGCAAACGTGCTCTTGCAAAATTCAATGTACCGGCCTGCCGCATCGTCCAGGCGGCGCGCCTTGCCCAGCGTGGCTGAATCCGCCCATACCGGCGGCTCCTCCAGCGCGGCCTCCACAGCCAGCTCCCATTCGTCGCTGAGCTTGGTGCCCTGGGCGCTGAAAAACTTGATGCCGTTGTCGGGGTAGGCGTTGTGGCTGGCACTGATGACCACGCCCAGACTGGCGCGCTGCGCCCGCGTGAGGTAGGCCACGCCGGGGGTTGGCAGGGGCCCGAGAAGCACTACGTCCACGCCGGCGGAATTGAAACCGGACTCCAGCGCGCTTTCGAGCATGTAGCCGGAAATCCGGGTGTCCTTGCCGATCAGTACGGTCGGGCGTGATTCCGTTTTGCGAAGCACCCGGCCCACCGCATGCGCCAGCCGCAGCACAAAGTCTGGCGTGATGGGTGGCTGGCCCACGGTGCCGCGGATGCCATCGGTGCCGAAGTATTTTCTGGTCATGTGTTGTTTCCGGTAAGCCTGGTTGTGCAGGAGGTGCATCTATTTTAAGTTTGCGGGACGAGCGGCCCGCCCCGTCGAAACGCGAGGGTATTTTGAAACCGTCCCGGCGAAAAGATCCCGATGGCAACGGCAGCACAGGCGGCATTTACCGCCCCCAGGCGCTTAACTCGCGGCCGTCCAGACTTTGAGGGCCTGAACGGTTTCGCGCACATCATGCACGCGCACCACCCGAGCACCACGTTCAACGGCCAGCAAGGCGGCCGCCACGCTGGGCACCATGCGGTCTTCAATTGCCAGCGGGGTGTCGGCTGGCGAGGTACTGCTCACTGCGGCCAGGGACGATTTGCGGGACCAGGCGGCCAGCAGCGGATAGCCAGCGGCCAAAAACTCCCGCTGGCGTGCCAGCAGCGAAAAATTCTGTGCCACGGTTTTCCCGAACCCCACACCCGCGTCGAGCACGATACGGGCCCTGTCAACACCGTCGGCTTGCAGGTCGCGCGCGGCATGCTCCAGAAACGACAGCACCTGGGGCACCACATCCCCTTCCATGGGGGCCATCTGCATGGTTTGCGGCTCGCGATGCATGTGCATCAGGCAGACTCCGCAACTCGGGTGGCCGGCCACGACCTGCCTGGCGCCCGGCTGGCGCAGGGCCCAGATGTCATTGATGATGTCTGCGCCCAGGTCCAGTACGGCCTGCATGACCTCCGGTTTGTAGGTGTCCACCGAAAACGGCACGCCGAGGGTGGCCGCGTGGCGGACCACCGGCAACACGCGCGCCAGCTCTTCCTGCAGCGGCACCGGGGGGGCGCCGGGGCGGGTTGATTCGCCGCCAATGTCGAGCATGTCGGCACCGTCGCTGATCAACTGCTCGCAATGCGCGAAAACTCCAGAAAAGCCGCCGCTCGGCGTGAAGTACTTGCCGCCGTCAGAAAACGAGTCGGGCGTGACATTGACAATGCCCATCACACGCGGCTGCGACAGATCAATTTGAAAACGTGAGGTTTGCCAGATCACGAAGCTGCTTTCCTGGAAATGATCCATGAGGCTGTTGCGGCACAAAGTCCGCAACAAAGAAAAAACCGGGGACTGGCCCCGGTTGTCATGACTTTCAGACGGTCGTGAACTGATCTATCAGGCCACCGTCGGTGCCGGATCCGTACTCACGGCCGGCGTACCACCGCTGGGGCCTCCACCGCCGCCCACGGAGGAGTTGCGCGGTGTCCAGTCCTTGGGCGGGCGCGGTTCCTTGCCGGCAATGATGTCATCAAGCTGCTCGCCGTCAATGGTTTCCCACTCGAGCAGGGCTTTGGCCATGGCGTGCATCTTGTCCTTGTTGTCTTCGATCAGCTTGCGCGCCTGGGCGTACTGCTGGTCGATGATGCGGCGTACTTCGGCGTCGACCTTTTGCAGGGTCGACTCGCTCATGTTGTTGGTCTTGGTGACCGAACGGCCCAAAAACACTTCGCCTTCGTTTTCGGCATACACCATGGGCCCCAGGGCCTCGGTCATGCCATAGCGCGTGACCATGTCGCGGGCCAGCGCCGTGGCACGCTCGAAGTCGTTGCTCGCGCCGGTGGTCATCTGGTTCATGAAGACTTCTTCCGCAATACGGCCGCCAAACAGCATGCTGATCTGGCTGAGCATGTACTCGCGGTCGTAGCTGTAGCGGTCCTGTGCCGGCAGGCTCATGGTCACGCCCAGCGCGCGGCCGCGCGGAATGATGGTGACCTTGTGCACCGGATCGCACTTGGGCAGCATCTTGCCGATCAGCGCATGGCCGGATTCGTGATAGGCCGTGTTCCTGCGCTCTTCCTCGGGCATCACCATGCTCTTGCGCTCGGGGCCCATGAGGATCTTGTCCTTGGCTTTTTCAAAGTCCTGCATCTCGACGGTGCGGGCATTGCGGCGCGCAGCCATGAGGGCGGCCTCGTTGCAAAGATTGGCCAGGTCGGCACCCGACATGCCAGGCGTGCCGCGGGCGATCACGCTGGCGTTCACGTCCTGGCCGAGCGGGACCTTGCGCATGTGCACGTTCAGGATCTGCTCGCGGCCGCGAATGTCGGGCAGCGTCACATACACCTGGCGGTCAAAACGGCCGGGGCGCAAAAGCGCGGCGTCCAGAATGTCGGGACGGTTGGTGGCGGCCACCACGATCACGCCCACATTGGTTTCAAAACCGTCCATTTCGACCAGCATCTGGTTCAGCGTCTGTTCGCGCTCGTCATTGCCACCACCCAGGCCTGCGCCGCGCTGGCGGCCCACGGCGTCAATTTCGTCGATGAAAATGATACAGGGAGCGTTTTTCTTGGCATTCTCGAACATGTCGCGCACGCGGGCCGCACCCACGCCGACGAACATTTCGACGAAATCAGAACCGGAAATCGAGAAGAACGGCACTTTGGCTTCGCCGGCAATACCTTTGGCGAGCAGGGTTTTACCGGTCCCCGGAGGGCCCACCAGCAGCAAGCCGCGCGGAATGCGACCACCCAGCTTCTGGAATTTTTGCGGATCTTTCAGGAAGTCGACGACTTCCTTGACCTCTTCCTTGGCTTCGTCGCAGCCGGCCACGTCGGCAAAGGTCACGGGATTGGTGGACTCGTCAAGCATGCGGGCCTTGGACTTGCCGAAACTGAACGCTCCGCCCTTGCCGCCGCCCTGCATTTGCCGCATGAAATACACCCAGACGCCAATCAGCAGCAGCATCGGACCCCAGCTGACCAGCAGGGTCATCAGGAGGGAACCTTCTTCGCGGGGCTTGACGTCAAACTTCACGTCGTTGGCGATCAGGTCACCCACCAAGCCGCGGTCCAGGTAAGTTGCCGTGGTACGGACCTTGCGGTCGTCGGTGGTCGTGGCGGATATCTCGGTGCCGCCCTGGCCTTCAGCAATGGTTGCCGTCTTGATGCGCTTGCCGCGCACCTCCTCCAGGAACTCGGAATAACCCAGGTAGTTGGAGCCTGCGCCACCACGTGTATCAAATTGCTTGAAAACGGTGAACAGCACCATGGCGATCACCAGCCAGATTGCAATTTTCGAAAACCACTGATTGTTCAAGGACTACTCCGATGAAAGGGCCGAAAGAACCCAAAGCCGATGAGATGGCAGATGCGCCTGATTTTAGGCGTTTCAAGGACAAAAACGACATTAACCGGAGTACGCCCCTTGGTTTGAAGCGGTTTTAAGTGACTTTTGGCACTTCCGGCCGGCTTTCAAGCCAGCTCAGGCGCTCTCAAGCACTGTTTCCACCCGCTTTTTTAAGCCCCTTGCCAACCAGAAAGGTTTCCGAAGAATTCGAACGCGACGCTTTGGGCTTCATCGGTTTGACCACCTTGAAGGTGGCCCGGAACAGCTTGACCAGCTCGTCATAGCCGCTCCCGTGAAACAGCTTGACCACCAGCGTGCCGTCCGGTTTCATCCGGTTCTGGGCAAACTCCACCGCCAGTTCGACCAGATGGGCAATGCGTGCGGCGTCCGCTGATTCAATGCCCGAAAGATTCGGGGCCATGTCCGAGATGACCAGGTCAACCCTGACCTGGCCCTTGTCTGTCGCCAAAGCCTGCTCCAGTTTCTGTAGCACTTCGGGCTCCCGGAAATCACCCTGGATGAATGCCACGCCCTCAATGGGCTCCATCGGCAGCATGTCCAACCCAATGATGCGGCCATTTAGCTCGCCCACCGCAGCGCCCGTGGGCGAGAGCTTGCGCCGCACATACTGGCTCCAGGCGCCGGGCGTGCTGCCCAGGTCCACCACACAATCCCCGGGCTTGATCAGGCCCAGGGTTTCGTCGATTTCCTTGAGTTTGTAGGCCGCACGGGCGCGATAGCCCTCTTTTTGAGCCTGTTTGACGTAAGGATCATTGATGTGGTCATGCAACCACGCTTTGTTCACCTTTTTGCCCTTGGTGCTCACCTTTGGGCTGTCCTTGAGGTTGTCCTTGGGGCTGTTCTTGGGATTTACTTTCATGCCGGCTATTGTCCTCCTGTGGACTCCACCGATATCCACCGATAATTGGCGCATGGCTCAAATTCAACTTACCCCCGCCCAGCGCAAAGAACACCGCGCCGAGGCCCATCATCTCAACGCGGTCGTCATGATCGGCTCCGACGGGCTGACCGCTGCCGTTCAGAAAGAAACTGATGCGGCCCTGAACGCGCACGAGCTCATCAAGGTAAGGGTGCAGTCCGATGACCGCGCCAGCCGTGAAGAAATCTTTCAAACCCTGGCCGACGAGCTCAATGCCGCACCCATTCAGCACATCGGCAAACTGCTGGTGCTGTGGCGGCCCATGCCGCCCAAGGAAAAGAAAATCAATGAAGACCGCATGCCCGGCCCACGCGATGTGAAAGTGCTGAAAAACAGCTCGCGTTATGGCCAGCGGCCCGAGGTCAAAACACTGCGCGTGCTCGGCAACCAGCGCCTCACGCCGGGCGGTACCGTCAAACGAGCCAAGCCCAAGCAGCGCAGCGTCAAGAAAAGCTCACAAGACTAGCCCGCCGGCCGCCAGCGGTGCCGGGTACGCCCCGCGCAGAGGGCGGAGGGCGCGATCGCCGCAATCGACGCGATAGCAACATTCCTGTTGCACGGAATTGGTCAGCCCTTTAGATTTGAAGCTTCCGCCCACAGTTAGACACCATGACCAACCCCCTTCTCGACTTTTCCGACCTCCCGCTGTTTGACCGTATCCTGCCCGAGCATGTGGGTCCGTCGGTCGACGAATTGCTGGTCAAGGCGGATGCCGCACTGGAACAGGTGACGGCGCCCGATTTCCCGGCCTCCTGGAGCGACATTGCCCGTGTGCTGGACGTAGCCACCGAAAACCTGAGCCGGGCTTGGGGCGCGGTCAGCCACCTGAACAGCGTGGCCGATACATCAGAGTTGCGCGCTGCCTATAACGCCGCCCTGCCCCGCGTGACCGAATTCTGGACACGCCTGGGTGCTGATGAGCGCCTTTACGCCAAATACAAGGCCATTGATGCGGCCACGCTGAACGCAGAACAGCGCCAGGCCCACAAAAACGCCATTCGCAACTTTGTGCTGTCGGGCGCCGAACTCACTGGTGCCGCCAGGGAGCGCTTTGCCAGGATCCAGGAGCGCCAGGCCGAGTTGAGCCAAAAATTCAGTGAAAACGCGCTGGACGCCACCGATGCCTTCGCTTACTACGCCAGCGCGGATGAAGTGGCCGGCATTCCTGAGGACGTGCTGCAAACGGCACGCACCCAGGCGCAAGCCGAGGACAAGCCTGGCTACCGCCTCAGCCTGAAGATGCCAAGCTACCTGCCCGTCATGCAATTTGCCGACAGCAGCGCGTTGCGCGAAACCCTTTACAAGGCCTACACCACCCGGGCCAGCGACCAGGCGCCGGCCGAGTTCCGCCAGTTCGACAACAGCGCCGTCATGCGTGAAATTCTGGCGCTGCGCCTTGAAGAGGCCCGGTTGCTGGGCTACCGGAATTTTGGCGAAGTGTCGGTGGTGCCCAAGATGGCCAAATCCCCGGAAGAAGTCATCAGCTTTTTGCGTGACCTGGCCCGGCGCGCCCGCCCGTATGCCGAAAAAGACGTCGCCGACCTGCGCGCATTTGCGGCCGAGACGCTGAACCAGCCCGATCCACAGCCATGGGACTACGCCTACATCGGCGAAAAGCTCAAGGAAGCCCGCTACGCCTTCAGCGAGCAGGAAGTCAAACAGTATTTCACCGCCCCCAAGGTGCTGGCGGGTCTGTTCAAGATTGTCGAGACCCTCTTTGAAGTGAGTATCCGCAAGGATTCCGCGCCCGTCTGGACGCCCGGTGTGGCGTTCTATCGCATTGAGCGCAACGGTGAGCTGGTAGGCCAGTTCTACCTGGACCAGCCAGCCCGCACTGGCAAGCGCGGGGGCGCCTGGATGGACGATGTGCGCGCACGCTGGCTGCGCCCCGACTCCAACAGGCTGCAGACGCCCGTCGCGCATCTGGTCTGCAATTTTGCCGATGGTGTTGGCGGCAAGCCTGCCTTGCTGACCCACGACGATGTGACCACGCTGTTCCACGAATTCGGCCACGGCCTGCACCACATGCTCACGCAGGTCAACGAACGTGACGTCTCGGGCATCAGTGGTGTCGAATGGGACGCGGTCGAACTGCCCAGCCAGTTCATGGAGAACTTCTGCTGGGAGTGGGACGTGCTCAAGCACATGACATCGCATGTGGAAACGGGCGAACCCCTGCCGCGTGCCCTGTTTGAAAAAATGCTGGCGGCCAAGAACTTCCAGAGCGGCATGCAGACGCTGCGCCAGGTCGAGTTTTCGCTGTTTGACATGCTCTTGCATACCTCGCACAACCCCTCGGATGACCTGATGGACCTGCTCCAGGAAGTGCGCCGGGAAGTCGCCGTAATTCCGGCTCCGCCCTACAGCCGTACTGCACACACCTTCAGCCATATTTTCTCCGGCGGTTATGCCGCGGGTTACTACAGCTATAAATGGGCCGAGGTACTGTCCGCCGACGCTTATGCCGCTTTTGAAGAAACTGCGGCGGCAGCTGATTCATCTGCTGGTGAAGATGCCGGGAAGACGACCGTGACGGTGGAAACCGGCAGAAAATACCGGCAGGCCATACTGGAGGCCGGTGGAAGCCGCCCTGCCATGGAATCGTTCAAGGCGTTCAGGGGCCGGGAGCCCTCCATTGACGCATTGCTGCGTCATCAAGGCATGGCTTAAAAACGTTATAAGCTCTGGACTGAAAAATTTGTACTTGTGACCCACAGGAAAACCATGAGACTCAATGCCGCCAAATCCTTGATGCCCAACGCTCTCCTGGCCCTGGCGCTTGCCGCGGGCAGTTTTTTTTCGCCCCTGGCACAAGCCCAGCAGGTGTACCGCATCGTGGGGCCCGACGGCAAAGTGACTTTTTCCGACCAGCCGCCGCCCGCCTCCAGCAACGCCAAAGTCAGTGGCGCCAACACCAGCCCGGGAGGAAGCGCCGCTTCGGCGGGCCTGCCTTTTGAGTTGAGGCAGGTCGCCACCAAATACCCGGTCACGCTGTATTCAAGCGAGAACTGCAGCCCTTGCGGCGCTGCCCGTTCCATGTTGACCAGCCGTGGCATTCCCTTCACCGAAAAAACGGTCTCCACCAACGAAGATGTCCAGGCACTGCAGCGTTTGAGCGGCAATGCATCACTGCCGTTCGCAACCATCGGAAGCCAGCAACTCAAGGGGTTTTCCGACTCGGAGTGGACGCAGTTCCTGAACGCAGCCGGCTACCCGCCGTCGTCAGTCTTGCCTTCCAGCTATCGTCGTCCGGCGCCCACACCACTGGTCAGCGTGGCGACCGCCCCCGGCTCCGCGCCGGCAAGTGGCGGAAATCCTGCATTCGTGGAGCGCCCTCTGGCCCCGGCTCCCGCAGCAACCCCGCCGAACGACAATCCGGCCGGCATCAAGTTTTAAGCGTGCTGGCTCGCCACCCCGAGCCAAAAACCACGGTTAAAACACCAGGGTCTTGACACCGTCCGACGCCCCCAGCAGGCACACATGCGCCTTCTGGAAAGCAAACACCCCGACCGTCACGACCCCTGGCCACTGGTTCACCTGGGACTCAAAGCCCAGGGGGTCGGTGATCTTCAGGCCCGTCACATCCAGAATATGCTGGCCGTTGTCGGTCACCAGCGGCACGCCGTTTTTTTGCCGCACGGTCGCCGTGCCGCCCATTGCGGCAAACTGGTGCGCGATGCGCCTGGCGGCCATCGGAATCACTTCCACCGGCAGGGGGAAGCTGCCCAGCGTCTGCACCAGCTTGGACTCGTCAGCAATACACACGAATCTGCGTGACTGGGCCGCCACAATTTTTTCGCGCGTGAGTGCGGCGCCACCGCCCTTGATCATGTAGCCCGTGTGGTCGATCTCGTCGGCACCGTCGATGTATACCGCCAGCTCATCCACTTCCGTGGCGTCAAACACCTTGATGCCGATGGCCTGCAGGCGTTCGGTGGATGCCTCCGAGCTGGAGACCGCACCGGCAATGCGCTCCTTCATTGTTGCCAGTGCATCAATGAATTTGTTGACGGTAGAGCCCGTGCCCACGCCGACAATGCTGCCGGGTTCCACGTAATGCAGGGCGGCCTGGCCGACCAGGGCTTTGAGTTCGTCTTGAGTCATGTTGGGCCTGTAAAGGTGGGAAGTTGGTTTTTGCGACAATCGGAGCCGATGTCCGGGGCCACGCCCGGACTGTCCACAGCAAGTTGCTTCAAATCAAGTCGAATTATCCAATGTCCCTGCTCCCCTACGCCCTGGCCCGTCCCTTTTTATTTGGGCTCGACCCTGAAACGGCCCATGAGCTGACCATGGCCTCGCTGGCGCGCACCCAGGGCACCCCGCTGTCGCTGGCATGGTGCTCCAGCCGCGTGAGCGACCCGATAGAGCTGGCCGGCCTGAAGTTCGCCAACCGCGTGGGCCTGGCGGCCGGGCTGGACAAGAACGCCCGCTGCATCGACGGCCTGGCGGCCATGGGGTTTGGCTTTGTCGAAGTCGGCACCGTCACGCCCAAGGGTCAACCCGGCAACCCCAAGCCGCGCATGTTCCGCCTGCCCGAGGCCAACGCGCTGATCAATCGCCTGGGCTTCAACAATGACGGGCTGGACGCCTTCCTGGCCAACGTGCAGCAGTCCCGCGTTCGCCGGCAGAACACGCCCAACCCGCTGATCCTCGGCCTGAACATCGGCAAAAACGCCGCCACCCCGATTGAAAACGCGGTGGACGACTACCTGACGTGCCTGGACGGCGTGTACCCCCATGCTGACTATGTCACCGTCAATATCTCCAGCCCCAACACCAAAAACCTGCGCGCGCTGCAAAGCGACGAAGCCCTCGACGCGCTGCTGGGCCGGATTGCCGAACGACGCGAATCACTCGCCAGACAACACGGCAAACGCGTACCGATTTTTGTGAAGATCGCACCCGACCTTGACGAAGCCCAGGTCGACGTGATCGCCGCCACGCTGAAGCGCCATGCCATGGACGGCGTGGTTGCGACCAACACCACACTGAGCCGCGATGCCGTCAAGGGCCTGCGGCATGCCGAAGAGGCCGGCGGGCTGAGCGGCGCGCCAGTGCTGGAAGCGAGCAACCGCGTCATCCGTCAATTGCGTGCAGCGCTCGGCGCAAGCTTTCCCATCATTGGCGTGGGCGGCGTGATGAGCGGACGGGATGCGGTCTCCAAAATCAAGGCTGGTGCCGACGTGGTGCAGATTTACACCGGCCTTATCTACAAAGGCCCGGAGCTCGTGAACGAAGCCGCACTGGCCATCAAAAAGAGCCGTTGACCCGACAATTCAATAAACAGCGAAGCTGCTCGCCGAAGAACTGGCACAAGGGCCCGCCACGCCGTACATGCCACAAAGCAGCAACCTCCCTGATCGTTCTGCTTTACAAAGCCCCTTTTTTGCTGCGGCATCATGGCGTGCCGCAGTACAACACCGCCCTCGCGCCAAGGCTGGATAATCCGGGGTATGAATCCCCTGCTTTCCCGCCTCCAGCCCTATCCTTTTGAGCGTCTGCGCCAACTGCACGCCGGCGTCACCCCCAACCCGGCGTACCGGCCCATCAGCCTGGGCATTGGCGAGCCCCGGCATGCGACGCCGCAACTTGTCAAGGACGCACTGACAGCCAGCCTGAGCGGCCTGGCGAGCTACCCCGGCACGCTGGGTGAGCCCAGATTACGCCAGGCCATGAGTGACTGGCTGGCCCGACGCTATGGCCTGACGATTGACCCGGCCACGCAAATCCTGCCGGTCAACGGCTCGCGGGAAGCGCTTTTTTCATTGGCCCAGACGGTCCTGGACGCCAGCAAGCCAGGCGCTACCGTGGTCTGCCCCAACCCCTTCTATCAAATCTACGAAGGCGCCGCGCTGCTGGGCGGGGCGCAGACCTGGTTTGCGCCCAGTGATCCGGCACGGAACTTTGCGGTGGACTGGGCGGGTGTGCCCGAGACCGTGTGGGCCAAAACCCAGCTGGTGTTCGTCTGCTCGCCCGGCAACCCCACTGGCGCGGTGATGTCGCTGGCGGAGTGGGAACTGCTGTTCAAGCTGAGCGACCGGTACGGCTTTGTGATCGCTTCGGACGAGTGCTACAGCGAAATCTACTTCCGCGATGAGGCGCCGCTGGGTGGGCTGCAGGCCGCGGCGCAATTGGGCCGGCACGACTTCAGAAACCTGATTTCGCTGACCAGCCTGTCCAAGCGCAGCAATGTGCCGGGCCTGCGCAGCGGTTTTGTGGCGGGCGATGCGGCGCTGATCAAGCCCTTTTTGCTCTACCGCACCTACCATGGCAGTGCCATGAGCCCGGTAGTACAGGCCGCCAGCATTGCAGCCTGGAACCACGAGCAGCATGTGGTGGACAACCGCGCCCTGTACCGCGAAAAGTTTGCCCGGGTGACGCCACTGCTGGCCTCGGTGATGGATGTGGCCCTGCCCGATGCCGGTTTCTACCTATGGGCCGGCATACCTGACATATTTGAGGGTTCGGACACGGAATTCTCGCGCGAGCTGCTCGCTCTTTACAATGTGGTGGTGTTGCCGGGCAGCTACCTGGCGCGCGAAGCCCAAGGCCATAACCCCGGTGCCGGCAGAATCCGCATGGCACTGGTGGCGGAAACCGCCGAATGCGTGGAAGCGGCGGAGCGCATCGTTCAATTCATTCAATCCAAAGCTCGCTGAAAAACCTTAACGAAGATTCACTCCATGACACAAGACAACCTGCAAAGCGCCCTCCAGAACACGATCGACGCGGCCTGGGAAGATCGCGCCAACCTGTCGCCCAAATCAGCCCCCCAGGAAGTCCTGGATGCGGTTGAGCACACCATTGCCCAGCTCAACAGCGGCAAGCTGCGCGTCGCCACCCGCGAAGGCGTAGGCCAGTGGACCACGCACCAATGGATCAAGAAAGCGGTGCTCCTGAGCTTTCGCCTCAAGGACAACCAGCTCATGCGCGCCGGCGACCTCGGCTTTTTTGACAAGGTGCAGACCAAGTTTGCGCACCTGAGTGAAGACGAGATGCGCGCTACCGGCGTGCGCGTGGTGCCCCCCGCCGTGGCCCGCCGCGGCAGCTACATTGCCAAGGGTGCCATTTTGATGCCCAGCTACGTAAACATCGGCGCCTGGGTCGGCGAAGGCACCATGGTCGACACCTGGGCCACCGTGGGCAGCTGCGCACAGGTCGGCAACAATGTGCACCTCTCCGGCGGCGTAGGCCTGGGCGGCGTGCTGGAGCCCCTGCAGGCCAACCCGACCATCATTGAAGACAACTGCTTTATCGGCGCACGCTCCGAAGTGGTTGAGGGCGTGATCGTTGAAGAAAACTCGGTGATCTCCATGGGCGTCTACATCGGCCAGAGCACGCCGATCTATGACCGTGAAGCAGACACCGTCACCTACGGCCGCATCCCGGCCGGCTCCGTCGTGGTGTCGGGCAACCTGCCCAAGGCCGGCGGCAAGTACAGCCTGTACTGCGCAGTCATCGTCAAGCGGGTGGATGCCAAGACGCGCGCCACGACCAGCCTGAACGACCTCCTGCGCGATTGATTGCTGACGACCTGAAAGGATAAATTGATCATGACTGAAGGCCGGACAATGAGCACGATGGAGAGAATCCTTCGTTTGATGGCGGATAAAAAGGCGTCAGATGTTTACCTGTCGGCTCATTCGCCCGCCCTCATCAAGATCAACGGCCAGGCCATTCCCATCAATGCCCAGATCCTGCCGCCCGACGCGCCGCGCAACCTGCTGGCTGAGGTGCTGCCGGCCGAGCGCATCGAAGAACTCGAGGAAATGGGCGAGCTCAACATGGCGCTGCCGATTGCCGGGTTGGGCAATTTCCGCATCAGTGGTTTCCGCCAGCGCAGTACCTATGCGGCGGTGATTCGCTTCATTCCGAATGAAATCCCCGCGCTGGACACCCTGAACGTGCCGGCCATCCTGTCCAGCCTGATCATGGAAAAACGCGGCCTGCTGCTGATGGTGGGCTCCACCGGCGCAGGCAAGAGCACCACGCTGGCGGCCATGATGGACCACCGCAACGAAACCACGCTGGGCCACATCCTCACCATTGAGGATCCGGTCGAATTTCTGTTCACCAACAAGAAATCGGTGGTCAACCAGCGCGAGGTGGGCAGTGACACCCAGTCCCTGCAGGTGGCGCTGCGAAACGCGCTGCGTCAGGCGCCTGATGTGATCCTGATCGGTGAAATCCGCGACCGCGAAACCATGTCGGCCGCCATTGCCTATGCGCAGTCGGGTCATTTGTGCCTGGCTACGATGCACGCCAACAACAGCTACCAGGCGCTGAACCGCATCCTGAGCTTTTACCCGGTGGAAGTGCGCCCCACCATGCTGGGCGACCTGGCCGCGGCGCTCAAAGCCATTGTGTCGCAACGCCTCCTGCGTACCCAGGACGGCAGCCGCACGCCGGCGGTGGAAGTCATGCTCAACACCAAGCTGGTCGCCGAGCTGATCGAAAAAGGCGACTTCTCGGGGGTCAAGGAGGCCATGGAAAAATCCATGGCCGAGGGCTCGCAGACCTTTGAACAAGACATCGCCCGGATGATCGTCGAAGGCACCATCACCCGCAAGGAAGGCATCCTGTATGCGGACTCTCCGACCAACCTGATGTGGCGCCTCGAGAACGACTTTGCCGGGGCGGCCAAGGAAAAGGCGAAGGAAGCCGAGGAAGAGCCGGATGATGAGGCCTCGTTCACCGAGATCACCCTCGACGTTCACCACGGCTCGAAATACGGCACCACGGGCTTCGGCACGCTCTGAGCGCGGCCCCGTCACGCTTTTTCTCTATGTCAGCCACCCTTCGACTCACCGAACAACTGATTTCCCGGCCATCCGTAACACCGCTCGATGAAGGCTGCATCGACCTGCTTGCCGCCAGGCTTGGCGCACTGGGCTTTGTGTGCGAGCGCATGGACAGCGGCCCCGACAGCTTCCGGGTTGTCAACCTGTGGGCAAAGCGCGAAGGGTTTAGCCCTCTGGCCCGGCAAAACCGGGGGCAGTCAGCTACAGAATCAGCAGCAAACCCGGCTGAGCCCCATGCGACGCCCGTCAGGACGCTGGTTTTCGCGGGGCACACCGATGTAGTGCCCACCGGCCCGCTGGAGCAGTGGCACAGCCACCCATTCACACCCAGCCATCGCGACGGCCTGCTGTACGGTCGCGGCGCCGCCGACATGAAAACCTCGATTGCCGCCATGGTGGTTGCGGTCGAGGAGTTCCTGGCGACCCACCCGCAGCCCGGGCTGTCCATTGCCTTCCTGCTCACCAGCGACGAAGAAGGCCCGGCCACCGACGGAACCGTGGTGGTCTGCGAGCAACTGAAGGCGCGCGGCGAAATACTCGACTACTGCATTGTGGGCGAGCCGACTTCGGTCAGCCACCTGGGCGACATGATCAAAAACGGCCGGCGCGGCACCATGAGCGGCAAGCTGACCATCAAGGGGGTGCAAGGCCATATCGCCTACCCGCATCTGGCCAGGAACCCGGTTCACCTGTTTGCCCCGGCCCTGGCAGAACTGGTGGCCACCGAGTGGGACCAAGGCAATGCCTTCTTTCCCGCCACCAGCTGGCAGGTGTCCAACATGCACGGCGGCACCGGCGCATCGAATGTGATTCCGGGCGAGCTGGTGGTGGATTTCAACTTCCGGTTCTGCACGGAGTCCACGCCCGAAAGCCTGCAACAGCGCCTGCAAGCGGTTCTGGACCGGCACGGACTCGACTACGACCTGAAATGGACGGTGGGCGGCCTGCCTTTTCTGACGACGCCCGGCGAGTTGGTCAATGCAGTACGCGGCGCGATCCGCACCGAGACGGGCCTGGACACCGAGTTGTCCACGACCGGCGGTACCAGCGACGGCCGGTTCATCGCCAAAGTCTGCCCGCAGGTCATCGAATTTGGCCCGCTCAACGCATCCATCCACAAAATCAACGAATGCGTGGACGTGAGCTCGCTTGACCCGCTCAAGAACATCTACAAGGGCGTTCTGGAGCGGCTGGCTGGTGTGGCAGGCACGCCAAGCGTGGCAAATACCTCTGGTTCAATGTCCACGCCATGAGCGCTGCAATGCCCGTCACGGTGCTGGCGCTGATCGAGCAAATGGCCGCCAGGCTGGAAGCCGCGGGGCTGAGCTTTTCCAACGGCTTTGGGCAAGGCACGACCAATGCCTTTGACGAAGCCGCCTGGCTGGTGTTGTGGAAACTGGGCCTGCCGCTGGACGACCTTGATTCGGTGGAGAACCAACCAGTAACCCCGGCAGACATTGAGCAGGTAGCCCTGCTTTTTGAAGCGCGCATCAGCACCCGCAAGCCCGCCGCCTACCTCACCCACGAAGCCTGGCTGATGGGCGTGCCCTTTTACGTCGACGAGCGCGTGATCATTCCGCGCTCACTCATTGCCGAGCTGCTGGTCGATGCCAGCATCGACCCCTGGCTGGGTGAAAACACCCGCCGCGTGCTGGATTTGTGCACCGGCAATGGCAGCCTGGCGGTGCTGGCGGCGATGACCTACCCCGATGTCACGGTCGATGCCGCCGATATCAGCCTGGATGCGCTGGCCGTGGCGCGCATCAATGTCGACAGGCACCGGCTGGACAGCCGCATCACGCTGATCGAATCCGATGGCCTGGCCGCCTGTCCCGGCCCTTACGACCTGATTTTGTGCAATCCACCCTACGTCAACGCCGCCAGCATGGCCGCCCTGCCCGCTGAATTCCGGGCCGAACCCGGGCTGGCGCTGGCCGGTGGCGCTGATGGGATGGACTTCATCAGAAGCCTTTTTCTCGCCGCCGCCCGCCATATGAGCGAAAATGCCGTCTTGGTACTGGAAATCGGCAACGAGCGCGAGAATTTTGAACGTGCCTTTCCTCACCTTGAACCGCTCTGGTTTGAAACCAGTGCCGGAAGTGACCAGGTGATGCTTCTCACGCGCGAACAGTTGGCCTGAAGGGCCGGCCCCGGAATTTGCGCCTGGATCGATGGAGGTGCGCATTGCAACTCCCAATAATTTTCCTGATCGTGATTGATCTTGAGTCAGTGGTTTAAATGATTACCCTTAAAAACGTGGTGCTGCGTCGCGGCGCCAAAGTCATCCTCGACAGCGCTTCTGTCAGCCTCAACCCCGGCGAGAAAATCGGCCTCGTGGGTCGCAATGGCGCGGGCAAGTCCTCGCTGTTTGCCATGCTCAATGGCACGCTGCATGAAGACGGCGGCGAATACACCATCCCCGCACAGTGGCGCATGTCCCAGGTCGCGCAGGACATGCCCGAGACAGACCAAAGCGCCACCAGCTATGTCGTTGAAGGTGACGTGGTCCTGCTGGCCGCGCAGGCTGAAGTGGAGGCTTCCGAGGCCAGCGGCGATGGCGACCGCATGGCCCACGCGTACATGGAGCTGTACGACGCTGGTGCGCATGATGCCCAGGCGCGCGCCCAAGCCCTGATTCTGGGCCTCGGGTTCAAGGTCAGCGAGCTCGACAACCCCGTCAACAGCTTCTCCGGCGGCTGGCGCATGCGCCTGCAGCTGGCGCGCGCGCTGATGTGCCCGTCCGACCTGCTGCTGCTGGACGAACCGACCAACCACCTGGATCTGGATGCGCTGGTCTGGCTGGAGGCCTGGCTCAAGCGCTACCAGGGCACGATGCTGGTCATCAGCCACGACCGCGAGTTTCTGGATGCCGTGACGGACGTCACCGTGCATATTGAAAACGCCAAACTCACGCGCTATGGCGGCAACTACAGCAAGTTTGAAGACCTGCGTTCGGAGCAGATGGCCTTGCAGCAGACCGCTTTTGCGAAGCAGCAGGACAAAATCGCCCACCTGCAGAAGTTCATTGCACGGTTCAAGGCCAAGGCCAGCAAGGCCAAGCAGGCGCAAAGCCGGGTCAAGGCACTGGACCGCATGGAAAAAATCGCCCCCCTGCTGGCAGAGGCCGATTTCACCTTCGAGTTCAAGGAGCCGGCCAACCTGCCCAATCCCATGCTGTCGATGCAGAACGTCTACTTTGGCTACCCCCCGCCCGACGATGCGCCAGCAGGCACGCCCCCCACAGTCATTGTGCAAAACGTCAGCAAGTCGGTGCTGGCCGGCCAGCGCATCGGCATCCTGGGGGCCAACGGCCAGGGTAAATCGACCGTGGTCAAAACCATCGCACGGGCGCTGGCGCCGATCAGCGGCGAGATGACCGAAGGCAAGGGCCTGAATATCGGCTATTTCGCGCAGCAGGAGCTGGACGTGCTGCGTCCCGCCGACACGCCCCTGGAGCACATGATCCGCCTCGTCAAAGAGGTCACCGCAGCCGGCAAGATCAGCGGCCAGGCCACCCGCGAACAGGACCTGCGCAGCTTCCTCGGCATGTTCAATTTTGGCGGCGACATGGTCAAGCAGGCTGTCGGCAGCATGAGCGGCGGCGAAAAAGCGCGCCTGGTACTGTGCATGATCGTCTGGCAGCGCCCCAACCTGCTGCTGCTCGATGAACCGACCAACCACCTGGACCTGGCCACGCGCGAGGCCCTGTCGATGGCGCTCAACGAGTTTGAAGGCACCGTCATGCTGGTCAGCCATGACCGTGCACTGCTGCGCGCCGTGTGTGACGAGTTCTGGATGGTTTCGCACGGCGGCGTTGCCCCGTTTGACGGCGACCTTGACGACTACCAGCGCTACCTGCTCGATGAAGCCAAGCGGCAGCGCGAAGAAGCCAAAAAGTCAACCGCCACCTCCAATGGGGTTTCGGCGACTACGGCCAGCGCCACAAAAAGCACAGCAAGCAGCGCAAATTCCAGTGGGCTCAAAGCCGGCTCCGACGCCAAAAAGCCGCCCCATAAAAAGGACGATGCCCAGCGCCGCCAGCAATCCGACGCCACCAAACCCCTGCGCAAGGAACTGGAAAAGATAGACAGCCGGATGCAGTCCCTGAACACCGAGCGTGACAGCCTGCAAACAGCACTGACCACCATCACCGCGCCGGCGGAAATCGCCCAGGCCGGCAAACGCCTCAAGGCCATTGACAACGAAATCGGTACGCTCGAGGAACGCTGGCTGGAACTGACCGAGCAGATTGAAACGGCCACGGTGTAAAGTAGCCTCATCCGGCGCCCATCGACTTCTGACGCGTTTGAAAGGGTCCTGAAATGCGTGCTGCCACCGTTTTGCACAAGGCGCCCAGTGATGCCGCACTGGAGGTCGCCATCAGGCGCAGCCGCCAGTTGCTCAACCGGCGCGCCATGGTCGCTGCGGTTGCCAGCGCAGTCCCCGTTCCCGGTCTTGACTGGGCCGTCGATGCCGCCCTGCTGTCACGACTGATCCCGGAGATCAATGCGGAGTTTGGCCTGACGCCTGCGCAGCTGGATCAACTCAACCCCAGCAAGCGGGAGCAGGTGCAAAAAGCGGTTGCCATGGTGGGGTCTGTCCTGATCGGAAAATTCATCAGCCGTGATCTGGTGATCAAGGCTGCGAGCAGCCTGGGTGTGAGGCTGACGAGCAAGCAGGTCGCCAGGTTCGTGCCCCTGGCGGGTCAGGCGATCTCGGCCGCGATAGGCTACGCAGCCATCCGCTATTTCGGCGAGGAGCACATCCGCGACTGCGTGCGGGTGGCCCGGACCGCCGGGCTTTTGCCGCCACCACACCCACCCCGCGCTACGCGTGCCCGCAGGCAAACGGTTCAGGCATAACGCTCGATGACCCGGTAATACCCCGCCGCGCCCCCAATCCCACGCGTTACGGCTATCGGCCAGCCCCTCGGCGAACGCGCGCGCCTGGCCAGAGAGGGCGGAACACGCGTACCGTGAGCCCTACCAGGCAAAGCCCACGCACAAGCCACACGCCTCGCTTATGAGGTACGGGTGCGGTATTTCGGAAAGCAGATTGTGTTGCCCGCCCCATCCAGTGCAGCCTGGACAGGCAAACAAAACTGGTCCGGCGCTCTACTTGCGCGGCGCCTCAACAGGCGGCGTGCCGACCTTGAACAATTGCAGAAGCTGCGAGCGTAATTCCGGCGTATCCTGATGCTGGTGAATAGCCACCGCATGTTGCACCGCAGCCTCCAGCAATTCCTTGTCGGAATCGGCAGCCAGCGCTACCGAGCAATTCATGTCACTGGGGAAATCCCGGCAATCAATGTATTTGCGTGTCATTTCAACCTCCTCATCAAGCAAATGATGGCAAGGCTCGGATCAGGGCGTAGTTCAGGATTGAATCGCGTCTATCCGGGCGAACTTCAAATGCGGACTGGCCGCCATGGTCAGTTATAGTTAAAAATCCCAATTCACGCAAGACCACGGCAAGACATCATCGGCGACACGACAAGTGGCAACCTCGCTGATTTTCAGCCTGCCATATGATGAATACGCAGCAACGACCGAGGGTCAGGCGACTGGCCCAAACAGTCCTGCGGGAGGATGGCCGCAACGCCCAATACCTGGGCCAGTGGCATCTGGCGCAAACGCGAGCCCTCTAAAACTGGGGCGGCAACTCTGACGTCGGGGCCTCTTTTTGCTGCTGATAAAACTGAGCAGGCAAGTAATCTGGATTGTCTGCCAGAGCTGACACGACGGGTTGCGCCAGGACCGCGCCACCAAATTTCAGCGGGGCATTCAGCTCCAGTTCGAGCCTGGTCACGAAAAAGGCTGCAAGAGCGAGCACTAATCCTATGCAAAGCGGCCCGCCAAATCTTTTGACAAGCATGACAAACGTTGGATGCAACTCAATCCATTCGTGAGAGAACAGATGAGGATGAGGATGATGATGAATATCGGACATGTTTTCTCCTTGATGCTGGAGTGATTTTTGTACCCAGATGGCTTGCTGTGTCGAGCACCAATACCGCATGAATACCGGATAGACACTAGGCCGGATCAACCAAAAAGGCAATGTTAATAATTGGAATGTGTTTTCATCCATACTCCGAAAAAGGCAGCCCGGTGTAGCCTCACCGTCCTGTACCCTGACTTTTCAGCCCCGTGTTTTCTTCAGTCAGCTGCGCCTGTGAACAGCGCTCGACTAAAAGCGCAGGCAAGGCGATCAGTTCATGGCCGTTTGATTGCGCGTTATTGCGTGTGACGGCATGCCAGGCTTCCCCGTACGTATGGCCTGAATTGGCAGTCAGCGAAACCCGGCAGCCGCATGAACCGCATACATAAAGGCTTTTTCCTGTATCTGCAGATTCCTGTGCCCTTGCCAATGAGCGGGAAAGAGCGACGAGGCCAAGTGACGTACTACCCAATCAAAACCAGACGGGAGGAAGATGGATCAAGGTGGAAAATAAAGTCGCCGGGCTGTCACCAGCGCATGAATGAAAAAAGCCCGCTATCTTTTCAGTAGCGGGCTTTTCAGTGCCTGTATGGCGTATTTGGTGGGGCCTGCGGGGGTCGAACCCACGACAAACGGATTAAAAGTCCGCTGCTCTACCAACTGAGCTAAGGCCCCTAGGATTTCTCCCGGTCATGCTGCGTTTACTGCAGCACAGCCTCAAATTATAGCGTCATTTTTTAGCTCTTTGCAAAACTACTCAGCAATTTTGCTGAGCACCCAGCCGGTCGCGCAAACACCAAAGGTGGACGTGACACTGACGACCGATCCATAACCATGGCAATTGAGGCTGCCATCACTCGGCGCGGGTACGTCGCATTGTGGTGACGGACCGTCTGCTTCGCCGGGGTCCTGTTCATTCAGCGCGCTCACGGCTGCGGGCTGCATCACCGGCTCACGACTGAAAACACAGGCCACGCCGATCTTTCCCTGACGGGGCGCACCATGCTGCTTGCGCAGGCGGTAGCGCAACTGCGCCAGCAAAGGGTCATGCGTGACCAGGGACAGGTCTTCAATGTCGACACGGTGGGCGTGCCGCTTGCCGCCCGCGGCGCCCACGCTGATCAGGGTGATCCGGTTCCTGATGGCCCATGCGGCCATGGCTGTTTTGGCCCTCACCTGATCACATGCGTCGATAACGGCCAGCTGCTTGCCGTCGAAGCCGCTGTCCAGCGCCAGGAGGCCGGGCCAATTGCTCTCATCGACAAACTCCTCAATGCAGTCCACCCGGCAAGCCGGGTGGATGGAGGCGATGCGCTCGCGCATTGCCAGCACTTTGGCCTGCCCCAGCGTGCTGTCGAGCGCATGCACCTGGCGGTTGATGTTGGATTCGGCGATGTGGTCAAAATCAATCAGCGTCAGGCGGGCCACACCGCTGCGGGCGGCCGCTTCAGCAGCCCACGAGCCCACCCCGCCCAGGCCCACCACCACAATATGCGCGTCACGGATGCGCCGGGCGCCCGCCGTACCGTACAGCCGCGCAAGGCCACCGAAACGTCGCTCCAGGTCGGGCGGAAACAGCTCTGTGCCGGATGTCATGGTGCGGGTGGGGAACTGGCTTTACAGCGAGCGCTCAAGCTGCCATATCTGGTACTTCAACCCACCCGCGCAGCCGGCCAGTATGGCTGCCAGCGCCACAAAGCTCGTGGCACTGAGGGTCGATATTCCCGACAGGCCCTGGCCGACGGTGCAGCCCATGGCGCACACGCCACCCACACCCATCAGTGTGGCGCCCGCGAGATGATTGGCGGTGTCCTGCACATCACGGAAACCTTCCCAGCGGAAGTTGCGCGAGAGCAGCGAATACACGGCAGAGCCCGCGACGACTCCAAACACCGACACAATGCCCAGCGTGAGCACCTTGCTTTTGTCGCTGAAAAACATGAGCCAGTCCAGTGTGTAAGCCACTGGCGAGACAAAGCTCATGGCTTCTGCCCTGCCGGAGTTGGTCGCGATAAAAGCCTCCTGCAGGGTTTCAGGATGCTCGGGTATATAACCCAGGCTGCCACTGACCCACCACATGCCGGCGATGACGGCGCCAATGCCCAGACCGCCCAAGAGCGGGTCGAGGCGCCGAAAATCCGCGCCGCAAAAGGCCCAGACAATCAGGCTCACGCCAATCAGCAGGGCCAGTCCAAGGCCGGCCGCAGCAGGCGCTACCCCGAATACGCTGGATACCCAGTTGGGTGCCGATGCGTTGGCTGCGAACTCGACGGCTACCCGGTCCAGCGTTGCCACGCGAACGACAGCGGTAATGCCTTTGAGCGTGGCAAAAGCAGCGACTCCCATCACGACAAAAACCACCAGTGATTTGAGACTGCCGCCGCCGATCCGCACCAGCGTCTTGCTGCCGCACCCCGAAGACAGTGCCATGCCAAAGCCGAACATCACACCACCGACGAGTGCGGACAGCCAGATGAAGCGGTTGGACGCATACAGCGTCTTGGCCGGATCAATGAGGCCCGCGGCGGCCATGCCGAAAAAAGCAATCATGGCCACACCGATCGCCATGCCCCACATGCGCATGCGCGTCCAGTCCCCCATGTTCACGATGTCGCTGACGGCGCCCATGGTGCAAAAATGGGTACGCTGTGCAATCGCGCCAAAAACCATCGAGAGAAAAAAACCAGACCAGAGAACCTGGGTGGTGAGGGTGCCAAGCGCGGCTGATCCGGAAATATCCATTCCCGAATTTTAAGTGGGAATGAAAAACCGCCGGACCTCCGTCCATGGAGCTGCTCGAGGCTGCTTGAGGCGGCTCGATGCAGCTTGAGGCGACGCAAGGCTACTTGAGCCGGGCCAGACGCTCTTTGGCAACCGAGGCCGCTTCAGATTGCGGATAGGTTTTTACGAGATCTTCCAGCGTCTTGCGGGCGGACTTGACGTCCTTGAGTTCAACCTGGCAATTGGCCATCGACAACAGCGCTTCCGGCGCGCGCATGTGACCGGGTTCGAGCGTCACCAGAGTGCGGAAGTTGGCCACCGCGTCGCGATAGTTGCGCAGGGCGTACTGTGCATTGCCCAGCCAGAACAGCGCGGATGAGCTGTAGCCACTTTGCGGATAGCGCTTCATGAAGGCCACAAAACTGGTTTGGGCGGCAGCAAACTCACCTTTGCGCAAGGTGGCAAGCGCCGCCTCGAACTCCTGCTTTTCAGCCGGTTCCGCCACAAACTCCTTGCCGTCCACGGAGATCTTGGCGGGTTCAAATTTTCGCAGCCGCTCGTCAACGCCCTGCGTCATGTCTTTCTGGCTGCGCTGAATATCGGCAACGTCCCGGGCCAGCCTCTCGTTCTGTCCGCGCATGCCGGCCACCTCGTTGCGCAGGGCTTCGATCTGGTTGGAAAGCTCGAGAAGGCTGCGACGCAACTGGGCATTGTCGTCATTGGCTCTGCGCAGATCATCGGCCGTACGCTGCTGCGAAGCGTCAACTTTTTGCCGCAGATCCAGGATAGCCCTGCGCGCCTCGTCGTCTTCGAAAAGCGCGGCGTGCGCATTGAATGCCAGCAGGCAAGCGGCAGCAGCCACGGCAGATCTGAACATGATCACAGTGAAGATCCCGGTTTGGTTTAGCGGTAGTTGATCTCGGCGCGGCGATTCTTTGCCATGGCTTCTTCGTCCGAGCCCGCGACTGCCGGTTTTTCCTCGCCAAAGCTCACAGCCTCCACCTGCGCATCTGCGACGCCAAGCAGTCCCAGCGCGCGGCGCACCGCTTCAGAGCGTTTCTGCCCCAGCGCGAGGTTGTATTCGCGGCCACCGCGCTCGTCGGTGTGTCCCTCGATCGCCATCTTGCGAGCCTTGTTGGCCGTCAGGTACCGGGCATGCGCCTCGATAGTCCCCTGGAATTCGGGTTTGATGACGTAGCTGTCGAAATCAAAGTAAATGATTTTTCCCGTATTGGCCGGCCCCGCGCCCGACACATCCGTGGCGCCAATTTGCACCGGTGCGACTCCCCTGCTGGCGGACGCACCCGCATCGCCTGCCTGTTTGGCAGTGGCCGTCCTGTCTTCCACCGGCACGTCACTGAGCTTGACACTGGAGCCGCAAGCCACCAGCGTGGCAGCAAGCGCCACAGAGGAGATGATGGAAAAAAGAATGCGCTTCAGATTCATGGAGTACCTCTACAAAAAAACAAAAAATGATTGGAAAAAGTGTCGGTCAACGCTGGAAAGGTCCCCAGTCGGGCTCACGGATGTCACCGCCGGCGCCGGATAACCTGGCCTTGATCTTGCCGTCCAGCGTCGTGGTCATCAGTGCTTCCCGGCCCTGCTGCTGGGTCGCATACACAATCAGGCGGCTATTGGGCGCGAAACTCGGGCTTTCATCGGCCGCGGTGTCGGTAATAGGAGTGGTTGTCCCGCTGGCAAGTTCCATCACATGCAGCTTGAAGGCGCCCCCGACCCTCGAAACATAGGCCAGCCAACGCCCGTCAGGGCTGATCGCCGGGGAGATGTTGTAGCTGCCCGTGAACGTCACGCGCTCCGGATTTCCGCCGCCGGGACTCATGCGGTAGATCTGCGGGGCACCACCGCGGTCGCTGACGAAATAAATATACCGCCCGTCAGGCGAATAAGCCGGCTCGGTATCAATGCTGGATGACTGCGTTAACCGCTTGGGGTCGCCGCCATTCAGGCCAATGGCGTAGATCTGCGAGCCGCCGTCCCGGCTTAGCGTGGCAACCAGCTGCTTGCCATCGGGCGACCAGGCTGGTGCACTGTTCGAGCCCCTGAAGTTGGCAAGCAGGCGCCGCTTTCCGGTGGCGACATCATGCGAATAAATCACGGGCTTGCGGGACTCGAAGGAAACATAAGCCAGCTGGGAACCATTGGGCGACCAGGAGGGCGAGATGATGGGCTCGGGGCTGGTGAGGGCAGACTGGGCTCCTTCGCCATCCGAATCGGCCACCCAGAGGTTGAAGCGTTGGGCCGTTTTGGTGACATAGGCAATTCGCGTCGAGAAGATGCCCTTTTCCCCCGTGAGTTTTTCGTACACAAAATCGGAGATCCGGTGCGCAGACAGACGCAAATCGGCCTGGGCCACGGTGTAGCTCTGCCCTCCGAGGTCCTGGCCCCGCACGATGTCCCACAGCCGGAGCCGGACATCAAAGCGTCCGTCGGCAAGGGGCGAGACACTTCCCGTCACCATCGCGTCCGCGCCCTTTTGCCGCCAGATTGCGAGGTCTGGCCGCGTGTTCTCGTCCGCCACGATGCCTGCCATGTCGACCGGACGGAACATGCCGCTGCGCTCCAGATCGGCCCTGACAATGCTGCCGATTTTCTGTGGCGCCTGTGCCTCCCCCCGGAAAGAGGCAATGGCAACCGGTAGTTGAGTCAGGCCCACGCCTGACACTTCCACGCGGAACTGCGCGAATGCCGGCGACAAGCCCGCCGCCAGTAAACTTATGACGGTGCGACGGCTCAGTGATGATGGGATGCTCATGGATGAATTTTGCTCAATGGAGTTGGGTTATTTTGACGGGCGATTCGGGGTCAATTTCACGTAGCCCTTTTTCAGCCAGGATCAAATCCGTTTTCATGCGTTGCAATACCCTGTTTTTATTGACGGACTCCTGGTCGCGCTTGTTTTCGCGATGCCAAAGGTGAAAAACTTCAGTCGCCATAAACCCGTTTTTTCTTTGAATACCCAAGTGAGTGAGCCGCAGGACAAGGTCCGCGTCTTCATGGCCCCAGCCCTGAAACGACTCATCAAACCCATTGATGCTTGCGAAATCACGCTGCCACACGCCGAAGTTGCAACTTCGGATGCCGCGCCACTGAAAGCCTTGTTTTACCCTGAATAAGCGCCAGGGCCAGACGACGAGGTGCAACAGTTTGTTGCAGTCCTTCCGCAAACGCGCGCGCCACCAGAAAGCCGGCGGACAACCCGGCAAATCGATTGTGCCACTGAGCACCTGGGCGGTCAGGCCCGGGCTCAGCAGCACCCGGCTGCCGTTCACAAAGCAACCCGCCTCGGCAAGGCGGGCGTGCTGCGCCACGAAGGCCTTGTTCGGCACACAGTCACCGTCCAGGAACACCAGGTAGTCCCCTGTCGCATGGCGGGCAGCGAGGTTGCGGGCCCGTGCGGCGGTAAAACCGACATCGGGATGCCAGACGTGGCGTACCGGGCATTTGAAAACCGGCAAATGCTCATAAAGCATCGCCACCTGCTCCGGCCGCGAGCCATCATCGGCGATCAACACCTCATGCCGCTCATCGCATTGTTCGGAGAGAGACCGCAGCACGGGCAGCAGGGCATCAGTCCGGTTGTAGGTCAGGACGATAAAGCTGATCTTCATTGCGCAGGAGGTGCAGGGGGTGCTGCCCTGCCATCACGCTGCAGCAGCCAGAGCTTCAAATACCGGTAGTAAGTGCCCTCCGCGTTGGAGATGGCCAGGACAAGTCCCATTCGGCCATCCAGGAAGCCGCACCGTAAAAAGTAGGTCCTGACAAAGGCCCACAGCCCATGCCCGAGCGCCTTGCCCAGCGAGGCCTGCCTGCCTTTGCTGAACAGGCTCTGGGCACCGGCGGTTGAATAGCGGTTGACCTTGTCAAGAACCGCCTCGAAGTTCCTGAAGCTCTCGTGGAGCATCGGAGAATGCAGTTGCCCGATCTGGCTGGAGGTCAGCACCCGCTCGTGAACCAGGTCCTCCGAAAATTGCGCCGCCTGCCGGCGAAACAGGCGTGTGACACGGTCGGGGTACCAGCCCGAATGGCGCATGTACTGCCCGCAATAGCTTGAAAGCCGGGGCAACGCATAAACGTCGAACGACGGAGCGTTCAGCGTGGCCTGGATTTCTGCCTGCAACTCCGGCGTTACACGCTCATCAGCATCCAGCGACAGGACCCAATCACAGCTGGCCAATGCCAGTGCCCGGTTTTTCTGGATGCCAAAACCCTGCCAGTCGGCGTTGCTCACAACCTCCGCGCCCAGGGTACGGGCAATTGCGACGGTGTCATCCGTGCTGCCGGAGTCCAGTACCACCACCTGGTCAGCAAACATTACCGAGCGCAGGCAGGCCTCAATGTTATGCGCCTCGTTTTTGGTGATGACTGTGACGGACAAGCTTGCCAATGAATACCTTCATGCAATTAGTCAGGCCCGCATTTGCCAGCAAAACCGGCCGGCCTGATGCGTGCAAAGCATAGCAGAGCGCCTCGCAGATTCGCCCGCCCGGCACGGAAATGGAATCACTGATAATGCGGGCTACCCATGATGCAATCCCTGCGTGCCATCCCCGCGACCATCTTGCCAAAAAAGACAATCAACATACGGCTTGCCATCGTCTGTCTGGCGTCGGCCGCCGTGGGCTTGTCCATGGCCCTCATCAGCATTGCAAAACTCCTGCTGCTGATTTGCGGCATCGCTGCACTGCTCTTCTGGCGGCGAACGCCCGCAGCGGACAGGCCGTTGGCCGGCCTGTACACACCCATTGCCGTGCTGGTGGCCCTTTTTGCATTTGCGATCAGCATGCTCTGGACCGTCGCACCGCCGGACGATGCACTCGGGTCCCTCGCCAAGTACGGCAAGCTGATCCTGATCGTGCTGATGATGATTCTCATCCGCGATCGCCGCGAGGCCCTGTATGCGCTGGGCGCCTTTGTGCTGACCCAGGTGTTCCTGGTCGCCAGTTCATGGATGCTGTTTTTCCATTTGCCGGTGCCCTGGGCGACATCCAACATGGCGTTGAACGAGTACGCCGTATTCTCGAGCTACCTCGACCAGGGCATCATGGCGGCGGTGCTGGGTGCGGTGTGCTGGCATTTGCGCGACCTGGTGCCCGGGCGGTTCGGCAGGCACGTCGCGATTTTCGTGGCTGTCATCGCCCTGTTCAATGTGCTTTTTGTATTGGGCGGACGCAGCGGACACGTGGTTGCCATTGCACTGCTGTCCATCGCCATCATGTGGGAGCTGCCCCGCAAATACCGCGCCGGCGTTGTTCTGCTGCCTTTTCTGCTGGTTTTGCTTCTTTTTTTCAGCTCCACCAAGGTGCGCGAACGGCTGACCATGGTCAAGACCGAGGTGGAGTCCTATGCAGCCCACACGCAAACCAGGACGTCATCGGGGATCCGGCTGGGCCTCTGGCTGAGCGCCGTCCAGATCATCGGCCAGCACCCACTGGCGGGGGCGGGTATCGGCAGCTGGAGCACCGAATACAACCGGATCCAGCGTTCGGAAAACCCGGCGCACAAGGACATTCCGGGAAATGGGAACCCGCACCAGGAATACCTTCAATGGGGCGTGCAACTCGGCATTCCCGGCCTCGTCCTGCTGGCTGCCCTGATGCTGTCCGTGCTGCGGGACAGCCTGAAGATGGAGCAACCGTACGCCCGGGCCGCGCAATCCGCACTGGTGGCACTGGCGGTCGCATGCCTTTTCAATTCCATCATTTACGACGCGCTGATTGGTGATTTTTTCTGCATCCTGACAGGCTTGCTGCTGGCCCTCGGCCTCAGCCCGGCCGCCGGGCCGGTCATTGCCGCACACCCACGCGAGCCGACCACGTGAGCGCCCCCATACCACCAGCACCCCTGGCAACGGCAGCCGCCAGTGCGGCAGCCGAAAACTCAACCATGTGGCGCAGGATCGTGCGCGTCTGGCCCTATTTCAGCGGTTCGAGGACCGGCTGGGCGCTTGCGGTCGGTGCGACCATTGTTGCCTCGGCGACCGAGCCCTTTGTACCCGCGCTGCTCAAACCGCTGCTGGACCGCGGCTTCCAGCGGGATTCCTTTAACCTCTGGCTGGTACCGCTGGCGCTGATGCTGCTGTTCACCGTGCGGGGGCTGTCGGGGTTTCTGGCCCAGTTTGCGCTGGCCAAAGTCACCAATGACGGATTGCTCAGGCTGCGCGGGGCCATGTTTGACAAGCTGCTGAGTGCGCGGCTGACCCTGTTCGCCGACCAAAGCTCCAGCGCCATCGCCAATACCGTGGTTTATGAGGTATTCAATGGCTCCTCGCTGTTGATCAATGCCATCATGAAACTGGCGCGGGATGTACTGACCCTGCTGGCACTGATCGGCTACCTGGTCTATCTGAACTGGAAGTTGATGCTGGTGGTCGCCCTTCTGTTTCCGGCCGTGGCCTTTGTCATCCAGATCCTGTCCAGGCGTCTCTACAGGCTTACCAAGGAAAGCCAGACCGCTACCGACGATCTCGCGTACGTCGTGGAAGAAAACGTCATGGCGCACCGCGACGTCCGCCTGCATGGCGCGCAAGCCGGCCAGGCCAGCCGCTTCAATCACCTGAGCAACTCGCTGCGCCGCCTGTCGATGAAATCCACGGCCGCCTACGCGGGCATGAGTGCGATCACCCAGGTGCTGGCCGCGATGGCACTGTCGGCGGTCATTTCCATTGCCTTGCTGCAGAGTGCCGAAAACACGACAACCGTCGGCGGGTTCGTGGCCTTCGTGACGGCCATGCTGCTGCTGATTGCGCCTGTCAAAAGCCTCTCGGACGCCGCCACGCCGGTGACCCGCGGATTGGCCGCACTCGAGCGGGGCCTTGACCTGATGAATCTGACGCCTGACGAAAGTGGCGGCGCGTTTGCCAAGGCCAGGGCGCTTGGCGACATCGAGTTTGCCAATGTCAGCGTCGTCTACAAAGCCGATGCCGTTCCAGCCCTTGACCAGTTCAGCCTTTCCATCAGGGCAGGAGAAACGCTCGCCATCGTAGGTGCATCCGGCTCCGGCAAGACCACCCTGGTCAACCTGCTGCCCCGATTTGTCGAGATGAGTTCGGGCAACATCTACCTCGATGGCCAGGACCTTCGTGCGTGGAACCTGGCGTCCCTGCGTGCTCAGTTTGCATTTGTGAGCCAGCAAGTGGTGATGCTCAACAGCAGCATCGCCGTCAACGTGGCACTGGGCCAGCCCGTCGAGCGCGACCGGGTGAAGGCGTGCCTGGCAGCCGCCAATCTGGCCGGGTTGCTGGCCGAGTTGCCCGAAGGCATCGACACGGTACTCGGCCACAATGCCATGCAGCTGTCGGGTGGCCAGCGCCAGCGTCTGGCCATTGCACGCGCCCTTTACAAAGACGCGCCCATTCTCGTGCTGGATGAAGCCACCTCCGCGCTCGATACCGAATCAGAACTGGCCGTGCAGGAAGCGATCAAACGGCTGACGGCCAGCCGCACGTCGCTGGTCATTGCGCATCGGCTGTCCACGGTGCAGCATGCCGACCGCATCATCATGATGGAGGCGGGGCGCATGATCGAATCAGGTACCCATTCGGAGCTTTTGGCGAAGAATGGGGCCTACGCCCACCTTTACCGGCTTGGTTTCCAGAATACCTAGCCTGGTTTTGCCATGCGCCGCCATTCAACGAATTCCTGAGCAACGAATACCTGAGAGTCTATTCAGATGAGTGTTTCAATCAGTGGCTTCACGTTCATACGCAACGGGGTAGACCTCGGCTTTCCTTTTGAGGCATCCATCCGCTCCCTGCTGCCGCTGGTCGATGAATTTGTCGTGGCGGTCGGTCAGGGTGCCGACGATACGCTGGCGCGGGTGCGGGCCATTGCAGACCCCAAGATACGAATCATCGAGACCCTGTGGAACGAGCGCATGGCCGACCGCGGGTTCGTCTATGCACAGCAGAAAATGATTGCCCAGTACTCCTGCACGGGCGACTGGGCGTTCTACCTCGAAGGCGATGAAGTGGTGCATGAAGGTGAACTGGCCGCCATACGCGCCAGCGTCGAACGCCATCACGCCAATCCCGCCGTCGAAGCCCTGGTGTTTGACTACCTTCATTTTTACGGCTCACCCGACTGGATCTCCATCAGCCCGGGCTGGTACCGCCGCGAATGCCGTCTGATCCGCAACACCATCCGCAGTTATGCGCCTGACGGCCAGTACTGGCTGGTCACCACCGATCACAAGCGCGGCCGCAACCCGCGCGCAGCACTGGCCAACGCGCACATCTTCCATTACGGATGGATACGCCGCAACGAGGAAATGCAGAAAAAACTCGACCAGGTGAGCAAGTACTGGGGGGAGGACGCTGCCGCGCAAATCACCTACAGCCAGTTTGATCGCCGCGCCCTCCGGGCCTTTACCGGCACGCATCCCCTGGCTGTACAGGAATGGCTGGCCACGGAGGCCGAGCCGGTGTTGAACATCGACCCTGGGTATAAGCCTACGCCCAAGGAAAACAAGTACCACTTCATGCGACAGGTTGAAACGCTGACCGGGCTGGATTTCAGCCGCAAGCATTTCAAGCTGGTGGCCTGACTCAAGCCTGCGACGGTTGCTGACCAGCGGTCATGGCGCGCTGCCGGCCGCTTTCGAGCCGGCAAGCGCCGCAAAATACAGCGCTTCCTGCTGCAGTGCGATCTCGCGCCACTGGTAATGCCGGGCGAACTCCGTGGCGCCTTGCCTCAAGTGGTCTTGAAGTGCCGGCTCGCCCAGGACCTGCTGAATGACCTGCGCCAGGTTGCTGGCATCGCGGGGGTCTTCAAGGATCATGGCGTTGATGCCGTCCTGCAGCAGCCCGGCAATACCGCAGTAGCGCGGTCCGCTGACCACTACCGGCAAGCCATAGGCCATGGCCTCCAGCACCACCATGGCAAAGGTGTCCTCCAGTGTTGGATGCACCAGGCAATCGGCAGCCGTATAGGCCGGCCCGACATCCTTCAGCGAGCCCACGAAAAAGACCCGCACACCCAGCTTCAGGGCCTCGGCCTGCGCCCTGAACGCTGGAATATGCGCCGGATTGCCCACCACCGCCAGCACCACATCGGCAGGCAGCTGCGCCATCGCCTCCAGCAGGGCATGAAGGCCTTTTTTTCGGTAATCGTTGCCTGCAAACAGCAGACAGCGCGCTTCGGCCGGCAAGCCCAGCAGCGCCCTCGCCTCGCGCTTTAGCGCGGGCGTCACTGGCTGTGCGGGCATCATGATGCCCGGTGTGATGACAGAGACCATCTCCTTGCAAGCCGGATAGCTGGCCGCCAGGATGGCCTGCAGGCTGTCGGAGGTCACCACCACCTGACGGCCGGGCCGGTCGGCATACCGCAAGCGTTCCAGCGCCAAATACGTCAGCAAACGCGGGCTGGTCACGATCTTGATCCACCGCAGCAGCAGACGCCAGCCGTTGATCTCATGGAGCAGGTTGTATTTGACCGGCAACACGTGAACCGTCTGGACATCCCCATGCCAGGTGTTTTCATGGGAGTGCACCACATCAAAGCCGCGGCGCGTGGCCCACCAGGTGGTCGTGGCAAACCACAACTGGTTGATCCAGCGGGGCTTGCGCAGAGGTGCAGACACGCGGTGATAGGTAACACCCGGCCACTGATGGTCGATTTCCTGGGCAAATACATGCACCTCGTGCATGGCGGACAGTTGTTCGACCAGCGCGATGGAGTAGCGCTCCGCACCGCCGCCGGTGGATGAGAAAGTCCGGTTGAGTACCGCAATGCGCAGTTTTTGCCGGGCGAGGCCTGGATGCTCTACCGGAGTCAGGGAGGGCGGGCTCATTGACGTCGGCGGTCTTCGTAGCCGGTCGAGATCTTGAGCCAGAAAACCGGCAGGCTGGTCGAGCGAAGCACGGGTACCCGTGGCAGTTGCAACAAATCCATCTGCGCATGGCAACGGCTCCGCCGGGTGGTCGTGGCCGTCACAAAGCCCTGCTCGCGCGCCATGTCCACATGCTTGGGCTCATAGCTGCCATAGGGATAACAAAAGTGACGGACAGGCTGGCCGATGACCGATTCCAGCCCGGCTTTTCCCTGGGCCATCTCGACGCGGCAGCCGGTCTCGTCAGTCGCCAGCAAATTCACATGCTGGCGTGTGTGCGAACCAATCTCCTGGCCTGCCGCGACCCATTGGCGTACTTCCGCTTCGTTCATCAGCGGCGTCTGTGCAATACCCAGCCCCGCATCCCACACATTGGTCTTGCCCAGCAGCCCGCTCACCGCATAACAGGTGGACGAAAAGCCCTGTTTGCGCAACGCCGGCAAGGCATGCGTGAGGTTGTTCTGATAGCCGTCGTCGAAGGTGATGCCAACGACCCGGCCGTCACGCTCGCCACTGAGGTAGGGCTGCAGGCCGCTCATGGACAAGCCGGTGTAGCCCAGCAGCCTGAGCCAGGCCATTTGCCGTGCAAACGCCTTGGGCGACACATAGAGGCTGCGAAAAGGACTGCCTTTGGGCGGCGCCTCGGCAATCTGGTGATAAACCAGAATGGGAATGGGCCGGCGGTTGGCGGTGCAGGCTGTTGCCTGAAGGGCCGGAAAGTCGCTTGCGCTCATAGCAGAACGATGTCGTACTGTTCCTGCGCCATGGCCGCTTCCGCCTGCAGCGAAATGGGCTTGCCGATGAAGTCGCTCAGGCCGGCCAGGTGCTGGCTTTCCTCGTCCAGGAACAGCTCAATCACCTTGGGCGACGCCACCACCCTGAATTCCCGCGGATTGAACTGGCGCGCTTCGCGCAGGATCTCGCGCAGGATGTCGTAGCCCACACTGCGCGCCGTCTTGACGACGCCTTTTCCCATGCAGGCGCTGCAGGGCTCGCACAACTGGTGGGCCAGAGACTCGCGTGTTCGCTTGCGGGTCATTTCCAGCAGTCCCAGCGCCGAAAACCCGTTCACGGCAGTCTTGATGCGGTCCCGCGCCAGCTGCTTCTGGAACTCCGCCAGCACCGCATCGCGGTGGTTTTCCCTGATCATGTCGATGAAATCGACAATCACAATGCCGCCGAGATTGCGCAGGCGGAGCTGCCGGGCAATTGCCTGGGAGGCTTCCAGGTTGGTCTTGAAGATGGTGTCGTCAAAATTCCGGGCGCCGACAAATCCGCCCGTGTTGACGTCAATGGTTGTCAGGGCTTCGGTCTGGTCAATGATGAGGTAGCCGCCCGACTTGAGGTCAACACGCCGACCCAACGCCCTGGCAATGTCTTCGTCGATGTTGAAGAGGTCAAAAATCGGACGCTCGCCGCTGTAGAGCTGAAGCTTTTGCACGGTTGCCGGCATGAACTCCACCGCGAAGGCCTTCAGGTTTTCAAACTGCTCGCGGGAATCGATGCGGATGGTCTGGGTGCCCTCCACCACCACATCACGCAACACGCGCTGCAGCAGGTTGAGGTCCTGGTGCAGCACGGACGCAGGCGGCAGCCGCAGCGAAGCCTCCTTGATGCGCGACCAGGTTTTGCGCAGGTAGGCAATGTCCTCCCCCAGTTCGGCATCGGTGGCGTCCTCGCCATTGGTCCGCAGGATAAAGCCGCCGCCCATGTCCCCGGTCAGGGCCTGGACACGCTGGCGCAGGTCCTCGCGCTGGCGCGGAGGTATTTTTTGCGACACGCCAATGTGATTGTCCTGCGGCAAAAAAACCAGCAGCCGGCCGGCAATGCTGATTTGCGCCGTCAGCCGCGCGCCCTTGGTACCAATCGGATCCTTGAGAACCTGGACCATGACGGCCTGCCCCTCGAAGAGCTGTTTCTCAATCGGTTGAAGGGCTGGCGTTGCCGGCGACGCCGATGCCGATGCGCCGGCAGCCTGGAGCTCCGTCTCGGCATGGCGGCTGTTGATGCTGCTCATCAGGTCGGCAACATGCAGGAATGCCGCCCGGTCCAGGCCGATGTCGATAAAGGCCGACTGCATGCCCGGCAGCACCCGCGCGACCTTGCCCAGGTAAACATTGCCAACCAGGCCGCGCTCCAGCGTGCGTTCGACCTGCAACTCCTGCACCGCGCCGTGCTCTACCACGGCGACGCGGGTTTCCTGGGGCGACCAGTTGATCAGTATGTCTTGTTGCATGGCTCTATCGTAGCCGCTAGCGGCTCCTCGTGGCTCCCTGATGGCGCAGGCTGCGCTGGCTGGTAGCTGCTAGATTTTGAGGCCAGCAGCGCGCAGGAGCCCTGCAGTCTCATGCAGGGGCAATCCCATGATCCCGGAATAACTGCCGCTGATATGCGAGATGTACATGGCCACCTTGCCCTGCACCGCGTAGGCGCCGGCTTTGCCCATCGGTTCGCCCGAGGCGACGTAGGACCTGATCTGCGCCGCGGTCATCGGCGCAAACGTGACGCGGGAAATGCTGAGCGCCTCCATCCGCCGGCGCCCCTGCTGCACGGCCACCGCGGTGAGCACGCGATGGGTGGCGCCAGAGAGCTGGCGCAACATGCGGACCGCTTCTGCCGGGCTTGCGGGCTTGCCCAGAATCGACCGGCCCAGGGCCACAGTGGTGTCGGAGCACAGAATGGGCACCGGGGCCAGCCCCTGGCGCTTCGCGCGTTCGCTCGCGGCATCCAGCTTGAGACGGGTTACCCGCTTGACGTAAGCGACTGGAGACTCCTTGCCCAGCACGGCTTCGAGCGCTTCAGTGTCCTCGCCGGGAGCCGGCGCCAGACGCTGGTAGCGCACGCCGAGCTGCTCCAGCAACTGGGCCCGCCGCGGGCTTTGCGAGGCCAGGTAAACAAAATCAGCTGCAGCGGGCATGCTATTCGCGGTGATAGGGATGGTTGATGGTGATGCTCCAGGCCCGGTAAAGCTGCTCGATCAGCAACACCCGCACCATGGCATGGGGCAGAGTCAGATCGGACAGGCGCAGGCGTTCATGCGCGGCCTGCTTGAACCCGGCGTCCAGCCCGTCCGGCCCGCCGATCACGATGGCCACGTCGTCACCCGACAATTGCCAGGCCTTGAGTTTTTCGGCGAGCGCCACGGTGGTCACCGCGGTACCGCGTTCATCCAGCGCCACCACGCGGGTCCCGCGGCTGATGACACCCTCAATGCGGGCACGTTCAGCCGCCAGGAGGTTGTCGAGGGTTTTGGAGGCACGCGGCTCGGTTTTGACCGCCTTGAGCTCGACCTTCAGCTCGGGCGGAAAACGCTTGGCGTAGTCGTCGTAAGCCGTTTGCGCCCAGTCGGGCACTTTCTGGCCGACGGCTACGATGGTCAGCCTCATTTGCTCCGGGGAGCGGGTTTCCTGGCAGCCGGCTTCTTGGTGGCAGTCTTGACCGCGGTCTTGGCGGCGGCTTTCTTCGCCGGTGCCCGCTTGGCAGCAGGCACTTTCACGATCGGTGTCCGGGTGGCAGGCTTTGCAGCTGGTTTCACGGCTGGTTTTGCGGCAGACTTCGCGGCCGGGGACTTGGCCGGCGCCCTGCCCGCTTTCGCTACCGGTTCGGCGGCGGGTTCCGCCTGGTTCCGCCTGGCGGTCCAGTCACTGGTTTTTCCGACCTTGCCCACATAACCCGGGGCATGGTCCTTGACGACTGTTTTCACGGCCGGCTTTGCGGCGCGCGCACCGCGTGCGACGGTGGATTTTGCGCCGGCTTTTGGTTTTGCACCGGCTTTTGGTTTGGCGCCCGCTTTGGGCTCTGCCGCGGGCTCGGGCTTTGACGCCTTCACCAGCGGTGCGGGCGCTCCCAGCTTCACCTTGATCGGCTTATCACCCCAAAGCTCCTCGAGATGGTAGTACTGGCGGATCGTGGGCTGCATGATGTGCGCGACGGCAGCGCCGCAATCCACGATGATCCACTCTCCGTTGTCTTCACCTTCAATCCGGGGCTTGGCAAAACCCGCGTCGCGCACGGCATCGCGCACGCTGGCCGCAAGGGCCTTGGTCTGTCGGTTGGAGGTTCCGGAAGCGACGATCACGCGCTCAAAGAGCGAGGTGATGTGCTCCGTGTCAAATACCTGGATGTCCTGCGCCTTGACATCCTCCAGGCCGTCAATGATGGCCCGCTGCAATTTCTGCACATCTTTCTTGTCGGCGGAGCTGGTGGTTTTGACAGTGATAGAGGTCATGCAGGGCTTTGCTTCAATGAGGGTGGATTAAGGGTAACGGTAAAGCTGGTGGAGTGAAATATAACGCGCAACCGGCTCAGGGACCAAGTGCGCGATTTCCCCGGCGGTAGCTGCCCCCGAAGCCATTAGATGGCGGATATGGGTTGCGCTGACAGGCATCAGGGGCAGCTCCAGCGTCAAAAAGCGGCTGCTTTGCCCCGGATAGGCATCAAATTGGGATTCGTCCAGCGTGGATTCTATGCGACCAGCTATACAAATTATAGCAAGTTGCAGAATGTCCCTCCAGCGGTGCCATTGCCGGAACGCCGCAAACTGGTCCGCCCCGATGATCAGGTAGAGCTGGGCCTGCGGATTCTCCGCCCGTAATGCCTCCAGGGTGTCAACCGTGAAGGTCGGCCCCGAACGCTGCAATTCACGCTCATCCAGCACCACGCGCGGCAGGCCCTGAAACGCCAGCCGTGCCATGGCCAGCCGGTGAACAGCCGCGCTGAGCGGCCTGGCCTTGTGCCAGGCCTGCCCGGTAGGAATGATGTGCAGCGCATCCAGCTCCAGCTGGGCCAGGGCCACCAGCGCCAGCGCCACGTGGGCATTGTGTGGTGGGTCAAATGCCCCGCCAAACACGCCGATGCGCTTGACCTCCCGCGGGACGGCAGGCTCTTGCGGTGACGGCGATGCGGCACTCAAACCCAGTCCCGTCTGACCAGAAACTCTTTGTACAGGCGCTCTTCGGGGGAACCGGCTTCAACCCGACGCTGGTAAGACCAGCTGGCCAGTGGCGGCATGGACAGCAAAATGGACTCGGTGCGACCGCCCGACTGCAGGCCAAAATGCGTGCCGCGGTCCCAGACCAGGTTGAACTCCACATAGCGACCACGCCGGTAAAGCTGGAATTCACGCTCGCGCTCCCCATAAGGCAGGTTCTGACGCCGCCTCACGATCGGAAGGTAGGCCTGGAGAAAGGAGTCCGCCACACTTTGCATCATGGCAAAGCTCCGGTCCATGCCCAGCTCCTGGAAATCGTCGAAAAATATGCCGCCTATGCCGCGCTGCTCCTGGCGGTGCTTGAGGTAAAAATACTCGTCACACCATTGTTTGAAGCGCGGATATTTGTCGCTGCCGAACGGCGCCAGCGCGTCCTTGCAGGTCTGGTGAAAATGCACGGCATCTTCGTCAAAACCGTAATAGGGCGTCAGGTCCATGCCGCCGCCAAACCAGCACACGGCATCTGCCGGGCCGGCGGAAACCGGTGTGGCGGCCAACATGCGCACATTCATGTGCACGGTGGGCACATAGGGATTGCGGGGGTGAAACACCAGCGACACGCCCATGGCCTCAAAGGGCGCACCGGCAAGTTCAGGCCGGTGCTGTGTCGCCGAGGGAGGCAGGCTGGGGCCGCGGACATGCGAAAACCCGCAACCCGCACGCTCGAACACCTGGCCCTGCTCCATGATTTTGGTGATGCCGTTTCCCTGCAAGGCCTCGCCCGGCTCCTTTTGCCAGGCGTCGGCCAAAAATTGACCGCCATCGAGTTCTGCAATGGCTGCGGTAATGCGCTCCTGCAGCCCCAGCAAAAAGGTCCGAACGCCTGAAAGTTCTGTCATGCTCATGTACCCGTCTCGTTGCCCGTCTCGTTGCCCGTCTCTTTACCCGCGTCTTTGCCCGTTTGTTTGCCTGTGCACTTGCCCAGGCATATGCCCGCATTACAGGTCGTGGCCACCGGCACCGACCGGCGCCAAGCTGCGCCCATCAGGACTTGATGGCCCTGTAGCCGATGTCCTTGCGGTATTGGGCGCCGTCAAATTGAATGGACTGGGCGACCTCGTAAGCACGCTGCTGGGCTGCCTTGACCGTGCCGCCCAGCGCCGTGACGCACAGCACGCGGCCACCCGCAGTGACCGTGGCGCCGTCCTGCGTGAGGGTGCCGGCGTGAAACACCATGGCGTCATCAGCGGCCTTGGGCAGGCCGTGGATGACATCGCCCTTGCGCGGATTGAGCGGGTAACCGTGCGCCGCCATCACCACACCAAGGGCCGGGCGACGGTCCCAGTCCAGTTCGACCTGATCGAGGGTGCCGGAAGTGGCCGCCATCATCACGTCAAACAGATCGGTTTTCAGCCGCATCATGATGGGCTGGGTTTCCGGGTCGCCCATGCGGCAGTTGAATTCGAGCGTTTTGGGTCGGCCCTGGCCATCAATCATGAGCCCGGCGTACAGGAAACCGGTGAAGGGAATGCCGTCTTTTTCCATGCCCTTGATGGTGGGCAGAATGATCTCCCGCATGGCGCGGGCATGCACATCCGGTGTCACCACGGGGGCCGGTGAATACGCCCCCATACCACCCGTGTTCGGGCCCTGGTCGCCGTCCAGCAGGCGCTTGTGGTCCTGGCTGGTGGCCATGGCCGTCACGTTTTTGCCGTCGCACATGACGATGAAGCTGGCTTCCTCGCCCTGCAGAAACTCCTCAATCACGACCCGCGCACCACCCTCGTTGTGGGTGACGCCCAGCACGTTGTGGTCCGGGCTGGTGGCCAGCATGAACTCGATCGCCTCGTGCGCCTCATGCAGCGTCATGGCGACCACCACGCCCTTGCCGGCCGCCAGGCCATCGGCCTTGACCACAATGGGCGCACCCTTTTCATCGACATAGGCGTGTGCCGCCACCGCATCGGTAAAGGTTTCGTATTCAGCCGTCGGAATGCCGTGGCGCTTCATGAAGGCCTTGGAAAAGGCCTTGGAGCTTTCCAGCTGGGCGGCCGCCTTGGTCGGGCCAAACACCCTGAGGCCATGGGCGCGGAATTCATCCACAATGCCGGCGGCCAGCGGTTGCTCCGGCCCCACCACGGTGAGCGCGATTTTTTCGGCCAGGGCCCATGCACGCAGCGCCTGGACATCGGTGATGCTGATGTTCTCCAGCCGCGCATCGAGCGCCGTGCCGCCATTGCCCGGCGCCACATACACCGCCTGTACCTTGGGCGATTGGGCCAGTTTCCAGGCCAATGCGTGTTCACGGCCACCGCCACCCACCACGAGAACTTTCATGCTGCTGCTTTCATCATTGTTGTACGTTGGCGCGCTTTTTTACGCTTGCTCTGGCAGCGCGGCATTGTGAAAGACATCCTGCGTGTCGTCCAGGTCCTCCAGCACGTCCAGCAGCTTTTGCATCTTCCGGGCATCTTCGCCGCTCAGCTCGATCATGTTGTCGGCGCGCATGGTGACTTCGGCCAGCTCGGGCTTGAGCCCGGCAGCTTCCAGCGCCGTTTTGACGGCTTCAAACCCGGTGTAAGGCGTCAGCACCTCGATGGCACCGTCGTCATGCGTGATCACATCGTCGGCACCCGCTTCCAGCGCCACTTCCATGACCTTGTCCTCACTGGTGCCGGGCGCAAAAATCAGCTGGCCGCAGTGTTTGAACTGGAACGCCACCGAACCTTCGGTTCCCATGTGGCCGCCGTGCTTGGAAAACGCATGGCGAACCTCCGCCACGGTGCGCACCCGGTTGTCCGTCATGCAGTCAACAATGATGGCCGCCCCGCCAAAGCCGTAGCCTTCATAACGGACCTCTTCGTAGTGAACGCCTTCCAGGCTGCCGGTGGCTTTGGCGATGCCGTACTTCACGTTATCGGCCGGCATGTTGGCCGCCTTGGCTTTGTCAACAGCCAGGCGCAGGCGCGGGTTGGTGCCCAGGTCACCCCCACCCATGCGGGCCGCGACCATGATTTCCCGCATCACGCGCGTCCAGACGCGCTGGCGTTTTTCATCCTGGCGCCCCTTGCGGTGTTGAATATTCGCCCATTTGCTATGACCAGCCACGGAAATCCTTCGTAATTGATTTAATCTACGTCCATCATTTTACTTTTAGGAAGCTCTGCATAGCCCCCCGCGAGGCCCTGTAGCCCGGATCGGGATGAGCTGCAAGCTTTTTACACCCCAGGACACTGCCATGGTCGAACCCCTATTGATTGCCAGGAATGCGTCTGTCCATTGTGAGCTTCTTCCGGGGCTGGCCAACCGCCATGGCCTGATAACCGGCGCCACCGGAACGGGCAAGACCGTCACGCTGCAAACGCTGGCCGAAAATTTCTCGAAAATCGGCGTGCCCGTCTTCATGGCGGACGTCAAGGGCGACCTGACCGGCATCAGCCAGGCCGGCAGCATCGGCGAAAAAATGGCCGGCATCCTGAAAGAGCGCGGCATTGAGACGCCCGAACCCATGGCCTGTCCGGCCACGCTGTGGGACGTGTTCGGCGAGCAGGGACACCCGGTGCGCGCCACCGTGTCGGACATGGGCCCGCTGCTGCTGGGCCGCATGCTCAACCTCAACGAGACCCAGGCGGGCGTGCTCAACCTGGTATTCAAGATCGCCGACGACAACGGCATGCTGCTGCTGGACCTGAAGGACCTGCGGGCCATGCTGCAGTACGTGGGTGACAACGCCGGCCAGTTCACCACGCAGTACGGCAACGTCAGCGCCGCCAGCGTGGGCGCCATCCAGCGCGGCCTGATGCAGGTCGAAAGCCAGGGCGCCGACAGGTTCTTTGGCGAGCCCATGCTCAACATCAGCGACTTCATGCAGACCGACGGCGCCGGGCAGGGAATGGTCAACATCCTGGCGGCCGACAGGCTGATGAATTCGCCGCGCCTGTATGCCACCTTTTTGCTGTGGATGCTGTCCGAGCTGTTCGAGCAACTGCCTGAAATCGGCGACCCTGAAAAGCCCAAGCTGGTGTTCTTCTTTGACGAGGCGCATTTGCTGTTCAACGAAGCACCCAAGGTGCTGCTTGAACGCATCGAGCTGGTGGTGCGCCTGGTGCGCTCCAAGGGCGTGGGCGTGTATTTTGTGACGCAAAACCCGCTGGACATTCCCGACTCCGTCCTGGCCCAGCTGGGCAACCGGGTGCAGCACGCCCTGCGCGCCTTCACGCCGCGCGACCAGAAAGCCGTCAAGGCAACCGCCCAGACCATGCGGCAAAAGCCCGGGCTGGATATCGAAACGGCCATCACCGAACTGGCCGTGGGCGAGGCGCTGGTGAGTTTTCTCGACAGCAAGGGCCGCCCCAGCATCACCGAGCGCGTCTACGTCCTGCCCCCCGGCAGCCAGATCGGTCCGATCACGCCCCAGCAACGCCAGGCGCTGCTGCAAAATTCGCTGGTCGCGGGGGTCTACGAAAAAGAAGTCGACCGCGAATCCGCTTACGAAAAAATCAAGGGGCGCGCCGACGCGGCGGCCGAGGCGGCGGCCAAAGCCCCCGGTGGCGGCGCAGCGGGCGAGTCTGCCTCGGGCGGCATTCTGGGTGGCCTGAACGACGTGCTGTTTGGCAGCACCGGCCCGCGCGGCGGCCGGCACGAAGGCCTGGCGCAAAGCATGGCCAAGTCGGCCGTCCGCACCATGGGCTCCGCCGTGGGGCGAGAGATCATCCGCGGGGTGCTGGGCGGTATTTTTGGCGGCAAGCGGTAAGCCACATAAAAGACCACAAGGCCAAAAAGACGCCAAAACCACATCGCCATTCATCGCGGCCCTGTTGCGATATCACAGGCGTCGACACGCCGCCTGTCCCGCTGCCCCCGCCCCGCTCTCCCTGCACCAGGCAGCCGATGCGTCAATGCATCCACAGCCTGGCGAGCCAAAACACGCAAGCCGCCGCGCCGCCTGTCGCAAATTAGCGACCGGCGAGACGAACCGGGCTTGTCAAGCACCACGCCCGTCGCTACATTGGGATTTTGGAAGGACACGCAATGCCCTCTGAAGTTGCCGCGAAATCTGTCGATACCGCGTCCGCGCCAGCCTCATCCCTTGCGCCTTCCACCCCTTCGTCCGCCATGTCATCCGGGCATATCCGCCTGACCTCGCACGCCAGCGGCCACGGTGCACTGCCCATCCACTGGGGCGCGGCCAGCGCGGCTGAACGCGGGCCGGTGGTGGGCACCACCACCCGGCGCAGCCACCGCAATGTCATCGGCACGCACAGCGGCTCCTACAGCGTCTACCGCGCGCTGGCCATCGCGTCTGGCGCGCTGTCGCGCCTGCACCGGGCCGACCTCACCAACACCTCGCCCACCGATTTGATCGGCCCCTATCCCCAGTGGAGCGAACCCGGCCGCATCGTTTCCCTGGACCCGTGGGGCGCCGCGGTGGCCGATGTGTTTTCCGCCGAGCTGGCCGCCGGCTACGACATCCGCCCGACGATTGCCGTCACCAAGGCCCATGTGATCCTGCCGGAGGTTATCGAGGCGCTGCAGTCGGGGCGCCTCAAGGCCGACGGCAAGTACCTGACTGACGGTGGCGCCGCCATGGTCACCAAGGCCGCCATCGAGCCCGTCTGGTATTTGCCCGAGGTGGCCCGGCGCTTTGGCTGCAGCGAAACCGATTTGCGCCGCGTGCTGTTCGAGGAAACCGGCGGCATGTACCCCGAGCTCGTCACCCGCAGCGACCTGGAGGTGTTTTTGCCGCCCATTGGCGGGCAGACGGTCTACATCTTTGGCAATCCGCAGGACCTGGCCAACCCCGCTGTCGAGCTGACCGCCCGGGTGCATGACGAATGCAACGGCTCGGACGTGTTCGGCTCGGACATCTGCACCTGCCGCCCCTACCTCACCCACGCCATCGAGGAATGCATCCAGGGTGCGCAGCGCGGCGGCGTGGGCCTGGTGGCCTATTCGCGCAAGGAAGGCCGGGCGCTCGGCGAAGTCACCAAGTTCCTGGTCTACAACGCGCGCAAACGCCAGGTGGGCGGCGACACCGCCGACCAGTACTTTGCCCGTACCGAATGCGTGGCGGGCGTGCAGGACATGCGTTTTCAGGAGCTAATGCCCGATGTGCTGAGCTGGCTGGGCGTGCGCAAGATTCACCGCCTGGTGTCCATGAGCAACATGAAGTTCGACGCCATCATCAAGGCCGGCATCGAGATCGGCGAGCGCGTGAATATTCCGGACGCGCTGATCCCCGAAGATGCGCGCGTGGAAATGGATGCCAAGATGGCCGCGGGCTATTTCACGCCGGGGCCGGTGCCCGATGCCGAAGAGCTCAAAAAGGCCAAGGGACGGGAACTTGATACCTGAGCTCCTCATTTCACGGACACATCCGCTATGAAAAATATAGCTGATGACACCCAACTGCTGTCGGCGGCGGCCGAGCTGCGTTCTACAGAAACGATACGGACGCGGGCCCGGTCCTTACTCGAACGCGCACGCCGCGGCGAGTCGGCCTGGTTCACCGTCAACGACGGGGCGCTGGACACCGCCGCCGTGCTGGTGGCCGAACTGACCCGCGCCCGCTACCCCGATCTCAAGATTCCGTACCACAGCCGGTGGCGGCACTTTGAAGCGGGCGGCGTGGACCGGACCGGCCAGTTGAACGCAGCGCTGGCACAGGTTTCGGCAGCTGAACGGGCACGCGCCCAGATCGACCTGGCGCTGGTCAGCGTGCTGCTCGATGCCGGCGCCGGCCCCGACTGGACCTACCGTGAGCCTGCGCAGGCGGACCACCCCGGGCACGAATACAGCCGGTCGGAAGGTCTGGGCGTGGCCAGCTTTCACGCCTTCATGGCCGGCCTGTTTTCCAGCGACCCAGCGCGGCCACTGCAGGCCGACGCTGAAGGGTTGCGAGCCGTCACGGCTGAACGGTTGGGCCAGGCCTTTCAGGTCACGGCCGGCAATCCGCTGGTGGGCCTCGAGGGGCGGGCAGCGCTGCTGCGCCGCCTGGGCCAGGCCCTGCAGGATCAGCCCGCCCTGTTTGGCCAGCCGGGACGACCCGGCCACCTGTTCGACTACCTGCTGGTTAAACAACAATCACAGCAACAACAACAAACACACCAGCCGGACAAGGTTGAGCAGACCGAACAGAAAGGTCAGGCGGAACAGCCCTCCATTCACGCTCACGACCTGCTGTCGGTTCTGCTGACGGGTCTGGCGCCCATCTGGCCTGCGCAGAACACCATTGATCACATCGCGCTGGGGGATTGCTGGCGGCACACCGCGGCTTGCGGCGGTGGTGCGACCAGGAGTGCGGCGAATGGGGCGGCCAGTGGTGTGGCCGGCAGCGCTCCGGCCAGCCTTAGCGACGGCTGGATGCCCTTTCACAAACTGTCGCAGTGGCTTGCCTACTCGCTGCTGGAGCCCTTTGAATGGGCCGGCGTCCGCGTGCAAGGGCTGGACGCGCTGACCGGGCTGCCCGAATACCGCAACGGCGGCCTCTTTCTGGACGCCGGCGTGCTGCGCCTGAAGGATGACTCGCAGGCCGGGCAACTGCATGGCGCCGGCGATGAGTTGATTGTGGAATGGCGCGCATTGACCGTCGCCCTGCTGGACGAGCTGGCACCGCTGGTCCGCGAGCAGTTAGGATTGACGGCCGAACAGATGCCGCTGGCCTGCGTGCTTGAAGGCGGGACCTGGGCCGCCGGGCGGGCACTCGCACAGCAGCTGCACGGCGGCAAGCCGCCCCTGAACATCGAGAGCGACGGCACCGTGTTTTGAACACCGTCCTTGAATATCGTTTTTGAATAAAGCGCATCACACCATGACCATTCGCAGCGACAAAGTCCACGTCATTGACCACCCGCTCGTGCAGCACAAGCTCACGCTGATGCGGCGCAAGGACGCCTCCACCAACACCTTTCGCACACTGCTGAACGAGCTGAGCATGCTGATGGCCTACGAGGTCACGCGCGACATGCCGATGCAGGAAATCGAGATCGAAACGCCGCTGGAAACAACAACGTCCAGGGTGATCGATGGCAAAAAACTGGTCTTCGTCTCCATCCTGCGGGCCGGCAACGGCATCCTGGAAGGCATGCTCAGCGTGGTGCCGGGCGCGCGCGTCGGCCATGTGGGCCTGTACCGCGACCCCAAAACGCTGACCGCGGTCGAGTACTACTTCAAGATGCCGCACGACATGCAGGAACGCGAGATCGTCATCGTCGATCCGATGCTGGCCACGGGCAATTCCGCCATCGCAGCCGTCGACCGGCTCAAGGAACTCAACCCGAAGTCCATCAAGTTCGTCTGCCTGCTGACTTGCCCGGAAGGCATTGCCGCCCTGCAAAAAGCCCACCCCGACGTGGCCATCTACACCGCAGCCATCGACCGCCAGCTCAACGACCACGGCTACATCCTGCCTGGCCTCGGTGATGCGGGTGACCGGATCTTCGGCACCAAGTAGCCTCCAGCCAATCGCCAACCATCGCCAGGCAACCGCTACACTCCCCGCATGTTTTTACCCACGTTTGCACGGCGCGCCGCCGGCGCCGCGCTGCTGGGCCTTGCCAGCCTGTCTGGCCCCGCCGCATGGGCCGCACCCTACACCCCCGCCAATGATTCAGAGGTCGTCGAGCGCCTGCCCGGCCGGGCCAGTGACCCAGCCATCCGGCGTGTCGAGTCGCTGCGCCGGCAACTCGCCGCCCGGCCGGACGACGCCACCCTGCGGGTAGAGATCGCGCGGCGTTATTTCGACCTGGCCATGGCCCAGGGCGACCCGCGCTACGTGGGCTACGCCTCCGCAACGATCGCGCCGCTGGCCCCGCCGGCGGCGGCCGGGTCCGGCTACTGGCTGCTGCGTGGGCTGATCCAGCAATACAGCCACGACTTCGAAGGCGCTCTGGCCAGCCTGGCCAAAGCCAGCCAGCTGGAGCCCGCCTCGCCCGAGCCCCTGTCGTGGCGGGCCGCCGTCTTCATGGTGCAGGCGCGCTACGCCGAAGCCCTGGCCGACTGCGAGCGGCTGGCGCCGCTGGCTGAACCGCTGCTGGGCGCGGGCTGCATCGCCTATGTACGTGCCACCACCGGCCAGCTCGAGGCGGCCTTTGGGCAACTGGCCACCGCTGGCAAGGCCGCACCGCAAACCTCACCCGAGTTGCTGCTGTGGCTGGACACCCGACTGGCAGAAATGGCGTGGCGGCTGCAGCGCCATGACGTCGCGGAAGGCTACTTCCGCGATGCGCTCAAGCAGGGCATTACCGACCAGTTTCTGCTAGGGGCTTACGCCGATTTCCTGCTGGCACACCAGCGGCCGGCAGAGGTGTTGAAGCTGCTGGCCGGGTGGGAACGCTCCGACGTCCTGCTGCTGCGGCTGGCGCTGGCGGGCGCCGCCGCGGGCGACACCCGCGCTGGCGACTGGGCCGGGCAGCTGCGCGAGCGCTTCCAGGCGGCTGCGCAGCGCGGCGACCGGCTGCACGAGCAGGAGGCAGCACGCTTCGAGCTAGACATCGAACACAACGCCGCCAAGGCCCTGCAATTGGCGGCCCGCAACTACCAGGTCCAGAAAGAACCGCGCGATGCCGAAATCCTGATGCGTACCGCGCTCGCCGCCGGCCAGGCCAAGGCCGCGCAGCCCGCCCTCGACTGGCTGCGCACCAGCCGCTACGAAGATCCGGCATTTGACAAACTCGCCACGCAGCTGGCCGCCCAGGGAGCCACACGATGAAGCGCGACCTGGTGAAACGCTTCCTTGTGCTGCTGGCCGCCCTGCTTTTGCAAGTCTTGCACGGCACGGCCTGGGCCCACAAACCGAGTGACAGCTACCTGACCCTGCGTGCCGCCTCCGGCAGCAGCGACATTGCCGTGCGCTGGGACATCGCCCTGCGCGACCTCGACTATGTGCTGCAACTCGACCGCGACGGCAATGGCGAACTGACCTGGGGCGAAGTGAGGCAGCGCAGCGACGAGATCACGCGGCTGGCCACCAGCCGGCTGGAGCTCACCGTGGCCGACAAGCCCTGCGCCTGGGTTACCAGCGGCCCGCTCGCGCTCGACAGGCACAGCGACGGCACCTACGCCGTGCTCAGCCTCACCGCGCAGTGTGCCAACCTCTCCGGCGTGCTCAAGGCGCGTTATTCGCTGCTGTTCGACGTGGACCCGTCGCACCGGGGCCTGGTGCAATGGATAGCGCCCGGCACCGAGAGCGCCCAGGCGCTGGTCTTCGGCACCGACTCGGCCGAGCAGTCACTGGCGCTGCAACCCACCGGCGCCTGGCAGACCCTGCGCCAGTACCTGGTCGACGGCGTCTGGCATATCTGGATCGGCTATGACCACATCCTGTTCCTGCTGGCGCTGCTGCTGCCGTCCGTGCTGATGCGGCGCCAGGGTCAATGGGAAGCCGCCCCCCGGCTGGGCGGCGCCATCAAAGAGGTGGTCAAGGTGGTCACGGCCTTCACGCTGGCCCACTCCATCACGCTGAGCCTGGCGGCGCTGCAGATCATCAGCCTGCCCTCGCGGCTGGTGGAGTCAGCCATCGCGGCCTCGGTGGTCGTGGCGGCGCTGAACAATCTGCGCGGCACGATTGAGGGCCGGCGCTGGGTGATGGCCTTCGTGTTCGGCCTGCTCCATGGCTTCGGTTTTGCCTCGGTGCTGGCCGACCTGGGCCTGCCGCAAAACGCGCTGGTGCTGGCGCTGGTGGGCTTCAATGCCGGTGTGGAAGTAGGCCAGCTGGCCATCGTCGCCGTGTTTTTGCCGCTGGCGTTCTGGCTGCGCGCTACAAAGTTCTACCGCGTCGGCGTGCTCAAGGTCGGCTCACTGCTGGTCGCCATGCTCGCGAGCTGGTGGCTGGTGCAAAGGCTGTTTGATCTGTAGTATCGTTTTTCGGCAGGCCGATCACGGACTCGGCGATGGCGCAGGCGCTGAGGCAACCCTGCCCCGAGGGTGAGGATGAAGCCAGCACGGTGTGGCGCGCTGGCTGGCAGCAGCGCTCCCATTTCACTGGCCACTGACCACTGCCCCTGACGCATTCCATCCGCGGAGGTTTCATGCTCGACTTACTGATCACCAACGCGGCGCTGCCCGACGGCCGAACCAACATGTCCGTTGCCGTGCAGGGCGGCCGCATCACCGCGGTGGAGCCTGGCCTGAGCGCCCCCGCCCATGAAATGGCAGACGCAGGCGGTTACCTGCTCAGCCCGCATTTCGTGGACCCGCACTTTCACATGGACGCCACCCTCAGCTACGGCCTGCCGCGCGTCAACGAAAGCGGCACCTTGCTCGAAGGCATCGCCGTGTGGGGCGAGCTGAAACCCACGCTCACGGCCGACGCCATCATTGAACGCGCCCTCACCTACTGCGACTGGGCCGTGGCCAAAGGCCTGCTGGCCATTCGCAGCCATGTAGACACCAGCGACCCCAGCCTGCTGGCCGTGGACGCACTGCTGGAAGTGAAGAAACAGGTCGCACCCTACATCGACCTGCAACTCGTCGCCTTCCCGCAAGACGGCGTGCTGCGCACCCAAGGCGGTGTTGACAACCTCAAGCGCGCGCTGGACAAGGGCGTGGACGTGGTCGGCGGCATCCCCCACTTCGAGCGCACCATGGCTGACGGGGCGGCGAGCGTGAAACTGCTCTGCGAAATCGCCGCCGAGCGCGGCCTGCTGACAGACATGCACTGCGACGAGTCCGACGACCCACTCTCGCGCCACATCGAAACGCTGGCTTTTGAAACCCAGCGCCTGGGCCTGCAGGGCCGCGTCAACGGCTCGCACTGTACCTCCATGCACAGCATGGACAACTACTACGTCAGCAAGTTGCTGCCGCTGATTGCCGAGAGCGGCGTCAGCGTCATCGCCAACCCGCTGATCAACATCACCCTGCAAGGCCGCCACGACACCTACCCCAAGCGCCGGGGCATGACCCGCGTGCCCGAGCTGATGGCCGCAGGCGTCAACGTCGCCTTCGGCCACGACTGCGTGATGGACCCCTGGTACGGCATGGGCTCGGGCGATATGCTGGAGGTCGCGCACATGGGCCTGCATGTGGCGCAGATGACCAGCCAGAAAGGCATTCGCGCCTGCTTCGACGCGGTGACGACGAACGCGGCCAAGGTAATGCATCTGCAGGGCTATGGGCTGGAGGTGGGCTGCGATGCGAGCTTCATGTTGCTGCAGGCGAAAGACGCGACCGAAGCGATTCGCCTCCGGGCCAACAGGCTCAAGGTCTGGAAGAAAGGCAAGCTGCTTTCCGAGACGGCGCATGTGGCGGCGAGGGTGGGACTGCCGGGTCGGCCCCCGCACGTGACGTTTCAGTAGACTCAGCGCCCATGAACACATTGCCTCCCTGCCCCAAATGCAATTGCGAATACACCTACGAGGATGGCAATCTGCTGATTTGCCCGGAATGTGCCCACGAATGGGCCCGCGAGGCAGCACCCTCGCCGCTGGAGCAACGCGTGTGGAAAGACGCTCACGGCAACGTGTTGCAGGACGGTGATTCCGTAACCTTGATCAAGGACCTGAAGATCAAAGGATCCTCCGCCGTAGTGAAGGTCGGCACGAAGGTCAAGAACATTCGGCTCATCGAAGGCGACCACGACATCGACTGCAAGATCGATGGCATCGGCGCCATGCAGCTGAAGTCGGAATTCGTCAAGAAAGCCTGAGCCCGCATCAGCGACGGAGGGAGCACATGTTCATCGGTCACTTCGGCCTGGGCTTCGCTGCCAAGCGCATCGCCCCACGCGTCTCGCTTGGCACCGCATTCCTCGCGGCGCAGTTTGTCGATCTGCTTTGGCCAACGCTGCTGCTCCTCGGCCTGGAGACCGTGCGCATCGCACCTGGCGCCACGGCCGTGACGCCGCTCGTGTTCGACCACTATCCGATCTCGCACAGCCTGGTGGCCGTCATCGGGTGGGGTGTGGCGCTGGGCATCGTCTATGCGCTGACGACGAAGAGCATGCGCGGCGCGGTCATCGTCGGTGCCCTGGTGGTGAGCCACTGGTTGCTCGACGCCATCGTGCATGTGCCGGACCTGCCGCTCGCGCCTGGCGGGGACACCATGGTGGGGCTGGGCCTGTGGCAATCGAGGGCCGCGACGCTGGCCGTGGAGATCCCGATCTTCGCGGCAGGTGTCTGGCTTTACGCCAGGTCGACGCACGCGAAGGACAAGGTGGGCCGCTACGGGCTCATGGGCCTCGTCGCCTTCCTGGCGGTGGTTCACGTCGGCAATCTCTTCGGGCCGCCGCCGCCCAACGTCGCTGCGCTCGCCTGGGTCGGGCAGGCCCAGTGGCTGCTGGTGGCGTGGGCGTACTGGGTGGATGCGCATCGAACTGCGCAGTTGTACGACACGCCAGGTAGCCAGTCTCACAGCCATTCTTGACAGTCCTGGACTTGGGTTGCACAATCGCTCGCGAGTTGTACGATGTCTGACCAATTTACAAGGATGGCCCATGAAAATCACAAGTTATCGCCTCGTCCTCTCCGCTCTTCTCATTAGCCTGGTCACTCTCATGCAAGGCTGCGCGACCCATCACTCCGTCGCCTACGTCGCCAACGCGGACAGCCGCGACATCAGCGTGCTCAAGCTCGATCGCGACAAGGGCACCGTGCAAGTCGTGCAGACCCTCGACGTCGGCGGCACTGTGATGCCCATGGCGCTCAGCCCCGACAAACGCATGCTCTATGCCGCGCTGCGTTCCGAGCCGTACAGCGTCGCCACCTTCGCCATCGAAAGCACCGGCAACCTGAAGCGCGTGGGCACCGCCCCGCTGCCCGACAGCATGGCCAACATCGTGACGGACAGGACGGGTCGGTGGCTCTTCGCCGCTTCGTATGGTGGCAACAAGGTGAGCGTCAGCCCCATCGGGGCCGACGGTATCGCGGGCGCCGCAATCGCCGTCCTGCCGACCGGCAAGAATGCGCACGCGGCCATCATCGACGCGGCCAACAAGAACCTGTTCGTCACCAACCTGGGCAGCGACCAGGTCCTGCAATACAGCTTCGACGCCGCGAGCGGCAAGCTCACGCCGAACAACCCGCCCGCCCTGGGCACACGACCCGGCGCCGGCCCGCGCCACATGGTGCTGCACCCGAATGGCCGCCACGCCTACCTGCTGCATGAACTGGACGCCACCGTGGACCTGCTGGCCTACGACGCGCAGCACGGCACGCTGGGCGTGGTGAAAACCTGGTCCACCCTGCCCGCCGGCTTTAGCGGCAAGCCGTGGGCGGCGGACCTGCACCTGACGCCGGACGGCCGCTACCTCTATACCAGCGAGCGCAACTCCAACACGCTGGCCATGTGGTCGGTGGATGCCGCCAGCGGCGAGCTGAAGCTGATTGGCCACCAGCCCACGGAGAAGCAGCCGCGCGGCTTCCAGATCGATCCTTCCGGCGCCTGGCTACTGGCCGTGGGTCAGACATCCCACGCCATGACCGCCTACCGCATCGACCCGGCAACAGGCCGGTTGACGCAGCAAGCGTCGCTGCCGATGGGCAAGAACCCGAACTGGGTCGAGATCGTCAACCTGCCGTAGGCAGGCCTGCTTCGGCGGCTGGCCTCAGCCAGCCGCCAGGTGAGGAAGATACTCCCGAACCAGCGTCTCCACCATGTCCGCCTGCGTCAGGTCCTTGGATTTCTTGAGGGGCTCGCGATGGATATCTTTGGAAAGCTCGCGCTTGATCCGGGCAAAGTCCAGTGGATGCACAGTGCGCATGCGCGCCATGGCCCCATTCACGTCGACCACGACCTGATCGAGGCGGGATACAGACAACAATTTTTGCCCCATCGAAGCACTTCTTCAAGGCAAGTCAAGAACTTCCGGCTTTCACCTTGAAGCGCATGCTTCTCAGGTTCTCAAGGCACCGGCAACACGATGTCGACCTGCCCGCCGCCCATCGAGCTACGCGTGAGCTTCAGTTCCCCCTGGTGACTGGCCACCAGGTCACTCACCACCGCCAGCCCCACGCCGTGCCCGGGCACGCGCTCGTCCCCCCGCACGTGGAGCCGCAGGGCGGACTCGGTGTCGCTGAACCCGGGGCCATCGTCCTCGATGCGGATGCACAGGCGCCCGGCCTCGCGCCACACCCGCACCATGATGCGGCTTCGCGCCCACTTGGCCGCGTTGTCCAGCAGATTGCCCAGCATCTCGAACAAGTCGCCCTCGTCGATGCGCCAGGCCAGGTCGGGCGGGCACTCGACGCTGAAGTCCAACGCCTTTTCGGCATACACCTTGGCCAGCGCGTCGCGAATGCGCTCCAGGATCGGCGCCACCCGAAGCGGCGGCGCAAAGCGCGCGGCGCCCCCGGCGATGGCGCGCCCCAGCTGGTGCTGCACGATGTCGTCCATGCGGCTCACCTGCTGGGCCACCATTGCCGGCAGTTGCGCCGGTTCGGCCAGGGCGCTGCGCAGCACCGCCAACGGAGTCTTCAGGCTGTGGGCCAGAAAGCTCAGTGCGTCGCGATGCCGGGCCTGGCGCTCGCGCTCCTGCTGGATCAGGGTGTTCAGGTTGTCCGTGAGGCCCGAGATTTCGGTGGGGTAGCGGCCCTCGATACGCGATTGCTCGCCCTCTTCGATACGCCGGATCTCGCTGGCCACGTGCCGCAGCGGCGCCAGGCCCCACCGCAACAGCCACAGCTGGGCCAGCAACAGCAGCACGGCGGCGCCGCCCAGCCAGAGCCACAGGGTGCGGGTAAAGGCGCTGACTTCGCTGTCGAAGGCCGCGCGGTCTTCCAGCACCGTGAGCACCAGCGGTGCCTCACGCGCGGAGGCCTTCCAGGTGACGGCATAGCTGACCGACAGGAAGGATCTGCCGGCCCCCTCCACCGCCTCGTTGCGCCATTGCCCGGCTTGCAGGCTGCGCCGGAACGGTGGCTGAAGGCCCAGGGTGGAAGCCGACTGCCACTGATCCCCCCGCAACACGTTGTAGATACCCGCGTACAGGCCAGAACCCGGCAGCGACAGGCGCGGCTCCGCAAACTCGGGCGGCATCATCAGCGCACCACCGGCATCGAGTTCGGCAGCAGCCAGCAGCAGGTAGATGGTGCTCTGCAGCCGGCCAAAGTGGACGGTGCGCACGCTGTCCTCATGGGCACGCTGCACCGCCAGCCCCGCGCCGGCCATAAAGGCCAGCAGCACCAGCGCAGCCCCCAGAAGCAGCCGGGCACGGATGGAGTAGCCGGCCTTCATTCGAGGGTGAACCGGTAGCCCCGCCCCCGCACGGTGTCGATGGGGCCGACGCTGCCGTCCGGGTCGAGCTTGCGCCGCAGCCGGCCCACCAGCACCTCCAGCACGTTGCTGTCGCGGTCTTCCCCGTGCGGGTACAGGTAGTCCGACAGCGCCTGCTTGGTGACGATGGCCGGGCGCTGGCGCACCAGATACTCGAGCAGGCGGTACTCGAACGCCGTGAGCTCCAGCACCGCGCCATTGAGCCGCACCGCCTGCGCCGAGAGGTCGATGCTGAGGGGGCCGAGCGTCAGCACGTCAGAAGCAGTCTTGAGCGAGCGCCGCAGCAAGGCCTTGAGCCGCGCCGCCAGCTCCGGGTATTCGAAAGGCTTGACCAGGTAGTCGTCAGCCCCGGCTTCCAGCCCCACCACCTTGTCTTGCCAGCTGCCGCGTGCGGTGAGGATCAGGATGGGTATGGCACGCCCCTCCTGGCGCAGGCGCTGCACGATGGTCAGCCCGTTCAGCTTGGGCAGCCCCAGGTCAACGATGACCAAATCGACCGGGTACTCGCGCGCCAGGAACAGGCCCTCTTCGCCGTCCCTGGCCTGGTCGACCCGGTAGCCATCGGCCTCCAGCTGGCGGGCCAGTGTGAGCCGCAGCGCGGCATCGTCTTCGATCAGTAACAAGCGCATGGGTTAAAGCTGCCGCAGGCTGGCCACACTATCGGACCTGGCCGGTGGCGACGTCCACCTGGATCACGCGGACCTCACCAGCCGGCGTGACCACCTTGACGCGCCATACCGGCTGACCCGAAGACTCGGACTTTTCGATGGACAGCACGCGGCCGCCACTGGCCCGCTGGGCTACCGCGGCCGCGTCGTCACGGCTCAGGTCGGCCCAGGCCAGGCTGGACGCCACCAGCAAGGTGGCGCAGAGCAGTTTGGCTAATGCGTTCATCGTGCGTTCATTGGTTGTAAGCACCATAGTACTCGCGACCGCCACGATCATCGCGCCGGCCCTGGTATTCGCGTGGGCCCTGGTACTCGCGCCCCACCGACTCCACTGGCTCCACCGGTGTCACCGAAACGCGCACGGGCAAGGTGCGGCCCGGCTTCTCGCGGGTCACCGTGTTGTAGACCTGACCGCGGTACTCGTACTCGACCTGGTAGCCCGTCAGGCGGGACTGCACGTCGTTGACGGTGTTGCAGGTTTGCACCTGGCGCTGCTGCGGCTGGGATGCCTGTTGGTAGCCACCACCCCAGCCGTTCTGGTTGGCAAAGTGCTCGCCGGCCAGCGCGCCGACCACGGCACCGAGCGCGGTGGCGGCTTCGCGGCCATGGCCTTTGCCGACCTGGTTGCCCAGCACGGCGCCAGCCACACCGCCAACCGCCAACCCACCGTAATTGCGCGAAGCCGCCACGGGTTGCTGCTCGGTCACCCACTGGCTGGTGCACTCGTTGCGCGGCACGGAGACGTTCTCGTAGCGCGGTTCGACATTGCGCACGCGGGCAGTGTCGTTGAAGGTCTGGGCCTGGGCGCCCGCGGCCAGCAGCGTGGTCAGGCAAAGAATGGCAGAACGTTTCATGAAGAGGCTCCTTGGTTGATGTGAAGCAGAGCTTACAAAGAGCCAGGTGAACGCAAGCTGAACGAAATCGATAAAAGGTTCTTCACGACGCCTACGCATCAGCTTCATCAGCGGTGCAATAGTGGGCTGCACGATTTTGTTGGCGGTGTGCCAGGCACCTCGGCAAATTTCGCCATTAGCGCACCTGCCTAGATGACGAGCCAGAAAGGCGTCCCGTCCACCAGTGCTTCGACGCGGTAACGACCAGCGCGGCCAAGGTCATGCACCTGCAAGGCAATGGCCAATAACGCTGGGTTTCCGCAAGGCGCAGTTGGGCCGGGGTCTCCCGATGTTGCGAGCGAATCGTCTGAGGGTTTACAAGCGCGGCAAACCGCTGGCCCAAACACCAGCCACTACGGCCAGCTTGGCGTTGTCAGGAAGACCCCCCCCGCAGTCACACTGCCTGATTAACCGCAGGCTATGGACAAACCCGAGCCGGCGGTGACCAAGTCGCACCAAGAAACAGCGAGCCGCTCTACATCGTCGCGGCAACTTTAACGCTTGCGCCGTAGGCGGCGACACGCCCGCCCATCTCTATCCACAGCGCATCGTTTGGAGACGGTAAGTAGTCCCGATATCGTTTCGGAGAGAACTGAGCACCATCAGAAAACAGTTGATCTCTCGCATCCTTCAGTAGGGTTCTTCCCATGCTTTGCATGACGACCTGTTTGCAGTCACCAGCTTTATCTGCGGTGCAGGCCGGCGCGCAACACTGCGCGGCGCAGTGAGGGAGAGCAGCGTAAGCCCCTTCCCAGAATTCTCTGGCTGTCCCAGTCATCTCTTCAATATCTCGCTTTTTTGTACCTTTCTTAAGGTCCGCAAAAAGCATGAGACCGGCACAGTGTTCCTCAAATTTTCTAAATGCCTGTGACGGCGTTACACCGTGCCAAAGTGCTCTAACTTTGTCCACGAGGCGTACTGGTAAGTGATTTTCTAGTTCCCGCCCTGTGGAAATAAAAAGCTCATAAAGTCCCGGATCTGAAACCTGTGCGCAATTTGCCGCTGTCGGCCCTAACGGTGAGGCGTCAGATGGGTCCGCGCGGTCGGAATCGACTACGCATACGCTCACACGTTGCGAATCAATTGCTTTTTGCCTAAGCACTCTATGTGTATTTCCGCCACCCCCTGCAGTGTGATCCAAAGTTAGCGTCAGTCTTGTGAGATCGTTTGCATTGAGATAGTCTCTAGCTGCTTCGTGACTGATTTCGCAATCGTAGAGATCCTCGCAGATAAGGTGTGTCTCGCTCATCCCATGAGTTGCAACCCACTCAAGCGGTATTTTCCAAACCCCTAGTTGAAAAACCGGGGCATGTCCGTCTATGCAGAACTCTGCATGAAGCGACAGAATATTCTTTAGTTCGGCCAGCTCAGAGAAACGAAGGCGAATCTTACGAGCGATAGCGCGATGTTCTTCAGACAGTCTAGGGCAAGCTTCAAAAATTCTGCATATTGAGGGTGGCGCCACAACTATGTGGCGACTATCTGCGTGAGCTTGAATTAAGTTTGTGACGCCGCGTAGCCGCGCCAGAGGTGCGCTAGCGCAAATATTTGCTAATTGCAGCTCAAGACTTTTGTCGATAAGTATGAGCATCTTTTAGGCGTCAAAAAAGCCAATTGGCCAGTTTGTCAAAACCCCCTCATTACTGAAGGTGGCGACTCGTACATTGGTTCCCTGTTCCGTTGGATTACCTTCCTCAAACACCAATATCTGTACAAGGTCAGCCGAAAGCGAGCCCTCATTAATAAGCTCTCCCAATCGCGAAATAAGGTTGGGACTGTGCGTCTCGGCAATGATGATGAGTTCTGATTTTCCATTAGCATCCTCGCGCGAGTTACGAGGTCGAATAGATACGGAAAAAACGTCAGCCAATCGTGATTGGTAAGCCGGGTGGAGATGAAGTTCAGGTTGTTCCACAACCACCGTACGCGCCACACGTTCAAGTGGAACACGTGCCGACGTGACACGACGCGCCACCGGGTTAGTATCTCGATGGCGTGCGGCCCAAAGTTGGACCGCAACAGGCACCAGCTGGGAATATCCAAGCCCGACATCGGCCATATTACGACTTACACCACTGTCAGTAGTTGGCTGAATATTTAACGAAAGGTGACCACCAGAATTCTTTATTGAGAGCGCAAATCCAAGGTTTTCTGTGGTCCACGCATTCAAGGACTCTCGTTCTCGTGCGTTAAGTCCCTGTATGAAGAATGCGGTGTTCAACCCTTTTGGGTCCAACTCGTCTGTCGAGATTTCCTCGCGCCTGTAGTATCTCTGAGCGGTGGCTCGGAGCGGCTCTAAATAGCTAACTTCTGGGCTTCCCCCAAAATAACGGACACTTTCTTAAACGCTGAAAGAGCGAGGAGAGTGAGAGATGGGAAACACCCGAAGAAAGTTTGGAGCGGAGTTCAAGCGTGAAGCTGTGAGGCAAGCGCTG